>ERZ1090868.6-NODE-6-length-180991-cov-13.855540_pt1 | contig 180991 bp, 156 predicted proteins | sample MGYA00478475_ERZ1090868 | MGnify/ENA primary metagenome ERZ1090868 (study PRJEB33644, sample SAMEA5815747) | chicken gut metagenome | biome: Chicken; feature: Gastrointestinal Tract; material: Caecum | place: Ireland | collected 2019-01-01 | study: A study of the...
AGGACACGACCCTTTCACGGTCGGTACCGGGGTTCGAATCCCCGTGGGGACGCCACTCAAATTTTTACTGCGAAAAAAGAGGAGATAGACGTCTCTTGCGGCGTAAACTCTGCTAGAATGACGCCTCTTCGACTTCGGGGGATTAGCTCAGCTGGGAGAGCGCTTGCATGGCATGCAAGAGGTCAGCGGTTCGATCCCGCTATCCTCCACCAAGAATTCAGGTCCCTATCGTCTAGAGGCCTAGGACACGACCCTTTCACGGTCGGTACCGGGGTTCGAATCCCCGTGGGGACGCCAAAACAAGACAGCCCGTCGAACGTTAAGTTCGGCGGGCTGTTTCGCTATCGAGCGGCGAAAAACTTAAAGGCCGGCGCCTGACGGGACACCGGCCTCTTTGGCGGGGGCGGCACAGCCCCCGCGCATGACGCGCCATACGGTCTTACGGACGACGCTTGTCGCCTTCTTCAACGACGGAGCGGCGAATCGTATCGAAAGCGTCGTTGAGCGCAGCCATCACGTCTTGGTTCGTGCGCGTGGCAAGCAGATTGCGTCCGTTGGAAATCAGATCGACGCGGATGGTGAAAGGCCCCATCGTCTGGTGCCCTTCCTGCGTGACCGTCACTTTGCACGGCCCGAGGCGGCTGTCGAATTTGCGAAGCGCCTCCACCTTCTCATTCACGGCCGCTTCGAGTGCGGGGGAGCGATTGATGCCATGAAAGATGATCTGAACGGGCATATAAACCTCTCTTTTTATTCTGGTTGTCGGTCAAGCGGCCGAAGTGCGTCGAGGGCGCCTTCTCGCTTGCCTTGATTCAAGTCTAGCCCTTTCGACTTCGCGCGGTCCAAGTAAATCGAATCCAATTGCTTCAGTGCATCAAAAGCCGAAATGCTCGGGCGAAAAGGCACGGAAACAAGTAAAATTGCGCCCGTTGGAGGAATCGGGGCGAAAGCGCGGTTTTCAGGCGCGGCGCTGCCATTGAGGTGCAGCGACGGTCGCCTCCGGAAGCTGCGGCAGAGAGATGCCGCGGACAGCAACATTGATCGTAAACGTCAGAACTTCCGTCTCAAATCAGGGCAGCCGTGCACGCAACGGTGCGCGCCCGCAATTCAAAGCACCCGATCGACGATCGGAGCGGCCGATTTTGCAGAAGCGTTTTATACGAAGTTTTTCTCAGAGTTCTGATCGCGTCCCCCTATAAGCGGACGTCGTTTGCATTTTTTGGTTTTTTACTTTCTTTCATTGTCTCGCTCTTAGGCCGCCCGTACGACTGAAGGCCGGCGGCAGCGGGACCAACCGTTTTTTCGAATCTTTTACCGACAGAGGTTTTGACTATGGAACGCAAGCCTTGGCAGGGCAACGGCCCGCAGCGCAATTTCGACCGTTTCGACCGCTATGAAAACGACCGCGGCGATCGCGGCGATCGCTTCGGGCGCTTCGATCGTGCCGATCGTGACGATCGTGCGGACCGCTTTGGCGACCGCTATGAACGTCGTGAATTCGGCGGCCGTCCCCGCTTTGACAACCGCTTCGAGAATCGCGGCGAGAACCGTTTCGACCGCCGCGAAGGAGGCGATCGTTTTGGCGGACGCGATCGATTCGATCGCAATGATCGCTTTGAGCGCGCCGATCGCGGCGACCGCCGTCAGGGCTTTTCCGACGACCGCCGCGGCGGCTACGGTCAGCGTCCCCGTCAGGGCCAGTGGCAGCAGAACCGTTCGCGCGAAGCCTTCGGCGTTCGCTCGGGTCCGCGTGCTCGCGCCTACGACGAGCGCCGCTATGTTGAACGCAGCGACTTTGCCAAGAATGCCGTCGTCCGCATCGACAGCGACATCGCCGATTTCTTCGGCAGCCCTGAGGCGGTGAACAAGGCTCTGCGCCTGCTCGTTGACGCTGCACGCGTCGTCAACTTCGGCAAGCCCGAAAAGGCTGCTGAAGAGACGCTCGAACCGGCGACCGCCGCGCAGATCTTCGCCCCTGAAGACGTTGATGACGACGAAGAGGCCGATTACGGCAGCGATATGCTCGCGCTCGATGACGAAGAAGCGCTCGACGAGGTCGAAGCGGCCGACGAAGAAGCGCCTCAGGAAGCGCTCGAAGTGAGCGACGTCGAAGAAAAGAGCGAGAAGTAAGTAGCGCTTGATTCGATGCTCGATCGGCTCGCCTTGGTGCGAGCCGGGAAGACCCGGCAACGGAAGCCGGCCGCAGGGGCCGTTTTCCCGCGCCGGTTTTTTTTACCCGCTTTCAGGAAAAGAAGTACCGAAACGCGGGACGCCTTCTTAAGGCGGTGCGGCATATCGCTTCGATAGAATAAGGGCGGTATCGGTTTACGCCCCCTGCGGCAGGCCGTCGGCCGACTGTCGAAGGACGAAAAACGTTTTCGACGCTTTCGTTTTCGCCGCACTCCCGGAATCATTCATGCAGTACGTTCTTGCGCTCGATCAGGGCACGACGAGTTCGCGCGCGATTCTTTTCAATCGCCGCGCGCAGATCGTCTCGCTCGAGCAGATGGAGTTTGCGCAGCATTTTCCCCAGCCTGGCTGGGTTGAGCACGATGCGGCCGAGATTTGGCGCACGCAGCTTGCCGTGGCGCGCGCTTGTCTCAGAAAAGCGGGCGTGGCACCCGAAGAGGTGGCCGCGATCGGCGTGACGAATCAGCGCGAGACGACCGTGCTTTGGGACCGCAAGACGGGCGAGCCGATTGCGCCGGCGCTCGTTTGGCAGGACCGCCGCACGGACGACAGGTGCGAGGCGCTTCGCAAAGAGGGAGTTGAGCCGCTTGTGAACGGCAAGACGGGCCTGCGGCTCGACCCGTATTTTTCTGCGACAAAGATTCAGTGGCTCCTTGATGCGGTGCCGGGCGCGCGTGCGCGCGCCGAGATGGGCGAAGTGCTCTTCGGTACCGTCGACAGCTGGCTTATCTGGAACCTGACGGGCGGCGCCGTTCATGCGACCGACATCACAAACGCGTCGAGAACGCTCCTTTGCGACATCGAGAGCGGCCAGTGGGACGACGAGCTGCTGCAGCTCTTTGAAATCCCCGCTGCGATGCTCCCGAGGATTGTGCCGAGCAGCGGTCTGATCGGTCATACGGCGCCGTCGCTCTTCGGGCGTCCGATTCCCATCGCGGGCGTAGCGGGCGACCAGCAGGCGGCGACCTTCGGGCAGGCGTGCTTTGAGCCCGGGCATGCGAAAAACACCTACGGCACGGGCGGCTTCCTGCTCATGAATATCGGCGAAACACCGCGCATGAGCACGAACCGCCTCATCACGACGGCGGCCTGGCGTTTGGATGACAGCCCCGTCGAATATGCGCTCGAAGGGAGCGTCTTCATAGCGGGCGCTGTCGTGCAGTGGCTGCGCGACGGGTTGCGCTTTTTCAATGCCGCCGAAGAGATCGAGGCGCTCGCGCGCTCCGTGCCCGACAACGGCGGCGTTTATCTCGTACCCGCTTTCGTGGGGCTTGGTGCTCCGCATTGGGACAGCGATGCGCGAGGTCTTTTGATTGGTCTCACGCGCGGCACGACCCGCGAGCACATAGCGCGCGCTGCACTTGAAGCGATCGCTTTCCAATGCGCCGAAGTGCTCGAGGCGATGTCGCGCGACGCGCGCACGGCACTGAAGGAGCTGCGCGTTGACGGGGGTGCCTCCCGCAACGATCTGCTCTTACAATTTCAGGCTGACATTTCGGGCGTGCCCGTCATTCGGCCGGCCATTACGGAAACGACGGCGCTCGGCGCCGCGTTCCTCGCGGGTCTTGCGGCGGACGTTTGGAGCGACTGCGCCGAAATCGCTTCGCTCTGGCGTGTCGACCGCGTGTTCGAGCCCTCGATGAGCCTCGACCAAAAAGAATCCTTGATGAACCAATGGGCGCGCGCCGTCGGCCGCGCCCGCAAATGGAACCAGTAACTATGGCAGACGAACTCAAACCCATCGTCCGAGAAGACGCACTCGCGCAGTTGCGCGAAGACACGCTTTGGGACGTCGTCGTGATCGGCGGCGGCGCCACGGGCGCCGGGATTGCAGTAGACGCGGCTTCGCGCGGTCTCAAGACCGTGCTCCTTGAAGCGCAGGACTTCTCTTCGGGCACGTCCTCGCGCTCGACGAAGCTCATCCACGGCGGCGTGCGCTACATGAAGAATCCCCGCGACTGGGGGCTCGTGCGCGAAGCGCTCAAGGAGCGCCGCATCCTCATTCAGAATGCGCCGCATCTCGTTCATTCGAAGCCCTTCATTCTGCCCTGCTACAAGAAGTGGGAGCGCGAGTACTACACGATCGGTCTCGGCATCTATAGCGCGATGACCTACGGCGGCTACAGCATCGGCCGCACGAGCAGCCTCTCGCGCGAAGAGACGCTCTCGCGTCTGCCCGGCGTCAAGCCCGAAGGCCTCATGGGCGGCGTGCAGTTCTTTGACGGTCAGTTCGACGATGCGCGTCTTGACGTCGCGCTCATGCGCACGGCCTTCAACCACGGCGCTGTCTGCCTCAACTACATGCCGGTGACGGCGATCGAACGCAAGGGCGGCTGGATCCAGTCGGTGACCGCCACCGACAAGGAAACGGGCGAAGCCTTCCGCATCCGCACGAAGATGGTCTTCAACGCCGCGGGTCCCTGGGTCGACTCGATTCGCCGCCTCGTTGATCCGGAAGCGTCGACGCTCGTGCGCGTGGCGCGGGGTTCGCACATCCTGCTCGACAAGTCCTTTATGCCTGGCGAAACCGGGATGCTCATTCCGAAGACCCGCGACGGGCGCGTGCTTTTTGCGATTCCCTGGCACAACATGCTTCTCGTCGGTACGACCGACGTCGAGCAGCGCGAAGCCGAGTTCGAGCCGAAGGCGACCGAAGAAGAAATCGAATTCATGATCGAAACGGCGCAGGGTTACCTTGCCAAGCCCATCACGCGCGCCGACGTGAAGGCCACCTTCTCGGGGCTGCGTCCGCTCTTTAATCCGCAGGCGACGGGTTCTGCCGGCTCCACGGCCAAGGTTTCGCGTGAACACGCCGTTATTCCCGAGTACGGCAACATGATCACCGTGACGGGCGGCAAATGGACGGCCTACCGCAAGATGGCCGAGCATGCGATGCTCGTGGCGACGCTGCGCCACCTGATCGAGCCGCGCCTCTGCGTGACGAAGACGCTGCCGATTCACCACGACGAAAAGTGGGATCCGGCCGAACTCGAAATCGCCGCCGAGCAGAGCGATGCGGTCGACCGCAAGGTCGTCGAGTACGCGCTTTACTGCCGCGATTACGAAGGCGCCCGTACGGCCGAAGACGTGCTCTTCCGCCGCCTGCGTCTCGGGCAGATGAACGAAGCGCGCACGAAGGCGCTCCTGCCGATCGTTGCCGCCGCCATGGCGGGCGAACCCTACGAAATCCCGGCCGAAAAGCGTGCGCTCGAAGAAGCCAAGGCGAAGGTCGCCGCCGCGCAGGCTGCCGAAGCGGCTGTGCCCGCAACGGAGCCGGCCGCCGAGGCCGCTGCGCAAGCGCAGCCCGACGCCGAAGAAAAGAAGGCCGAATGAGGTCGAAGTAAGGCTCACGAAGGCGTTTGAGGTAACTTGATCGCTGCTTCAACCGCCGACAGTTGAGTGCCGCAGACGGGGGAGTTCGTTCGCCAACGGATTCCCTCGTTTTGTTTGATGCGCCGCTATGGACGGTTGCGTCTCTGATTTTTTCAAAGCGGCCGCGCGCTGCTTTCTTTGATTGGGAGATTTCGCCATGGAGTACAGTTTCTGGGGCGGGCTCATGCTCATGCTCCTCATGGCCGATCCGCTCGGCAACATTCCCATCGTGCTCGCCTGCACGAAGACCGTGCCCAACCGCCGGCGCGTTTGGGTGATTCTGCGCGAGAACCTGATTGCAGCCGTATTGCTGCTGCTTGCCATGCTTTTTGGTAAGAGCTTTCTTACCGCGATCGGTCTCTCGGATGCCGCGCTCAGCATCGGCGGCGCCGTGATCGTGCTCCTGATGGCGATCCGCATGGTCTTTCCGACGCCCGAGGGCGTTTTCGGCAATACGCCGGGCGGAGAGCCCTACATCGTTCCGATTGCCGTGCCTGCAATTGCGGGGCCTTCGACGCTCGCGACCATCATGATGCTTGCCGCTTCCGCGCCGGACCGTCTCTGGGAGTGGGCCGCGGTTGTTCTTATTACTTGCTTTGCAAGCTTTTGCGTGCTCGCGAGCGCCGATTGGCTCGAGCGTCATTTGGGCGACAAGCTGACGCAGGCCATCGAGCGCCTGACGGGCCTCATCCTCGCGATGATGGCCACGCAGATGTTCCTCTCGGGCATTGCTTCCTATATTGCTTCGCTCCCGGGCATTGGGACGAAATAGCCGCTGCGCGCGGCCCAATCGGGCCTCTTGCGGCGAGTATGCAAAAAAATGTCCGCATGAGTGGACACCGCTTTCGTGCTTCGGCTAAAATCCGCGCTTTGACTCTGGTCGGTGCGGATTGCTCCCCTTTTTTCCACTGGCGCCGCGCGGCAGATTGGAGTTGAAACGCAAACATCCGTATTCGATGCTCCGCGGACCGATTCGGTGAACGCGGGCATCCGTTAAGAACAACTCGGCCGAAGCGGCAGCACGCCAAAAGACGGCGCCATCCGTTGTGCAGCAGCTTTCGTCCAACAAACTTATATGGTGAACGCAATGAAGACCTTCTCGGCCAAGCCGCTTGAGGTTAAGCGCGACTGGTTCGTGGTCGATGCCAGTGACAAGGTGCTCGGCCGTCTGGCCGCTGAAATCGCTCTGCGCCTGCGCGGCAAGCACAAGCCCGAATACACCCCCCACGTCGACACCGGCGACTTCATCGTCGTCGTCAACGCCGACAAGCTCGTTCTTTCCGCTGAAAAGGCCGGTAAGAAGACGTACTACCGTCACACGGGCTATCCGGGCGGCATCTACGAAACGACGTTCAAGGAAATGCAGGCCAAGCATCCGGGCCGCGCCCTCGAAATCGCCGTCAAGGGCATGCTCCCGAAGGGACCGCTCGGCTACGCCATGATCAAGAAGCTCAAGATCTACGCCGGTGCCGAACATCCGCATACGGCTCAGCAACCCAAGGTCCTTGATCTCTAATTCAGCAGGATTTCGAAGATGATCGGCAACTACAACTACGGCACCGGCCGTCGCAAGAGCTCCGTCGCGCGTGTTTTCATCAAGCGCGGCACCGGTAAGATCGTGATCAACGGCCGTCCCCTTGATCAGTACTTCCAGCGTGAAACGGGCCGCATGATCGTCATGCAGCCGCTTCAGCTCACGGAAAACGTCGAAACGTTTGACATCATGGTCAACGTTCACGGTGGTGGTGAATCCGGCCAGGCCGGCGCCGTCCGTCACGGCATCACCCGCGCGCTCATCGACTACGACGAAGGCCTCAAGTCCGTTCTCTCGAACGCTGGCCTCGTGACCCGCGACGCTCGCGAAGTCGAACGTAAGAAGGTTGGTCTTCGCAAGGCCCGCCGCGCCAAGCAGTTCAGCAAGCGCTAATTGCCGCAGCGTTCTTCGCGGCAGAAGCCTCCAGGGCCTCTGCTGCGAAAACAAAGAAGCCGCTCTATGCGATCCTTCGGGTCGCGAGCGGCTTTTTTGCATTTTCGATTCGGCTCACAGTTTCGCAGCCGTTCGACAATGGTGTAGGATACTTCCCTCATTTACAAAATCCGCCGGCGGGAAAGCCGCAGCGGTATCTCTTCGAATGGAGTCACTCGAATGACTGATGCGAACACCGCACAAGATCAGCGCGTGCAGGAGGAGGTTCCGGAGCTTATTCCGGATCCGATCACGTTTACCGACGCGGCCGTTGCCAAGGTGAAGGCGCTGATGGATGAAGAGGGCAATCCCAATCTCAAGCTTCGCGTTTTCGTGCAGGGCGGCGGCTGTGCCGGCTTCCAGTACGGCTTCACGTTCGATGAAACGCAAAACGACGACGACGCCGTGATGGAAAAAGGCGGCGTGACGCTCTTGATCGACTCGATGAGTTATCAGTACCTCGTCGGTGCGAAGATCGACTTTAAGGAAGATCTCACGGGCGAACAGTTCGTGATCGACAACCCCAATGCCGTAACGACCTGCGGCTGCGGTTCTTCCTTCAGCGTCTGAATTCGGTCTGCCCGTTTTCGGTGCAAGCGATGCCCGCTCGACTCGGCTGCTGCCGGGTCCGCGGGCTTTTTTTACGATTTCTTCAAGGCGTGCAGCGTGCCGGGTAGAGCGCGCCGAGAATGCGAGGCCCCGCTGCTCGCGTGACGGCAGGCAGATTGCCGGGTTCGCGCGCGAGGAAAGCTTGAGCGAGCCACGCGAAGGCGGCGCCTTCGACTTCCATCGGGTCGATGCCGCAGATGCGGGTGTCGGCAACGCATTCGACCGCCGTGCGGCACTTGAGCTCTTCTTCGAGCATCGCCATGAGGGTCGGATTGAGACTGCCGCCCCCGGCCACAATGAAGCGCTTGGTTTCGGGCGCGTAGCGCGCGAGTGCTTCTGCGGCGCTCCGGGCCGTGAGCCGCGTGATCGTCGCTGCAATGTCGGCGGGTGCGCATTCGGCAAAGCCCTCGAGCTGCGCTTCGAGCCAGTCGATGCCAAAGAGTTCTCGGCCGGTCGACTTCGGTGCCGCAAGCGCGAAATACGGGGCCTTGAGACAGCGTTCGAGAAGCGCATCGATCGTGTGGCCCGTGCGAGCGAGCGCGCCGTCGCGGTCGCAGGCTTGGCCAAAACGCGTCTGCATGAAGGCGTCAAGAAGCATGTTGCCCGGGCCCGTATCGAACCCGAGAACCGCTGCGCGCCCTTCGGCAATGTGCGCCGCCGGCGGAAGAATCGTGACGTTGGCGATGCCGCCGATATTGAGTACGGCTGTCGGTTCGTCGCCCGCAAAAGCCTGTGCATGAAAAGCGGGTACGAGCGGCGCGCCTTCGCCGCCTGCGGCGACGTCGCGGCTTCGGAAGTCGGCAACGACATCAATGCCGCAGCGCTCAGCAACGAGCGCCGGGTGGTTGAGCTGCAGCGTGAAGCCCTTCTCGGGGCGGTGACGGATCGTTTGACCGTGCACTCCGATGGCGGCAACCGTCCCGCGATCGATGCCGTTCTCGCTGAGAAGCTTTTCGACAACCTCGGCGTAGAGATTTGCGAGCGCTACGCTCGCCGTGCCCATGCGCTCGATTTCGTCGGCACCGCGCCCGAGAGCGAGCGAGAGGAGTTCGGACCGGAGTGCATCGGGCATCGGCAGGAAAGCGTGCCCGAGGCGCGTCATGCGAAGCGCACGGGCCGTTGAACGCTCAAAGCGCACGGCTACCGCATCGGCGCCGTCAAGGCTCGTCCCCGACATGACGCCGATTGTTGTGAGGCAGTCCGCTCGCGAAAAGTCCGCGCTCACAGCTCAGTGCTCCCGTGCGTCGGCGGGCTCGAGGTGCTTGGCGCGGGCGCGCACGCCGTTTTGCTCGATCGAAACGTTTCGGGCACTGCCTTCGCTGCGGCCGCCCGAGCGTGCATTGCGCGCGCTTTGCGCCGTCTTGCCTTCGTCGGAGGTCTGTGCGTCTTCGGCCGACGCGCTCTCGAGCGCCGCCTTCTCCTGCTCGGCATCGGCCTGCGCTTCGCGCTTCATTTGACCGGCGAGCATTCGTCCGGGCGAGGGCTTGCCTTCGAGCTCGGCAGCCACTTCGAACTTTTCCTGAATGGCCGCCGTCTGCGCGCGCAGCTGCGCGAGCTGATAGGGTGAGAGGTTTTCCGTGTCGGGCAGATCGGCCGTGCGCGGGTTGATCTGCACGCCGTCGATCATGAGTTCGTAGTGCAGGTGCGGGCCCGTAGCGAGTCCCGTCATGCCGACAAAGCCGATTACCTGGCCTTTTTTGACGCGCATGCCCGGCCGGATGCCTTTGGCGACCTTGCGCATGTGCGCATAAAGGGTCTTGCGGCCGAGGCCGTGATTGATCGTGACATAGTGGCCGTAGCCGCGCGCTTCGTAGGCGACGCGCTCGATGCTGCCGTCGGCGGCCGCAAAGATGAGCGAGCCCGAGGGGGCGCGCATGTCGGTGCCGTTGTGCGAACGCAGCTGCCCGGTGATCGGATGGCGGCGCAGCGGCGCGAATTCCGAGGAAATGTCCTTGACGTCAAGGGGCACGCGCATGAAGGTCTGCGAAGCCGAGCGGCCGTCGAGTGCGTAGAAGCTCCCGGCGTGCTCGCCGTCGGAAAACCAGAACGCCTCGTGCACCTGCGGCGTCGTGACGCGGTGGCCGTCCTCGATGATCTGAACGGCCAGAAGCTGGCCGTTGCGCACAAAGCGCCCGTCGGCAAACTTCTTTTCATAGACAAGCCGCAGCGTGTCGCCGGGCTGCATCGTGCGCACGGGATTGTCGGCGCGGTCCCAGACGGCTTCGAGCTGCTCGAGCACCGAATCGGGAATGCCGAGCGTCTGCGCGGTGTCCCAGAGGGTCTTGCCGACCGTGCCCGAGACGAGCGTTTCGCTCGTTGCGAAGTTGTAGGGCAGCACCGAGACGGCGAAGCTGCCCGCTACGCGCATCACTTCGACCGTGCGGTTGTCGCGCTCGTAGGGGCCCTCCATAAAGAGGCGCATGTAGATGAGTTTGCCGTCGGGAGCGACCCCCGTCGTCACGTACTGGCCCGTCTGCGGCATCCAGAGGGGTTCGGTTTTAGGGGTCGTGCTGATGAATTCGTAGGCTTCGGGATCGTTGATGCCGAGGCGCGAAAAAAGCGACATAAGGGTTTCGCCCGGTCGCGCTACAACGTGCACGGGACGCCAGTCGCCGACGCCCACGGCTGCGCGTATCTCTTCGGAGAGGTTCGGTGCGGCAATCGGCGCGCGCACGGTCTGTTCGAGCGAGCCGTAGCTGCGAAGATTCGGGCCCGCAACGAGCGCGAGCGCGGCGCCGCCGAAGGCGAGCCCGAGCAGGCCGACACAGGCGGCGGCGCGGGTGCGGCGACGTGCAAGCGAAAGCCGGAATTTCTGCGCGAGGCTTCTCTGCAGCCGCAGGTACTGTCGGCCGATGTGTCTGAGGTTGGCCGAGACGATGGACGGTGCCGTCATGTTGTTCGAGTGCCGGCGCGCCGCTCATGAAGACGCGCCCCTGAGGAAAAAAGAAGTGTTGCAATAGCGGCGGGCGCTGCGGCTTTCCGGGCACGAAAGGCACGAACGGAGCCTCTGACGATCAAGTGATGCTCGATCGCCTCGGATGTCGTGAAATTGGTGAAAAAAGATCGCGAAAGCATCGCGATGGGCCGCCGCAGACTCGGGCGGCATTTTAGACCTCCGGGGGCGTGCGTTGCGTGTCAAAGCCGCGGCTTTTTCAATTGGATGCGGATCCTGCGGCGCAAGCCGAGGTAAAGTATGAGTTTTCGGACCGCGACAAACGCAGGACGACTGTCGTGCGCGCTCCCGAAAGCACCGGTGTTTGCGCGCCCGGTGTGCGTTTGCCCGTCCGCTTTCCTCTCAGAGGCCGCCCGCGCGCCGCACCGATCGTCGGCGCGGCAGCAGCCCTCGGACCGAATTCACTACACCTCAACAGCATCAACATCATGGCAGAAGAAAAGAAAGAGGCGGCTAAGCAGCTTTACCCCGTTACCGACGAGATCCGCGAAGCGATGGCGCTCATTCGCCGCGGCACGGACTCCTTTCTGATCGAATCGGAGTTCGAGCAGAAGCTCGCGCGCTCGAAGGCCACGGGCGAACCCCTTCGCTGCAAGCTCGGGCTCGACCCGACCGCGCCCGACATTCACGTCGGCCACACGGTCGTGCTCAACAAGCTGCGCCAGCTCCAGGACCTCGGTCACACGGTGATCTTCCTCGTGGGCGACTTCACGGCGGCGATCGGCGATCCCTCTGGACGCAACACGACGCGTCCGCCCCTGACGCGCGAGCAGATCGAAGAAAACGCGCAGACCTATCTCAACCAGGCGGGCCTCGTGCTCGACCTCGAGCGCACCGAAGTGCGCTACAACTCCGAGTGGTGCAACGGGCTCGGCTCCGTCGGCATGATCCAGCTTGCGAGCCGCTACACGCTCGCTCGCCTCTTGGAGCGCGACGACTTTGCCAAGCGCTTTGCCGCGGAGCTTCCCATCGCCATGCACGAACTGCTCTATCCGCTCATGCAGGGCTACGACTCCGTTGCGCTGAAGGCCGATCTTGAGCTCGGCGGCTCCGACCAGCGCTTCAACCTCTTGGTCGGCCGCGAGCTGCAGCGTCAGTACGGTCAGGAGCCGCAGTGCATCCTCACGATGCCGCTCCTCGTCGGCCTGGACGGCGTGCAGAAGATGAGCAAGAGCAAGAAGAACTACATCGGCATCACAGACGCGCCCAACGACATGTTCGGCAAGGTCATGTCGATTTCCGACGACCTGATGTGGAATTGGTTCGATCTGCTTTCGTTGCGCGGCAACGACGAAATCGCCGCGCTGCGCAAGGCCTGCGACGAAGGCCGCAACCCGCGCGACGCCAAGGTGATGCTCGCCAAGGAAATCGTCGAGCGCTTCCACTCGAAGAGCGCCGCAGATGCCGCCGAAGCCGAATTCAACAACCGCTTCCGCCAGGGCGCGATGCCTTCCGATATGCCGGAAGTGACCGTGACCTCAACGGACGGCCACATCGGCATCGGTCTTCTCATCAAGCAGACCGGGCTCGTGCCCTCAACCGCGGAAGCCAACCGCAATATCGATCAGGGCGGCGTGCGCATCAACGGCGAGCAGATCCGCGACCGCAAGCTGCAGATCGCGCAGGGCGAATCGTTCGTGCTGCAGGTCGGCAAGCGCAAGTGGGCCAAGGTGACGGTGGCCTGAGGGCTCGGCAGTCGTTGACCTAGCGAAAGGGAGTCACAGGCGATGATCGTTCTTTTGCAGCGCGTGATCGAGGCGGCCGTTCGCGTCGAGGGCCGCGAGGTCGGCCGGACGGGATCGGGCTACCTCGCGCTCGTTTGCGCCGAGCCCGAAGACACGGATGAGACGGTTCGCAAGGCCGCGCAGAAAACGGTGAAGCTTCGTGTCTTTGCCGACGAGGCGGGGAAAATGAACCGTTCGATCCGTGATACGGGCGGCAGCATCCTTGCCGTCTCGCAGTTCACGCTTGCGGCCGATTGCTTGAGCGGCAACCGCCCGAGCTTTTCGCGGGCGGCGCCGCCCGACGTGGGACTCGCGCGCTTCAACGACTTCGTTGCGGCGCTGCGCGCGGAGGGCATCGCCGTCGAAACCGGTGAATTCGGCGCCGAGATGCAGGTTTCGCTCGTCAACGACGGGCCGGCCACTTTCTGGCTCAGGTTTTAGTGCGCCGCGCGAGCGGCTTTTCGAAAAGGTGCTTGCCGCGCGTCGGGAAGCAGGAGGGTCTCAGTTATGTTCATTCGAAGCGAAACGTTTGAAATGGGGGCGCGCATTCCGGCGCGTTGCGCCTACGGGCGTATTGGTCCCGGAGGTACGATCGATTCGGACAACCTCAACCCGGCGCTTGCCTGGGGCGAGGCGCCCGAAGGCACGAAGAGCTTCGTGCTCTTTTGCATCGACGACGATGTGCCGACCGTTTTCGACGGACGCGATGCGGGTGGCCATCTGCCGGCGATGCAGCTGCGCCGCCGCTTCGTGCACTGGGTACAGGCCAATATTCCCGTTTCCGTTACGAGTGTCGCCGAAGGGGAACTCGCAAACGACAAGAAGCTCGCCGCGGGTTTCGGCTGCACAGGCATCAACGACTACAGCCGCGGCGGCGTGCCGGCGCCGGGCGCCGTCGGGACGGGCTACGACGGACCGTGCCCGCCCTTTTTCGACGCTCGCTGGCATTTCTACCGCTTTGTCGTCGTAGCGCTCGATGTCGAGCGCCTGGCGCTGCCCGAGCCGTTCCGCATGAGCGACGTTGAGGTGGCGATCGAAGGGCACGTGCTCGACACGGCCGAAATCGTCGGGCGCTACACGCTCAATCCAGCGCTCGCGGGCTGAGCGAGCACCGCAAGGGGCGCGCTGCCGCGCTCTTGAGACGCATCAGCAAACGCCCGCGGCTCCTTTTTCTAACGGACTGCGGGCGTTTTTTCAAAGCCATTCTTTTTCAGGGAGGACCCTCCGATGTACGACACCACGCAATGCCCTCGTTCGCTTGACCCGACGCTCTGGCAGTGGATCGACGCGGAAGCGCGGCGCCAGGAAGACCATATCGAACTCATCGCGAGCGAAAACTACGCTTCGCCCGCCGTGATGGCGGCGCAGGGCTCCTGTCTCACGAACAAATACGCCGAGGGCTATCCGGCCAAGCGCTACTACGGCGGCTGCGAATACGTCGACGCCGTCGAGCGTCTGGCAATCGAGCGCGCCAAGGCGCTTTTTTGCGCGCCCCACGGCGTTGAGTACGCCGTGAACGTGCAGCCGCACTCGGGCGCGCAGGCCAATATGGCGGCTTTCTTCGCCGTACTCGAGCCCGGCGACGTCTTCATGGGAATGTCGCTTGCCGAAGGCGGACACCTCACGCACGGGATGCACCTCAATATGTCGGGGCGCTACTTCCGGGCGGTACCCTACGGGCTCGATGCCAACGAAGCGATCGATTACGAAGCTCTTGAGGCGCTCGCGCTCGAACATCACCCGAAGCTCATCGTGGCCGGGGCGTCGGCCTATTCGCTTCGCATCGATTTCGCGCGCATGGCCGAGATCGCGCATCGCGCAGGGGCGCTTTTCATGGTCGACATGGCTCACTATGCGGGGCTTGTGGCTGCAGGGCTCTATCCGACGCCCTTTGGGTATGCCGACATCGTGACGACGACCACGCACAAAACGCTGCGTGGTCCGCGCGGCGGGCTGATCTTCATGCGTCCGGATCTTGAAAAGCGCATCAATTCGGCGGTCTTCCCGGGCACGCAGGGCGGCCCCCTCATGCACGTGATTGCCGCGAAGGCCGCCGCGCTCGGCGAAGCGCTCAAGCCCGATTTCGTCCAATATCAGCGTGCCGTCGTCAAAAACGCCGCCGCGATGGCCGAGACGTTCGCGCAGCGCGGACTGCGCATCGTGTCGGGGCGTACGGAAAGCCACGTAATGCTTGTCGACCTTCGCTCGCTCGGACTGACGGGCAAAGCGGCCGAAGCGCTCCTTGACCGAGCGAACATCACGGTTAACAAGAACGCGATTCCGAACGATCCGCAGACGCCCTTCGTCACGTCGGGCATCCGCGTGGGTTCGCCCGCGGTGACGACGCGCGGCTTTAGCGAAGCGGACTGCCGCCGCACGGCCGAGCTGATCGTCGATCTGCTTGAAGCACCCGAAGACGAAGCGGTGCTCGCCCGCGTGTGCGAAGAGGTCGCCGAACTCGTCGCCGCGCATCCTGTCTACGGCAAGTCCGCTGCCTGATTTCTCTCAGGACGCCGCAACGGGACACAATAAGCATGAATCGGGCGCGAGCCGTATCGGCAGCGCCTGATTCCCATTTTTGCGGGACGCGCACCGTGCGGCTTCACCCACAAGGGGCTGTGTCTGCGGGGCATCGCTCAGCTAAACTTAGAAGGTTGAAGTCTTTTTTTCGCGGTGCCAGAAGCATGCGTTGTCCCTATTGCCAAAACCCCGTCACGAGCGTGATCGATTCGCGTGCGCCCGAAATGGGGGCGGTGATTCGCCGCCGCCGTCAGTGTCCGAAGTGCGGCAAGCGCTTCACGACCTTCGAGCGTGTCTCCTTTACCATGCCCTACATCGTGAAGAAAGGCGGCGGGCGCGTGGAATACGACCGCGCGAAGCTGCGCGGCTCCATGACGCTCGCGCTCAGAAAGCGCCCCGTTTCGCCCGACCGCATTGACGAGGCGGTCGACGAAATCGAGCAGCGTCTCGTTATGACGGGCGAGCGCGAGATCCGATCGAGCCGCCTCGGCGACCTCGTGCTCGCAGCGCTCAAGCGTCTCGACACGATCGCCTACATCCGCTTTGCGTCCGTTTATTTCAACATCAACGATCCGGAGGCGTTTGCCGACATGATCGAAGAGGCCGTGCGCGAGCACGCCGAGAAGAACGGGCGTCCCGAGCCCGTGGGAGAAACGCGATGACTGCGCAGAATACGCTCTCGCCCGAGTGCGCAGTGGCGCAGGACGAAGACGAGCGCTTCATGGCGCTGGCCCTGAAGGAAGCCGAGCACGCGCTGCGGCTCTCGCCCCCGAATCCGTCGGTGGGCGCCGTCATCGTGCGCGACGGGCGCGTCATCGCGCGGGGCTTCACGCAGCAGGTGGGCGGCCCGCATGCTGAAATCATGGCGCTTCGCGCGGCTGCGGCTGCGGGTGAATCTGTCGAGGGTGCGACCGTCTACGTGACGCTCGAGCCCTGTTCGCACTACGGCAGAACGCCGCCATGCGCCAAAGCGCTCATTGAAGCGAAGGTCGGGCGCGTCGTCGCTGCGCTCGGCGACCCCAATCCGCAGGTTTGCGGCCGAGGGCTCGCCATGCTTGAAGCGGCGGGAATCCCCACGCGTTCGGGCGTTCTGGCCGATGCTGCGCAGGCGATGAACGCGGGGTTTCTCTCGAGAATGACGAGGGGACTGCCTTGGGTGCGCATGAAGACCGCCGTAACGCTTGACGGTCGGACGGCGTTGGCCGACGGGCGCTCAAAGTGGATTACGGGCGAAGCCGCCCGCGCGGACGGACAGTACTGGCGGGCACGCGCGGGTGCCGTCGTTACGGGCATCGGCACGGTGCTCGCGGACGACCCGCAGATGAACGTGCGGCTGCCCGACCAAGTGCGTCAGCCGCTTCGCGTCGTCGTCGACGCGCATTATCGCATGCCGCCCGAAGCGGCCATGCTTCATACGCCGGGCGGCGCCGTGATCGTGGCGGGTGCGGCGCTCGAGACCGAAGAGGCGCGTGCGCGCACCGAGGCGCTGCGCCGGGCGGGGGCCGACATTCTGACGCTTCCCGACCGCGTCGACAGCAGCCGCGTCGATCTTCGCGCGCTCCTTATAGAATTGGCCGCACGCGAAGTCAACGACGTGCATCTCGAAGCCGGTGCGCGGCTCTCGGGGGCCTTCCTCAACGCGGGGCTTGTCGATGAATTGATTGTTTACCAGGCGCCCTGTCTTTTTGGCGAAGGCGCGGGGCCCGCGGCTGTCGAGCCGCCCGCTTCGCCCGGACTCGCGCATCGCTGGCACGTCGTCTCGCTCGAGACGATCGGCAAGGATATTCGCATCATCTGTAGGAGAAACTGAAGAAATGTTTACCGGTATTGTTCAAGCCGTCGGCAAGGTTCGCGAACCCGAGAAGCTCGGCAACGGCGTTCGTCTTACGATTCTTGCCCCCGAACTCGGGCTCGGCGACGTGCACGTCGGCGACTCGATCGCCGTCAACGGCGCCTGCATGACCGTCATTGAGGTCAATGAGCGCGAATTCAAGGTCGACGTTTCCGCCGAAAGCCTCTCGAAGACGACCGGTCTCGACACCTTCGGCGAAGTGAACCTTGAGAAGGCGATGCGTTTGGGCGACCGCGTCGACGGTCACCTCGTGAGCGGCCACGTCGACGGCGTGGGGCAGGTCGAGTCGATGGAACAGGTGGCCGAGTCGTGGCGCCTCGTTGTGCGCGCGCCGCGCAAGCTCTCGCCCTACCTCGCCTACAAGGGCTCGATCACGGTGAACGGCGTTTCGCTCACAATCAACAAGGTCGAAGACACGGCGCTCGACACGCTCATCACGATCAACCTGATTCCGCACACGGTTGAAGTGACGACGCTCAAGCACCTGAAGGCGCAGGACAACGTCAACCTCGAAATCGACACGATCGCGCGCTACATCGAGCGCATGGTGTCGCTGCGCGACGACGACGCGCTCTTCTAAGTTCCGAAGGAACGGGGCTCGAGCGCTGACTCGAATGCCTTCTTAGCGTTCCATTCTTTTCGGACGGCCAACACAAAGCCCGCGGCGCCTTCGGCGCACCGCGGGGTTTGCTTTGGGATGAAAAAGCCGAGCGACTTTTCAATGCGCCAAAAGCGCTTTGCGGCGGACGGACGGATAATGGATGTCGCTGCGGCTCGGGCATCTCGACGCGTTTCGAGTGTGTGGAGCCGAATAAAAACAAGGAGGCAGTCCAAAATGAATCCCGTGCTTTTCACGCCGCTTAAGCTCGGCGAAGTGACGGCGGCAAACCGCATCGCCGTGCCGCCGATGTGTATGTACAGCGCCAAGATCGGCGTCGCTCAGCCCTTCCACCTCGCGCATTACGCGAGACTCGCGCAGTCGGGCGCGGGACTCGTTTGCATTGAAGCGTGCGCGGTGACGCCCGAAGGGCGCATCACCGAGGGCGACCTCGGACTTTGGTCGGATGAGTGCGAAGCGGGCATTGCTGCCGTTGTTGACGCGATGCGCACTGCCGCGCCGGGCGTGAAGATTCTTATTCAGCTTTCGCACGCCGGACGCAAGGCGAGCCGCACGGCGCCCTGGCTCGGCAGCAAGCCCCTTGGGATTGCCGAAGGCGGCTGGCGCGTGCGCGCGCCGAGCGACATTGCTTTCGGCGCCGACGGCCCCAGGCCCCTGCCGCTCGACTTCGACGAGTGCGGCGCACTCGTTCGCGCATTCGCCCAAGCCGCCAAGCGCGCCGAACGCGCGGGCGTCGACGGCATTGAACTTCATATGGCACACGGCTACCTCATTCACGAGTTCCTTTCGCCCTTGTCGAACACCCGCATCGACGAGTACGGCGGCGCCTTTGAAAACCGCACGCGCTTTGCCTTTGAGACGGCCGACGCCGTCAAGAGCGCCGTTGCCGCGCGCACGGCCGTGGGGCTGCGCGTCTCGGCAACCGATTGGGTCGAGGGCGGCTGGACGCTTGAGGAGACGATCGAACTCGTGCACGGCATGAAGCGTCACGGTCTCGACTTTGTCGACGTCTCGACGGGCGGACTCGTGCCGAACGCTCGCATTGAAGAGGCGCCGGGCTACCAAACGTTTTTTGCTGCGCGCGTCAAGGCTGCCCTCGACATGCCCGTCTTCGCGTGCGGGTGCATCACCGAGGCCGCACAGGCCGAAACGATTCTTCGCGCTGGCTTGGCCGACGGCATTGATGTCGGGCGCGGCATGCTCGACGATCCCAACTGGGGCTGGCACGCTGCGCGTGCGCTCGGCCTCAAGGTCGTGCCCGGACTCGCGGTGCCCCCGCAGTACGAGCGAGGACTGCGGCTCTGAGGCTAAGCGGCGTAGGCGCATATGCCGAAAGTTGGGGGCTCGAAAGAGAATTCCTCAGGGCTTCAAGGTAAAATGAAGAGTTCAGCGACGGCGCGCCACTGCGGTGCGCCGCTCGCGGGTTTGTGCTTAATTGGCCGGTGGCGGCGCGGGGCGAAACAGCGCTTCTGTGCGGTGCCGGCACTCGAATCAATGCTTCCAGCCGCTGCGCGCGTTTTGAAGAAGTGCGCGGCAAGACTCGAAGAGGAGAAAAAAATGGCTGTTGATGTGATTCCCACTTCCCTCGACGGAACGGATCTCCGAATCGGGATTGTTGTCGCCCGATTCAACGAATACGCCGGCCGCGGCGAATACGAGGCCTGCATGGATGAGCTGCGCAAGCTCGGTGTGATGGACGAAGACGTCACCAAGGTGTCGGTCCCGGGTGCGCTCGAAATTCCGTTCGCGCTCCAGAAGCTCGCGCAGACCGACGAATACGATGCGCTCATCGCGCTCGGCGCCGTCATCCGCGGTGAAACCTATCACTTCGAAATCGTTTCGAACGAATCGGCCGCCGGCATCATGCGTGTGTCGCTCGACTTCGAAATTCCGATCGCCAACGGCGTGCTTACCACGAACGACGACGAACAGTGCGAAGAGCGCATTGACATGAAGGGCCGCGACTGCGCCCGCTGCGCCGTCGAAATGGCCAATCTCGCCAAGGAGTTCGTCTCGGCCGAAGATTTCGAACCCGAAGACGACGAAGAAGAGGACCGCTGAGCATGACCGGCACGCAAAAGACGCATCGTCGTCCGCACTCCGCGCGACACCTTGCGCGCGTCTTCACGCTGCTCGGCCTCTATCAGTGGATCGCCGACCCGACGCTGCGCTACACGGAAATCGAGTCGCACCTCGCGGGCCTCATCAACGAAGAGAGCGGCGAGCTTGAAGGCAGCGACATTTCGCCTGCGGACTTCGAGCGCGCCGACAAGACGCTCTTTCACGATCTGCTCTCGGGGGTGCTCCTCGATGCGCAGGCCGTTGAAGAAGTCTTCAAGGCCTTTGTCGACCGCGATCTCAAGCGCGTTTCGCTCGTTGAGCGCGCGATTCTCTTCCTCGGCACGTACGAGCTGATGAAATGTCCGCAGACGCCCTACCGCGTTGTGCTCAATGAGTCGATTGAGCTCGCCAAGCAGTTCGGCAGCGGCTACCGCTTCACGAACGCCGTGCTCGAGCACGTCGCGCAGACCGTGCGTAAGACTGAGTTCGACGCCGATCACGCGGCTAAGGCTTAATGCGCTTGACTGGGTCGACGGCACAAAAGCCGGACGCTCGGAAAGCGAACGGAGGCTCTCCGGCGGTGCGAAAGCGCTCCGCGGAGGGCCTTTTTTGCGCGATTGAGGAGAAGAAAAAAATGGCGCAAAGAGGGGAATTCCAGATTATTGAACGCTTTTTCACGCACGAAACATTCGGTGCGTGGAAAAGTCAGGGCGTGGGCGACGACTGCGCGATCATCGATACGGGTGCGGGCCGTTTGGCCGTGACGACCGATATGATGGCGCTCGGTACGCACTTTTTGCCCGATGCGGATCCCGAGGACGTGGGCTACAAAGCGCTTGCCGTCAATCTCTCGGACCTCGCGGCAGCGGGCGCCGTTGCGCGCGCCTTTTTTCTCTCGATCGGGCTGCCGCGGCGCGACGACGGGTGGCTCGCGGACTTTTCGCGCGGTCTCATGAAACTCGCCGAAACCTCGGGCTGCGCGCTTTTGGGGGGCGACACCACGCGTACGCCCGAAGTGAACGGGCGGCACGCGCCCGTGACGATTTCGATCACGGCGATGGGCGACCTGCCCGCGGGCATGGGTCTCACGCGCGCGGGTGCCAAGCCGGGCGACGATATCTGGGTTTCGGGCACCGTGGGCGACGCTTACGCAGCGCTCAAGTGCCGCTGGGGTCACTGGGACCTCATGCCTGATGCGCAGGCCGCCTGCTTTGCGCGCATGGATCGTCCGACCCCGCGCAATGCGCTCGGCGAAGCACTTCTGCCGCTCGCGCATGCCTGCGCGGACATTTCCGATGGACTGCTTGCGGACTTGGGGCATATTCTCGAGCGCTCCGGCGTCTCGGCCGAAATCGACTGGGAGTCGATTCCGATTTCGCTTGCGCTCAAGTCGCTCACGATCGCCAAGCAGCACGAAGCGGCGCTCGCGGGCGGCGACGACTACGAGCTTGTCTTCACGGCTGCGCCCGACATGGCCGAACGCATCTGGGCCGCGGGGCTCGCCACGGGCACGCCCGTGACGCGCATCGGCCGCATCACAGAGCAAAGCGCGAGGAACCTCACGGTGCGCGACGCCCAAGGGCTCCCCGTCGTCTTCGAGCGGGCGGGGTTCGATCACTTCGCCTGACAAGCGCTCCCTAGAGAGGCCTCCCCAAAGGAAGAGCAGTGTTTTCGAAATACGATCCCTCGAATCCCGCCAACCGCGTGCGGCTCACGATGCGCTTTGCTTGGGCCAAGCCCTCGCACGTCGCGGCGACTTTCTTCGGTGCCGGGGCGCTTCGCCCCGCTCCGGGCACTTGGGGTACGGCTGCGGGCGTTGCCGTTTATGCGCTTCTTTCGCCCTTCATGGCGCCTTGGGGATTTGTCGGCTGGGCGGTTCTGTCGGCTGCGGTCTTTGCGCTTGGCGTCTGGGCTGCGAACGACGTCGCGCGCGACCTCGGCGTAGAGGACCACGGCGGGATCGTTCTTGATGAGGTTGTTGCCGTGTGGCTCGTCTGCGCGGGCGGGCCAGACGATTGGTGCTGGTGGATTGCGGCCTTCTTTGCTTTTCGCTTCTTCGATATCGTCAAAGTCTGGCCGGGCTCTTGGGCCGACCGCACTATTCATGGAGGCTTCGGCGTCATGGTTGACGACCTCTTTGCGGCGTTTTATGCCTGGGGCTCCCTGCGGCTTTGCGAGATGTTCCTTCGTTGATTGGGCGACGCGAACGTGCCGGTCGTGTTGTTCGCATGCTCGAGTGAGTGCCTGTTGACGCGTGCGTAGGCGACCGCACGCAAGGTATGCTAAACGTCGACCATCAATTCTTTCGGGCGCGCAGCGAACGATCGACCAAGCCGGCGCGCAGCTTCCAATGGCAGATTTGAACGAGCAGGCGGCGCTTGCCGCCGAAATCCTCGGCAGCCTCGCGCTCGAAGGCCGCCACACGATTGCAACGGCCGAGAGCCTCACGGGGGGCGCCGTTTCGGCGGCGATCACGAGCGTGGCGGGCGCTTCACAGTGGTTCGAGCGCGGGTTTGTCGTTTATACGGCGCGCGCCAAAAGCGAGATGCTCGATGTGCCGCCCGAACTCATTGAAAAAGAGGGCGTCGTGTCGCTTGCCGTCGCGCACGCGATGGCGCGCGGCGCCGCCGCAAGAAGCACCGCCGACTTGTCCGTTGCGCTCACGGGCGTCGCAGGTCCCACCGGCGGCACGCCCGAGACGCCTGTCGGCACCGTTTGCATCGGCTGGGGGCAGAAACTCTTTGACGGTACGGTCGTGACGGCGGCGCGCCGCATCAACGTGCCGGGTAGCCGCGCCACCGTCATTGCGGGCGCCAAGCGCGTTGCGCTGCAAGGGCTCATCGCACTCATCAAGGGCGAAAATCCCGCGGGGATGCCCTGCGAATTTTGACCGAGATCCGATCGACATCGACCGAACTTATGGCTGCGGGGCAGCCCCATTGTCGCTTCGGATCCCAACCACACTTTTCGAAAAAGGCAACCGACTATGTCGAGCTGGCTGGACGTACTCATCCTTCTCTTTCTGATCGGCCTCAACGGCGCCTTTGCCATGAGCGAAATCGCGCTCGTGACGAGCCGCAAGGCGCGCCTGCAGCTTCTTGAGGACGATCGCGTCGCGGGCGCGGCCCGTGCACAGGAACTCAATCGCGATCCCACGCGCGCGCTCTCGACCATTCAGGTCGGCATCACGTCGATCGGCATTCTCTCGGGCATTGTCGGGGAGTCGGCGCTTGCCGCACCGGTCGCGTCGCTTTTGACGGCGCTCGGCGTGGCACCCGCCACCGCCAAGGGGGTGGGGCTTCTCGTCGTGGTTGTTCTCATCACGTACTTCTCGATCGTTTTGGGCGAACTTGTCCCGAAGCGAATCGGGCAGCTCTCGCCCGAGCGCATCGCCTGCCGCATTGCCAATCCCATCCATTACCTGTCGATCGCTGCGGCGCCCTTTGTGAAGCTTCTGAGCTTTTCGACTCACGCGATCATGCGCCGGCTCGGCGCCGATGAGAAGCAGGACGCGGGCGTTACAGAAGAGGAAATTCACGCCATGATCGACGAAGGCGAAGAGTCGGGCGTGATCGAGTCCGTGGAGCGCGACATGGTGCGAAATGTCTTTCATTTGGACGATCGTCAGGTGGGCTCGCTCATGACGCCGCGCGCGAACATCAGTTGGATCAATCTCGAAGACAGCCGCGAAGTCAACATTGAAAAGATCTGCCGCTCCAAGCGCTCGCGCATGCCCGTGTGCGAAGGAAGTCTCGACAATGTCAAAGGCTTTTGCTCGACGCGCATTCTTATGCAGCAGATGCTCGAAAACGGCAAGCCCAATTTCCGCAACAACTTGGCGCCCGCTACCTATGTACCCGAGTCGCTCACGGGCATGGAGCTCATGGAGCATTTCCGTAAGACCGACAGCCCCATGGCGCTCGTCGTTGACGAGTACGGCGAAGTGCAGGGGCTCGTGACGCCGCGCGATCTTCTCGAGGCGATTGCGGGTGAATTCAAGCCCGAGACGCCCGAAGCGGCAAGCGTGACGCGCCGCGAGGACGGCTCGCTTCTGTTGGGCGGCATCATTTCGATTCCGGAAATGAAGGACGTGCTTGACATCCGCAGCGTGCCGCTCGAAGACGAGGGGCGCTACCAGACGCTCGCCGGGATGATCATGCTGCTTTTGGGGCGCATGCCCAAAGAGGGCGATATCGTCGAGTGGTCCGGTTGGCGCTTTGAAGTGGTCGATATGGACGGGCGACGCATCGACAAGGTGATTGCTTCGCGCCCGAAGCCCGGCGCCGCCGTGAAGGCCGCACTCGTGAAGATCAGTAAGCCCATTGCGCTCGCAGCCGACGCGGCCGTGAAGTCGACGAAGGCCTCGTTCTCGGCGGCAAAGGTTCCGGCTAAGACCGCTGAGAGAGCGACGGACAAGGCAGCCGATAAAACGGATAAAGCGCCCGAGAAAGTGCTCGGACGCGTGTCGCTCAAGCTCGAGCAGCGTGCGAGCGCGGCTGCCGGGACGCGAAAGACCGTGCAAGCGGCACGCGATCGAGCGAGCGGAGTGCAGCGGACACCAACGAATGAAGAGCCGCTGCGTGACCGGTCGGCGGTAAAGCGGGCGGCACCGGACCCGGTGACGCGCGCCGATCAGGGTGCGCGCACGCTGAGCACGGACCATCCGACGAGCGAGGACAAAGATGAATAAAAAACTCATTGGGGGTGTCGTCGCGGTTGCTCTCGCCGCAGCAGCGGGCGTGGGGCTCGTTGCGACGGAAAAGCGCGCATTTGAGACGGCGCTCCGCGATTTTGCGGCTGCCGCACCCGAGGGGGTTTCGATTGAAGCGGACATTACCGGGTCGGACTTCTTTTCGACCGAGTTTTCCGTTCGCATCGGTGAGGCCGCGGGGAACTTTGCCGCGCGCTGGCAGGGTCGAGCTGAGTACGGCTTCGGGACCGTGGTGCGTGCGTCACTCGACGATCGCCGCGATCTCGGCCGCGTCTTGGCGGATATGGGCGTAGCGGGTTTTCGCGACGAACTTGAAATTGAATGGGCGCCGTGGCGCAAAGAGGTGCCGGTCCGTTGGCGGACAGCCGGGTTTGACTATCTGCCCGACGGCAAGGCCGGTCCCGGAGCGTTCACCTGCACGGTCGAACCCTTGCGGTTCGAGGGGGCGGTGAAGGACGGCCGCTTCGTGCGGTTCGATTACGCGGGAGAAGGCTTCGGGTGCAGTGCGGGCGGCAGGCAGCAGCTTTCCGTCAAGGACTTTGCACTGTGCTATGAAGAAAAAGCAGCACCCGACGCCGAAACGCTCAAGCACCTAGCACCCCTCTTTCCGAGCGAAGCTTCGCTTCGCGTCGGCGTGATTTCGGGTGAAGGTTTTTCGATGAAGTCGCTCGCGCTCGCTTCAACGCTCGCGAAAGCGGCCGATGCGGAAAAGACCGGCAAGGCCGAAATGTCGGATAAAACGCAGAAGACCGCTGCCGGTGAGAAGCCGGATGCCCGCTGGCGGCAGACGTTCGACGGCGCCGTCAAGTCGCCTGTCTTTGAGAATGCGGCAATCGGCGACCGAATCGCGGTGCGTCTGCATCTCGAAGGTCTGACGCAGACCTTGGCCGACAATCTTGTGGGGCTGCAGGTCGCAATGCTCGCGCTCGGCGACGAGTCGCTTTTGGCGGCGGGTGCCGTCAAGGCCGTTGAAGATGCGTTCATGCGCGGCGGTCTCGCGCTCAACCTTGAAACGCTCTCGCTCGAGCACAAGGGCGAGCGCGCCGAAGCCGCCGGGCGCATCGCCTTCATGGGCGACGCCGAACGCGACCGTGCGGCCGCATTCGATCCGAATCGAGGCGTCTCGCTCGGTGCGCTCTCGGTATCGGTTCCGGCCTCAATGATCGACGAAAAGACGGCAGCTCCCTTTATTGAAAGCGGTGCGCTGCGTCTTGTATCGGGCTTCTACCAGTCGCACCTCGAATTGTCGACGACGGGCGTTCGCGCCAACGGCGTGCCGATTTTCTGAGCGCACCGAGCGCACGTAAGCGAAGCACTCAAGAAAAACGGGCGCCCTCGATCGGATCGGGACGCCCGTTTTGTTCGGCGCGTGAAGCGCCGGAGCGGCTCGCTTTAGAGGCGGGCGCTATTGATCGCGTCGCGTGTTGCTTCGGCGGCGATTTTGGCTTTTTCCTGCCAATCTTCACCCTTGCTCGCGTAGATGATCGCTCGGCCCGAGTTGATCACCATGCCGTCGCCGCGCTCGGTACGGCCGGCCTTGACGCAGTCGTTGATGCTGCCGCCCTGCGCGCCGATGCCCGGCACAAGGAGCGGTACGTCGGGCGCAATGCTGCGAACGCTCGCGAGTTCAAGGGGATAGGTTGCACCCACGACGAGGCCGAGCTGTCCGTTTGTGTTCCAGTCACTGGAAACGAGGCGCGCGACACGCTCGTAGAGGCGTTCGCCGTCGATCTTGAGCATCTGTAAATCGTCGCCGCCCTTGTTGGAGGTGCGGCAGAGGATGAATGCACCCTTGTCGCGGTAGGCGAGGTAGGGTTCGATCGTGTCGAACCCCATATAGGGCGAGAGCGTTACGCAGTCGGCCTTGTAGCGTTCAAACGCTTCGCGCGCGTAGTGTTCGGCCGTCGAGCCGATGTCGCCGCGCTTGGCGTCGAGAATCACCGGAATGCCGGGATGATTTTCGTGGATGTAAGCGATCACGTCTTCGAGCTCGCGCTCGGCGCCGCAGCTCGCAAAATAGGCAATCTGCGGCTTGAAGGCGCAGACGGCGTGCGCCGTGGCGTCGACGATGCCTTTGCAGAAATCGTAGATCGCGCCGGGCTTGCCCTGAAGGGGCAGCGGGAAGCGCGCCGGGTTCGGGTCGAGGCCGACGCAAAGAAGCGAATTGGCGCTTTGCCAGCGCGCGGCAAGCATCTCGGTGAAGGTCATGGCGTCAAAAAATATAAAAAGCCGGGGAAACGATTCTCGAGCGCAAGGGCCCGAGCGCGCAAAAGGGCTGCACTCGGTCGAGCCCGAAGAGGTCGGGCGTCATTCTACCGAAGCGCCTGCAGTTGAACCAGACATTTTGAGGCGCTTTGCGAAGCCGATTGGGCAGGATCGAGGCGAAATCGGGCGCAATCGGTTGATTACAGGACTGCATGATTGCGCTACGATGAAAGCCGACTCGACGCAAACGTCCTCGTCGGGACTTGGCGGCCCGAGCGCTCGCTCGGGCGGTCGAAGGCATCCCGCAGGGCGCATGCACCGCGACTTCTATGGGAGGAAAGCATGAGCTTTAACTGTCGAATGGACCGCCGCAGCGCGCTGCGTGCGGCCTTTGCGGCCGGTTTGGCCGCGGCGGGCGCCTCGGGCGCACCGCTTCTTGCGAACGCCTACGAGTCCAAGTGGCCCGCCAAACCCCGCGTGCCGACGGACCTCAATCTCGAAGAGCTCTTCGTCGAGCTTGAAAAGGGCGGCAAGGGCCTGCGCATCTCCGAAGTCAAAGACGCGCCCACTGTCTACATGCTTTTCGATACCCAGTGCAGTTGGTGCGTTTGGGAAGAGGCGCAGTTTGAACCGTTCTTTGACAAAGTGAACTTCGTTTGGTTCCCGGTGGCGCTTCTCTCCCCTTGGAGCCCGCTTCAGGGGGCGGCCATTCTCGCGGCCAAGGACCCCGTCGCGGCTTGGAAGTTGCATCGCGATCACTTCAAGGATCCGGACTTCCGGGGCTTGGACGTGCGCAAGATGGATATTCCCTTCGAAATGCAGAAGGCCGTTTGGGACAATTCGAAGATTTATCGCCGCGCGGGCGGCCGTGAGGTGCCCTTCGGCGTGATGAAGACGACGAACGGTCGCTATGTGCCGATTCCGGAAATGAAGCGCGAAGAGTTTGTGTCCGTGACGGGCATCGATCTCTAAGGTTGAACCCCGTCGAGAGCAAGACTCGACAAAAAAAGGGCGTCCTCCGCAAAAGAGGACGCCCTTTGAATTCCTGCATGCGTCGGCGTTCGTTAAAGCGCCTGGCGCATGCTTGAAGCCAAGAAGCGGCGAAGATTACATCATGCCGCCCATGCCGCCCATGGCATCCATGCCGGCCGGGGCCTTTTCTTCAACGGGGAAGTCGGCCACCATGCAGTCGGTCGTGAGGATGAGCGAGGCGACGGAGGCCGCGTTCTGCAGCGCCGTGCGGGTAACCTTCGTCGGGTCGAGAACGCCCATTTCGACGAGGTCGCCGTATTCGCCCGTCTGGGCGTTGTAGCCGTAGTTGCCTTCACCGTTGGCGACGTTGTTCACAACGACGCTCGGTTCGTCGCCGGCGTTGGCGACGATCTGGCGCAGCGGCTCTTCCATCGCGCGCAGCACGATCTTGATGCCGGCGTTCTGTTCGTCGTTGGCGCCCTTGAGGTCCTTGATGGCGAGCTTGGCGCGGATGAGCGCAACGCCGCCGCCCGGGACGATGCCTTCTTCAACGGCAGCGCGCGTGGCGTGCAGCGCGTCTTCGACGCGAGCCTTCTTTTCCTTCATTTCGACTTCGGTCGCAGCTCCCACCTTGATGAGCGCAACGCCGCCGGCGAGCTTGGCAACGCGTTCCTGAAGCTTTTCACGGTCGTAGTCGCTCGTGGCGGCTTCGATCTGCGTGCGGATGTTCTTCACGCGGTTTTCGATGGCCTCGGCAGAGCCGGCGCCGTCGATGATCGTCGTGTTTTCCTTCGAGACTTCGATCTTCTTGGCCGAGCCGAGTTCGGCGAGCGTAGCCTTTTCGAGCGAGAGGCCGACCGTGCTCGTGATCACCGTGCCGCCCGTGAGGATGGCGATGTCTTCAAGCATGGCGGTGCGGCGGTCACCGAAGCCCGGCGCCTTGACGGCGCAGACCTTGAGGATGCCGCGGATCGAGTTCACCACGAGCGTGGCGAGCGCTTCGCCGTCGATGTCTTCAGCGATGATGAGCAGCGGACGAGCGGCCTTGGCAACCTGTTCGAGGATCGGGAGCAGTTCGCGAATGTTGCTGATCTTCTTGTCGTGCAGAAGAACAAACGGATTTTCGAGAACGGCAGCCTGCTTTTCGGGCTGGTTGATGAAGTAGGGCGAGAGATAGCCGCGGTCGAACTGCATGCCTTCGACGACTTCGAGTTCGTTCTTGAGGCTCTTGCCGTCTTCGACCGTGATCACGCCTTCCTTGCCCACCTTGTCCATGGCTTCGGAGATGATTTCGCCGATTTCATGGTCGGAGTTCGCGGAGATGGCGCCCACCTGAGCGATTTCCTTGTTCGTGGTCGTCGGCTTCGAGAGGAGCTTGAGCTCTTCGATGGCGGCGGCAACAGCCTTGTCGATGCCGCGCTTGAGATCCATCGGGTTCATGCCGGCGGCAACAAACTTCATGCCTTCGTCAACGATGGCCTGCGCGAGCACCGTAGCGGTCGTCGTGCCGTCGCCGGCGTTGTCGCTCGTCTTCGAAGCGACTTCGCGAACCATCGCGGCGCCCATGTTTTCGAACTTGTCCTTGAGTTCGATTTCCTTGGCGACCGAAACGCCGTCCTTCGTGACGGTCGGACCGCCGAAGGCGCGTTCGAGCACGACGTTGCGGCCCTTCGGACCGAGCGTGACCTTGACGGCATCGGCGAGAACATTGATGCCGCGAACCATCTTGGAGCGGGCGTCATCACCAAAGAGAACCTGCTTAGCAGCCATTTTCTTCAATCCTTAATCAGTAAATTCGTATCGGAAATTGTGTGCGCGAAATCAAAGGCGATTATTCGAGAACGCCCATGATGTCTTCTTCGCGCATGACGAGAAGCTCTTCGCCGTCGACCTTGACGGTCTGGCCGGAGTACTTGCCGAAGATCACGCGGTCGCCGACCTTGACGTCGGGCGTGATGATGCGGCCGGCTTCATCGCGCTTGCCCGGACCCACGGCGATGACTTCGCCCTGATCGGGCTTTTCACCGGCGGCGTCGGGAATGACGATGCCGAAGGCGGTCGTCGTTTCGGCTTCAAGGCGCTTGATGATGACGCGGTCATGCAAAGGACGGATCTGCATCTCAGATATCTCCAATCAACAAACTTGGTTGCCGTCTCCGCGGGTGCCCTTCCTGGGGCCGCCGAATCGGGAGGCGGACGAAGAAAAAACCGGCCGAAGGCGCAGCTGCGAGCGGGCATCCGACCCGACTTCGCGGCGCTTTCGCCATGCATACTCCCCATATGGGGACGGGCCCAATTTTTTTCAAGAGCGTCAGGCAAAAAAATATTTCGATTGTTTTCAGTGACGGAGGCGCTTGTCGAAGCAGGGCCGAAAGTCTGTCAAAAGGCGGCAAAAAGGCGCGAAAAAGCGTTTAGAGACGACGTAATTGCGTGAAATAAAGACAGCGTCGCAGTGCGGAGCTCGCTTTTCCGTTGGAGGTATCATCAAAAGAAGTCCGCAGAAAAAGTGTGGTGCATTTTCTTTTTTTTCCTTCGAGGGTGAGCCCGTGAGAGCATCTTCAGCACGATTCCTAAAGCAGAGCACGCCGATGCGTGCTCTTAGCGCCGCGCTTTGCGCGGCGTGCTTCACGCTCTGGGCTGCAAGCCCTGCGGCGGCGCAGCCCAAGCCGAGCGAAAGTGTCGCCAAGACGGCAAAGGCCGTCTCGAGTGTGCCCGAAGCGATTGCGGGCGCTGCCAAGCGCTACAAGGTCGATCTTGACGATGTCGTGATTGCCGTGATGCCGCTCGAAGGCGTGAGGCTCGACGCGTCGGGCCGCTCGAACGTCTCGACGCTGCCGCTGCGCTACGGACTTAATGCCGAGCGCAGCGTGCGGCCCGCTTCGACCGCGAAGCTCGTGACGACGCTTGTCGGACTCGAGACGCTCGGCGCGGGCTTTCACTGGTACACGCGTTTTTTTGCCGATGCCGAACCGGACGCCAAAGGGCGGCTCAAGGGCAACATCTATGTACGAGGCGGCGGCGACCCGACGCTTGTGATCGAAGACTTTGCACTTCAGGTCGACAAGCTCGCACAGCTCGGCGTCAAGCACATCACGGGCAATCTCGTTGTCGATCGCTCGTACTTCAACGTGCCGCCGATCGACGAGGGCGTCTTTGACGGCAGAAGCTCTCGCCCCTACAACCTCGGACCCGATGCGGCGCTGCTCAACTACCGCAACCTCTCGCTCGAACTCGTGCCCGATCGCGAAGCGGGCGTAGCGCGCGTTGTCGCGCTGCCGCCGATGGCGGGCGTGCGGCTGCCGAAAACCGTGAAGCTCACCAAAGGCGGGTGCGGCGACTGGAAAACGAAGTTGGGCTTCAAGCTGCGCACGGAGAAAACAGGTGCCAAGCGCGTCGTCTTCAACGGGGGACTGCCGCGCGCATGCGGTCCGAAGGTCTACAACGTGATTGCGTTCGAGGCTGACGAATACTTCGAGCGCGTTTTCCGCGCACTTTGGGAAAAGGACGGTCGCACGTGGAAGGGGCGCGTCGTCGAGGGACGCGTGCCCGAATCGGCCGAGCGGCTCTTTACGCGCATGTCGCCTTCGCTCTCCGAAGTGCTCCCCCTCATTAATAAATGGTCCAACAACACCATGGCCCGGCACGTCTTTCTCACGCTCGGCCAAAAGAAGGTGAAAGAAGAGGAAGAGGCGGCTCGAAAAGCCGAAGCCGCCGAAGAAAAAGCGGCCAAATCCGAGAAAGCTGCGAACGCCGGGAAGGCCGCCGCCAGCAAGAACGCGTCGCCCAAGGCGGTTGAACTCAAGGAATTCCCGCGCGGCACGACCCTCGAAGACGCCCGCACGGTTGTGGCCGAGTGGCTGCGCGAGCGAGGCATTGACGAGAAGGCCGTCTACATCGAGAACGGTTCGGGGCTTTCGCGCGAGACGCGCGTGACGGGCCGCGTCATGAGCGAGATTCTCGCCGCAGGCTGGCAGGGACCGTACTGGCCGGAATTTGCCGCATCGCTTCCGATTTCCGGCGAGGACGGCACCATGGTCCGGCGCAAGACGGCCGTCGCGCACGGGCGCATCAAAACGGGGTTCTTGAACGACGTGCGAGCGATCGGCGGCTACGTGCAGACGCGTGCGGGCGAGCGCTACGCGATTTATGCGAGTGTGCACGGCGCTAAAAGCGTCGCTCGCGGGATTCCGTTTCTCGACCGGGTGATCGACTGGGTGTATGAACTGCCCGCCGCCCGCTGAGAGCGATTGCCGCCAACGAAAAACGGCGTCCGAACCGGACGCCGTTTTTCTTGGCGAGCGCTTTTACTTTTTCCCGATCGCCTCGAGCACGATCGAGGGTGTTAGAAGCTCGGGGAGCACCTCAACACCGCCGCCCGGGCGGTAGATGAGGTAGAGTGGCACGCCGCTGCGGCCGAACGCTTCGAGAACCGATGTGATCGCGGGATCGCGGTTCGTCCAGTCGCCCATGAGGCGCACGTAGCCGAGTTCGTTGAAGCGTTCGACAACTTCGTCGCGCTCCAGTGCGGCAAGCTTGTTGGCCTGACACGTAACGCACCACGCGGCCGTGAAGTCGACAAAGACCGGTCGGCCCTGCGCGAGTGCGGATTCGACGGCCGCTTCGCTCCAAGGCTGCCAGCCCTCGGCAACGGTGCGGTCCGCACGCACGAACATCTCGAGGTTCGCCGCCGCGACGGAAGCCGCCGCGAGAATCGCCATGGCAGCCATGACCGGGCGGTTGCGCCCGAGCCCCCACTGCTCGCGTCCGAGGAGCCAGCAGAAGACGGCTGTCGCACCGAGACCGCAGACGACCACAAGCATGCCGAAGAAGTCGACCTGCTTGCTGAGCACCCAGCCGAGCCAGATGACGGCTGCGGCCATCGGAACGGCCATGATTTTGCGGAAGGTTTCCATCCAGGGACCGGGCTTGGGAAGGCGCTTGGCCCACTGCGGGAAGACGCAAAGGAGCAACCACGGCATCGACATCCCTAGCCCGAGCGCCACGAAGACGAGAAGCGCCTCAATGGCGGGCTGCGTGAGTGCGTAGCCCAAAGCCGCTCCCATAAAGGGTGCCGTACAGGGGCTCGCGACAATGACGGCGAGTACGCCCGTGAGGAACGAGCTTGCCAAGCCCGTCTTCGGTGCGTCGCGCAGCACTTTGGCGTCGGCAACGCGCGACCCAGCAGTGAACTCGAAGAGCCCTGCGAGGTTCATCGTGATGGCGCCAAAGAGCAGAATGAGAAGCGCCACCACCCAGGGCGACTGCAGCTGAAAGCCCCAGCCGAGGGCGCCCCCCATCGCGCGAAGTGCGAGAAGCACGCCCGAGAGCACGGCCATCGTGAGGACGGAGCCCGACGTGAAGGCGAGACCGTGCCCGAGGAGGCGTTCGCCGCGTTGCGCGCCGCCGATGAGCTGCAGGAGCTTCAAAGAAAGCACCGGGAAGACGCACGGCATCAGATTGAGAATGAGGCCCCCCGCGAAGGCGAAGACGAGCGCCGAGAGCGTCGTGAGGGACTGCGCCGCACCGGCGCCGCGATCTGCAAAAGCAGCGCCCGCGCCTGCGTCGCTTGAAGCCGCGGCACTTCGAGGCGCCGCAGGCGGCACGATCTCGCCCGCTTCAAGCGGAATCGACGCTTCGATCGCCCAGCCGCCAGCGGCGGGGCCGCCGTCGGCGACGAGAATGCCTTCAATGGCTTCCGTAGGCGCGTTGGCGAACTTTTCGTGCGCGGCGATATAGAGCGAACTCGCCGCGGCGCGCTCAAGCGTTACGTCAGCCGAGGACGACTGTCCGTCGGCTTCGCTCAACGCTGCGGCCCGCGTTTCGAAAACGGGGGCTTCGGCGTAGTTGACGACGTTGCGTTCGCTCGGGAAGAAGTCGAGCGAACGCTTCACGGGCAGGCCCGCGAGCTCGTCGATGCGGATCTTCGTGCCGTCGATCACGGCGCGTAGCGACTCGGCGCTCGCGGGCGTTTCGGGAATGCGTTTGAGCGCCTCGCCGATCAGGGCGGCATCGGGACCGGGCTTGGCGGAAACGCGCAGCGGCAGCCGCAACTCCGCGTCGGCCGATTCCGGCACGCACATGTCGCGGCAGGCGAGATAATCGACGTGCAGCCGAATACGAACGCTTCCCGAGGTGCCCGCCGAGCGCGGGATCTCGACGCGAAGCGGGAACGCGGTTTCACCCCCGTAGCCAAAGCTCGTGATGTTGCCTGTGAGGAGCCGCTCGGGGAGCGGGAATGCGGGCGCCGTGGCTTTGAAGCCCGGCGGCAGCGTAAAGGTGAATTCCGGGGGCAGCCCCGCTTCGCCCGGATTCTTCCAGTAGGTGTGCCAGCCCGCCTCGTGCTCGAAGACGACGGCCAAGCGGTTCTCCGCCTGCGGCGTCAACGCATCGTTTTCGGCCGCAAGGCGCACGCGCACGTGGCGCGGCTCCGTTCGTTGGCCGGATGCCGCACCCTTGGCTGCGTCGATCGCCGAGAGCCACCCGTCGCCAGAAGGCGCCGCAGCGGCAGGCGCGGCGACGCACGCGCCTAGGGCGAGCGCCGTGCCGAACGCGAGCAGCGCCCGAGCGGCGTCTTTCGCTGCCGAGTGCGCGTTCTTCAAAAGTGAACCGAGGGCGCGCGGCATGCTGAGACCGTACGTCTTCATAAAAGCTCTCTCAAGGGATTAGTGCTTGGCGATGTCGGCGAACGTTTCGCGAGCCGCTTCGATCGTCTTTTCGATCACCGCATCGTCGTGCGTGATCGAAACAAACCCGGCTTCGAAGGTCGAGGGCGCGAAATAGACGCCGCGTTCGAGCATGCCGTGGAAGAAGCTGTTGAAGAGCGCCTGGTCGGCCTTCATTACGTCGGCAAAGCCCTTGGGCTGCTCGGGCAGGCAGTAGATGCCGAACATGCCGCCCACGCTGTCGCCGCAGAAGTTTTCGATGCCCGCTTCGCGCGCGGCGGCCGTGAGGCCCGCGATGAGTTTTTCAGTCTGACTGCCGAGCTTTTCGTAAAAGCCCGGCGTCTGGATGAGACGCAGCGTCGCGAGGCCGCTTGCCACGGCAACGGGGTTGCCCGAGAGCGTGCCCGCCTGGTAGACCGGACCGCAGGGCGCGACCTTTTCCATGATGTCGCGGCGCCCGCCGAAGGCGGCAACGGGCATGCCGCCGCCGATCACCTTGCCGAGCATCGTGATGTCGGGCGTGACGTTAAAGAGCGACTGCGCGCCGCCCAGGGCAACGCGGAAGCCCGTCATCACTTCGTCAACGATGAGAAGCGCGCCGTGTTCGGTGCAGAGGCGGCGCATCGTGTCGATAAATTCCTGCGTGCCGCGCACGAGATTCATGTTGCCCGCGAACGCTTCGACGATCACGCATGCAATGTCGTCGCCCCACTGACGGAAGGCGTCTTCAAGCTGTTGCGGGTTGTTGTATTCGAGCACGAGCGTGTGTTCCGTAACGGAAGCAGGAACGCCCGCCGACGAGGGATTGCCGAAGGTGAGGAGCCCGGAGCCCGCCTTCACGAGAAGCGAGTCGGAGTGGCCGTGGTAGCAGCCTTCGAACTTGATGATCTTGTTGCGGCCCGTGTAGCCGCGTGCGAGGCGGATGGCCGACATCCCCGCTTCGGTGCCCGAGGAGACGAGGCGGACCTCTTCGATCGAAGGCACGAGCTTCACGATTTCTTGTGCGATGCGCACTTCGCCTTCGGTCGCCGCGCCAAAGGAGAGACCGTTGTCGACGGCGGCCTTGACGGCGTCGACCACTTCGGGGTTGTTGTGTCCGAGGATCATCGGACCCCAGCTGAGTACGTAGTCGATGAAGGCCTTGCCTTCGACGTCCCACATGTAGGGACCCTTGGCGCGTTCGATGAAGCGTGGCGCGCCGCCGACGGAACGGAAAGCGCGCACGGGCGAATTGACGCCGCCCGGGATCAGTTCCTGCGCACGGTCGAAAAGGCTCTGGTTGAGATCCATCTTGTGACTCCAGTTTTGTCGCTGCCGAGGCCGGCGATGCCGCTCGCGGTTCGTCGGGAACGAGCCGCAAGTGACGCGCGGGCGCATCGGCCCGCCGGTTGGTCGGATTTTGTTGGGAAGTGTGTGAAAAAGTCGGTTCGCTAGTCTTTCGAAAATCCGAATAGTCTAGTGACACTAGCGTGTTCGGCTTTTGCTCTGTTTTCTCGAAAAGGTGCTCGCTGTGGAAAACCGCAGACGGCGAGCTTGCGAAATATGCGGCATTTTACGGGCTTACGGTGAAGGGAAAATTATTGCGCGCAAAATGCGGGAACGCCGCACCCGCACGAAGCGTGCGGTGCGGCGTTCAAGCGAGATTCCTTGCGAGCCCGGTCAGAAAGCCAGACCGACACTCAGCGTGAATTCGGTGGGCATGCCCTTCAGCACGTAGTCGTTGTCGCGCCCGTCGACGACGCCCTTAAAGCGCGAGATGTTCGTATCCATGCTGCCCGTGATGTGGATGAGATCGGTCGCCGCCCACGTGAAGCCCATGGTGAGTGCGGGGTGCACATCCCAGTCGGAGCCCGCGTCCGACTCGGCGTGCGAAACGCCGAAGCCGCCGCCCGCAAAGAGACGGAAGGTCTGGGCGACGTCGATGTTGTAGGCGATCGTGAGCGAGTAGGTCTCGATGTCGAGCGACATGTCCCTGCTGCCCGGGACCTTCACGTCGTGCGAACCCTTCTTGTAGCGCAGGTCCGTCTGCCAGCTGCGCCCCGAGTAGTGGCGCAAGCCCACACCCCAAACCGAGTCGTTCTTGACCGTATTCGGCGACTCTTCTTCGCCGTTGTCGACGTAGCGCCACCCCCAGCTGCCGTAGAGGAGGTTCGGCGTCTTCACCCAGGGGCTCTCGGCCGAAAGCGGCATCTTGCGCGAACCCGCGTTGTCGATCGCGATCGACGTGTACATGAAGAAGACGTTCGTAAACGGAATGTACGTCGTGTAGAAGGAGACGGTGTCGGTCCCCACCTTCACGACCGGCAGCGGCAGCGGGCAGGGCAGCCACATGTAGTCGCCTCGCATCGTGATGCCGGCCAAGTAGCCCGCACCCCAGTGCAGCCCCGTGTTGCCGATCGGCCAGCGCGCCACCCACGAGTAGCCCACCATCGGCTCGACACGGTAGTTCGAGTCGACAAAGCTCACGAGAAAGAACATGCGCTCGTTGCCGCGATCGTCAATCACTTGACGGGCGAGCCCCATGCCGAAGGGATAGGCGTTTTCTTCGCTGCGATTGTCCCAGTTCCACGCCGGGTGGTTGGTGAAGGTCGGCACGACCCAGAGGTCGCTGCCGTTTTCCATGATGTAGCGGGCGCCTTCTTTTGTGTCCGACCAGAACGAGGCCCAGTCGCCCGGGCGCGAGGCGGCGGACTTGGCGAGGCCTGCGGGCGTCGTGTCGATGACGGCTTCGAGCGCGTCGGAGAGTGCGGACGCTTGGGCGCAGCCCGCAAAAAGAAGAGCGGCGCCGCTCGCGGCCAGGAGCGGGAGTTTGGTGCGATTCATTTTGACGAAAGGTTGGTGCGCACGGACTTCGCGGCCGAGTGGCCGGTCCGATGCGTCGAATTGGCCCATCATTTTCCCACAAACGAAGAATCGCTTCTTTGACGAGGCGTTGACGGCGTCGGCGGCACCCTGGGTGCGACGAAGGCGACGCCTCGCGCTTGAAAGTCCTCGGGCGCTTCTATAAAGTAGCGCTCCTGCAGCGGGAGTTCTCCGGGCGATCGTCGGCAGCCTTCGGGCTGCGGGAGGAAAGTCCGGACTCCGCAGGGCACCGTAGGAGGTAACGCCTCTCCGCCGTGAGGCGCGGATTAGAGCAACAGAGACGAGTCGGTCTTCGGATCGGGTGAAACGGGCAATCTCTACGGGGAGCAACATCAAATAGGCAGCCACACGGACCGGCCCGGTTTCGGCTGCGGGTAGATGGCTTGAGGCGGCGCGCGAGCGTCGTCCTAGAAGAATGATCGCCGTCGTCGGGCTCCCGACGAAACAGAATCCGGCTTATAGGGGAGGTCCCGCTGCAACATCCTTTCTCTCTCTCTCTTTCGTCTTTGCGCCGAGACCGCGGCTTTTCTTTTTGCTCTTCCTACTTTTGCGGTTTTCGGGCGTTCTGCGCACAGCTCTGCCGCGTTTTTTCCTCGGGGTCATTTCCTGCGTGCCTTTCCAGAGAAGTGCACGCTTGCGTTGTCGTGTCTTCGGGGCCGGTCGATGCGGGTGCGCCGCCGCAAAAAATCTTCACGAATCGATTCGTCGGGAGCCGCTCCCCACGCTCGTGCGGCATGCATTTGTGGGAAAATGTGGGTTTTAGCGGCAGCGGCGAGAAAGACTCGCGCCGACGCTTCTTCGATGATCGGAAAATATCCGCAAGACCACTGCGGCAGAGGCACTTTCAATGACGCCCGCTTTCGAGGGAACGGCGCTCGTGACGCTTGATGCAAAGGGACGGTTCGCCGTGCCGGCGCTCTTTCGCGATGCGCTTTTGGGCTCCGAGCAAACGTCCGACACCGGCTCGACGCCGGGCACGGTCGTGCTCACGCGCCACCCCGACGGGTGCCTTGTCGTCTATCCCGAGTCGGTCTGGCGCATCAAGCGCGAAAAGCTCGCGGCGCTTCCCTATTCGGCGCGCGCCTTCGTGCGGCTTGTGCTCGGCAGCGCCCGAACGATTGCGGCCGACCGTGCGGCGCGCCTTTTGGTGCCCGCCGATCTGCGTACGCTCGCCGGCATCGAACGAAACGCCGTGCTGATCGGGCTCGGCGCCCATCTCGAGCTCTGGCCGCGCGAAGCGTATGTGGCGATGCAGGCCGAGGCGTTCAATGTGCCGCTCGAGACGGCCGACTTTACTTTCTGACGGTCCTCCCCGGGGCCGCGACTCTTGCGGAGAGCAGATTAGCCATGACTGAAGCGTTCGTTCATCTCTCGGTTTTGGGCGTCGAGGCGCCGCGCGCACTCGTCACCGATGCCGACGGGCTCTACGTGGACGGGACGTTCGGCCGAGGCGGCCACAGCCGCCGCATCCTTTCGATGCTCTCCGAGAAAGGGCGCCTGATTGCGTTCGACCGAGATCCGGAAGCGGTGAAGGCCGCGGCCGACATTCGGGATCCGCGCTTTCAAATCATTCACGCGCCTTTTTCGCACATGCGCGAAGCGTTGGGCGAGATCGGTGTCACGGCCGTGAACGGCGTCTTTCTCGATATCGGCGTCTCCTCGCCGCAGATTGACGACGCCTCCCGCGGCTTCTCCTTCCGTTTTGACGGTCCTTTGGACATGCGTATGGATACGACGCGCGGCGAAACCGCGGCCGAGTGGCTCGCGCGTGCGCCCGAGGGCGACATCGTGCGCGTTCTTGCCGATTACGGCGAAGAGCGCTTTGCCGGGAAAATTGCCCGCGCGATCGTTGCCGAGCGCGAAAAGTCGCCCATTGAAACCACCAAAGCGCTCGCGTCGCTCGTCGAGCGCGTCGTGCCGCGCAACCGCCGCGATGCGGTGCAGCACCCCGCCACGCGTACTTTTCAGGCCGTGCGCATTCAGGTGAACGGCGAACTTGACGAACTTTCGAGCGCGCTCGAAGCTGCGGGCTCGCTCCTGCTGCCCGGCGGGCGCTTGGCCGTTATCGCTTTCCATTCGCTCGAAGACCGCATCGTCAAGCGCTTCTTCGAGCGTACGGCGCACCCCGAGCGCGCCATCGATCCGCGTTTGCCGATCCCTGTCGAGCAGCTGCCGAAGCCGCTCTTTGAGGCGCCAGAACGCATCCTGCCGAGCAAGGCCGAGTGCGAAGCCAATCCGCGTGCGCGCTCGGCCGTGCTGCGCGCGGCCGCACGAACGGCCGAGCCGTGGCGCGCGACGGACGCCGCGCCCGCATCGGGCGCGAAGTCTGCTTCGAGTCGACAGCGCTAGTCGGAGGCGTTCGGATGCGAAGCGTCTCCCGTGCCGAACTCGTTGCGGTGGCGTTCCTCGGAGCGATTTTATTCGTCAGCGCCCTCGCGCTCGTCGAGCTCCACTACCGCGCTCGACTGCTCTTCGTGACGCACGAGCACGAGGTCGGCATCTCGCGCCGTCTGCTTGACGATCAAGCCGAGCTCCAGATGAAGGTGCGCCGCGCGGCGCTCCCCGGCGTTATCTCGTCGAGCGCGCAAGCCTACGGACTTGAGGGAGCAACGGGCGCCGTGACCTATACGCTTGTGATCGATGACGCGGGTGGCATCGCCTACGCGGAAGAGACCGCGGCGCGTCTCGTGCCCGAAACCCCTGCGGGTGAAACCGTCGGTGCGGCCAAGTCGAACGACGCAGCTGGCGGGCAGGGCGTCAAGCAAAAAAGCGCCGCCGGCCGCTCGGAGGGTGCGCGATGAGTTCGCCCCTTTCACTTCTCAAGGAGATCGCCGCGGCCGTCTGGCGTGCGGTGGTCGAAGTCATTCGCCGCGACCGTGCGGCCAAAAAGGCCGAGCCGCGTGAAGCGGCGAGTCCTCTTCTTGTTATTCCGATCCCGCCGCGGCGCACCTATATCGCGATGGGCTGTATTTCGCTCGGGTTTCTTGCCCTCGCAGGGCGTGCGCTCTGGCTGCAGCTCTTCTCGTCCGACTTTTTGAAGGGACAAGGTGAGGCGCGCTACGCGCGCACGCTCACGATTGCGGGCGTGCGCGGCGAGATTCTCGACCGCAACGGCGTCGTGCTTGCGTCATCGCAGCCCGTTCGCAGCATCTGGGCGGACCCGGCCTTCGCGAAGAAAGCAACGCGCAGCGAACTTGAGGCGCTTGCCAAAGTGCTCGAGGTGCCCTATGCAACGATTCGCGACAAAATCCGCAAGAACGAACAAAAAAATTTCGTCTATCTCGCCCGTCAAAAGGACGTGACGACCGCAGAGGCCGTTCGCGCGCTCGCGATTCCCGGGATCGGCATCACGCCCGAGGTGCTTCGCGAATATCCCGACGGCCCCGTCATGGCGCACGTTGTGGGCTACACCGGCTGGAACGACCGGGGGCAGGAAGGCGTCGAGCTCTCCTGCGACAAACTTTTGGCCGGCGCACCCGGTGCGCGCCGCGTCATCCGCGACCGGCTCGGGCGCATCGTCGACGACGTCTGGGCCAAGGAAGCCGTGCCCGGGCGCGACGTGACGCTCTCGATCGATTCGCGCGTGCAGTTCATTGCCTACAAGGCGCTCGGCGAGCAGATGGAAAAAAGTGAAGCGCTCGCTGGCGCCGTGGTCGTTGCCGACATCGAAACGGGCGAAATCCTTGCGCTTGCGAACGCGCCCACGTACGACCCGAACGATCGCTCGACGATGGTCTTCGATCGCACGCGCAACCGCGTCATCACCGACCAGTTTGAGCCCGGATCGACCATGAAGCCCTTTGCGATCGCCAAGGCGCTTGATCTTGGCATCGTGCGGCCGTTCACGACGATACAGACGGCGCCGGGCAAACTTACGATCGGCGACCGCACGATCGGCGACGTGCACGACTACGGGCTTTTGACCGTTTCGGAGATCGTCTCGAAGTCCTCCAACATCGGTACCGTCAAGATCGCGCTCGAAATGTCCCCGCAGACCTTGTGGGACATGTACACGGCGCTCGGCTTCGGGCGTGCGCCCGATATCGGCTTTCCCGGCGCGACCGCGGGGCGCCTGCGTCCGGCGAAATCCTGGCGCCCGATCGAGCAGGCGACGATTTCCTACGGGCACGGCGTCACGGTTTCGCTCCTGCAGCTCGTTCGCGCTTATACGGCCATCGCGCGCGAGGGCGACGTGATCAATTTGACGCTGATGAAGCGTAAGCCCGGCGAAGCGGTCAAGGGCGAGCAGGTCTTTAAGCCCGAGACAATGCGGCTCATGCGCGCGATGATGATGAATACGGTGCGCCGCGGCGGCACCGCGACGCGCATCAGCGTGCCGGGCTACACGGTGGCGGGCAAAACGGGTACGGCCAACAAGGTGAAGGACGGCCGTTACGTGCGCGACACGGTGGCAAGTTTCGTCGGGATCGTTCCCGCCACGCAGCCGCGTTTCATTGTGGCCATCATGATCGACGAACCGAAAAAGGGCAGCCGCTTCGGCGGCGCCGTAGCGACCCCGATCTTCAACAAGGTGGCTTCGGGCGTGCTGCGCACGTTCATGGTGCCGCCCGACGATCCGCTCCCCGCGCCGGGTGCACGGCTCGCGAGTGCGGGTGCGCGAAAGCGCGCCAATTGACTTTTTGGAAGAAGAAATTCGCAAATGACTGCAGAACGCAAGGAAGAAAACGCCATGGCGATCGAAAAGGACATTGCCGAAGCGGCAGCGTGGTTGAAGAGCCTCGCGCACGAAGGCGCGCACCTGCGGCTCGACAGCCGTGCCGTGCGTCCGGGCGACGTTTTCGTCGCGGTGCCGGGGGCAACGGTCGACGGGCGAAACTTCATTCGCGTCGCTGCCGCCCGCGGGGCTGCGGGCGTGCTCTACGAAGCGCGCGACGATGTGCCTGCGGGCGAACACTATCCGGTTGCCGCGCGCGGCGTGAAGAATTTGAAGGCTCGCTTAGGCGAAGTCGCCGCCGCTTTTTACGATATGCCGAGCGCGCGCATGACCGGGATTGCGGTGACGGGGACGAACGGCAAAACGACGACCGCTTTCTGGACGGCGCAGCTTTTGACGAAGCTCGGCGCCCCCTGCGGCGTGATCGGGACGGTGGGGACGTTTTTCAACGGGCGCACCTTTGAGGCGCCTGAGCTGACGACCCCGGACGCCGTGTCGCTTCAGGGGATTTATGCCGATCTCGCCGCCGCGGGCGCCAAGGCTTTTGCGGTGGAAGCGAGCTCGGTCGGGCTCGAACAGGGGCGCTTGACGGGCTCGGCCTTTTCGGTCGGCATTTTCACAAACCTCTCGCGTGACCACCTTGACTACCACCGAACGATGCAGGCTTACGAAGACGCCAAGGCCGAACTCTTCCGCTGGCCCGGGCTCGGTGCGGCGGTACTCAATGCGAACGATCCCGTGAGCGCGCATTTTGCGTCCGTTGCCTGTGAACACGGCGCCGCGCTCTGGTTCACGGGCACGGACGGACGTGCGCGCGAACTCGCGCGTGCGTGGCCGGGTGCCCGCGTCCTCGAGGCCGACCAGATTGCCATGGGCGAGCGCGGCATGCGCTTTCGCCTCACGTTCGGTGAACAGGTCGAGACCGTTGAGATTGCGCAGCTCGGCGTTTTCAATATCGAGAACATGCTCGGCGTTGCTGCCGCAGCGCTCGCTTGCGGCTATTCGTTTGGCGCGGTCGTCGCGCAGCTTGGCGCGCTCGAAGCGCCTCCGGGGCGTCTGGAACCCGTTTACGCTGAAGGCATGCCGCTAGGCGTCGTCGATTTTGCGCATACGCCCGACGGGCTCGAAAAGACGCTCGAGAGCCTTGCGCCCGCCGCGCATGCGCGCGGCGGCAAGCTTTGGGTCGTGTTCGGCTGCGGCGGCGACCGGGATCCGGGGAAGCGCCCGATGATGGGCGAGATCGCCGCGAAGCTCGCCGAGCGCGTCGTCGTCACGAGCGACAACCCGCGCTCGGAGCCGCCCGAAGCGATCTGTCGTGCCGTCGAAGCGGGGGCCAGGCGCGTTGAGAGCGCTTCTCCCGTCGATGTGATCGTCGACAGGCGCGAGGCGGTGATTCACGCCGTGCTTGAAGCCGAGCCGCGCGACATTGTGCTCGTAGCCGGCAAAGGTCACGAAACCGAACAGATCACGCGCGAGGGCGCGCATCACTTCAGCGACGTCGAAGTGCTGCGCGAAGCCTTCAACGAGCGCCGCGTGCGGCTCCTCGCAAAGGCGTGATCGAAGGAATGCCTCTTCGGAGAGAAGAAAAATGACGCAACGCCAACTGATCGATACCGAAAGTCTCGCGTGGCTCCGGGACGCCCTCTCGCCCCTTTTGATCGAGTCGACGCTCGGCGAGGAAGCGCTCTCGCTGCGGTTTGCGGCAATTGAGACGGATTCACGCGTCCTTGAAGCGGGTGTCGTCTTTGCGGCGCTCTCGGGCGAGCGCTTCGACGGACACGACTATGTCGAAAAAGCGCGTGAAGCGGGTGCCGTAGCGGCGATCGTTTCGCGCAGGCTCCCCGTCGACATTCCGCAGCTCGTCGTTGCCGACGTGCGCGAAGCCTTCGGACTAGCCGCCAAGCGCTGGCGTGCGCGCTACTCGCTCGGGCTTGCGGCCGTGGGCGGCAGCAACGGCAAAACGACGACGACGCAGATGATCGCCTCGATTCTGCGCGCGCGCTGGGGTGCGGATCGGATGCTCGCCACCGCAGGGAACCTCAACAATGAAATCGGCGTGCCGAAGACGCTCTTCGGGCTGCGTTTTGCGCATCGGGCCGCCGTCGTCGAAGCCGGCATGAATCACCCGGGCGAAATGGCGCGCCTGGCCGACTGGATTCGTCCGAGCGTTGCGGTTCTCACGAACGCGCAGCGCGAACATCAGGAGTTCCTCTCGAGCGTGGCGGAAACCGCGCACGAAAACGGACTTCTCATTGCGGCGCTCGCCGAGAGCGGCGTGGCCGTTTATCCGACGGACGACCCCTCTTGGGGCGTCTGGGCGTCGCTCGCGCTCGCGCGCGGCGTTCGCTCGGTGCGCTATGCCGCGGGGGCGCCCGTTGCGGGCGCCGAAGCCGACCTGACGGGCGAGACGCGTGAAGACGGTGCGCTTCGCATCCGGGGCGTTGTTCTCGGGCGCACGGTCGACTTCACGCTCAGGCTGGCGATTGCGGGCGAACACAACCGCCACAACGCCGTTGCCGCCGCTGCCGCAGCACTTGCGCTCGGCGTCGACGAGGCGTCGATCGTCGCCGGACTTGAAGCCTTTGAGGCGCTCGCTGGGCGAGGCCGCCGGCTCTTCTCGAAAAAGCGACCCGTGATTCTGATTGATGACGCTTACAACGCCAACCCCGACAGCGTTCTCGCATCGATGGCGATGCTCGCCGCCGAGCCGACCGCAGCCGATCGGCGCGTCTTCATTCTCGGCGACATGGGTGAAATCGGCGCGGACGCGCTCGAGCGCCATGCCGAAATGGGTGAACGGGCCAAGGCGCTCGGCATTGGCCGCTTCTGGACGGTGGGCGCCCTTTCCGAGGCGGCCGCGCACGCCTATGGTGAAGGCGCCAAGCATTTTCCGACGCGCGAAGCGCTCCTTGCGGCGCTCGACGAACTCTTGGCGGCGCTTCCCGGCGAAGGCGACGAAGGACCCGCCGCACGCGTCGTCGTGAAGGCGAGTCACGCCGCAGGCCTTGAAAAGGCGGTGGAAGCACTTGCCGAGCGGCTCGACTGCCGGGGTGCGGGTGCAGCCGACTGAAACGAAGCGGGGCCTTTACGGCTCCCGAAACGATTGAAAAACTTCCAAGCAAAAAGAGATTCATAAAAATGCTGCTCGAACTGCTGCGCTCGATTGCCCAAACGCATTCGGACTTCGGCGTATTCAACTACCTCACGCTGCGCGCGCTTCTCGCGTGCCTCACGGCCTTCGTGCTCGGGCTCGCGCTCGGGCCCACGATGATTGCGCGCCTGAAGCGCATGCACTTCGGGCAGGCCGTTCGCACCGACGGCCCGAAGACGCACCTCGTCAAGGACGGCACGCCGACGATGGGCGGCGCGCTCATTCTCTTTGCAATCACGGTGTCGACCCTTCTCTGGGCCGACCTCGGCAACCGCTTCATCTGGGTGGTGCTCTTCGTGATGCTCGGCTACGGCGCGATCGGCTGGATCGACGACTATCGCAAGATCGTGCATCACAACCCGCGCGGCATGAGCGCACGTGAGAAGTTCTCCTGGCAGTCCGTGATCGCGATTGCGGCGGGCTTTTATCTTGCTTTTGCGCTCTCGGTGAAGCCCGGCGAGGGCTTGGGCGAGGCGCTCGCGGCTTGGTACGACGCGCGGTTTCCGCTCGACATGTCGGAGAACCTTCACCTCTTGATTCCGTGCTTTAAGGAAATTGCCTTCCCCTTCGGCCTGCTCGGTTTCATGATCTTCACCTTCGTCGTGATTGTGGGCTCGAGCAACGCGGTGAACCTCACCGACGGGCTTGACGGTCTGGCGATTCTGCCGACGGTTTTGGTCGGGAGCGCTCTCGGGATCTTTTGTTACGCGGGCGGGCGTCCCGACTACGCGCAGTACCTCTTTATTCCCTACATTCCGGGTGCGGGTGAGCTCGTCGTTTTCGCGGGCGCCCTCGCGGGCGCAGGCCTCGCATTTCTCTGGTTCAATGCGCATCCGGCGCAGGTCTTCATGGGCGACGTCGGCGCACTCGCGCTCGGCGGCGCCTTGGGAACGATGGCCGTTGTAGCGCGCCAGGAGCTCGTTCTCGCCGTCATGGGCGGGGTCTTTGTGGTCGAAACGCTCTCCGTCATGATTCAGACGGTGTACTTCCGCCTCTCGCACGGCAAGCGCGTTTTCCTGATGGCGCCGATTCACCACCACTTCGAGCTGAAGGGCTGGAAGGAAACGCAGGTCGTCACGCGCTTCTGGATCATCACCTTCATGCTGGTGCTTCTCGGGCTCGCGACGCTCAAGATCCGCTGATTTTTCGCTTCTCGCGCATAGGAAAGGACAGGAAAAATGTCGAAGAAAGCACTTGTGGTCGGACTCGGTGCGTCGGGACTGGCGGCTATCGAGTATCTGGTGCGGCGCGGCTGGTCGGTTGAAGCGGCAGACACGCGCGAGGCGCCGCCTAACGCCGAAAAGGTGCTCGCCGCCCACCCGGGCATGGTGCTTCATCTCGGGGGACTGCCCGAGACGCTCGCCGACGGGATCGACCTTCTCGTGATGTCGCCGGGCGTTTCGCCCTACTACGGGGCGGCCGCTGCGCTTGTGGCGCGCGCACGCGCGCGGGGCGTCGACACTGCAGGCGAAATCGAACTCTTTGCGCGCGAGCTCTCGCGCTTGAAGGCGGAAACGGGCTATGCGCCCAAGGTGATCGGCATTACGGGGACGAACGGCAAAACGACAACCACGTCGCTTACGGCGAAGATGATGGCACAAGCGGGCTTCTCGACCGTCGCGGCGGGCAATATCGGTCCGAATGCCGTCACGGAGCTTCTTCGCGCCGAAGACGAGGGCAAGCTCCCCGACTGCTGGGTGCTCGAGCTCTCGAGCTTTCAGCTCGAGACGACCGCGACGCTTCGCTGCGACGCGGCGGCTTTATTGAACGTCACCGAAGACCACATCGACTGGCACGGCTCGCTTGAGGCGTACGCAGCCGCCAAGGCGCGCATTTTCTCCGAGTCGACCGTTCGCGTCGTCAATCGTGATGACGGCCATACGCTTGAAGCGGCGCGGCACGCAGGCGTTCGGGCGGGCGCATCGCCGAAGATTCTCACTTTCGGCGCGGATAGTCCGAAGGCGCCGGGCGAATACGGCCTCGTGGAAGCCGAAGGTCTCTCGTGGCTCGCGTTTGTGCCCGCGCCTGAAGGCGAAACACTTGCGGCGGGTTCGGTCAAGCAGCGTGCCAAGCGCGTGCGCGCGAGCGAACCGGGCGCGGCCGATGTCGAACGCCTCATGCCCGAAGACGCACTTTTGATCCGCGGCCGCCACAACGCTATGAATGCGCTCGCGGCCGTGGCGCTTGCGACCGCAGCCGGTGCGTCGCTCGGGCGCGTGCTCGCGGCGCTGGCCGCCTATAAGGGCGAGCCCCACCGCGTCGAATACCTGCGCACGGTCGACGGCGTCGACTTCATTGACGACTCCAAGGGTACGAATGTCGGCGCCGTTGCAGCGGCCGTCAAGGGCTTTGCCGCGCAGAAGCGCCGCATTCTCATTGTTTTGGGCGGCGACGGCAAGGGACAGGACTTTTCGCCGTTGGCTGAGGCGCTCGCGGGGACGGCGGGCGCCGTGGCCCTGATCGGACAGGATGCGCGAAAAATCGGTGCGGCGCTTGACTGCCACGGCGCGTTTGCGGCGCCGAAGGCCTATTTCGAGACGCTCGAAGCCGCTGTCGACTGGCTTTGGACGGCGCACCGTCCGGGCGACGTGCTTCTGTTGTCGCCCGCGTGCGCTTCTTGGGACATGTTCCGCAACTACGCGCACCGCAGCGCCGTTTTTGCCGAGTGCGCCGCGCGCATTGCGGCCGATCTCGGCGCAGAAGACGATGCGACCGCTTCGGGCAACTGACCGCTCGGCGGGCGTTCAATGAAGGAGATGCGGGCGAGATGATCAAGCGAGACGACATGCGTGCGGCGGGCCGCTGGGACGCGCGAGCGAGCCTCGAGGCGGCGCCGAGCCTCAATTGGGAAGTCATCATCTGCGTGGCGTCGCTGCTAGCGATCGGCTGCGTGATGGTGTTTTCCGCCACGTCGGCTTTCGCGCAGAGCCCGAAGTTTCATGTCACGGAGACGACCTTCCTCGTGCGGCACCTCACGAGCATCGCCGTTGCAGTGACAGCGGCCGCCATTGCGTTTCGCTTTCCGATGTCGTTTTGGTTCCGCTGGTCGGTGCCGATCGGCATCTGCGTTTTTTTTCTCCTCGCGCTCGTCTTCATGCCGGGGGTAGGCCGCACGGTAAACGGCGCGCGGCGCTGGATTTCCCTCTTCGGCGTCATGAATCTGCAGGTCTCCGAGATGGTGAAGGTTGCCGCGCTCATTTTTACGGCCGCCTTTACCGTGAAGAAGCAGGATTACATGCATTCGTTCCTTTCGGGCTTCTTCCCGATGGCGTTCGTCATGGTCCTCATTGCGTTCCTCTTGATGCAGCAGCCCGACCTGGGCGCCACCGTCGTGATTGCCGTCGAGATCATGGGCGTGCTCTTTCTGGGGGGATTGTCGATCAACATTTTCCTCTCGGTCGCCTCGATTCTCGTTGTCTTCGTCGGCTGGATGATTTACGCGACGCCCTGGCGCTTCGGCCGCATTCTCGCGTACCTTGACCCGTGGTCGGACGAATACGTCCTCGGGCAGGCCTATCAGCTCTCGCATTCGCTCATTGCTTTCGGGCGCGGGGAGCTCTTCGGCGTCGGGCTCGGCGGATCGGTGGAAAAACTCAATTACCTTCCCGAGGCTCATACGGACTTCATCATGGCGGTGATCGCCGAAGAGACCGGATTTGTTGGTGTTATTCTCACACTCTTCATTTTTTACTGGCTCATTCGCCGCGCCTTCGAAATCGGGCGCCAGGCGGTGAAGCTCGAACGCCCCTTCCAGGGGCTCCTTGCGCAGGGCGTCGGCCTTTGGTTCGGCGTACAGGTCTTCATCAACGTGGGCGTCGCTTCGGGGGCGCTTCCCACAAAGGGGCTCACGCTGCCTTTCGTGAGCTTCGGCGGCTCGGCGCTGCTCTCGTCGATGATCGCTGTCGGTCTTTTGCTGCGCGTGGACCGTGAAAACAAGATTCTGATGCGCGGAGGACAGGTTTGATGACTGCGAAGAATGGCGAAAAAACGCTTGTCATTGCGGCGGCGGGCACGGGCGGGCACGTGATGCCCGGGCTTGCGGTGGCGAGGGTGCTCGAGTCGCGCGGCTGGCACATCGAGTGGATCGGCACGACGACGGGCATGGAGTCGGATCTTGTCGGCAAGCGCGGCATCGCGTTCCACGGGATTGACTTTCAGGGCATGCGCGGTCGCGGCATCGTGAAGATGGTGACGGGCGGCTTCAAGATGATGGGCGCCATTTGGAAGGCGCGTGCGCTTTTGAAGTCGATCCGCCCGGCGGGCGTCTTTTCGACGGGCGGCTACATTGCCGTGCCCGTGGGCTTTGCCGCGCAAAGCCTCAAGCGCCCGCTCGTTCTCATGAACTGCGACGCCGATCTTCTGATGTCGACGAACACCCTGATGCCCTTTTGCGACGCGCTCGCCTGCGGCTTTGCGGGCGGCGCGCGTACCTTCGCGGGCGCCAAGGGCCGCACGACGGGCAACCCCGTTCGCCGGGAGATCGCTTCGATCGCGGCCCCCGAAGAGCGCTTTGCGGGGCGCACGGGCCCGCTCAAGCTCTTTGTTTTCGGCGGCTCCTTGGGGGCACAGGTTTTAAACGACGTGATTCCCGAGGCGATCGCCAAGCTCGCGCCCGAAGCGCGACCGATCGTTCTGCACCAGACGGGCAAAGGCCGAGATGAAGAAGTACGCGCTCACTACGAGCGGCTCGGCGTTGAGGCCGAGGTCGTGCCCTTCATCGACGACATGGCCGCGCGCTACGCCGAGTGCGACCTCGTCATCTGCCGTGCGGGGGCGACGAGCGCCTCGGAGCTTTGTGCGGCGGGCGTCGCCTCCGTGCTCGTGCCTTTTGTCGCGAAGACGACGCACCACCAGGTCGGCAACGCCAAGTACCTCGCCGACCGTCACGCGGCCGAACTGATCGAGCAGCCCGACTTTACGGCCGAGCGCGTTGCCGAGATGCTTGCTGGGACGACGCGCGAAGCGCTCCTCGAACGAGCGAAGAACGCCCGTGCGATCGCCGCGCCCAACGCCGCGGAGGCGGTGGCCGACTTGATCGAAGAGACAATCGCGCGCCGCCGTCCGCGTTGACGGATGCTGCGGGCAGCGGATAAAAAGATTTTTTGTAGAGCCCTCAAGCGCAGAGAAGCGCCCACGTTAAAAGCGAACACGTCTCGTCCGGTTGTTTCCCCGAGAGCAGCGAAGCCCCGCCGGGGCCCGTGAAGACTTTCGCCGCGGACGGACTAAAGGAAAGGAAGGTCAAATTGAAGTTTCTGGTCAATCATCTTCACTTCGTCGGCATCGGCGGCGCAGGCATGAGCGGCATCGCCGAGGTGCTCCTCAATCTCGGGTACGTCGTGAGCGGCTCGGACCTCGCCAAGAGCGCCGTCACCGAGCGGCTGCAGCGCCTCGGCGCGCGCGTCTCGCTCGGTCACGACAAGCGCAACATTCGCGGCGCAGACGCCGTGGTGATCTCTTCGGCCGTCAAGAACGACAATCCGGAAGTCGTTGCGGCGCGCGAACTCGGCATCCCCGTCGTACCGCGCGCGGTGATGCTTGCCGAACTCATGCGCCTGCGCCGCGGCATCGCCATTGCGGGCGCGCACGGCAAGACGACAACGACCTCGCTCGTTGCCTCGCTCCTTGCGGCGGGCGGACTCGATCCGACCTTCGTGATCGGCGGTAAGCTCAACTCGGCGGGTGCCAACGCACGGCTCGGCACGGGCGAATTCCTCGTAGCGGAAGCCGATGAGTCGGACGCGTCGTTTCTCAATCTCACGCCCGTGATCTCGGCCGTCACGAATATCGACGAAGACCACATGGACACCTACGGGCACGACTTCGAGAATCTGAAGACGGCGTTCGTGCAGTTCCTCGAGCGGCTGCCCTTCTACGGCGTTGCCGTTCTATGCATGGACGACGAGAACGTGCGCTCGATCCGCTCGCGCGTCACGAAGCCCGTCGTGGGCTACGGGCTCGCAAGCGACGCCGATGTGCGCGCAATCGACGTGCAGGCCGTGGGCACGCGCATGCGCTTTACGGTGCTGCGCCCGGACCATCCGCCGCTGCCCGTCGAACTCAATCTGCCCGGGATGCACAACGTGCGCAACGCGCTCGCGGCCGTCGCGATCGCGACGCTTTGCGGCGTTTCCGACGAAGCGATCGTCGAGGGGCTTTCGACCTTCCGCGGTGTCGGCCGGCGCTTTGCGCAGTACGGCGACATTGCGCTCAAGGACGAAACGGGTGAAGTGGCGGGGACCTTCTCCCTCATCGACGACTACGGGCACCACCCGCACGAAATGGAGGCAACGCTTGCGGCTATTCGCGGCGCCTGGCCCGAGCGGCGCGTCGTTGTCGCGTTCCAGCCGCACCGCTACACGAGAACGCGCGACTGCTTCGACGCTTTCGTGAAGGTGCTTGAAACGGCCGACGAGGTCATTCTCGCCAACGTGTATCCGGCGGGCGAAGCCCCGATCGAAGGCGCCGACAGCGAACATTTGGCTCAAGCGATTGCGGCAACCTCCAAAATGCGTCCCGTCGTGGTGCCTGTCGAAGCGGTGCCCGAAGCAATTCTGCGCACCGCCAAGCCCGGCGACGTTGTCGTGACGATGGGCGCGGGCTCGATCGGCCGCGCGGCGCCCGCGCTCGCCGGTCGCCCTTGAGATTCGAAGCAGCACCCAAGCGCACGCAAAGATCGAACACAAAAACATTCAACACCAAAGAAACTGGACGAAAAACAAAATGACGGAAAGTAAGAAGCGCGTCGTCGTCTTCATGGGCGGCATTTCCGCGGAGCGTGAAGTTTCGCTCATGTCGGGGCAGGGCGTGGCGGCTGCGCTTGTCGAGCGCGGCTTTGACGTGACGACGTTCGACCCAGCCACCGATGCCTTCGAGACGCTCGAAGACGGCAAGTTCGATGCAGCCTTCATTGCACTGCACGGCAAGCTCGGCGAAGACGGTTCGGTGCAGGGGCTCCTCAACTGCCTCGGCATTCCCTATACGGGTCCGGGCGTGCAGGCGAGCGCCGTTGCGATGGATAAGGAGTTGACGAAGCTCGTTTGGCGTGCGGCGGGCATTCCCGTTCCCGCAGGGGTACGCATGACGAAGCGCGAGGCCGCGGACGCGGCCCGAATCGAGCGCCTCATTGCCGATTTCGGCGCCGAAGGCCTCGTCGTGAAGCCCGAACGCGACGGCTCGTCGATCGGCGTCACGAAGCTCGTGAAGGCGGCGCTCTCGCCCGAGGCGCTCCGCGAAGCGATTGAACTCGCCGCGGGCGAGGAAGGCGCCGCGCTTGTCGAAGAGTACGTGCACGGGCGCGAATTCACGATTGCGCTCCTGGACGGCAAGGCGCTCCCCGTCATTGAAATCCGCGCTCCCGAAGGTGCCTACGACTACCAGAACAAGTACTTCACGAACGTCACCGAGTACGACTGCCCGGCTTCGCTCGACGCAGAAAAGAGTGCAGAACTCGCGGCGCTCTGCGAGCGCGCTTTCGCCGCGCTCGGCTGCCGCGGCTGGGCGCGCGTCGATGCGCTCTCGCGCCCCGACGGCAGCTTCGTGCTGCTTGAGATCAACACGTCGCCCGGCATGACGCCGCACTCGCTCGTGCCGATGGCCGCGCGCGCGGTCGGTCTCGACTACCCGGCGCTCTGCGAGCGCGTGCTTTCGCTCGCCGACCTCGACTGATCGAGTCGGCGCGCGTGCGCGCCATTTCCATCTTTACCCTTGTAGCCGCTCGCCCGAGTCATGTCGTTTTGGAAGCGCAGAAAAACGGATCCCTCCGCCGCAGCGGGTGCCGATCGCATAAAGCCGATCGAGCCCCTTCTGCGGCAGGAGCCGCTTGAGCCCGCTAAGCCGCTCTCGGTCGAGCCGAGTGCCGCAGCGGGCCAGAAGGCCGTGCCGAGCGCGCAGACGGCAGCGCCCTCGCAGCGAGCGGCGTCGGGCGCTGCTGCGGCTTCGCCGAGCGCCTCGAATTCGGCGGTGAAGCATGCGCCCGCCGCATCTGCCGCATCCGAGCCGACGCTTGCGCCGCTCGAGCGCATCAAGGCCGAGCCCGAGAGCCCGGCCGCAGACGAAGCCGAGCAGGAAGCCGCGCGTGCGAAGAGCGCGCAAAAGCGGCTCTTTCGTGCGAAGTGCCGCAGCGCGCTTTGGGGCCTCGGGAAGGTCACTCTTTTCGTGCTTTGCTGCATCGGACTCGTCAAGGGCGTGCAGCTCGCAAAGACACTTCCCTACTTCAATTTGACGCGTCTCGTTCTCACGGGCGACACGCAGAAGGTGCCGCTGTCGCGCATGAAGGAGGCCGTCGAAAGCGTTCTCGTCGGAAACTTCTTCACGGCGAACCTCGACCTTGTGCGCGAGGCGGCCGAGCACGTCCCTTGGGTGAAACACGCGGCCGTCAAGCGCGTCTGGCCCGATACGCTGGCGATCGAGGTCGACGTGCACGAAGCCATGGCGCTTTTTGAGGACGGGCGTTTGGTGAGTACGGAAGGCGTGCTCTTTGCGGCGAATCCGGAAGAGGGCCGAGAGGCGAAATCGCTGCCGTCCTTTTACGGAAACGCCGCGCAGATCGGACGCATTGCCGCGCGTTATCGCCGGTTCGGCACGATTCTCGCGCCGCTTGAGGCAACGATTACGGACGTGATTCTTTCGGATCGCGGCAGCTGGTCGCTTGTCTTTGAGAGCGAGACGATTCCGCCCACGAAGGTTGAACTCGGGCAGCTCGCGCAGGCGCGTCCCGACGATCGGGCGCTGGCACCGGCAAGCGCCGAGATGAGCGAGGCCGAGGCGGACGAAGCGGCGGGCGAGCAGCTCGCGCGCGCCGTGAACGAAATGTTCTCGGGGGCGGCAACGGACGACTCTGCGGCGCTTGCCGTCGTGCGGATTCCCGCCGACGAAATCGAGCGGCGCCTTGAAATCGTTGTGAAGAGCTATCCGCTTGCTGTGCGCCTCATGGGCGGGCCGCCCGCGTCGATTGACGCGCGCTACGAGCGTGCCTTTGCGGCGGGTGCGCCCGATCCGGTGGCGATTGCGCTTCATGCCGAGCGCGTGGCGGCCGCCAAAGCGCGGCGCGCCGCGATCGCTGAAGCGGCTGCGCGCGCGTCGCAGACCGCCGATTCGCTCGACGGGGCCGATGCCGCGCAAAGTGCCGAAGGCGTTCTCGATCCGCTTGCGGCGCCCGAGCCCGTTGCGGGACTCGATGAGGCGGACGACGATGCGCTCGATTCCGAAGGTGCGCCCGCAGCCGAAAACACGCCCGAGCGCGGTGCCGGTACGCTGGCGTCGACCGACGCCGACGGCGCCGAAGCGTCCGCGAACTGGCACAATGATGCTTCGGCGAATTCGGACGAGCGTGAACGCACGGGTGCGCGCGATCGCCGCAAAAACGACAGCGAATCGAGCAAATGAGCAGCAGAAGCAACCGGAAAGAGAAAGTCTTTGTCGCCCTTGACGTCGGGTCAAGCAAGGTGCTCTGCGTCATTGCGTCGACTTCCGAAGAACCGCGCCGCTACCGCATTCTTGGCATCGGCAATACGCCGAGCGCCGGGGTGCGTTTCGGGACCGTAAGCGATGTTGAAGACGCCGTGAACGCCATTCGCGAGTCCGTTCGCGAGGCCGAATTCACGGCCAATGTCGGCACGGTTTCGCGCGTTTGGGCGGCCATCGGCGGCCAGACGCTCAAAAGCCGCAACTGCACGGGCGTTTCGGTCCTCAAGGGCCGCGAAGTCACGGCCGAAGACGTTTCGCTCGCCGAAGCGAACGTGCGCCGCCACGCCCTACGCGAGAGTCAGGGCCGGGATCTTCTCAAGCTCATTCCGCAGGGCTTTGCCTGCGGAGACGTTGCGGCCGTGCCGCGCCCGATCGGCCTGATCGGGCAGAAACTCGAGGCGCGCATGCACGCCGTCTACGGTTCGAGCTCGAACGCCGAGAACCTCAAGCGCTGCATTCAGCGCGTGGGACTCGAACTCTTGAATTACGAGCCGCACCCGTGGGCAGCGGCCAAAGCCGTTCTCTCGGACACCGAAGCGATCTGCGGCGCGGCCGTGATCGACATCGGCGCGCAGACTTCGTCCCTGATCGTCATCTCCGAGGGGATCGTGCAGCTCACCGACGTGCGCCCCTTCGGCGCCGAGATCATGACGCGCGACTTGGCCGTCGTGCTCGGTCTTTCGCTCGAAGAGGCCGAACTTCTGAAGCTCAATTCCGGCACCTGCAGCCTCGAGGCGATTGTCCCGGGCGAAACCGTCGACGTTTCGAGCCGCATGGGCCGCACGAAGCGCGTATCCTGCTCGCGCGAGCTGCTCGCAAAAACGCTCAAGAGCCGCGCGCAGGAACTTTTCTCGATTTATCGGAAAATATTGGTCGATTCGGGTCTTTTCGAGCGCGTACAGATCGTTGTCCTCACGGGCGGCGGTGCGCTCCTCAAAGGGATCGCCGCGGAGGCGGAGTCGGTTTTGCGTAAGCGCGTCCGTTTGGGACTGCCGCGCAACATCGAAGGCGAGGCCCCCTTGCTGCAGCGGCCCGATGCGGCAGTGGCGCTCGGACTTATTCGCTGCGCCGACGAGGCGAGCGAAGCGGACTCTGGCGCGCAGGGGGTGCGTCGCATGCCGACGCTCTACGAACGGTTGAAAACGCTTTTGATCGGCGACTATTGAGTGCGTCCAGCAGACATCAGTAACAATTCAATCCGCTTAAAAGGCCTGCGCGCGTCGCGCAAAGCCGTGCAGTCGAATCAAAACTAGCGGATAATTTGAAGATTCACCCATTGCAGAGGAAGACGATGGCTTTCGAAGTCCTTCAAGAATTTGACCCGCTCAACACTGTCATTAAGGTTATCGGCGTCGGCGGCGGCGGCGGGAACGCCGTCGAGCACATGATCACGCACGGCGCCAAGGGCATTGAGTTCATCTGCGCCAATACGGACCACCAGGCGCTGCAGCGCTCCAAGGCGCACGTCAACATCCAGCTCGGCAGCACCGGGCTCGGTGCGGGTGCTCGCCCGGAAATCGGTGCCGCGGCCGCGCAGGAAAAGCGCGAACAGGTCGCCGAAGCGATCAAGGGCGCGAATCTGCTCTTCATCACCGCCGGCATGGGCGGCGGCACGGGTACGGGTGCGGCGCCCGTTATCGCCGAAATCGCCAAGGAGCTCGGCATTCTCACGGTCGCCGTCGTCACGAAGCCCTTTAGCTTCGAGGGCGCGCGCCGCATGCGCACGGCCGAAAAGGGCATCGAAGCTCTCAAGGACAAGGTCGACTCGATGATCGTCATCCTCAACGAGAAGCTCGAAGAGGAGTGCCCGCCCAACGCGACGATGAAGGAATGCTTCGAGACGAGTAACGAAGTGCTCTACAAGGCCTGCGTGGGTATCGCCGAAATCATTCACACGCCCGGTACGATCAACGTCGACTTCGAAGACCTGAAGACCGTCATGAGCGAGCGCGGCAGCGCCATCATCGGTCTTGCTACGGCGTCGGGTCCGGACCGTGCGCGCGTTGCGGCCGAAAAGGCCATTGCCTGCCCGCTTCTCGAAGGCGCGAACCTTCAGGGCGCGCGCGGCATGCTCGTGTACTTCACGGGCAACGAGTCGCTTACGCTGCAGGAAATCAAGGAAGCCATGGGCGTTCTCAACACGTTCGTCGTCAAGCAGGCCAACGTGATCTTCGGCTCGGCCCTTTCCGAAGAAATGGGCGACGAAGTGCGCGTCACGGTGGTGGCGACCGGCCTCGATCGTCCGTTCGAACAGGGCGAAGGCATCGAAGTGCCGACCTTCAAGCAGCCGAACGTTTCGAATGTGTTCAAGCAGAACGGTGCGCAGCCCGAGCGCACGGCGCCTTCGCTTGACGGCGCCGCTTACAAGGTCAACACGATTGAGGATCTCAAGGCGCAGCCTCGCCCGAGCGAGTCGGAAGCGCCGGCGCCTTCGATCGAAGCCGAGGCGCAGCCCGCTCAGCCTGCCGCAGCCGCACCTGCCGCGAAGACCGAGGTGCCGAACATCTCGTCCTTCACGATCCCTACCTATCTGCGTAGCGGCGGCTCGCGCTGATTGCCGCCCGCAGAGCCCGCACTCGGCCGCGTCGCACGGCGCGGGCGGCGGGGCGCATGAAAAACGGAGGCCGATCTGCTTGACGGATCGGCCTCTCGTCAAATTCCGACAACTGTCCTCAACCCGACAACGTCGCCCGACGGGCGTCGGTGTCACTTAAAGAAGTTCCTCCGCTCATGTTCAAGCAGCGTACGCTCGGCGAATCGATCGCCGCCGTCGGTATCGGCCTGCACAGCGGCCGCAAGATCCGACTCGTTCTTCGACCCGCCGAGCCCGATACGGGCATCGTTTTCCGCCGCGTCGACCTGACGCCGCCCGTCGACATTCCGAGCCATCCGCTCAACGTGAACGACACGCGCATGGCCACGACGGTCAACATCGGACCGGCTGCCGTCTCGACGATCGAACACATGATGAGCGCCTTCAACGGACTCGGCATCGACAACTGCATCGTCGAAGTGAATGCGCCGGAAATCCCGATCATGGACGGCTCGGGCGCGAGCTTCGTGTACCTCATTCACAGCGCGAAGGTGCTCGAGCAGGACGCGCCCCGCAAGTTCGTGCGTGTTCTCAAGCCCGTCGAAGTGCGCGAGGGCGACAAGTGGGCGCGACTCGAGCCCCACGAAGGCTTCCGACTCTCCTTCACGATCGATTTCGGACATCCCGCGATCGATGCCACCGTGCAGTATGCCGACGTGGACTTCTCCAAGGTCGGTTATGAGCAGGCCGTGATGCGCGCGCGCACGTTCGGGTTCGTCCAGGACGTCGAAATGCTTCGCGCGCTCGGCCTTGCGCAGGGCGGCTCGCTCGAGAACGCGATCGTGATGGACGAATTCCGCATTCTCAACCCCGGCGGCCTGCGCGACGGCGACGAATTCGTCAAGCATAAGATTCTTGACGCGATGGGCGACCTCTACGTGCTCGGCGCGCCGCTCATCGCGCACTACACGGCGATGAAGTCCGGGCACGGGCTCAACAACAAGCTTCTGCGCGCGCTGATCGCGGATCCGTCGAGTTTCGAAATCGTCACCTTCGAGGACGCGCGCGACTGCCCGGTCGACTTTTGGCCCAGGCGCACCGCGATGCCCAACGAGTCCGTGCTCGAGCAGCTCGAAGCCTGATCGAATCGCTCAGAGTGTTTGCTTCATTGCCTTAAGCGGCGCTCGTCGGTGCGAGTGCCGCTTCGAGCGCGTCCACGCGGGCGACGAATCCGTCGATGATTTCGCCCTCGAGATTGAAGCCCGAGGTGACGGCCGCGCGCAGCGCTTCGTCTTCGGCCTTGAGTTTTTCGGCCGCGTCGGCGAGTTCGGCGCTTCTGGCGTGACGCGCCAGCATGCGCGCTCTGAGCCCCGCAAGCATGGGGCTTTTTTCGGCGTCGGCTTCGCTCGGAATGAGTTTTTCGTCGACAGGGGCGGGCAGCCGCTCGAGGAGTCGTCCGAGCCGTTCGTGCTCGGCAAAGAGTCTCAATGCAGGCGTGAGCGCCGCGTCTGCAGCCGGCTGACCGGTCGCGGCGGCGTTTCCCGCAGCCCTTTCGAGCGCGGCAAGTTCCGCCTGCGCGAGTTCCTCAAGCCGCGCCTGCAGCGCCTGCGCTTCGTCTTCGATCAGCGTCAGGCGGTCGGCGAGTGTTTCGGCTTCTTCCTCGTAGACGTGCGCCTTGTCCGAGAGGCGCGCCCGCATGCCTTCGAATGCGACGACGGCTCCCGCAAAGGCGGCCGGGTCGCTCGACGAAGCACATTTTTTCAGCCGCGACTTTTCGTCGTTCAGTCGGAAAACGAGTCCCGAGACATCCTCGCGCAGTACGCGCGCTTCGCCCGCGAGTTTGGCAATCTGCGTCGGCACGAAGAGGCGCAGCGGCATTTTCGTGCGCTCGGCATCTTCGGGCGCAATCTGCGGCAGCCCGGCGAGTCCCTCGAGGACGCTTTGCGCGAGCGAACGCGCGTCTTTGGCGGTGAGGAGAATGCGGTTAAGCGCTTCGAGAAGTTCTTCGAGCACCTCTTCGGGCGTTCTCGGCGGCGCGGGCGCAACGATCGGTTTTCTCGCTTCGCGAAGGCGCTTGGCGTCATAGTCGTCGAGTTCGGCGCCGAGCGCTGCGATTTTGTGTACGAGTGCGACGACTTCGGGTTCGGCGGCGAGATAGTCCGCTTCGAGCGGCTCAACCGTGTCGCGAGAAAGTCTTTGAAGGCCCGTTTCAAGCCGCTCTCGCGCGAGGACCTCGGGCGAAGCGCAGGGCGCGGGGACGGTCGCGTCCGGGGTTTGGGATGCCTTGCCGTGCGTGCTCTTCACACGCTTGCCGCTCTGTGCGCCGATTGTGGCGTTCGACAGATCGGACTTGGGCGGCGTGTGCTTTTGGGGCTTTTGCCAGGCGCTCGGCACGGGGAGGCCGAAGCGCTCAAAGTCCATCGCGTTGAGGTGTCCGGCGGCTGCCTCCGCCGGTGTCTCGACCGCTGCCGCTTCGCCCTCGGCGTCCTCTTCTTCGAGCGGATCGGCCGCGGCTTCGGCGAGCGCATGCAGTGCGTCCAAAAGCATCTGCGTGCGGCGCATTTCACGCTCGAGTCCTTCGGCCGCTTCGCGCATGGGCGCTTCAAAGTGCCGGCGCGTGAGGAGGCGCTCGAGCATGCGTTCGCGCACCTTGGCGACGCCTGCGTCGATTTTCGCGAGCTTTTCCGACGGAATGAGCTTCTCCTGCGGCGCTTTGGGTAGCCGCGCCAAGAGCCCCTGCGACGCGATGAAGCCCGCGCGCGCCATTTTGGCGAGCGCTTCGAGCGACGCGTAGAGGTCGATCGTTTCACGCCCGGGCGCGGGCTCGAGCGCGTCGGCTAGCCGCGAAAAAAGTTCGGCCAAGGCCGGACTCGCGTCGCCCTTTTGCGCGGCGGCGCGCAGGCGCAGGGCGCCGGCAATCGAGCCGTGGCGCTGCGGCAGGGGCGCGGGGGCCGGGGCTTCTTTCATTGACTTCGGCCGAATGCGAATGTCGAGCGACTTAATGGGCAGGCCGTGGCTGCAGATCGTTGCGAGGAGGCTCGGCTCGAGATTTCGCAGGCGCGAATGCTGTGTTGCGTTGCGTGCAAAGAGAATGAGCCGCTCGCTGTTTTCCGGATCGAGCCGGCAGTTCGCCGGGTTTGTAAAGTCGATCGCAAGCCGCACCTTCTTCACTTCGGGCGCGATCGCTTCGCCTGCGCGGCGCGCGATCGAGAGCGCCTCCATGAGCGAACTCGTGCGCTCACCCGCGCCGAGCACGCCCGCGATGGTGCGCGCGCGGCGTCGTTTGAGCTTGAAGTCGGCATTCATGCTTGTCACGGTCGTTCCTCAGGGAAAACGGGCGCGCGGCCGATGCCGAACGCCGGAGCCTTCGTTTCGCCGCGCGAAAAAGCGGATTTCGCTCGGCGAAACAAACGCTAGCAAAAGCAAAGGAAATCCGCGTAAATGCGAGAAAAGGTTAAGAATTCCGTGCGTCTCGATGTGCGATAATCCCCAAGTTTCCCCGTTTCGGCGGGGGCTCGGACCGCGCGATGCGCTTTTTCGGTTCGGGTCCCGCAGCCCTTTCGGGCGCTCCCGCATTCGTCAGCTGCACCACGCTCGCGCGAAGACGCCTCCTGCATCTCGGCCAAGTCTATTCGATCCGATGCAGAGCGCGCCCTCGAGCCCGAAGGCGCGATGTCCGGCGCGGATGTGCGTGATTTTTGAAAGCGTGCGAATTTGAGAGCCGCGCGCCGCGCAAGTCCCTTTCGGGCTGCGCGACGCTCGCAGTGCCACACCGAAGTGATAGACGATGTTTGACGAACTTCTCACCAAAATTTTCGGCAGTCGCAACGACCGCCTGATCAAGCAGTACCGCCGCAAGGTCGATGCGATCAACAAGCTCGAGCCGCAGATGGAAAAGCTCTCGGACGAAGAGCTCCAGGGCAAGACCCAGGAATTCCGCGACCGCATCGCCAAGGGCGCCACGACCGACGAGCTTCTCGTGGAAGCGTTCGCCGTGGTGAGAGAAGCCGCCAAGCGCGTGCTCGGCATGCGTCCCTTCGACGTGCAGCTTATCGGCGGCATGGTTTTGAACGACGGCAAGATCGCCGAAATGCGTACTGGCGAAGGCAAGACGCTGACGGCGACGCTGCCCGTCTACCTCAACGCGCTCCCGGGCAAGGGCGTTCACGTCGTGACGGTGAACGACTATCTCGCTTCGCGCGACGCGGACTGGATGGGGCGCCTCTACAACTGGCTCGGCCTCTCGGTCGGCAAGATCCTCACGCAGCAGGACAACGAAACGAAGCGTGCCGCGTACCGCGCCGACATCACGTACGGCACGAACAACGAATTCGGCTTCGACTACCTGCGCGACAACATGGAGTACGACACGGCCAATCGCCGTCAGCGCGGGCTCTACTACGCGATCGTCGACGAAGTCGACTCGATTCTTATTGATGAAGCTCGCACGCCGCTCATCATTTCGGGTCCGGCCGACGACAATACGGACCTCTACGTCAAGATCAACGAGATCCCGCCGCTCTTGACGCGCCAGGCCGAAGAAAAGGGTGCGGGCGACTACTGGGTCGACGAAAAGGCCCACCAGGTCTACATCTCCGAAAGCGGCCACGAAAAGCTCGAGCGCATCCTCGCCGAGCGCGGCCTCGTGGGCGAGGGCGAGTCGCTCTATTCGCCCAAGAACATCATCCTGATGCATCACCTCATGGCCTCGCTCAAGGCGCACACGCTCTTTAAGCGCGACCAGAACTACGTCGTGCAGAACGGCGAAATCGTGATCGTCGACGAATTCACCGGCCGCCTCATGCCCGGCCGCCGCTGGAGCGAAGGCCTGCACCAGGCCGTCGAAGCCAAGGAAGGCGTCAAGATTCAGCAGGAAAACCAGACGCTCGCTTCGATCACGTTCCAGAACTACTTCCGCATGTACGAGAAGCTCTCGGGCATGACGGGTACGGCCGACACGGAAGCTTACGAATTCCAGGACATCTACGGCCTTGAAACGGTCGTCATTCCGACGCACCGCAAGATGATCCGCATCGACGAGCAGGACAAGGTCTATCGTACGGTCGGCGAAAAGTACACGGCGATCGTCGAAGACGTGAAGCGCTGCCACGCGAAGGGCCAGCCCGTGCTGCTCGGCACGACGTCGATTGAAAATTCGGAACTCCTCTCGCAGCTCCTCACGAAGGAAGGCATTGCGCACAACGTTCTCAATGCCAAGGAACACGCCAAGGAAGCGCAGATCGTTCTCGAAGCCGGCCGTCCCGGCATGGTGACCGTTGCGACCAACATGGCCGGCCGCGGTACCGACATCGTTTTGGGTGGCGGCATCAACAAGCAGATCGATGCGATCCGTGAAGACGAAACGCTCTCCGAAGCGGAAAAGGACGCGAAGATCGAAGCTGCGCGCGCCGAGTGGAAGAAGCTCCACGACGCCGTGGTGGAAGCGGGCGGCCTGCGCATCATCGGCTCTGAACGCCACGAATCCCGACGTATCGACAATCAGCTGCGCGGCCGTTCGGGCCGTCAGGGCGACCCGGGGTCGTCGTGCTTCTATCTTTCGATGGAAGATCAGCTCCTTCGCATCTTCGGCGGCGACCGCATGCGAGCCATCGCCGACAAGCTCAATCTCGAGCCTGGTGTTGCGATCGAGTCGAAGATGCTTACGCGCATGATCGAATCGGCGCAGCGCAAGGTCGAGGGCCGCAACTACGACATCCGCAAGCAGCTCCTTGAGTTCGACGACGTTCAGAACGATCAGCGTCACGAAATCTACGGGCTTCGCAACGAAATTCTCGAGTCGAGCGACTGCTCCGAGATGGTGAAGAACCTGCGCGAGGGCTATTTCACGGATCTCTTCCGCAGCTTCGTGCCCGCCGAAACGGTCGAAGAGCAGTGGGACCTCGCCGGCCTCACCGAAAAGCTCAAGAACGATTTCGGCATCGATATTCCGCTGCAGAAGATGCTCGACGAGTCCGATCAGACGACGGACGAAGATCTGCTTGCCGAGCTTATCAAGACGGTGAATGCGCTCTACGCTTCGAAGGAAGAACTCGTCGGCCACGAAGCCTTTGCGCAGTTCGCCCGTTCCGTGCTCCTGCAGGTGATCGACCAGCTGTGGCGTCAGCACATCGCCGCGCTCGACGCGCTGCGTCAGGGCATCTATCTGCGCGGCTACGCGCAGAAGCAGCCCAAGCAGGAATACAAGCGCGAAGCCTTCAACATGTTCGAGCAGCTTCTCGACTCGATTCGCGAAACGACGGTTTCCGTGCTCATGCATGTCGAAATCAAGATGCGCGAAGAAGCGCAGGCTGCGGCCGAGGCGGCCCGCGAAAGCGGCGAAGCGCGCGCTGCCGCTGCGCGCCTCGATCAGCCCGAATCGAGCCAGAGCACGCTCGACGTCCTCTCGAAGGAAGAGGAAGCGCAGCGCCGCGCCATGTTTGCGCACGTCGGCCGCAACGACCCGTGCCCCTGCGGCTCGGGCAAGAAGTTCAAGGACTGCCACGGCAAGCTCGCTTGATGAACCGACAATGAGCCGCTCGGCTGAGCCGCCCGCGTTTTGGGCGGCCGACGGCCGAGACGAACCTCACAAGCCCGCGCATGCGACGGCCTTTCGGGTTTTCGACGCATGTTGGCGGGCTTTGTTTTTGCGTGTCTGCTGCCTCGGTTCGCAACGCTTGCCGAGGTAAAGCGATTCTGCGGAGCGTCGCTATGCCGATTGACTTCAACGCATTCCGGATGCCGGGCCTAAGCTGCCGATCTGCGCGAGAAGCGCCGGGGGGCTTTTCGCTGCACGCATTCGCGTTTGACGACAGGGCGCTCGCGTGCGGCGCAGCGCTTCGCGTACGTACAGGCGGGCTGGCAGACGGCGCCCCGAAAGCACTTAAATCACTCGCCGAAGAAAAGGGCGTTTTTAGCGGCTCGGTGCTCGCCAAAACGCTTTTCGTCGTGACGACGGGCTCGGCCAATACGGGTGCGGGCACGGTGTCCGATCTCACCGAAACCGGCTTTCTGTCGGAAGCGAAGCGCCGATGGGCGGAAACGGCTGCGTCAGCGCCTCAGGGCGCGCTCTTTCATTTTGCGAGCGGCGCGCTCGCGCGCGGCTTTGAGGCGGGACGCTATCTCGAGCTGTTGGATGCGGTGCTCGCCAAAGATCCGCTGTCGACTGACGAGGGCGCAGAAGCGCGCCCCGAAGCGTGTCTTCAAAACGTCGAGCAACGCCGCGCATCTTCGACGGGCGTCGTGCGCAGCCGTTCGATTCCTTTTTATTCGCCCGACGGCCAAGCGCAGTTCGCTGCGGCGCTCTTTGCGTCGGACGACTTCGGGTTCGGTGCGAAGACGCTTGTCGCCGCAACGGATTTGCCCGTCGCGTCGCGCGTGCTCGAATTCATGGCCGATCGTTTTTGGCTTCATGCTTTCGGTCGGTGGCCGGGTTTTGAAGCGCCGGGCGACGCGCTCTTGATTCTCTCGACAGGGGCGGCCGCCGCCCGAGGGGTCACGCCGATTGTCGAGCTGTCCGACCCGCGGCTGGAACCCGTCGCGGCAGGATTTCGCGCGGCAATGTTTCCGAGACTCGCGTGTCCGGGTGCTATGTCGGACGCGCTTGGGGGACAAAGCTCGGAGCGGTTTTTACCGAATGTGCCGAGGTATGCCATCGACTTCGTTTTGCGCGGTGCGGCCGATGCGGCGGAAGCCGAACGCGTGCGGCGCGCAGCGCTGATGCGTCTCGTTCGCTGGCGAGAGTGCGCTGCTGCTGAAGCGTTTCGCGCTCACGAGCGGCAAAAGGCAGTGAATTCGCTCGCACTTCTCTCGTCGCTCTTTTGCGTTCTCAATTCGGCGCTCTTTGTCGACGCGGGAATTGCCGGTCTTGAACGTGCTCCGATCGCGTGCTTTGTGAACGACAGATCTCTCATGCGAAAGGGGCGTCCTGCCGTCGCCCTCGCCTCGGGGCGCGTACCTGAGGCGCAAACACCGGAAGCGGCGCTCTTTGAGACGGTCGCGGGTTGGCTCGCGCCCCTTGACGAGCGCGCGGCGCGGGCGCCCCTTGTGATCGAACTTTCGCTCGGGCGCGGCTCGCTCGAGTGCGACGGCTGCCTTTGAATTCGCGCCGCTGCCGCTATGCATGCGCCGCGAAGCGGTAAGATCGGAAAAGTGCGAAGAACAATAACGACGTCCCAAGACGTCAGGAGAAGAGCAAGTGGAAAAAATCGTTGATGTTGCCGTCGGCGTTCTGATTCGCGAAGACGGCCGTGTGCTGCTTTCGTCGCGCCCCGAAGGCAAGCCCTACGCAGGCTATTGGGAGTTCCCGGGCGGCAAGCTTGAAGCGGGCGAGACCGTGCACGATGCGCTTGCGCGCGAGCTTCGCGAAGAGCTCGGATTGGAGCTCCTCGATTCGACGCCGTGGTTCGTGACCGAGCACCGCTACGAGCACGCCCACGTGCGGCTGCATTTCCGCCGCTCGCACCATTTCAAGGGCACGCCCGAGTGCCGCGAGGGTCAGCAGTGCGGCTGGTTTGCTTCGAATGAACGCACGCCGGGGCTGCTCCTGCCGGTTGATCAGGCGATCGTGAACCGTGCGTCGCTTCCCGAAGTTTTTGACGACCGTACCGATACGCTTACGCTCTCTCGTACGGCGCTTCAGGCAACGGTCGTGCGCGACCGCAAGGCGCGCTGGGTGGGCGCGCGCGTCGAGACGCTCGACGATGTTCTGAAGGCCGTTGCCATGGCGTTCGATTTCGTGATCGTCGAGCCCGAAAACTTTGATGCGCTCCTAGTTGACGGTGAGCCGCGCATTCCGACTTATGTGAACCGCGCGCCTGCAGCAGACCTCGAAAAGTGGCAGAAGAAGGGGGCGCACGGCGTCAAGCCCGAAGCCTGATTGCCGCGTAAGAGCGTCCGGCTTGCGTCAAGCCGTCCGCAGTGAACAAAAAACGCCGCAGCGCGTCCGAAGAGGACGCGCATGCGGCGTTTTCTTTGGGTTTCAGTCTGGTTGTAGCGGTTAGTTGCCGTCACTCCTTCCACTCGGCATTGTAGAAGTCGAAGCCCGAGTCGAGCGTCGGGCGGAAGTTCTCGAGGTGCTTCGAGACGCCGGCGAGAATGTTGTCAAAGCCAAGCGGAACCGCCGGCACGTCTTTCCATAGGATCTTCTGGATGTCGCTGTAGATCGCAGCGCGCTTCTCGGCATCAACTTCACCGAGACCCTGGTCGAAGAGTGCATCGACCTTCGGATTCACGTAGTAGGACGTGTTGTTGAGTGCAGGGGGCACGGCACGCGAATCGAAGAACGGCCGAAGACCCCAGTCGGGCTCGCCCGTCGAATTGGACCAGGTGACGAACCAGAGACGCACGGGCGCCTTCTGCGGGTCGGTTTGACTGTCGACTTCGTCCACCATGATGCCCGCTTCGAGTGCGCGCGGCGTCGTCTTGATGCCGACCTGGCGCAATTGCTGCTGCAGGAATTGCAGCCCCTTATTGACGGTCGAATTGTTAAAAGCGCCCCAGAGCTGCGTTTCAAAGCCGTTCGGGTAGCCGGCCTCCTTTAGAAGTTCGCGTGCCTTCTTGGGATCGTACGGCCATTCGTCGAACGAAACTGCGCCGGGGATTTCGGGCGGCAGCACGCTCGCGGCGGGCCGGGCAAAGCCGTCGAAAACGACCTTCGCATAAGCCTTCTTGTTGATGGCGTAGGCAATTGCCTGACGAACGCGAATATCGTCAAAAGGCTTGTGAAGCATGTTGATCGTGAGCCAGCGCTGGTAGATCGACGGGAAGTTGAAGAGCTTGATGTCGTTTCGATCCGTCAGGCGCTTATAGAGTTCCGGCGGAAGGCTGTGGACGTAGTCGGCTTCACCCGTGAGCAGCATGTTGACGCGTGTCTGGTTTTCCGGCACCGGAAGCCACGTAATGGAATCGAGTTTGGGAAGTCCCTTGATGCGGTAGTTCGGGTTCTTGACGACTTCGAGCTTCGTGCTCGGATTAAAGGACTTCAGCAGATACGGGCCTGTGCCGCAAGGTCGAAAGGCAAGTCCGTCATTGCCTTCCTTTGCAATGGCGCTCGGGCAGATCATCTGGCCCGTACCGTTTGCCAAGCGTGCAATGAAGGCCGACATCGGCGTTTTGAGCGTGAAGCGAACCGTGTATTTGTCAACGACTTCGACCTTGTCGACGAAGTTGAAGTAGGTGTAGCGGGTGAGCCCGTTCTTCTTGTCGAGAACGCGCTCGAAGTTGACTTTCACGGCCTCTGCATCGAATTCGGAGCCGTCGTGGAACGGGACGCCCTGCTTGAGCTTGATGGTGTAGACCAAACCGTCGGGGCTCGCTTCGTAAGATTCGGCGAGCTGCGGCTGCGGCTTCATGTCCTTATCGAAGGCGAAGAGTCCCTCGTAGAAGGATTTCGAAACCTGACGAGAAACGACGTCCGTCGCATCGTAAGGGTCGAGCGTCGTGAAAGAGTTGGCGAGTGCGACCGTGATGCCGCGTGCAGCCGCTTCAGGCGAGCCCGAAAGTGCAAAAGCGGAAAAAACGGCGAGAGCGGCCGCGGAGAGATGCTTGATGGGATGGAGTACCGAGGTCATGATGTGGGCCTCATTCTTTTTGGTCTGTTGCTGCTTTTGTTCGGAACTTTTTCAGTCCGAATCTTCCTTGTTTTCAAGGCTTTTTTCATTCTCCGGTATCAAGTGCTTCGAAGCCGCTGCATCGCATAGGCAGAAAAACCGACGCATTCTTTGCGGGATCAAACCGGACTTCGATTAGTCGTCTTCTGCGAAACATTTGTTGCCGAAAGCGTGATCTGAGGATTGGCGGCAACAAAAACGCCGCAGCATGTCCGAAGAAGACATGCGCTGCGGCGCGGTTCGTTGCAGCGAAGGCGGACGGTCAGCGACGACGCTTGCTGCGTTTGGCTTCGGCTTCGGCAATGTGCTCGGCGCGGCGAAGCGCAGCTTGTGCCGCGTTGTCGAGATCCTGTTCAGAGAGGCTCATGGCCGAGCCCGGTTCGCCCTCAATGAGGTACTCGTCGTTGGCCCAGGCGCCGAGGTCGATGAGTTTGCAGCGTTCGCTGCAAAAGGGACGCCAGGGATTTTCGGGCGAATATTCCGTTTCCTGTCCGCAAGTCGGACACTTTACTTTCACTTCTTATCTCCTCGATGAGAGGCAATGGTTGCACTGAGCGCCATCGGTTGAGCGAGCTATCAACCGCACAGCCCGAGCTTGAAGTCGACCGACTCCTGCACCGCGTGCAGACGCCGGCGTTCGTCGGGTCGCGAAAAACGGATCCAGAGCATGTATTTGTTGGCGCTCACTTCCGGAATGAGCGTATCGTTCGCGTCCATCCAGATGCGCGCGAGTGTATAGGCTTTGCCCGACATCGGGAGCTGGTACATGCCGTGGTCGGCATGGCACGCCTTTTCGGCCATAGAGGCGCGGATGTGGCGAAGCACAAGTTTTACGGCGCGCTTGGTCGTTTCGAGCGACGCAGCCCAGGATTGGAGCTCGGCCTGGCGGTGTGCGGGCGGCATGGAGAGCCACCAATGCAGCATCGGCATGTCGAATTCGCAAGTGCCGCCCGGAATCGACTGGCGGGTACGCACGAGCTGCAGCCACTCGTTTTCGCGAATCGTCTGGCCGCTGCGCCCGACGATGCGGCTCGTGTCGCTTACCGTCGCTGCAATTTCGTCGAGCGCTTCCTTCAAAGCAGTCTGGTTGACATCGTTTCGGCCGCGCAGGCGCAAAAGCGTCTGTCGCTGGCGCGCGAGCTCCTGCAGCAGTTCGTTTCTGAGGTCAGAGCGTGCGGTGGCGTCCGCCAAATCGAAAAGGGCGGAAAGAGCTGCGTGATGGGCATACGGACTCTCCTCGCTGCAGAACCACTCGAAGCGCTGAAAGAGCGTTTCGAGCCGCAGGTACATGCGAATTTTCTCATTGCAGGGAAATTCGTAGAGGATGAGGCCGGTTGAATCCATTGGGCGAGCGGGCTGGAAGAAGTCGACGGTATCTGCGCGCAGTCTGCGTACCGAAGGCGCCCCGAAGCGGAGGCGAAACGGGCCGCAAGTGCCTCGAAGGACGCAGAAGTTTATCCCCGAAATATTAGCGTTTGAGCGAGGCTTTTTGAACTGCGTGCCGGGCAATCGGAAGAATTTTGTTACGCATTCGCGAAAAGAACTTCGCGCGGATTGACCGGGCGGCTCGTGCGGATCAGTCGGCTCGCGCTAAATAGCGTTCGAGAAGTGCGGCAAGCGCACTCCGGAAGTCTTCGAGCGAGCCGCCGTTATAAATAATGTCGTCGGCCTGTGCGAGGCGAGCCTGGCGCGGAATCTGTGCACGAATAATCGAGCGCACGCGCTCGGGCGTGAGGCTGGAGCGCAGCGCGACGCGTCGAATCTGTTCTTCTTCGCAGAGATCGATGACAAGCAGTCGATCGACGACGGTGCGCGCTTCGGGCCATTCGCAGAGGAGCGGACAGTCGAATACCGCAAAGGCTTTGCCTGCCGCGTCGGCAAGCGAGCGCGCGCGCTCGAGCGCTTCGAGCGAGGCGCGGCGAATGAGCGGACGCATGACGCCTTCGAGCCGCTCGCGCGCCTTTGGGTCGTCAAAAACAAGTTCGCGCATCTTGGCGCGGTTCATGGCGCCTTCGGGGGTGATGAAGTCGGCGCCGAATTCGTTCGCGATCGCGGGGATTGCGGCGCCCCCGGGATAGGTGAGCGAGCGGGAAATGGCGTCGGCGTCGACAACGGGGTAGCCCGCCAGCGAAAACCAGGCGCTCGCCGTGCTTTTGCCAGAGCCGATGCCGCCCGTGAGTCCGAGAATCCAAGCCATTTGCGCCTCCCGAAAGCCGATGGCGCTTTCTTGAACACGGGCACGGGGGCGCTCGCGCTCAGGATGCGCGCCGAGATAAGCAGATAAGGGATAAAGAAAAAGGGCCGTTCCGCAGAACGACCCTTTCGAATTCCTGGTCGGGGTGAGAGGATTCGAACCTCCGACTCCTACGTCCCGAACGTAGTACTCTACCAGGCTGAGCTACACCCCGACACTCTTTCACTTGAGCGCTTATCGATCACGCTTAACAGTGAAGGACAGCAAGTTTAGCAGACTTTCGCTGAAAATGGAAGAGGAAATTTTCGAAAGTGCCTCACGGCCTCGTTCCAGTTCCTTTTCGGCTCGAGCTCTGCATCGCTCAAGAGAATCAGATCTTATCACAATCTCAGAGATTTTGTCAAAGTCTCCGTCGCCTTTTTTGACGGCCTCGTCAATAAGCGCCCGATCGGCGTCGCTTGCCGTCTCTCTCGCATAGATGAGGGGGAGCGTCATTTTGCCTTCGCGCAGGTCTGCGCCGAGGTTCTTGCCGATCGAGGCCGCGACCCCCGTGTAGTCGAGAATGTCGTCGGCGATCTGGAAGGCGTTGCCGAGCGCGAGCGCATACTCGGCGACGGCCTCCTCTTCTTCGGGCGTGCACTCGGCGATGGCAGCGGCCATGCGGGCCCCGGCCTCAAAAAGGCAGGCGGTCTTGCGTTCGATCACGCGGAAGTAGCGCGCCTCGTCGACGAGCGGGTCGTGTGCGTTGACCATCTGCACGACTTCGCCTTCGGAGAGGCGGTTGGCGGCGTTCGAAAGCGCTTCCATGACGCGAAGATTGCCGGCCTTGACCATCATCTGGAAGGAGCGCGTGTAGAGGAAGTCACCGACGAGCACGGCTGCGCCGTTGCCCCAGCGCGCGTTTGCTGTCGGACGGCCGCGGCGCATGGCGCTTTCGTCAACGACGTCGTCGTGCATGAGCGTTGCCGTGTGCAGCAGTTCGATCGTTGCGCCCAGGTACTGGTGCAGCGTTCCTTCGTAGCCGAGCGCGCGGCTGATCAAGATGAGGAGGGCAGGGCGCATGCGCTTGCCGCCTGCGCTCGTGATGTACTCGCTGATTTCCTTCATCCGGCTCACGTCGCTCGAGAGCTCTTCTCGAATGATGTCGTCGACGGCCTTCATGTCGTCGGCGATCGGCGCAAGCAGCGCTTTGACGAGCGCCTTGGGATCCTCGCTGGGGATGGTCTCGGCCATGATGATGCTTTCTCAGTAATAAATAAGAGCGTTTCCGCTGCGTTCTGCGAGCGCTGCTGACAGCGCGCGCGGGAGCGCGCGAAAGAACGCAAAAGAAGCTTTGGCGGCCCAAGTATATCCGAGCGTCTGCGCGCCGCGGCACGCGAGTGCTTGCCGAGATGCCCGAAGCGGCACGGAAAGCGCAAGAAAAACAGTGGTTTCGCTTGACTCGCTTTTCTGCGCGTGGAATAATGCGCTCCTTTCCCACGCATCGGGCGCGATGTCTGCGGCTTTCGGGGATTCCCTCCGAGCGCGGTCGCGTCAAGTACAAAAAGGTTTCGCGCACGGCTCTTTCCTTGAGCCCGAAGCGGAACGGCGAGGTTTATCACATGTACGCTATCATCAAGACGGGCGGTAAGCAGTACCGCGTCAGCATCGGCGACACGGTCAAGGTCGAATCCCTCGGCCTCGAAGCCGGCGCCCAGGTCACCATCACCGAAGTGCTCGCCGTGAGCGGCGAAGACGGCCTCAAGGTCGGCAAGCCCCTCGTTGAAGGCGCTTCCGTCACCGCGACCGTTGTTTCGAACGGCCGTCACGACAAGGTCCGCATCTTCAAGTTCCGTCGTCGCAAGCACTCGATGAAGTCGGGCGGTCATCGCCAGGCCTACACCGAGCTCAAGATCGACGCGATCGCGGCTTAATTTCTCTTATCACCCTATTTTTGAAGAGCAAACAAAATGGCACATAAGAAAGGTGGCGGCTCCACCCGCAACGGTCGTGACTCCCAGGCCAAGCGCCTCGGCGTGAAGGTTTTCGGCAACGCTGCCGTTAACGCCGGCGGCATCATCGTCCGTCAGCGCGGCACGAAGTTCCACGCCGGCGACAATGTCGGTATGGGCAAGGATCACACGCTCTACGCGCTTGTCGACGGCGTCGTCAAGTTCGAAGTGAAGGGCGCTTTCAACCGTCACTACGTCAAGGTTGAACCGGCTTCGCTCTAATCCCCGAGCTGAAACCGCAAGCCCGCAGCGCACAGTCTGGCGCTCGCTCGAGAACGTACCGAGGCGACAAGCCTCGGAGCGCTTTTGAGAGACACGGCACTCACCGCGCAGCATGAAGAAGCCCAGGCCGGAGACTCCGTCTGGGCTTTTCAATTGTCTGCCATCCGCATTTTTCATCACACGCAGAGGTTCGACGTGAAGTTTGTCGACGAAGCCAGAATCGAAGTTCAGGGCGGCAAGGGCGGCAACGGCGCCGCTAGCTTCCGCCGCGAAAAATTTATCCCCAAGGGCGGTCCCGACGGCGGCGACGGCGGCCGCGGCGGCTCTGTTTGGGCCGTTGCCGACCGCAACATCAATACGCTCGTGGACTATCAGTACACGAGAAAGTATTTCGCGCCCAACGGCGAAAACGGCCGCGGCGCGGACTGCTACGGCGCGGGCGGCAAGGACATCGTTCTGCGCATGCCCGTCGGCACGGTGATCCGCGACACGGATACGGGCGAAGTGATCGCCGACCTCAATCATCACGGCGTCAAGGCGCTGCTGGCGCAGGGCGGCAAGGGCGGTCTCGGCAACCTCCACTTCAAGAGCTCCGTCAATCGTGCGCCCAAGCAGTTCACGCCGGGCGAGCCCGGCCAGTACCGCTCGCTCGAGCTGGAGCTCAAGGTGCTTGCCGACGTGGGGCTGCTCGGCCATCCGAACGCCGGGAAGTCGACCTTCATCACCGCCGTCTCGAACGCGCGTCCGAAGATCGCCGACTATCCCTTCACGACGCTGCACCCGCATCTCGGCGTCGTGCGCGTCGGTCCCGAACAGAGCTTTGTCATTGCCGACGTGCCGGGTCTCATCGAGGGTGCGGCCGAAGGTGCCGGTCTCGGTCATCTTTTCCTGCGCCACCTCTCGCGCACGAAGGTGCTGCTGCATGTCATTGACGCGGCGCCGCTCGACGAAGAGGCCGATCCGGTCGCGCAGGCGAAGGCCCTGGCCGAAGAGCTCGAAAAGTACGACCCGGCGCTCGCCGCTAAGCCTCGCTGGATCGTACTCAACAAGATGGATCTTGTACCCGAAGAAGAACGCGAGGCGTTGATTTCGCATTGGCGCGAAGCGTTCGCCAAGGAAGGCGAACCCGTCTTTGCGATTTCGGCAGCTGCCCGCCAGGGCGTCGAAGCGCTTGTGAAGGCGCTCGCGCAGAAGATCGACGAAGACCGCCGAGCGGAAATGGCGTTCCTTGACGACGAACGCTTCGAGGGCGAGGACGCCCCGGCGTACGAACCGTACGATCCGACGGCGCATTAACGCACGTGCGACCGCAGTGCTGCTCCTCGAGGCAGCAGCGAGGAATTGCTCTACGCAAAAGATCGGACGCCGACTGAGGCGGGCCGATCTTTTGCTTTTTTGGGAGCGTTTTTTCCAAAAGCCTTGCCCGAGTGCGCGTATCCTCAGAACTCAATCCATGAGAGAACGGGCGGTGAAGGCGGGTGGCCGCGCTTCCCTGTCCCGATGCAACAGACGGCTAGGAAGCTTTGGAAGGCCAAGGAAGGAACCGCACATGTCCTCGCTACTCAAAGACGCTAAACGCATCGTTGTCAAAGTCGGCAGCGCGCTTGTCACGAATGACGGCCGCGGACTCGACGAGTCCGCCATCGAACGGTGGGCGACGCAGATTTCCGCGCTTCGTGCGCTCGGGCGCGAAGTCGTGCTCGTGAGTTCGGGCGCCGTGGCAGAAGGCGTGCTGCGTCTCGGCTGGGAAAAGCGCCCTTCGCGTCTTTACGAGCAGCAGGCCGCAGCGGCCGTCGGGCAGATGGGGCTCGTGCAGGCCTATGAAACGCATTTCCGCTCGCACGGGATCGGGACGGCGCAGGTGCTCCTCACGCACCAAAATCTTTCGGACCGAGAGCAGTATCTCAACGCCCGCATGACGCTCGTCGAGCTTCTCAACCTCGGGATCGTGCCCGTCATCAACGAGAACGACACGATTGCAACGAACGAAATCAAAGTGGGCGACAACGATACGCTCGGCGCGCTTGTGACGAACCTGATCGAAGCCGACTGCCTCGTGATCCTCACGGACCAGCGCGGGCTCTATACGGCCGATCCGCGCTCGAACCCCGACGCCGAGTTCGTTGCGACGGCGACGGCTGGCGACCCCGCACTCGAAAGCATGGCGGGGGGCGCCGCGAGTACGCTTAGTAAGGGCGGCATGATTACGAAGATTCTCGCCGCAAAGCGCGCAGCGCGCTCGGGGGCGGGCACGATCATTGCGTCGGGGCGCGAGGAGAATGTCCTTGTGCGCTTGGCCGAAGGCGAGCATATCGGTACGCACTTGAAGCCCGCCGCCTCCAAGCTCCACGCACGCAAGCAGTGGCTTGCCGATCAGCTGCGCTCCGCCGGGCGCCTCGTCCTTGACGACGGGGCCGCCAAGGCGCTCTTTGAGCGCAATACGTCGCTCTTGCCCGTGGGCGTCGTCGACGTCGAAGGTGAATTCGTGCGCGGCGAACTCGTTTCATGCGTCACGCGCTCGGGCGTTGAGGTTGCGCGCGGACTCGTCAATTATTCGAGCGCCGACGCCAAGCGCATCTGCCGCTGCCACACCGAAGAAATTGTCGAGCGGCTCGGCATGATCGACCGTCCGGAAATCGTGCACCGCGACAACATGGTGCTTGTGGACAAAAACTGAACGGCCTCTTGCCAACAGGATCGGCCGCACGCCGCTTCGCCGGCGCGCGGCTACAATTGCGCTCCCACTAACAGTAAACGCTTTGTTTCTCTTTCATCATGAGCGCGCCCGAGCCCGTCAAGTACGGCATTCGAGCCTGGCTGCCCATCGTCGGGCTCGCCTTTGCGGCTTTTGTCTTCAATACTTCCGAATTCCTGCCCGTGGGACTCTTGCCCGACATTGCGGGCGACCTCGGTGAAACGGTGGCCTTCACGGGCCTCGTCATCACGGGTTACGCTTGGGTGGTGGCGCTTATGTCGCTGCCGCTCACGATCGCAACCGCGAAGCTCGAGCGGCGAAAGCTCCTCCTTTGCCTCATCGCCGTCTTTGCGCTCGCGCACTTTGTCGTTCTTTGGGCCGAGAGCTTTGAGAAGCTCTTTGCCGCCCGCATAGCGGTTGCGCTCACGCATTCAATCTTCTGGTCGATCATGACGCCGCTCGCAGCGCGCATGGCGCCGCGCGGCAAGCGGGCGCTCGGGCTTGCCGCCGTCATGGGCGGCACGATCGTCGCAACGGTCTTGGGGGTGCCGATCGGCACGCAGCTCGGGCACATGTTCGGCTGGCAGGAGGCGTTCTTCATCATCGGGATCGCCGCGGCGCTCGTCTTTGCGCTTATTTATTTCGTGCTCCCTGAGTGCGCTTCGAACCGCGCGGGCTCGATGAAGAGCCTGCCCGTCATCCTGAAGCGCCCTGCGCTCATTCAGCTCTACTGCCTCACGGCTGTTACGGTGCTCGGCCAGTACACGGCCTACTCCTATATCAGTCCGATCCTGCAGACAGTCGGGGGCTTTGGCGAAACGGATGTCGTGACAACGCTCTTTGTCTTCGGGATAGCGGGGATTCTCGGCACGGTGCTGAGTTCGAAGCTCGTCGAGCGCTTCCCCTCGGGTTCGCTCGCCGTGCCCCTGATCGTTATTGCGGCAAGTCTCTTTTTGATCGTGCCGCTCTGCGGTCACTTCGGTCTCCTGATGGCGCTTGTTGTTGCCTGGGGTGCTGCGATGACCGCCGTCTGCATGGCATTCCAGACGATGCTCTTAAATGCGGCGCCCGACGCCGCCGACATCGCCGCTTCGCTCTACTCGGGGATCTTCAATATCGGCATCGGGGGCGGCGCCTTCATCGGCAGCGGCATCCTGCGCGTGAGCGGCTACGAGCCCATCGCCTACACGGGCGGCGCCATTGTGGCGGTATCGGCGATTTCGACCATCGTCGTCTGGCTTCGTACGGGTTCGGCCGTTCTCAAGAGCTCGGTTGCGGCGGACGAAGCTAAAACGACCGAAGCCGAAAAAGCCTAAAATTATCCTTTTGCCCGCGGCGTTTCGACACGAGCGGCGCAACCGAACGTTTTTGACAATTACAACCACTCAAACGGAAGCACTGCGATATGCGAGCTCGCTCCTTTTTTATTTCCACGCTCAAGGAAGCGCCGGCCGATGCCGACGTCGTCAGCCAGCAGTACATGATCCGCGCGGGCATGATCAAGAAGCTCGCGGCAGGCGTCTACACCTACATGCCGATGGGTCTTCGCGTCATCCGCAAGATCGAAGGCATCATTCGTGAAGAAATGAACCGCGCCGGTGCGGTCGAGCTCCTCATGCCGATCGTGCAGCCGGCCGAGCTTTGGATGGAGACGGGGCGCTGGGAAAAGTACGGTCCCGAACTCCTTCGCATCAAGGACCGTCATGACCGCGACTTCGTGATTCAGCCGACCTCCGAAGAGGTTGTCACCGACGTGGCGCGTCAGGAAATCAAGAGCTGGCGTCAGCTCCCCGTGAATTTCTGGCACATCCAGACGAAGTTCCGCGACGAGCGCCGTCCGCGCTTCGGCGTGATGCGCGGCCGCGAATTCACGATGAAGGACGCGTACTCGTTCGACCGCGACGAAGCCGGGGCCGGCGTCTCGTACCAGAAGATGTATGACGCCTATCAGCGCATCTTCTCGCGCATCGGTCTGCTCTTTCGCGCCGTTCGCGCCGACACGGGCGCCATCGGCGGCTCGCGCTCGCACGAATTCCAGGTGATCGCCAATGCCGGCGAAGACGTGATTGCCTACTGCCCGGATTCCGACTACGCGGCGAACATTGAACTCGCCGAAGCGCAGTCCGTTCTGGGCGGCCGCGGAGAAGCCAAGGAAACGCTTGAAAAGCGCGCTACGCCCGGCCAGGAAAAGTGCGAACTCGTCTCCGAATACCTCGGCATCGATTTCTTGAAGTGCATCAAGAGCGTCGTGCTCGCTGCCGACCGCACGAACGAAAAGGGCGAACCGCTTCCGGCGAAGATCGTCCTCGTGCTCCTGCGCGCCGACCATGAACTGAACGAAGTGAAGGCGGGCCACATCCCCGAACTGAAGGACGGCTTCCGCTTTGCGACCGACGAAGAAATCCTCGCCGCCTTCGGCTCCAAGCCCGGGTACCTCGGCCCGATCGGCGCGCGCGAAGACGTCGCGATCTACGCCGACCTCACGGCCGCCGACATGACGGACTTCTGCTGCGGCGCCAACGAAGAGGGCTACCACTACACGGGTGCGAACTTCGGGCGCGATCTGCCCGAACCCGTGAAGATGGACCTGCGCAATGTGGTCGAAGGCGACGCTTCGCCCGACGGCAAGGGGACCTTGAAGCTGCAGCGCGGCATTGAGGTCGGCCACGTCTTCTTCCTCGGTACGCGCTACTCCGAGCCGATGCAGGCGACCTTCCTCGACGAAAACGGCAAGCCGCAGCCGATTCAGATGGGCTGCTACGGCATCGGCGTTACGCGCGTGGCGGGCGCTGCGATCGAGCAGTGCCACGACGACAAGGGCATCATCTGGCCCGAAAGCATCGCGCCCTTTGAAGTCGTCATTTGCCCGATGAACTACTCGAAGAGCGAAGAGGTGAAGAAGACCGCCGACGCGCTTTACGAGTCGCTCAAGGCCGAAGGCGTCGATGTCATTCTCGACGACCGCGACATGCGTCCGGGCGTGATGTTCGCCGACTGGGAACTGATCGGCGTGCCGCACCGCATCGTGATCGGCGACCGCGGCCTCAAGAACGGCGAAGTCGAATATGCCGACCGCTGCAACCTTGCCGAAAAGACGATGGTGAAGATCGAAGAGGCGGTGGCTTTCGTGAAGTCGCGTCTCAAGAAGTTCGCCGCGTAACCGGCTTGAACCGATAGCGAGAGGCGCTCGCGTTGCGCAAGTGCTCCCTCGCAAAAGAAAGGGCGTGTCGATCTTCGGACGACGCGCCTTTTTCTTGCCTCGCAAAAATAAGAAAGGCGCGATTCGAGCGTTTCGAATCGCGCCTTCTTCGAGGCTTATGCGCGCGGAACTACTTCTTCTTGTCTTCGACGGGGTCGAAGGTCAAAGTGAGGTCCGAAGGCACTGCTTCACCCGTGTCGGGACGCGGGAACGGTTCGCATCGCATGATGGCTCGTTCTACTGCAAGGTCGTAGGCAGGCAGTCCAGACGGTTTCACTCGTTCAACACCATTCGGGAATTTTTCACCCGTTGGCAACAGTTTCACTGTGTAAATAGCCTGATACTGTCCGCGAACAGCATTCGAGGGCACTTCAAACTCGATGAACTGACGCACGCAGGCCGCTACGCGGGCCGAGTAGCGTGCGAGCGCCGTGCCGCGCAGACTGCGGCGGTAGTTGCGCTTGTCGCCCGTTGTTGCACCAGAGCGCGTCGCGTTCGGGTCGACCTTGCTCGAGAGACGCGCGAGCTCCTGCTCGCGCATCACGCGCGCGATGCGCTGGCGCTCGGCACGTTCGGCTGCGGCCTTTTTCGCCTTCTCTTCGGCAATGCGCTTCTCTTCGGCAATGCGCTTTTCTTCCTGCGCCTTCATTTCGGCGGCAATGCGTTGAGCTTCGGCTTCGGCGCGCTGGCGCTCTTCTTCGGCGGCCTTTTCCTGAGCGATGCGGGCTTCTTCAGCCTTCTTCGCTTCTGCGGCGAGACGTTCTTCTTCCGCGAGGCGCGCTTCCTCAGCCTTTCGGGCTTCTTCGGCGAGGCGAGCTTCTTCGGCTAAGCGCGCTTCTTCAGCGGCTCGGGCCGCTTCCTGGCGAAGGCGCTCTTCTTCAGCGATGCGCTTCTCTTCTGCGAGGCGCTCCTGGGCAATGCGCTCTTCTTCGAGACGCTGCTCTTCGAGTTCTCGCTGGCGTTCGGCTTCAATCGCTTCGGCGCGGGCGCGTTCAATCTCTTCGGCGCGTGCACGCTCCTGCGCAAGGCGCACTTCTTCGGCGCGGCGCGCTTCTTCCTCTTCGCGAACCTGTTCGGCAATGCGTTCGGCTTCGACGCGTTTTTGTTCGGCTTCGGCGCGCAGGCGTGCCTCCTCGGCAAGCTCTTCAGGCGTCGGACTCTGGGGTTCGGGTGCCGGTGCCGGTTCTGGTTGCGGCTCGGGCTGCGGCGTGGGTTCCGGTTCCGGGGCGGCCGGCTCTTCGGGGGGCGGCGCAGCCTCGGGCGCGGGATCGGGGTCGGGTGCCGGTTCTTCGGGGGCGGCATCGGGCGACGGGTTCGGATCGACGGGCAGCTTCTCGGCGACGCCCTCCGGATCGGGCCCGCCGGAGATGTCTTCGGGGGCCCAGAGTTCGGCGTAGACGGGTTCGTTGCTCGTATTCCACTGCATCGCAACGAACAGGCCCGCGACGAGCAGCGAATGGACGACCGCCGAGAGGACCGCGGCGGGAATGGTGTCGCGGCGGTCTTCTTTTCGGTAGAGGGCCTTGAGTCGGTCCGTTTCGGTCTCAATGGGCTTCAAGTGGAAACTCCTCGAGCTCGGTGTGGCGTGAGCGGGTGATTACTTCGCAGCGGCGGAGCGCTCGATGCGAAGCGAGAGCCCGACGCGGGCCACTTCGGCCTCCTGCAGGCGCTTCATGACGTTGACGACGTCTTCGTAGCGCACGTCTTTGTCGGCGGCGATCACGACGGGCGTGTCGGGCTTGTCGGCCTGCGCGGTCTTCACCGCGGCGACGAGCCCGGGCATGTCGATCGGCGTCATGACCTTGCCGCTGCGCATCGAGAGGCGGCCGTCGGGGTAGACGATCACTTCGATGAGCGTCTCGGGTGCCTTGGAGGCCTTGTTGACCGACGGCAGATTGACGACCGCCGGGTTCACGAAGGGCGCGGCGACCATCAGAATCACGACGAGCACGAGCATCACGTCGATATAGGGCACGACGTTGATCTCGGCCATCAGGCCGCGGCGCTTGTTGTTTGTTCTGAGCGACATGACCGATTAGCTCCGGGACTGGCGCTCGAGGATGTTCAGGAATTCATCGCTGAAGCCCTCGATGCGGTTGGAAAGACGCCCGACGCGGTTGTTGAAGTAGTTGTAGGCGGCAACGGCCGGAATGGCGGCAAAGAGGCCGATGGCAGTCGCAACGAGCGCTTCGGCAATGCCCGGGGCCACAACGGCGAGGCTCGCGTTCTCAAGAGTCGAGAGGCCCGTAAAGGCGTTCATGATCCCCCAAACCGTGCCGAAGAGGCCAATATAGGGCGAGGTCGAACCGATCGAGGCGAGCATCGGCAGGCCGCTTTCGAGATGATCCATTTCGCGGGCAAAAACCGCGCGCATCGCGCGCGAAACACCGTTGACGGCATCACGGGCGCTCTTTTGCTGCTTGAGAAATTCGTTCATGCCCGCGGCGAAAATGCGCTCTTCCATGCCGGAGGCTTCGCGGTTGCGGTTGGCGACCTCAAGGAGCTTCGTGAGCTCGGTGCCGCTCCAGAAGCGGCTTTCGAATTCGTCCGTCTGGCGTAGCGCCCGGGAGACGGCGAAGAACTTGCGGAAGATCACCGTCCAGCTCAGGAGCGAAAGCAGGATGAGGATCGCAAGCACGATCTGCACCACGGGACTGGCCTGGGTGATGAGCGTCAGGATGGAAAGATCTGCGGTGGGATTCATGGAAATCTCTTCTAGGACAATCTGTGTCTGCGGCTGCCGCGGCGAGCGGTCGACGCGGTTATTTTGCGCCTTGCTCGAAACCGAGCGTGCGGGCGAGGCTGTTGACTTTTTCGTAAAGCTCGTCGGGCATGGGCGAGGGCGTCATGGTGGCGCGGCTGATGGTGCCTACGCGCACTTCGCCTTCGGTGATGAGTTCGTCGCCGCGCCAGACGTTCTGCTCAAAAACGATCGAGGCGCGCCCGAGCGACTTAACGCGTGTGCGCACGACGAGCTCGTCGTCGAGCTTGGCGGCGCGCCGATAGCGGATCGAAACGGAGGCGGCTACGAAAAGCAGTCCCTCGGGGTCGCTGCGTTCGGCCTCTTGCGAGATGCCGAGCGAGCGGATGAGTTCTGAGCGCGCACGCTCCATGAACTTCAGATAATTGCTGTGGTAAACAATACCGCCCGCGTCCGTGTCTTCCCAATAGACGCGCACGGGAAAGGAGCCCGTTGAATCTTGCATAGGACGAAAGTTTCGTTGCGAAAGGAGGGAACGCCCGAGGCGGGCGTTCGGCAAAGATTCCCGTAGTATAGGCGGAAGGGTCGTGAAATCGGGAAAAAGAGCGGCGAGAGAAGATGCTCGAGTCTTTTGCCCTTGGGCAAAGCCGGCGACGGCGTCGGCGGACGCGGGCCGTAACGAATGCTTTCGTTTGTTACCTGGAGAAATAAATGGAGAAACTTGAGGACGCGGATGCGAAAGTCGGCCGCTGCCGGCCTTTGGGCGCAGCGGCCGCTGCGGGCGGCGAGAGCGGCGCTCGCCCGACGCCCGAAGCGCGGCTCATGAAGCGCCTCGGCTTGGCTGCGCTCGCTGTGGCGGCCCTCTCGCTTCTGCTTTCCGTTTTGCTCCCCGAGGTGACGAACAGTCCGAGGCCGCTTGCCGAATACGGGGAAAAGACGCTCTTTTCCGCTTTCGGCGGGCGAAGCCCGCGCACGCTCGACCCGCAGCGCTCGTATTCGAGCGACGAAACGGCGTACACCTATTCGATTTACGAACCGCTCTACCAATACGCCTACCTGAAGCGCCCCTATACGCTCGAGCCTTTGGCGGCCGAGTCGATCGCCAAACCGAAGTACTTCGACAAGAACGGACGGGCGCTGCCTGAAAACGCCGATCCGAGCGAAATCGCCGAGTCGCACTACGAAATTCGCATCCGGGAGAATGTGTTCTATGCACCGCATCCGGCTTTCGCGCGCAATGCGGCGGGCGAACTTCTTTACGAGAATCTCGACCGCACGATCGACCCCGAACTCGCGCGCTCGCTCGAGAGCCCGCTCGATTTGCCCGAAAAGGGTACGCGTGCGCTCGAAGCGCGCGACTTCGCTTATGCGATTCGCCGCATGGCAAGCCCCTTGGTCGTGAGCCCCATTTTCGGCACGATGAAAACGCGCATCGTGGGGCTGGCCGAATACGGCGAAAAGCTCAATGCCCGCTACCGGGCGATGAAGGAAGCGGCGGGCGGCGATGTGCGCGAGCGGCTCGATCTCTGGGCCGATCCGCTGCCGGGCGTCGAAGTGCTCGACAAGCGCACGCTTCGCATCCGCGTGATCGGGAAGTACCCGCAGTTCTCGTACTGGCTGGCGATGACTTTTTTTGCGCCCGTTCCGGAAGAGGCGGAGCGCTTTTACGAAGCGGCGGTGCTGCGCGAAAAGAACATTTCGCTAGACACCTGGCCCGTGGGGACGGGGCCCTTCATGATGACGGTCTTTGAAGAAAATCGCCGTCACGAGATGCGCCGCAATCCCAACTATCGCGTCTCGCCCTATCCGTGCGAAGGGGAACCCGCTGACCGCGAAGCCGGCCGGCTCGCCGATTGCGGGAAGCCCTTGCCCATGGTCGACCGAATCGTTTTCGATATCGAAAAAGAAGCGGTGCCGCTCCAGACCAAGTTCCTGCAGGGGTACTACGACAGTCCCTTCATCGATCGAGTTGATACGGGGCTCGGGTACTTGGTTGCCATGGAGGACGATCCCGAAAAGCGTTCGCTCTATAGCGGCAAGGCGCTGCAGTTCCCGAAAACCGTTCAGGCAGGACTCTGGTACCTGGGCTTCAATTGGCTCGATCCGGTCGTGGGCGGCGGAAAGACGCCCGAAGAGGCGCGGCGCAACCGGCTTCTGCGGCAGGCGCTCACGATTGCGGTCGACTGGGAAGAGAATCTCGCGATCTTTCAGAAAAACCAGGGCACGCCTGCGAGCGGGCCCGTGCCGCCTGGGCTTTTCGGCTGGCGCGACGACGGTCCGGAGGCCTTCAATCCGATTGCGTACGAAATGCGGGAAGTGGGCGGCGTGAAGCGCCCCGTACGGCGCTCGATCGAGGACGCGAAGAAGCTCCTCGCCGAAGCGGGCTACCCCGACGGGCGCGATGCGAAGACGGGCGAGCCGCTCATCCTTGTTTTCGACTACCAGCAGGCGGCGCAGGGAAGCAAGGCCTATCTCGAGTGGTATCAGCGGCAGTTCGCCAAGCTTGGCATTCAGCTCGAAATCCGCGCGACCGACTACAACCGCTTCCAGGAGAAGATGCAAAAGGGTGCGGCCCAGATTTTCTTCTGGGGCTGGAATGCGGATTATCCGGATGCGGAAAATTTTCTCTTCCTCTTCTACGGGCCGAACGGCAAGGTGAAGCACGGGGGTGAAAATGCGTCGAACTATGAGAGCAAGCGCTTTGACGAAGCGTTCCGCGCTATGCGCTACCTCGAGGACGGCGAAGAAAAGCAGGTGCTTATCGACCGCATGACGACGATTCTGCAGGAGGACGCACCGGCGATCTTCGGCTATTACCCGCCGGGAGCGGCCGCGTATCAGTCCTGGGTCGGCAACGTGAAGCCTTCGGGACTCGTTCAGAACGGCCTCAAGTACCTGAGCATCGACGCCGAGAAGCGGCTCGAGCGCATTGTCGAATGGAATGCACCCGTGCTCTGGCCGCTTGCGCTGCTTCTTTATGCGGCGGCAGCACTCGCCGCGGGCGGCGCCTACATTCTTGAAAAGCGCAGCGAGGCACGCGCGATCGATCGAACGGGGGACGCATCATGATCGGCTACGTACTGCGGCGGCTCTGCTACGGGGTGTTGATTCTCGTGGGCGTCAATCTGCTGACGTTTCTCCTCTTTTTTGCGGTGAATACCCCCGACGACATGGCGCGTCTCAATCTCGGCGGCAAACGCGTGACCGCAGAAGCCGTCGAGGCGTGGAAGGCGGCGCACGATCTTGCCGATCCGCTTTTCTTCAATGAAAAAGCCGAAGGGCTCGAGCAGGTAACCGAGACCGTTTTCTGGAAGAAGAGCGTGCCGCTCTTACGCTTTGAGTTCGGCCAGAGCGACTCGGGGCGCGACATCGGCTACGAGATCTCGACGCGCATGTGGCCTTCGATCCTCCTGGCGCTGCCGACTTTTCTGCTCGGCGTTTTCGTGATGGTGAGCTATTCGCTGCTTCTTGTTCTTTTTAGGGGCACGCGTACGGAGTCGGCCGCCGTAGGACTTTCGGTACTTCTGATGTCGATCTCCGGGCTCTTTTACATCATCGTCGGGCAGTGGCTCTTTGCGAAGGTGATGCAGCTCTTTCCCGTATCGGGCTACGCCGACGGTCCGGGAGCCTTTGCCTTTCTCGTGCTCCCGATTCTGATCGGCGTACTTTCGCGCTTGGGGAGCGACACGCTTCTCTATCGGGCGATGTTCCTCGAAGAAATCGGCAAGGACTACGTGCGCACGGCGCGTGCCAAGGGCTTGTCCGAGGGCGCGGTGCTCGTGCGGCACGTGCTTCGCAATGCGGCGCTTCCGATCGTCACCTCGACCGTTGCGGTGATTCCGATGCTCTTTATGGGCTCGCTCATCATGGAAAGCTTTTTCGGCATTCCCGGGCTCGGCAGCTACACGATCGATGCGCTCAATGCACAGGACTTTTCCGTTGTGCGCACGATGGTCTTTCTCGGCACCGCCGCTTATGTGGCGGGGCTTCTATTGACGGACATCGTCTACGCAATCGTCGACCCGCGAATTCGTTTGCAATAATGCGCGCTTTGTAGATCGCGCTTTTGAGGCCGCTCTTTTGCGTCGCTTGGACGTGCCGTGCGCAAGAAGCGACCCAACCAGAACACATTTCAGCCAGCAGCATGCAGTTTGTCTTTCTCCCGACCGATGCCGTCCTCTGGGCGATTCTTCTCGCGCTCTTTTTCGCCGTGCGCCACGTGCGGCGCACGCCCGAGCTCTCGCGCAAGTGGGCAATCGTCTTCTCGCGCCCGAGCGCGAACGCCTCTGCCGCGATTCTCGCCTTCCTGCTTTTGGTCGCAGGCCTCGATTCGATTCACTACCGTGAGGCGCTGCCGCAAACGCAGACCGCGTCGGGCGTGCCGACCGTGCAAGCTTATTCGCCTGTCGTCAAGTCCGCGCTCGACGCGTTCGTGCTCGACCGACTGAAGGCAGCAGGCACCGAGCGAAGCTATTCCGCACCCTTTGCACTCAAGGAGTTCGATAAGTCGACCGCGATCGTCGAGGGCGTCGCCAAGCGCGACTATCAGCCTTTGAAGCACGCCGGCAAGCGCATCGGTCCGCACTCGAATCGCGCGATGTCGATCGCGAAGTACACGCTCATTGCAGCGATCGCGGGCGGCGTGACGGCCTTTGCCGCCTGGCTCGTGACGGCGGCGGTGGTGGCGCGGCGGCGCGGCAAGACGTCGTTTCTCGACGGGCTTGCGCTCCTAGGCAACGCCGACGGGACGTTCCCGTGGCGGCCGGCGATGCTGACGGGAAGTCTCATCTGGATGCTCGTCACCTGGGTGATGCTCCTTTGGCCCGACTGGCACATTTTCGGCACCGATGCCGTTGGCAACGACGTGCTCTACGAGGCGCTCAAAAGCATTCGCACGGCCGTTGTGATCGGCACGCTCGCCACACTCGCGACGCTGCCCTTTGCCCTTACGCTCGGTATCGCCGCGGGGTACTTCAAGGGCAAGGTCGACGACGCGATTCAGTACCTCTATACGACGATCTCCTCGATTCCGAGCGTGCTGCTTATCGCGGCGTCGGTTCTCATGGTGACGGTGTTCTTGGACGAGCATCCCGACCTTTACCAGACGAGTCTTGAGCGCGCGGATCTGAAGCTCATGCTGCTCGCCGTCATCATCGGCATGACGGGGTGGGCGACGCTTGCGCGACTGTTGCGAGCAGAAACGATGAAGGTCTCGACGCTCGACTTTGTGACGGCTGCGCGCGCGCTCGGCGTCTCGCACGCGACGATCATGCGCCGGCACGTGCTCCCGAATGTGCTCCACATTGTCCTCATCGTGACCGTGCTCGACTTTTCGGGCATCGTTCTCTACGAGGCGGTGCTTTCGTATGTAGGCGTCGGTGTCGACCCGTCGATGCACTCCTTCGGCACGATGATCAATGCGGCGAGAAGCGAACTCTCCCGTTCGCCCATGGTGTGGTGGAACCTTGCCGCGAGCTTCCTCTTCCTGCTCGCGATCGTGCTGCCGGCGAATCTCTTCGCGGCCGCCGTGCGCGATGCGTTCGATCCGCGCGTTGTCGCGCGTTCGGGTGCCGCTGCCGCCTCGCTTCGAAAGACCGTCTCCCCCGCGCCCGGGGCGGACGACGCGCTGCCGGGGGCTGCACCGGACGCAGAAGCCCGGGTCGAGAAGCATGCCGGCGAACCCACTGCGCCAAGTCGATCGAAAGCGAGGTCGTCTGCGCGCAGCGGTAAGCGCAGAGCAAGGTAATTCAAGTCGGTTCCGGATACTAGCCGCCTCGGTTTGAGGCGGCTTTTTTTATCGAAAAACAAGGAATCCTTAGTGCGGCAGCTGAAATTAGCCGTTTCCTCTGACGGCATTCGAAGGTGCGAAAAGCCTTTGTTTTTACCTTTAATCCGATAACTTTCTTAGTGCTGCAGGGAAACTTATGGAAGCGCGATAAACTCTCAAGGCTGCCGGAATCGGGCGGTCGGATCGTAGAAAAAGCGGGCAGAGCAGAAGATCTAATCTAGAGCAGTTTCACTTCAGAAAACATCTGATTCGCAGTGAAACTTGTCGAAGTAATCACCCACCATTTCGATGCTAAAACGAGGGAGACGCACTCGGTCTGAAGGTGGCAAAGCAGAGAAAAACGCTTTCTGCGCCAAAGGAAGCCGTTTTTGAGCGGTGATTCTTGTTATTCCTTGAGCCACAGGGAAAGTTAATGGTCGATTTTCAGAAAAAAGTGCGGCACATGGGTAAGAATAGGCATCTCTAAACAGAAGGCTGAACATGGCTGCAATGACAGCTCGAGAAGTCCCTTATTTGGGTGCTATGTTCTTAACTACGCTAGTGCTACAGGGAGATGCAGGCTGCGCGACAATTGCGCAGGCTTTGACCGATATCGTGGGCGATTCTCGGCTGCAGATCACTTGAGCGTAAGGGTGCTCAAGCGCCAAAATAAAATAATTTTCCCTAAGTAATTCTCTAAGCGCCAAGGAAACTTGAAGAAGTGACCACTCTCCAGGCGCTCTCTGAAGGCAGGCGAGACAACTTTGATTCAACGGCGTCTTGGGTTCGAAAAAGACCTTGAAGAGATCCTGCAGAGCGAAGGCGGCTATTTTTGTTGCTTAAATCTTGCAACGCCCTGTATTGCAGGGAAAGTTAATGGTCGATCCTTTGAAAACCGCGCGATAGAATCGCAATCGTTCGGTGTTTACGGAAGGAGTCGGCAAGTTCGCCAGCAACGAATCGGATAATGGAAAATAGGCGGGTTGCGCTTGTGAGGCGCAGTCCCAAGCGCTTGTCGGAGAGAGCGAGCACCCGTGAGGAAGGAAATGGAAAAAAGCGCGGCAAAGAAGAGTGACGGCATGCAGTCCGATCGGGCCAATCGAGCGTCTCGCAGGGCGGCACTCGACGAGCCCGTTCTGAGCGTGCGGGATCTCACCGTTGAGATTGCGACGCCCGAAGGTGCGATCGAACCCGTTCGCAGCGTGTCGTTCGATTTGAAGCGCGCCGAAGCGATGGCGCTTGTCGGCGAATCGGGCTGCGGCAAGAGCTTGACCGCCATGGCGCTTATGCGGCTATTGCCCGAAAACGCGCGGATTCGCCGCGGCGAGGTGCGTCTTTTAGGCCGCGAACTTCTCTCGCTCTCCGAGCGCGATATGGCACCCGTTCGCGGTGCGGGGATCGCCGTTATCTTTCAGGAGCCCGCAACGAGCTTCAATCCCGTCATGACGGTGGGCGAGCAGATCGTCGAAATGATTCGGGCGCACGAGCGGATTTCGCATGCGAAGGCGCGCGAAGAGGCGGTGCGCTGGCTTGAACGCACGGGCGTGCCCGAACCCGAGCGGCGCTTTTCGAGTTACCCCCATGAGCTTTCGGGCGGGCTCAAGCAGCGCGCGATGATTGCAATGGCGCTCGCCGCAAAGCCTGCCGTCGTGATTGCGGACGAGCCGACGACGGCGCTCGACGTGACGGTGCAGGCGCAGATTCTTGAGCTTCTGAAGTCGCTGCGCGAAAAAGAGCAGCTCACGCTCCTTCTCATTACGCACGACCTGGCGCTGCTGCCGGGAACGGTTGACCGCGTGGCGCTTATGTATGCGGGCGAAATTGTCGAAAGCGCGCCCACCGACGCTTTCCTTCGCTCGCCCAAGCACCCCTACGGGGCGGCGCTCGTTCGGGCGGTGCCGAAATGTCCGAAGGCGGGTGAAGCCGCTTCGGGCGGCGGGCGCCCCAAGCGCCTCCATGCGCTCGAGGGCACCGTGCCGAAGGTCGGTCCGGGGTACGTCGGCTGCGCTTTTGCGAGCCGCTGCAGCGAGCGGCGGCCGCTTTGCGGCACGCGCTCGCCCGAACTCGCACTCGTTTCAGACGACGCCGCTGCGGCGCACTTTGTGCGGTGCTTCGCCAGTCCGGCCGCTGCCCGCGTTCCGACGATCGACACCGACCTAGCGAGTGCCGAGCATTCGAGTGCGCCTCAGACGGACGTTCGAAAGGGCTCTCAGCCGATTTTCTCGGCCGAGAATCTGCGCGTGCGGGTGCCCGTGCGCGGGTTTTTCTCTCGACCGCCCGAAAAGACGCTGATTGAAGGGGTGTCCTTTGAACTCGCACGCGGCGAGACGCTCGCGCTTGTCGGCGAATCCGGCAGCGGCAAAACGACCTCCGCGATGGCGGCACTGGGACTCCTGCCCGCGCATTTGTCGCTCGAAGGCACAGTGACGCTCGAGGGCGAATCGTTCGCCGCGTCTGCGCCCCGCGGGCGGCCGTTTCGCAAAGCCGTGCAGATCGTCTTTCAGGACCCTTTTTCTTCGCTCGACCCGCGCATGACGGTCGAGACGCTTTTGAGCGAACCCTTTGAGGCGCTTATGCCTTCGATTTCGGGGGCGCAGCGGCTCGCACGCATGAAGGCGCTTCTCGGGGAAACGGGACTTCCCGCCTCGGCGCTCAAGCGCTACCCGCACGAATTTTCCGGCGGACAGCGCCAGCGCATCGCGATTGCCCGCGCGCTCGCGGCGGAACCCAAGGTGATTGTCTGCGACGAACCCACGTCCGCGCTCGACGTTTCGGTACAGGCGCAGATTCTGAATCTGCTGATGCGCTTGAAGGACGAGCGCGGCCTCAGTTACCTTCTCATCACGCACAACTTCGGCGTTGTCGCTTTTGCGGCCGACCGCATCGCCGTCATGAAGGACGGGCGGATCGTCGAAACGGGCGCGGCGCGCGACGTGCTCGCGCACCCGCGGACGCCCTACGCACAGACGCTTCTCGCGAGCGTGCCGCGGCTCTGAGGCGCGTGAGCTCCTCGTCTCAGAGTCCCGAAAAGAGCGAGCCGTTCAAGTTTTGCGCTGCGGGCGGCGTGAGTTCAAAGTGCTGCCAGGCCAAGGGTGCGGCGACGCGCCCGCGCGGGGTACGCTGCAGGAATCCCTGCTGAATCAGATAGGGTTCGACCACGTCTTCGAGCGTGTCGCGATCTTCGCCGATCGCAGCGGCGAGGTTGTCGATCCCGACGGGGCCGCCCGAGAATTTTTCGAGAATCGTGAGGAGGAATCGTCGGTCGATCTGGTCGAGTCCGACGGGGTCGACGTCAAGCATGCGAAGTGCGTTGGCGGCGACTTCGCGCGTGATGCGCCCGTCGTGCTTGACTTCGGCATAGTCGCGTACGCGGCGCAGAAGGCGGTTTGCCACACGCGGCGTGCCGCGGCTGCGGTGCGCGATTTCGGCTGCGCCGTCACTGTCGATCGCTACGCCCAAAAGGCGAGACGAGCGTCGAACGATCGTGACGAGTTCGTCGGGCGTATAAAACTGGAGCTGATTGACGATCCCGAATCGCGCACGAAGCGGGTTCGTGAGCGAACCCGCGCGCGTCGTTGCGCCGATGAGCGTAAAGGGCGGCAGATCGAGCTTGATCGAGCGGGCCGCGGGGCCCTCGCCGATCATGATGTCAATCTGATAGTCCTCGAGCGCGGGGTAGAGAATTTCTTCAACGACGGGCGAGAGTCGATGGATTTCGTCGATGAAGAGGACGTCGTTCTTCTCGAGATTCGTGAGAATCGCGGCCAGGTCCCCCGGGCGCTCAAGCACCGGGCCCGAGGTCTGGCGCAGATTCACGCCCATTTCGGCGGCGACGATGTGCGCGAGCGTCGTTTTACCGAGTCCGGGCGGGCCGAAAAGGAGCAGGTGGTCGAGCGGCTCGCCGCGGCGCTTGGCGGCTTCAATGAAGATGTGAAGCTGCTCGCGCACGGCGCGCTGCCCGACATAGTCGGCAAGACGCGTCGGGCGCAGCGCTCGGTCGATGTTCTCTTCGTTGGGACTCGCGGCCGCACCGCCGACAAGCCGGGTTTCGTTCTCAATCGTCATTTCAGCCTTTCGAGAGGGCGTCCGCTTTCAGAGCGTCCGTCGGTGCGCGTCAAGGGGACGACGCGCGGGGATTCGGTGGTTTCCTGAGCGCTGTTGCTTCCGGAAGCCGTGCGAAGAAAGGATAGCGAATCGGGCGGCGGGCGGCGTCGTTGATGCGCCAAAGAAGCGCTTCGCGCACCGACACGTCGCGCTTTAGCGCGCGAGCGCTTTGAGTGCGAGTCGAATCCCTTCGGAGACGCCGACGTCCGCGGGGAGCGTCTTCACGGCGCTCATCGCTTCGCGCTCGGAATAACCGAGCGCGCCGAGCGCGCTCACGATATCGGCGCGCGAAGCGCCTTCGGCGCTCGAGAGACCCGCGAAGGCGGCGCCCTTGAGTTTGCCCTTCAATTCCAGGATCAGGCGCTCGGCCGTTTTCTTGCCGATGCCGGGAATGCGCGTGAGCAGTCCCGCTTCGCCCGCTTCAACGGCGCTCGCAAGCTGCTCGACCGTGAGGCCCGAGAGAACGGCGAGCGCGATGCGCGGACCGACGCCCGAGATGCGGATGAGCGCGCGGAAGGCTTCCCGCTCGGCAGCGGTGGCAAACCCGTAGAGAAGCATCGCGTCCTCGCGCACGACAAAGTGCGTGAGAAGCGTCACTTCCGCACCCGCTTCCGGAAGGTTGCAGAAGGTCGACATCGGGACATCGACTTCGTAGCCGACGCCCGAGACGTCAAGCAGAATGGCGGGCGGCGCTTTTTCAAGCAGCGTACCCTTGAGGCGGCCGATCATGGCGTATTTCCTTTCTTTTCGATCAGGTGCGTCCAGGCGGCGCGTGCACCGCGCCCCGTCGCGCCGCGACGGGCGGTCGCGTAGGCGCGGGAGGTTTCGCCCGACTTTTCGATCGCGCGAAGCCGCAGCATGTTTGCGCACGAAATGGCGCAGGCAAGCGAGTCGGCTTCGTCGGTGCGCGGGAGCGCTTCGAGCGCGAGGAGGCGCTTGACCATCGTCTGGACCATGAGCTTGTCGGCCGTACCCGTCCCGGTGACGGCCTGCTTGATTTCGCTCGGCGTGAATTCTTCGACGCGAAGTCCTTCGAGCGCAGCGGCGGCAATCGCCGCGCCGCGCGCCTGGCCGAGCCGCAGCGTGCTCTGCGGGTTGACGTTCACGAAAACGCGCTCGATGGCACAGAGGTCGGGCGAATAAGTGCGCGCAACGAGCGACACTTCGCGCGCGATGTAGGCAAGGCGCTCGCCGAGTTCACCCGCCGGCGGGTCGATAACGCCGGACGCAACGCGCGCGAGGCGCGAGCCCGAGACTTCGACGACGCCCCAGCCCGTGTGGTTGAGCCCGGGATCCAGCCCGAGAATGCGAAGCGCGCGCGGACTCTCCGGCCGCGCGCAGCACTTCGCTTCCTGAAGTCGGTCGGTCACGACCGCGCTCAGCGCTTCATGCCGGGGAACCCGGGGAAGCCGCCGCCGAGGCCGGGGAAGCCCCCGCCGCCCGTAAGGCCGCCGAACATGCGCATCATGCGCGAGAGGCCGCCCTTTTTCATCATCTTCATCATGTCCTGCATCTGCTCGAATTGCTTGAGGAGGCGGTTGACCTCCTGCACGGGCACGCCCGCGCCGGCGGCAATGCGCTTCTTGCGGCTCGCCTTGATGAGTTCGGGCTTGCGGCGCTCGAGCGGCGTCATCGAGTCGATGATGCCGAGCGTGCGGCGAAGGTTCTTCTTGACATCGTCGTCGCTCACCTTGCTCGCGGCCTGCTGGAACTGCGCGGGGAGCTTGTCGAGGATCGAGGAGAAGTCGCCCATGCCGTTCATCTGCGCGAGCTGCGCGCGGAAGTCGGAGAGGTCGAAGCGGTTGCCCGACTTGATCTTTTCGGCGAGCTTCTGGGCCTGCTCGATGTCGATCGACTTCGTGACGTCCTTGACGAGGCCGACGATGTCGCCCATGCCGAGGATGCGCGAAGCCATGGCTTCGGGGTCGAAAGGCTCAAAACCCGTGAGCTTTTCGGCCGTACCCATGAACTTGATGGGCTTGCCGGTGACGTGGCGAACGGAGAGCGCCGCACCCCCGCGGCTGTCGCCGTCGGCCTTCGTGAGAATGATGCCCGTGAGCGGGAGCTTCTCGTTGAAGGCGCGCGCCGTATTGACCGCGTCCTGACCGAGCATCGCGTCGATCACGAAGAGCGTTTCGGCGGGCTTCAGATAGCTGTTGAGCTCAGCGACTTCGTTCATCATCGCTTCGTCGATCGCGAGGCGCCCCGCCGTGTCGACGATAAGCACGTCGTAGAAGCGTCGGCGCGCTTCGGCAACCGCGGCGGCAGCGATGTCGATCGGCTTTTCGCCCGTCGTGCTCGGGAACCACGTGGCGCCAGCCTGTTCGGTAACGGTGCGAAGCTGCTCGATAGCGGCCGGACGGTACACGTCGCACGAGACCGTGAGCACCTTCTTTTTCATCGTTTCGACGATGTGCTTGGCGAGCTTGCCGGCGGTCGTTGTTTTACCGGCACCCTGCAGACCCGCAAGGAGAATCACAGCGGGCGGCTGCACGCGCAGATTGAGCGAGCGTTCCTCGGGCGAGAGGTCGCCGCCGATGATCGCGGTGAGTTCTTCCTGCACGACGCCCACCAAGGCCTGTCCCGGGTTGAGGCTGCCGACAACCTCGACGCCCATGGCCTTTTCTTTAATGCGCGCGAGCACCTCGCGCACGACGGGCAGCGCCACGTCGGCTTCAAGAAGCGCAAGACGCACTTCTCGGAGCATGTCCTTCGTATTGGATTCGGTAAGACGCGCCTGACCGCGCATCGTCTTCACGATTTTGGAAAGGCGCTGGCTAAGTGAATCGAGCATGAAAAGTATCCGGGACGAATGGAATTGCAGTTGGAAGAGGAGCCGTGCGCGACAGGGCGCCGCGCGCCGAGCATAGCTTCGGGCGGGTGCACGCGTTTCAGCGTCCGCTAAGCCCTCGAGCTTATAAAATGAGTTTTGCCGACCGCTTTTTTGCGGTCGCCGGCGCGCGCGATGCGCGGCGCGGGCGGCTTCTGGAAGCGGCGCAAACATCGCATTTTAAAAGGAACCGGCCGAATCTGCAGAGCCCGCGGCGGGCTTGGGCGACGGACCCTGCGGCTGCGCCTTCGCTATAGGGCGCGCCGCTCCATCAATACGCATCGGACAAGCACCATGACTTCGCTCACCATTACCACCGCGATCGCGGCGCTTCTTTACATGGCCTCGGGCATCGGCATCGTAGCGGCCATGAAGGGCGGCAGGGACGCCAAGGCGTCGAGTCTTCTGCGCTGGCCCGTGTTGCTCGGGCTCGTGCTTCACGGCTACGCCATTCAGGGCGAAATGTTCCAGGTTTCGGCCGTGCATTTCGGTTTCGGGTACTGCGTCTCGGTGATGTGCTTCTTTGCCGTGGCAACGCTCTTCATTGAGACCATGGTGCACCGCATTCACGGCCAGTTCGGCGTGATTCTGATTGCGGCGGCCTTCGGCGCGCTCTTCCCGACGGTCTTCCCGGGCGCGCCCATTGCGGCGGCCGAGTGGACGACGCTCTTTCGCTGGCACCTGCTCTTTGCGATTGCCGCCTATAGCTTCATGATGATCGCGCTCGTGCACGCCGTGCTGATGGGGCTGCAGAATCGCTACCTCAAAACGAGCGTCGAGCAGCCGAAGTTCCTAGACTCCATGCCGGGCCTCGTCGTGATGGAGCGCATTTTCTTCCGCATCGTTGCGGTGGGGTTCCTCTTCATGACGGCCGTGCTCGTGCTCGGCGCCTTTGCGACCGAAGAGGCTTACGGGGTCTTCTTCCGCTTTGACCACAAGATGATCCTTACGTGGATCGCCTGGGTGCTCTTTGGGATTCTCCTCGTCGGTCGCCGTTATGCGGGCTGGCGCGCGAAGACCGCGCTTCGCTGGTTCTGGGCCGGGTTCGTCGTCTTTGTGATCGCGTACCTCGGCTACAGCTTCATTCTCGAAGTCTTCTAAAGCCTCTATGAGCCGCATTCTTTTCTTTCTCGGGATCATCGTCGTCATCGCGGTATCCTGGGCGATCTCGCGCCGGCGAAACCGCCTCTCCAACGAAGAGCGCGTTGAGCTCGAAGCCTTTCGCAAGGCCGAGCGCGAGCGCGGCCGCAAGACGCCGCAGGCGATCGGCGAAGCCATGGAGAAGTGCGAGCACTGCGGCGTCTTCTTCCCGCGTCAGGAAGCCGTTCGAAGCGGCACGCACGTCTACTGCTCAGCGCGCTGCCGCGACGCCGCGCAGGGCGACGCGTAACGGTCATGGCGGCCGAAATGTCGGTTTGGGACGAGCCCGGCATTGTGCCGAGCGCTCGCGACAAAGCCTCCGGCGAGCAACGTTCGGGGCGATTCCCAGCGTTTGTGCAGCGCTATTCGCCGCATTTTGATGCGCGTCCCGCGGGAGAAACCGTTTCGCTCGCGGTGCTCCACTTCATTTCGCTGCCGGCAGGCGACTTCTCGGGTGAGGACGTCGAGCGCCTCTTCCTCGGCACGCTCGACGCTTCGCGACCGGGCTACGAGAGCCTGGCGGGCCTACGCGTCTCATCGCACTTCTTTATCCGCCGCACGGGTGAGGTGCGCCAGTACGTCGACGTTTTCGATCGTGCCTGGCACGCGGGACTCTCGAACTTTCGCGGGCGCGACGCCTGCAACGACTTTTCCGTCGGGATCGAACTTGAAGGCACGGAGGCCGTGCCTTTCGAAGACGCGCAGTACGAGGCGCTTGAAGCGCTTTTGCGCCTTCTTTCGGCGCACTTGCCGATTCGCTGGGTAACCGGGCACGAATTCATTGCGCCCGGGCGCAAAATCGATCCGGGCCCGTATTTCGACTGGGCGCGCGTGCGCGCATTTCTCCCTGAAGGCGTGGCGCTCGCCATTGCGCCCGAAGACTGCGACCGCGAAATGATCGAGCGTCGCAGGCGTCTGCTCGAGCGGCAGTAGACGCTTTGACGTCAGGACGCCCTTCGCGTGCTAAGAGCCACGCGTTTGCGTTTCGATTGCCTGCAATTTGCACGCCCAAGATCGCCTGCGGCAGGGATGGCCTTCGGTTATATTTTCAGGCGATCCGGTGCGGCGAAAGCTTCAAGAAAAAAGCGTCAGGCATCAGCACCGGGCGGCCGCACGCGCGTCGTGCGTTCCGTTTCGTACATTGCTCATTACCCTTTTTCTTCTGGAGTCGGGAATTCATGCTGACAGCGCTTCTTCAATTCGTTTTCGGCGTCGTCACCTCCATTCTCGGGGCGCTCCTCATTCTGCGCGCCTGGCTTTACTACTGGGCGCTCTCTCCGCGTCACCCGCTCGTTGAACTCGCTCGCCGCACGACCGACTGGCTCGTCGTGCCGCTCGGTAAGCTCATGCGCCCCAAGCGCGGCTGGGACTGGCCGTCCCTGGTGGGCGCGCTCGTCGTGGCGTTCGTGTCGGTGCTCCTGCACCGCGTGATCGGCGGGCTCCCGGCAACGCCCGTCGGTCTTTTGATCGCGCCCTTTGCCATGATGGCGCGCTGGGTGCTTGAAATGATTTCCTGGGGTGCCATCATCTGGGCGGTGATTTCTTGGGTGAGCCCGCAGAACCCCATGGGCTACACGATCGAGATGCTGCTGCGCCCGTTCCTCACGCCCATTCGCCGCATTCTGCCGACCTTCGGGCGCATCGATCTGAGTCCGCTCGTACTCATCGTGATCGCCAATGCGCTTTTGATCGTCGTCGTGCCGTTCTCGCGCGGCTTCGTACTGCTCTGAGGTTCGGGAGCGGTGAATTTGGGGGCGGCGATTGAAATTCGCCGCAAGAATTTGCGCGGGCGCGCAGCCCGTGCAGATCGATATCGAGGGTCGTCCGCAAACGGGCGGCCCTTTTTTTGCTTTGGTGCCTCGGGCGTTACGGGGCGCCAAAGCGCGAGCGCGGCGGCCGTTTCTCGATCAGAAGGGCGCCTCACCCCAAAGCGACGCGTAGGTCCGGCGAACGTCGGCCAATGTTGTTACGTAGTTCTGTACGCCCGAGGCGCTCACTTTGATAGCGCCCATGATCGAGGCGATGCGTGCCGAGACGACGGGGCCGAGCCCCGAGGTAAGACCGAATAGAAGACCGCCGCGGTAGGCGTCGCCCGCGCCGACGGGGTCGCGTGTTGCGCCGCCCGGCACGGGCGCGGCTGGGACGGCGACGGGCGCCTGGGCGTTCGCGAGCCACACCGAAGAGCCGCGCGCGCCGTGCGTGTGAAAGACGATCTTGCCGAGCTTGGCGATCGCTTCGGGCGAGAGCCCAGAGGCGCGTTCAATGAGTTCGGCTTCGTAGTCGGAGAAGGCGACCGCGTACGCGCGCTCGATAAAGCGGCGCAGCTCCTCGCCCGAGAAGAGCGGTGCGGCCTGACCCACGTCGAAAATGTAGGGAATGCCGCGCTCGACGCAGATCTCCGCGTGGCAGCCCATGGCGATTTTGCCGCCCGGGGAGAGCATCGCGAGCGTGACGGGGCCGAGGTCTTCGAGTTCGGCAAGCGCTTGGGCGCCGGTGCGCACCCGGCCGTCTGCGCCCGTTGCGGTGTCGATCTCGGGAAACGGTACTTCCTGCGTGCGATCCATCGCGCCGCCGTGGAACGTCGTGAGCTGATTGCCCGACGCGTCCGTCGTAATGAAGGCCTGCGGCATCCAACTGTCGTCGAGCACCTTGAGGCCGAAGGTGGAGATGCCGAGCGCCTCAAGGTGCTTCATATAGGGGGCGGCATCTTTGCCCATGGCGCTCCAAAGGAGCGGCTTGCCGCCCAAACACTTGAGCGCATAAGCGACGTTGGCGGCGCAGCCGCCGAACTCTCGGCGCATGGCGCTTGCCGGGAACGTGAGGTTGAGGTGCGCAATCGCTTCCGCGTGCAGTGAATCGGCGAATCGCCCGTCGAAGGAAAGGATGGTGTCGTAGGCGATGGAGCCCGAAATGAGAACGCTCATATTCGTTCGGCGAGTGAGAGGATGCGGTTTGCTTGGAGGAGGCGCACCGCAAGTGTGGCGCGCCGGGAAGTTCAGGTGCTTGTCGAGGGTGTGCCCGTCAACAAACGCGAAGCGCCGCGCGGGCGCTTCGGGGCTCGCTGCGGCGCTCGAAAGCATTCAGGCGGGATGAGCCCGAGCGTTATTGCAGCTCGACGGGGGAAACCGAAGCGCCTGCCGCGTCGTAGGGGAGCGGTGTTTCGACATGCACGAGCACGTCGACCGTTTCGCCGGCGGGAAGCACGGCGGGCTGTGTCGCAATGCCGTATTCGGCGGGCTCGAGAATCCGCTGCACGATGGTGTCGCCCGCAGGGTCGAGGATCTTGAGTTCGATGATCGGCATGCGCTGTGGGTGCGCGGAGGTGTTGCGCAGTGTGATGCGAACGTCCGGGCGCTTGAGATCGGCGGTTTCGCCGAGCACGACTTCGGCTGTGCCTTCAAAGGCCTTGGGCTGCGCCCAAACGAAGCCCGGGCACGGCGCCTGCGTGCAGACCTTTTCATAGACGGGCCGCAGATAGGGGACGCTCTTCAGAATCGGCTCGTGGAAGTAGAGCGCGGCGCACGCCCCGATGGCAAGAAGTGCCGCGATGCCAAAGAGCACGGCGAAAAAGCGTCCGATGGCGCTCCCCGACTTGGTCGGGCGCACTTCGGGCATATCGGCGGGCGGCTCGGCGTGCAGCCCCTTGGCTGCCGCAGCGGCCTCCGGAGCGGCGCCCCCCTCGAAGGACGACATGTCGGCCGCAATCTTCGTCATGAGCGCCTCGCCCTCGCGCGCCTGCGCCGCTTCACGAGCGCGGCGGGCTTCTTCACGGGCGAGCTGCGCCTCGCGCTCGGCGATGCGCGCTTTGAGCTTTTCATCGTCGACTTCGGCCGTTTCGGCCTTGTCGGTCGAGAAGACCGTGCCGCACTGGCCGCAGCGGCAGCGGGCTGGAAGCGTTTCGCCCGCAAGGCGCCAAAGCGCGCCGCAGGCGGGACAGCGAAGGATTTTGGCCATGACGAAGATCTCCTTCTCGATCGAATGTCTTTAGTTGTGCGTAGCGGCAGCCTTGCGGCCGGCAATGCAGACCCAGTCGCCTTCGGTACGCCAAAGTTCGAGCGCGATTGTCGGATCGATCGTGCGGTAATGCGCGATGATCTCGTCGGCCTGCTTGGCGAGGATGCCGGAAAGGACGAGCGCACCTTCGGGCTTGACGCGCGCGCAGAGCGCGGGCGCGAGAAGCTTCAGGGGGTTGGCGAGGATGTTGGCCACAACGATTTCGAACGTGCCATCGCGCATCGCTTCGGGAAGCACGAATTCGGCTTCGGTTTCGTTCTGTTCGGCATTGAGCTTCGCGGCTTCAACGGCCTGCGGGTCGATGTCGGTGCCGATCACGGACTTCGCGCCCACCTTCTTTGCAGCAATAGCGAGAATGCCCGTGCCGCAGCCGTAGTCGAGCACGTTGTCTTCAGGCTTGACGTTCGCGTCGAGCCACTGCAGGCAGAGGTGCGTCGTCGGGTGCGAGCCCGTGCCGAAGGCAACGCCCGGGTCGAGACGAACGTTGACGGCTTCGGGGTCGGGGAGTTCACACCAGGTGGGCACGATCCAGAGACGGTCGGAGACGCGCGTGGGTTCGAACATCGCCTGCGTGACGCGCACCCAGTCCTGGTCGACCACCGTTTCGCTCGAAAGCACTTCGGGCGCTTCGGTCGAGAGCGACGTGGCCGCCACCGAAAGGACGGTCTTGATGTCGAAGTCGTCGTCGGCGAGTACCGAGATCACGGAGCGCGGCCACGCACGGTTTTCGGGCTCCATTCCGGGTTCGCCGTAAAGGGGCTGTTCGTCGGGACGGTCGGCGTCGGCGTCTTCGATCGCGGCGGAAAAGGCCCCCGCGTCGAGCAGCATGTCGGAAAGCGCCTCGGCGCTGCGTTCGTCGGCAAGAAGTTTGAATTCGCGCATGTTTTTGTCGGTCGTTTCCGAATCTTTGGCGCTCGCGCGGGCCGGCGTTGCAGCACGGTGCACGGTGGCGTCGAAGCACTCGAAAAGAACGAAAAAGTAGAAATCGGACGGCTTGCGGCGGAAAAGGGCGCGGGCGCCCGGGCCGAAAGCGTGAACAATCGAAAGCAGAAAAAAAGCGGAGGCTTTTCGTCAAGCCTCCGCTTGGAGAGTTTAGCCGCTTCAGGCGACGCCTGAGGCCGAACGCGCCCTCAGTTTTTCCTCAAGATAATGAATGCTCGTGCCGCCGCGGGCGAACCGTTCGTCCGCGAGCAGCATTCTGTGAAGCTTCACATTGGTCTTGATGCCTTCGGCAGCAAATTCGGAGAGCGCCACGCGCATGCGGGCGATCGCCTGATCGCGCGTGTCGCCGTGCGCGATGATCTTGCCGATCATGCTGTCGTAGTAGGGCGGGACGCTGTAGCCCGCAAAGACGTGCGTGTCGATGCGGATGCCGGGGCCGCCCGGCAGGTGCCAGCCCGTGACCTTGCCCGGGCAGGGCACGAACGTGAACGGGTCTTCGGCGTTGATGCGGCACTCGATCGCATGGCCGCGGATCTGAATGTCGCGCTGCTTGTAGCGAAGACGTTCGCCCGCGGCGATGCGGATCTGTTCGCACACGATGTCGACGCCCGTGATGAGTTCGGAGACGGGGTGCTCGACCTGCACGCGCGTGTTCATTTCGATGAAGTAGAACTCGCCGTTTTCGTAGAGGAACTCGAACGTACCGGCGCCGCGGTAGCCGATGCGCTTACACGCGTCGACGCAGCGGCTGCCGAGCTTGTCGATCAGCTTGCGGGGAATGCCGTAGGCAGGCGCTTCTTCGAGAACCTTCTGGTTGCGGCGCTGCATCGAGCAGTCGCGCTCGCCGAGGTAGATCGCGTTCTGGAAGTTGTCGGAAAGAACCTGAATCTCGATGTGGCGCGGATTCTCAAGGAACTTTTCCATGTACACGGTCGGGTTGCCGAAGGCAACGCGCGCTTCTTCGCGCGTCATGCTCACCGAGGTGAGGAGCGCGGCTTCCGTGCGAACGACGCGCATGCCGCGGCCGCCGCCACCGCCCGCGGCCTTGATGATGATCGGGTAGCCGATCTTGCGCGCGATGCTGATGATCTCTTCGGGGTCGTCGGGGAGCGCACCGTCGGAGCCGGGCACGCAGGGCACGCCCGCGGCCTTCATGGCCTGCTTGGCGCTCACCTTGTCGCCCATGAGGCGAATGCTTTCGGCGCGCGGGCCGATGAAGGCAAAGCCCGACTTTTCAACGCGCTCGGCGAAGTCGGCGTTTTCCGAGAGGAACCCGTAACCGGGGTGAATCGCCTCGGCGTCGGTCACTTCCGCTGCCGAAATGATGGCCGGGATGTTGAGGTACGAGAGATTGGACTGCGCGGGGCCGATGCAGACGCTTTCGTCGGCAAGACGCACGTACTTGGCGTCGGCGTCGGCCGTCGAATGCACGGCCACCGTCTTGATGCCCATTTCACGGCAGGCGCGCTGAATGCGCAGCGCGATTTCGCCGCGATTGGCGATAAGAATCTTTCCGAACATGTTCGATCGCGAGTTGGTTACTCAAGGTAGACGAGCGGCTGGCCGAATTCGACGGGCTGACCGTTTTCGGCGGCAAAAGCCTTCACGACGCCGTCCTGATCCGCTTCGACTTCGTTGAGGAGCTTCATCGCTTCGATAATGCCGATCACCTGACCCTTCTTGACCGTGTCGCCGACTTCAATGAAGGGTGCGGCGCCCGGGCTCGGCGCACGGTAGAACGTACCCACCATCGGGCTCGTGATCGCGGGGCCGGCGTTGTCGGCGGCAGGGGCGGCAGCCGCAGGCTGTGCGGCGGGTGCCGGCGCCGATTGAGCGGGCGTAACGGGAACGGGAGCAGGCGTCGCGACCGTCACCAGGTTCTGGACGGGCTGCGCGGCGGCGCTCGTGCGGTTGACGATGCGCACGCGGTCTTCACCTTCAGTGATTTCGAGTTCGGCCACGCCGCTTTCGCTGACGAGGTCGATAAGGGTCTTGAGTTTACGCAGATCCATGGCTGGTTCTTGAAAAGGTATGTTGTCTTCAGGGGGACCGCATTTCATCGAAACGCGGCACGAACGGCAAAAAGCGGCAAGTCCGCGCCCGATCGGGGTACGGCTTCCGCGTCGATTGCCCGCACGGCGCGTCAAGGCCGTGAAAGTGCGGCATTTCGGTCGCTACGTGCGGTAAAACCGTTCATTTTTCGCAATTCTGCGCACTTGAGCGGGCGTTGTCAAAGGGCGGGCCCGGCGGGGCGCGACAAAACGCGCCCCAAAAGTCGGCTTCTTCAGCCAAACGGACGATAACTTGTTCGATTTGTAATCGAGCTTGATTGAAGCGGGCGCAGGATTCGCAATGAGTTTATCGATCGGGATTTTCTGTGGGATGCCTCGAAGTGGCTAATCCTTCCGCTCAGTCTGCCTCAAACGCCTTTTTGAGGTACTCGATCAGTCGTCCGAGGCTGCGAGAAGTGCCTCGAGCATGCTTCGATCGACAGCGCCGGACGCTTCGAGTTCGCTCTGGTAGGCATCGGGCGCAACGGGCTTCGGAAGCGGCATCGGACGGTCGGGGACGCGGATCAGGACCGGTTCGCCGCCCGCGTGGACAAGGAGCGTCGTCATCGCGCCGCGGGCACGCCGCGCGTAGGCGGTGGGATAGGGTGCATCAAACACCTCGGGTTCGAACCCGGCATTGAGAAGCGCAAGCGAAACGGTCTTGTCGTCGAGCGGTTCGCCCGAGGCAAGCGAGAGGGCGACAAGCTCGACGGCGGAGCGCGCCGTCGCGCTGCCTTCTAGCACATGACCGACAAGCCGCAGCTCGAGGCCGCTCGCTCGAGCGGCGGCAAGCATGACAAAGCGGGCGGCCTCTCGCTTTTCGCGCAAGAGCTTCGCGTGGGCTTCGGGCGCAAAGAGCGCGAAGCGCGCTCTGAGCGCATGTGCGATCGCTTCGCTCTTGAGTTCGCAGCCGAAGTGGCGGCGCGCTTCTTCCTGGGCGGTTTTCCAAGCGGCGCCTTCTTCGGCAATGCGCCTAGCGGCGTAATCCGCGGCGGCAGCGGCCGTGCGGTCGACGGGAAAGCCTGCTGTCGGGCGCTGCGCGGCCGGTGCGGCGAGAGAATTGAAGTCGTCGGGCATAAAGCGCATCTCTACTGTTTGTTAAGGCTGGTTCCGGGCGAGAAAAGGTAGCACACCAGTGCTACAAGGCGCCTTCGCGCACCACCGGAATGAAATTGTTTCGATTTTCGAGCCTCGAAACCGCGCGAGCGGACCGTGCGTAATCGGGCGGCGCACTCGAAACGCGCGAGAATACGGAATCCGCGCTTTTTTTGCGCTTTTACCGCTTTCTTCGCATTTCATTGTTTTTCGACGCCTTCACGCACCGAACTCGCATCTTAGGGGATCGGGCGGCCGGACTTGCGGCAGCGCGGCGCTCAATCGCCCGCGAGGGGTGAAAGGACACGAACCATGCATATTCATATTCTCGGCATTTGCGGCACCTTCATGGGCGGCGTCGCGCAGCTTGCCCGCGAGGCGGGCCACACCGTCACGGGGTGCGACAAGAACGTCTATCCGCCGATGAGCGACGCGCTCGAAGCGGCGGGTATCGGACTGATTGAAGGCTATGGCGTTGATCAGCTTGCCGTAAAGCCCGATCTCTGGATTGTGGGCAATGCCGTTTCGCGCGGCAATCCGCTCCTTGAAGCGATTCTCAATGCGGGTCTCCCTTATTCGTCCGGACCGCAGTGGATGAGCGAAAACATTCTCCAGGGCCGGCATGTGCTTGCCGTAGCGGGTACGCACGGCAAAACCACGACGACCTCCATGCTCGCCTGGATCCTCTCGCATGCGGGCTTGAATCCGGGCTACCTCATCGGGGGTGTGCCCGCCTGGGGCGAAAAGAGCGCGAAGCTCGGCGACGCGGCCCGTGCGTTTTCGCCCTTTGTGATTGAGGCCGATGAGTACGACACGGCTTTCTGCGACAAGCGCAGCAAGTTCGTGCACTACCGTCCGCGCACGGCGATTCTCAATAACCTCGAGTACGACCACGCCGACATCTTCCCGAATCTCGAAGCGATCGAAACGCAGTTCCATCATTTGGTGCGAACGATGCCGAGCGAGGGACTCGTCGTTGCCAATGCGCTTGCGCCGGCGCTCGACCGCGTGCTCGCGCGCGGCTGCTGGTCGAAGGTCGAGCGCTTTGACGTGCCGCCCGAGAGCGAGAACGGCTGGGCGCTCCTTGAGAACGACGGGGGCGTCTCGGACGCGCCCTGGCGCATTGCGCGCGACGGACGCATTTTGGGTGAACTCCGGCTTGCGATGCCGGGGCGCTACAACGCGCTTAACGCGCTCGCGGCAGTTGCCGCTGCGGGAAGCGTCGGCGTTTCGCCCGAGCGCGCGCTCGAGGCGCTCGCGGCTTTCCCGGGCGTACGTCGCCGCCAGGAAGTCAAGGGCCGTGCCTACGGGTGCGCCGTGATCGACGACTTTGCGCACCACCCGACCGCCATTCGCGAGACCGTGGGCGCCGTCAAAGACAACATGAAGAGGCTCGGCCTCAACGGGCGGCTCCTCGCCGTGCTCGAGCCGCGCAGCAACACGATGAAGCTCGGCACGATGAAGGCGGCGCTGGCCGAGTCGCTCGCTCAGGCGGACCGGGTTTTCTGCTACGCGGGCGCGGGCGTACGCTGGGAGCCCGGTGAAGCACTTGCCCCCTTGGGCGATCGCGCCTATACGACGCACGACTTTGAGGCGCTTCTTACGCACATCGTCGATGCGGCTCGCCCGGGCGACGCGATTCTATGCATGAGTAACGGCGCCTTCGGCGGCATTCACGGGCGGCTCCTCGAGCGCCTCGCGCAAAAGGAAGCGCAGCGTGCGTCGCAAGCCGAGCGCGGTCGAGAGGCGTGATGCAATGGCTGCGCTCTAGGGGACGTTCTGCCAAATGGTTCTCCTGCGGGCGCAGCGAACTTCGGGAGTGTCGCTCGCCGCGAAAGGGGCCGAAAGGCGGCACTCGTTTTGATAGGCATGGGTACGGGGGAAACGCCATGACGCAGGAGCGCGCTATGGGTAGTTGGGGTAGCTTGGGTAGCGGCACGCACACGATTCTTTATTTGCACGGGTTTCTTTCTTCGCCCGCTTCGTCCAAGGTGACGGCGCTCGCGCGAGGTGCGGCCGACTGGAATGCGGCCGAGGGCGAAGCGCGCGGCATCCGCTTTGAAGTGGCTGCGCCCGACCTCAACGTGCCGCCCCGCTTGGTGGACGAGTACCTGCGCGCGCTCGCTGCGACCTATCCGGGCGAGCGCATGACGATCGTAGGCTCTAGCCTCGGCGGCTTTTATGCCGGGCGGCTAGCCAACATCACGGGCGCGCCCGTCGTGCTGCTGAACCCCTGCCTCAATCCGTGGGCGTTCGTCCAAAGCGAAACGGGCGAGCAGACGATTTTCGGCACCGAGCGCCGTATTTCGGTGGCCGAGCACTTTGCCGAGGATTTCCGCTCGCTTGCCGACGCTGTCTCGCCCGTGCCGACAGCGCTCGAGCGCACGCTCGCAATTCTTTCGACCGCCGACGAGGTGCTCGACTGGCGGCTCGCGTGGCAGTCGCTTCAGGGAGCAGGCATCGTTCTCTCGGCCGGAGACGACCATCGCATTTCGCGCTTTGCGGCATTTGTGCCCGAAATTCTGCGATTTGCCGCGCCAAATCATGCTGCGAACGAGTCGCGCTAAAAAAGTCACAGCGCCCATCCGGTCAATTTCATCGCCTCATCCGATTTGGTGAGGCCCTATTTCAGGCAAAATAAATGGTTTTCCGTTTGGCGTCCTATCGTGTCGCATCGCACCGCTTCGAGATGCTTTTCAGTTTGGTGGTGCGTGTGCGGACGGCGCGCGGCGCTTGTGTGCCGCGATAGAGGACGCATTGACTCGGGGCGCGGCTCCGAAAGACTGGTTGACGAGACTTTAAGATGAATCTTTACTTTGAAGAAGACGGCGCCTTCAAGGCGGGTACGGTGCTCACGCAGACCGGCAACGCCTATCAGGTGGAACTCACGACGGGGCGCCGCACGAAAATCAAAGCTTCGCACGTCTTCTTTTCTTTCGAGTCGCCGAGCGCAGCGGCGTTGATGACGGCTGCGCCCGAAGAAGCCGCCGGGCTCGAACCCGCCTTCCTCTGGGAGGTGGCCCCCGAAGACGAATTCGGTTTTGACGAGCTCGCGGCCGAATACTGGGGCGGCGAAGCCTCGCCCGTTGAAAAAGCAGCGCTCCTTCTCGCACTGCACGGCAACCCCGTTTACTTCTACCGCAAGGGACGCGGCCGCTACCGGCGTGCGCCTGCCGACATCCTTGCCAAGGCGCTCGAAGCGCTTGAGCGCAAGCGCCGTCAGGAAGAGCAGAAGGTGCAGTGGGTGAAGGAAATGACGGAAGGGACGCTTCCCGATGCGATTCGTCAGCGCGCGATGATGCTTCTCATTGCGCCCGACAAGAACGGCATCGAGTGGAAGGCTTTGTCCGACGCTGCGGCCGCGACGCGCCAGACGCCGCTTAGACTCCTTCTTTCGCTCGGCGCCATTGCGTCACCCTGGCGCTGGCACGTCGACAGCTTCTACGCGATCAATTTCCCGAAGGGCCGCGGCTTCCCTGCGGATCTGCCTGCCCCCGTCGTTGACGGCTGGGCGAACCTTCCCGTTGCAGACGTCGACGCGTTTTCGATCGACGACTCGGAAACGACGGAAATCGACGACGCGGCGAGCGTTACGCACTTGGGCGACGGTCGCACGCGCGTGGGCGTGCACATTGCCGCGCCCGCGCTCGGCATTCTGCGCGACGACGCACTCGACGCGGTTGCGCGTTCGCGCATGAGCACGGTCTATGCGCCCGGCCTCAAGACGACGATGCTGCCCGAAAACTGGGTGAAGGCCTTTTCGCTCGACGAAGGCGTCGAAGTGCCGTGCCTCTCGCTCTACATCACCGTCAAGGACGAGACCTTCTCGATCGAAACGACCGAGACGCGGCTCGAGCGCATTGCCGTCAAAAAGAACCTGCGTTACGACAAGATCGATTCGCTCGTAACCGAAGAAGCGATCGAGGGCAATACGCTTGATATTCCCTACGCGCACGAAATCGGCTGGCTCTGGCACTTTGCCAAGCGCCTGCAGCACCGTCGCGAAGAAGTGCGCGGCCGTCCCGAGCCGGTCGGCCGCATCGATTGGTTCTTTGCGCTCGAGGGCGAGGGCGAAGACGCCAAGATCCACGTCAAGGGCCGCCGCCGCGGTGCGCCCCTGGATCTCCTCGTGGCCGAGCTCATGATTCTTGCGAACGAAACCTGGGGCCTCTGGCTCGAAGAGCACGGCACGGCCGGCATCTACCGCTCTCAGCGCATGGGGCGCGTTCGCATGAGCACCTCGCCCGGTCCGCACGACGGACTCGGCGTCGAGCGCTATGCCTGGAGCACGTCGCCGCTTCGCCGCTACGTCGACCTCATCAATCAGCGCCAGATGATTGCGGTTCTGAAAGGCGAGTCGCCCGTTTATGCGGGGAACGACGTCGATCTCTTTACGATCGTGAGCCAGTTTGACGCGCTCTACACGCTCTATCGCGACTTCCAGACGCGCATGGAGCGCTACTGGTCGCTGCGCTGGATCATTCAGGAAGGCCTCAAGCGCATCGAGGCGATCGTCGTCAAGGGCGACCTCGTCCGCATTGAGGGGCTGCCCTTCATGCAGCGCGTGCCGGGGCTTCCGGAAGATTTGCCGCGCGGGCGCAAGGTCGAGCTGCAGATTCTCGGCTGCGACCTCATCGACCTCGTGATGGATGCCAAGCTCGTGAAGGTGCTCGACGAGTCGCTCTCCCCCGAAGACGAAGCGGCGTTCGAGGCCGAGCTCGAAGAAGCGATGCCTGAAGCTGCTGAAGAGGTATCGGAAGCTGCCGAAGAAAACGCACCTGCCGAAGCGGACAGCACGCCTGCGTCGCAGGCTTAAGCCAATCGATCGGCAACGAATGAAAGAATGTGCCGCTCCTGTCGAGCGGCACGTCAGCAAAAAATATTTACGTCGGCACGCGAAATGAAGCAGAACCCTCAGTATCAGGTAACGGATTTTGATCGCTATTTTGATCGAGGAAGCGACAAGGTTTGCTATGTCAGCGACAAGCATCCAGGCTGCCTTCTCAAACTCAGTCCGCTGGAGCGAGCAGCACAGATGCTGCGCGAAATTCAGTACTTTGAGTTTTTAAAAAAGCGCGGTATTGAGCCGAGCTTTATGCCGAGGTTTTACGGTCGTTGCTTCGACGAAAAACATGTGGGTTTTGTGCAGGAACTCATTGCTGGCGAGCGTATCAAGCCACTAGGCAATATTGCACGGATCCATTATCAAACAAGGCTCACAGCTGTGGAAGATGCCCTACTCGAATTGAAGCAGGAAATGCTTGAGAAGAACATCATCATTCTCGATTTGCATGGGGGCAACATCATCGGCGATGAGAAGACGCTTCGTCTCTGGGTGATTGACGGCTACGGTACCCCCGAATTCATACCGTTACCGAAATACTCACGCTTCTTCGGTCGACTGAAAATCGAAAGGCAATGGTCGAAGTTTGTTTTGCGGTATACACAGCTTCTAAGCAGTATTTCCAAGGAACAAGGCGTCTGGGTACCGAGCAAAATTGCGCTCGCATCGTATATGCCTGGCGAACAATCGCATTAAAGCGTTCGGTTTCTGGCAACCGATGTGTTAGCCTCTCGCCTGCGTCGAGTCGGGACGGATCTGTCGGTCTTTCCGTTCCGATTTTGAGTTGAAGAAAGAAACCGGCGTCTAAACGGAAGGAGTCGACGATGTCCGCCAGCCCGAGCGATGACGAAAAGGAAGAGCGTCACACGGCAGAGACGACCGTCGAAGAGTCTGATGCTTCTGCGCTTACGCTCGACTCCGATGAGGCGAGCCGTGCGCTTGCGCGCGTCCAGCAGATTTTTGATGAGGACGAAGAGCGCACAAAAGACTGCCCCGTTCACAATGCCGACAAGAACGACGAAGCGCTGCCGATAACGCCGGCGGCGGCATATCTTCTCAAGGAAGTCCTCGAACCGCTGCACCCGGCCGACATTGCCTGGGTGCTCGAGGCCCTGCCGCTCGACGAGCGCTTGGCCGTTTGGAACCAAGTTCGCAGTGACTCCGACGGCGACATTCTTCTTGAAGTCAATGAGGGCGTTCGTCAGACCCTGATTGACGCAATGGACCGCAGCGAGCTCGTCGACGCGGTCGAAACGCTCGATACCGACGAGATCGCCGACCTTGTCGACGACCTGCCGCCCGACGTTATGGCGGAGGTCCAGGAAGGCCTTTCGCACGAAGAGCGCGCACAGCTGCGCGCGGCCATGTCGTACCCGGAAGAGAGCGTCGGTGCGCGCATGGACTTCGAGATGGTGTCGATTCGCGAAGAAGTCACGATCGACATGGTTCTTCGCTATCTGCGCCGCTATAAGACGCTGCCCGACCACATGGACCAAGTCTTTGTAGTGGACCGACGCGGGATCCTGAAGGGCACGCTTTCGGTTGCGCAGATTTTGACGAGCGACCCGACGAAACAAGTTCGTCGGATCATGCACACGGAAAGCTTCACGCTCAACCCGCTCGATGACGTGAGCGAGGCTGCGCAGGCGTTCGAGCGCTATGACTTGGTGTCGGCAGCCGTCATTGATGAAACCGGGCGCTTGGTCGGTCGACTCACCGTCAACGAAATCGTTGACGTCATTCGTGAAGAAAGCGAAGAGGACGCTTACGGTGCGGTGGGTCTTGATGATGAACAGGACCTTTTCGGCAGCGTCTGGTCGTCGGCAAAGAGCCGCTGGCTATGGCTCGGCGTCAATCTGTGTACGGCCTTCTTTGCTTCACGCGTCATTTCCGCGTTTGACGGCACCATTGAGCGCGTTGTGGCGCTCGCGGCCTTGATGCCGATTGTGGGCGGGATGGCCGGCAATTCCGGCAATCAAACGCTCACGCTCTTGGTCCGCTCGCTCGCCATGGGGCAAGTGACGCTTTCGAACACGGCGGATATTTGGCGTAAAGAGGTGGGCGTTGCGATTCTCAACGGCCTCATCTGGGGCTGCATTGCGGGCTTGCTCGCTTGGGCGCTTTACTGGGATACGCCCGAGGGGCAGAAACTCGGCATCGTGATGGCGTTGGCCATGTTCCTCAACATGCTGCAGGGTGCTGTTGTGGGGCTTGCCGTACCGTTTGTTTTGAAGAAGCTCGGTCGTGACCCCGCGATGGGCGGCTCCGTGCTGCTTACTTTCATGACGGACTCGGGCGGTTTCCTGATCTTCCTCGGACTCGCGACTGTCTTTTTTGGTATTTCTGCGTAAACGAAGCAGTTTGGGCTCGGTGCAGGCCTAAAAAATCAGGCCTCTGAGCTGCGGCGCGTCAGAGGCCTTTGGGAAAGCAACGAATTCGGCTATCACAGGTCGCCGAAGAGGCGTTTCAGGTCGTCAATGCTCTTTTTGGGCTTGCCGCCTGCGGCTTGACTTTCCTTGTCCGAAATCTCACGAATCGTGTAGTTCTCTTCGAGTTCGTCCTTCCAGTAGCTCATCGGCGACGCCGAGCCGAGGAAGCGTTCGGCAGTTTCAAGACCGACGTTTTCGCATCGAAGAATGCGGTGCGTATCAAATTCAACATCCAGCCAGCGGCGCGTCGGATCGTAGCCCGCTGAGAGAATGCCGCCTCGGTGAATGGGTCTGCGCTTCATGGTGGTCCTCCGCAACTATGGTTCGACGGTTTGCTGCTCTTTTGGGCAGTCATCTCAGCACTTTCTTGCGCTCTCTAAAGATGTCGTGCATAACGGACATTTTATGCACAGCGAGCGGCAGTGAAGCAACGCTTCACTTTTCGAATTCTGAAAGGTGATTGCTTTCTTGCGGCCAAAAATACTTGAAGAAAACTCCCTAAAAATCAAAAAGATAATGTGCTGATTGACGGCAGGAAGAGAAAGAAAGCAGGAATTTCACTCATTTAGTAAAATCCGACGCTTTCGTATTTTCTGTTAGGCTCGAACCTGACGCGAGTGAGGACGCGTCCGCCAAACGACACGCTATTGATGAAAAAGAAAGACAAAATACTGACCGACCGATGTGCCGAGCCCCGCGAGACGTGGCGGCCGCTCGCGCAGGCGGGTGCGCCAAAGAAGCCCTTCTTGGGCGGTTTCGCCGTGCCCGCAATGCTTGTGGCCTCAGTGCTTGTCTTTTTTGCTGCCGGTGCCGAACAGCCTGACGACGAGGTGCCCGCGGCCGACTCGATCGAAATGGTGATCGCGAGCGAAATGGAGCCGTTGCCGCCCTCATTGACGGATGAGTCGCCGTCAGTCGTTTCCCGGTGGGACAATGACAGGCTTTCTGCAGACGAAGCAGACGATCCCCATGCGCTCGATGCTGCTGGCGAAGGCGTTGCCGCTTATGTGAGCCGAAGCTACCGCGTGCCGCTCGAAGAGGCGCGGCAGATGGTCGGCTGGTCGCTGGAGGTAGGTGCGGGGCTCGATGTCGATCCGCTTCTTATCCTCGCCGTCGTGGGGACGGAGTCGAGCTTTAATCCCAAAGCGAAAAGCAAAGCGGGGGCCGAAGGCCTGATGCAGGTGATGACTAAAGTGCACCAGGAAAAGTTCAAGGCGTTTGGCGGTCGATCCGCAGCTTTCGAACCCTACCCGAACATGGTCGTCGGTACGAGCATTCTGAAGTCGCTCATCAATCGCACCGGGAGCGTCACCAAAGCGCTCAAATGGTATAGCGGTGCGGCCAATCACAAAACCGATTATGGGTACGGCGCCAAGGTGCTCCAAGAGCGCAGTCGTCTCTTGGTTGCGGCTTCCGGTGACTCGAATGGGGCTGTGAAGCTCCTTAGAACCAAGCAGAGTGGGCCGAGCTACCGCAAGAATGTCGTGGTTGCGAGTCTCGATTATTCGCACTGGGCCGACGTTTCTGTAAAAGCCCGGGATGCTTCCGACGATCTTCGCGACGAGGCTTCGGCGAGTGCGCCGCTCGCCGTTCGGGAGTCCGTGCGCAGCGATTCGGCGAGCGAGAAGAGGCGCGTCGCCGAAACGAAGCTTGACTCGGCAAAAGGCAAGAAGTCCGAGGCCGTCGAGGTCAACTGAGAGTCGGGGCGCCGCTTGCTATCGGCGCCCGCGCCTTACCTCCAATCATCTCATCAGCGGCGCGGGTAGTCGCCCGCAAGCGTCTGCAGCCAAACCGCGGCTGCAAGCCCCGCCGTTTCCGTGCGCAGCACGCGCGGGCCCAATAGTTGTGCCCGCCAGCCGAAGGATTCGGCAGCAGCAATCTCCTCTGCGTTAAAGCCGCCTTCGGGGCCGATGGCAACGGCGACCGATGCGAGACCGGGTCTCAGACGTTCTGGGGGCGTTCCCGCGTTTGCGCCCGGCGCAAGCACGAGCTTCAACTCGGCCGTCGAATCAGAAAAGGCGGCTGAAAGCGACGGATAGGCACGAATCGCCGGAACAACGTTTCTGCCGCATTGTTCAGCGGCTGCGCGCGCAATGTCGCGAAGCCGCTGCAAGCGCTTTTCCAGCCGTTCGCCCGAGAGCTTCGTGACCGAGCGCGCAGCAGGCGCAAACACGAATTCGTGCATGCCAGCTTCAACGCCCTTTTCAACGATCCACTCCGTTTTTTCGGGCGAAACGAAACTCTGTAGGAGCGTGATACGTAACGGCGACTCCGTTTGCGGCGCTTCGACCTCATTGATGTCAACCCAGGCGCTCTCGTTCGAGAAGCCGATCGGGCCGCGCCAGAGCCGGCCGCGACCGTTGAAGACGTCAACGATTTCACCGCTCGCGAGTCTGAGCGAGCGGCCGGCATGCTTGGCCGCGTTAGCTGGCAGAAGGATGCGGCCGGAGAAAAATTCGTCGGGCTCGTCAATAAAAAAGCGCGGGTTGGCCATGTTTTTCCAATTTGGTTTTCAAGTCCGCGTAGGGTAGCGGTGTTTTGAAGTGTTGTCGAGGTTTTGACGCAATTCTCGGAAAATGCGCACAATACGGCTTTCGTCAGCAATCAGCGGATCATTACATGCGGGTACTCATCGTTTCCATGCGCTATCTCGGCGACTGTGTTGTCGCAGCCGCTCTCGCTCGCTCGGTCAAGGAAAAAATGCCGGATGCCGAAGTCTGGATGCTTACGTTCAGGCGAAACCTTTCGATTCTTGAGGGGATCGAGTCGCTTGACGGTGTGATCGGCGTGGAGGCCAAGCCGAGCTATCTCAAACAGATTCGCGAACTCATTCGTCTCAAGGGAACGTTTGATTGGGCCATTGTCACACACGGCAGCACGAGAGCGACGCTTTACGGCGGCTTTGCTGGCAAGCGTGTTGTGATGCACGAGCAGAAAAAAGCCCTGAAAAACTGTTGGCGCCGCTGGCTTGGGACGGATTTCGTCAAGAGTCCGGGCAGTGCGCACAAGCTTGATCTCATTGCGGTACTGCTCGAGCCGCTTTTGGGCGAAGTACCGAGTCCTAAGCCCGTAGCACCTTTTGCGGCGCTCGCTAACGATTTGGCCTCCAAAATGAAGGAGCGCCCCTTCGTCGTCTTTCATCTCTGCTCGCAGTACGAAGACAAGAATCTCTCCAATGCGTGCTGGCGAGCGCTCGGCACCCGTGTTATTGAAGCGGGATATCGTGTTGCGTTCACGGGGGGCGGCTCCGCTTTCGAGACTCGGCAAATTGCCGAAGTGACGAAGGATTGGGCTCAGGACGACTTTGTGAACCTCTCGGGCAAGCTTTCCTTTGGGCAGACTGGTGCACTCCTTCGAGAGGCGCGAGCGTACGTTGGTGTCGATACCGCCACGACGCACGTTGCTGCTGCGGTTGGTTGCCCGACCGTTGTGCCTTTCGGGCCGACATCGGCGGTCAAATGGGGACCTGCGCCTCAAAACGCGCCGCGAAACTTTAAGGACGGTGTGTCCGTGCAGCGAAGCGGCAACGTAAGCGTTATTCGGCATCCGGATTTCCTTGGCTGCAGAGAATGTCGAAGCGCGCATGCCGCCCGATGCCCGAAGTCGTCCAATCAGGCACTTGCCGAATGCCTGCAGACGTTGCCCGTCGACCTGCTTTGGGACGAATTGCGTAATCGCCTGATGCTGGTGTGAGCGACTCGCAAGCAAAGCCGAAACAGAGGAAAGTCGACAGAGAGCTCGCGGCGTGCGGGCCCTCTGAATTAAAATGCCCGCCATACTGAGAATGCCCTAGCGGGTTTCTCAGTCGATGGTTTCTTTTTATTTCCTCTATTCGGAATTTTCGATGTCAAACGTCTCCGCTCAGACGATGGCGAACGCGATTCGCGCGCTTTCCATGGATGCCGTTCAAAAGGCCAAGTCCGGTCACCCGGGCATGCCGATGGGCATGGCTGATATTGCGACGGCGCTCTGGTCTCGTCACCTGCGCTTCAACCCGACGGATCCCAAGTGGATCGGCCGCGACCGCTTCATTCTTTCGAACGGTCACGGCTCGATGCTGCAGTACGCATTGCTGCACCTGACGGGCTACGACCTTTCGATGGAGGACATCAAGAACTTTCGTCAGCTGCACAGCAAGACGCCCGGCCACCCCGAAGTCGACGTGACGCCCGGCGTCGAAACGACGACCGGACCCCTCGGCCAGGGCATTGCCAACGGTGTCGGCATGGCGCTTGCCGAAAAGCTTCTCGCTAAGGAATTCAATCGCGAGGGCTTCCCCGTCATCGACAACCGCACGTACGTCTTCTTGGGCGATGGTTGCCTGATGGAAGGCATCAGCCACGAAGTGTGCTCGCTTGCGGGTGTCTGGGGTCTCAACAAGCTCATCGCGATTTACGACGACAACGGCATCTCGATTGACGGCGATGTGCGCGGCTGGTTCCGCGACGATACGCGCGGCCGCTTCGAAGCCTACGGCTGGAACGTGATCGGTCCGGTCGATGGCCACGATATCGACGCGATGGACCGTGCGATTGCCGAGGCGAAGGCCTCGACCGAGAAGCCCACGCTCATCATTGCTAAGACGACGATCGGCAAGGGTTCGCCGCATCGCGCCGGTACGGCCAAGGTGCACGGTGAAGCGCTCGGCGACGAAGAAATTGCTGCGACGCGCGAAGCGCTCGGCTGGACACATCCGCCCTTTGAAATTCCGCAGGAGGTCTACGACGCCTGGGATCACCGCGAAGAAGGCGCTCGCATCGAAGGCGAATGGCAGAAGCTTTTTGCCGCCTATGAAGCCGAATACCCCGAACTCGCTGCGGAACTGAAGCGCCGCTTGGCGGGCGATCTTCCCGCCAACTGGGATAGCGTCGTGCTTGACGCCATTGCTGCCGCTGCTGAAGCCGCTGAAACGGTTGCTACGCGCAAGGCGAGCCAGAAGGCGCTTAACGCACTCGCGCCGGCGCTTCCGGAACTCCTCGGCGGCTCGGCCGACCTGACGGGGTCGAACCTTACCAACTGGTCGGGGTCCGTGAGCCTCAATTCCGGCGACTTCCTTGCCCGTCACATCAGCTACGGCGTGCGCGAATTCGGCATGTCGGCCATTCTGAACGGCATTGCTCTCTACGGCGGCTTCATCCCCTACGGTGCGACCTTCCTCACGTTCAGCGACTATTCGCGCAACGCGCTTCGCATGTCCGCGCTCATGAAGCAGCGCGTCATCAATGTCTTTACGCACGACTCCATCGGTCTCGGCGAGGACGGTCCGACGCATCAGTCGGTCGAGCACGTTCCGTCGCTGCGTCTTATCCCCGACATGGATGTTTGGCGTCCTGCCGACACCGTTGAAACGGTGGTCGCTTGGGCGAGCGCCATCGAGCGCCGCGACGGTCCCTCGAGCCTCATCTTTACGCGTCAGAATGTGCCCTTCATCGATCGCGACGAAGTGGATGCCGACGCAATCGCCATGGGCGGCTACGTGGCTGCCGATGCGCCCGCGGGCGCCGGCGAAGCCGACGTCATTCTCCTTGCCACGGGCTCGGAAGTCGGTCTCGCGATGGCTGCGCGCGCGGAACTTACCGCCCGCAACATTCAGGTGCGCGTCGTTTCGATGCCCTGTACGAACCGCTTCGATCGCCAGTCGCGCGAATACCGCGAGTCGGTGCTCACACCGGGTACGCCCGTTTTGGCGATGGAAGCTTCTAAGAGCGACCTTTGGTGGAAGTATTTCTCCGGCAAGGGCGACGTGCTCGGCGTTGATCGCTTCGGCGAAAGCGCTCCGGCCAAGATTCTTTGGGATCGCTTCGGCTTCACTGTCGAAAACGTGATCGCCAAGGTTGAAAACCTCATCAAGTAAACACCTGCTTAGGAAAGAAGAAAATGACAATTCGCGTCGCCATCAACGGCTTCGGTCGCATCGGCCGCAATGTTCTGCGTGCTCACTACGAATCCGGCAAGAAGCACGACATTGAAATCGTCGCCGTGAATTCCCCGGGTGATGTGAACATCAATGCACATCTCCTGCGCTACGACACCGTTCATGGCCGCTTCAATGCGACGGTCGAAACCGACGGCGATTACATGATCGTCAACGGCGATCGCATGCGCGTCTTCGGCACGCGCGATCCGCGCGAACTGCCCTGGGCCGACCTTGGCGTCGACCTCGTGATGGAATGCACGGGCGCTTTCAACTCCAAGCCCAAGAGCCAGGTGCATCTTGATCAGGGTGCGAAGAAGGTGCTGCTTTCTGCGCCCGGCAAGCCTGCCGACGCGACGATCGTCTACGGCGTCAACCAGCACGTTCTGAAGGCAACCGATACGGTCGTCTCGAACGCTTCCTGCACGACGAACTGCCTCGCGCCGCTCGTCAAGCCCCTGCAGGAAGCGATCGGTCTCGAACGCGGTCTGATGACTACCGTTCACGCCTACACGAACGACCAGGTTCTCACGGACGTCTATCACAAGGACCTTCGTCGTGCCCGTTCCGCCACGCATTCCATGATCCCGACGAAAACGGGCGCCGCCGCCGCTGTCGGCCTGGTGCTCCCGGAACTCAACGGCCTTCTCGACGGCTTTGCCGTTCGCGTGCCTACGATCAACGTGAGCTTTGTCGACCTGACCTTCATCGCCAAGCGCGACACGTCGGTTGAAGAAATCAACGCGATCATGAAGGCTGCCGCCGAATCCGAATCGCTGAAGGGCATCCTCGGCTACAACGATCAGCCGCTTGTGTCGATCGACTTCAACCACGACTCGCACAGCTCGACCTATGACGCGACGCTCACGAAGGTCTCGGGCGGCCGCCTCGTCAAGGTTACGTCCTGGTACGACAACGAATGGGGCTTCTCGAACCGCATGCTCGATACGGCTTGCGCCATGATGGCCGCCAAGTAAGCAGAACCGGTTTGACCGATTGAACTGACTGATTCGAATAGGGCCGCACAAGACCGAAGGGCTGTGCGGCCCTAGATTTAAAGAAGGAGCGAAAAATGCAGGTTTTGACGCTTGAAAAACTGGCTCAGAGCGGCGAATTGAAGGGCAAGCGCGTGCTGATCCGCTGCGACCTCAATGCGCCGCATGACGCCGAGGGCCATATCACGAACGAAACGCGACTCGTGGCGAGTGTGCCCGCTATTCGCACGGCGCTCGATGCCGGGGCTGCCGTCATGGTGATGAGTCACTTGGGCCGTCCGACCGAAGGTACGGTGCGTCCCGAAGATTCGCTCGCGCAGGTCGCCAAGCGCATGGGCGAACTCCTCGGCTGCGAAATGCCGCTCGTGACCGATTGGGTTGACGGCGTTGAAGTTGCGCCCGGCCACGTCGTAATGCTTGAAAACTGCCGCTGCAATGTGGGCGAAAAGAAGTGCAACGACGAGCTCTCGAAGAAGTACGCGGCGCTTTGCGACGTCTACGTCAACGACGCTTTCGGCACGGCGCATCGCGCGCAGGCGAGCACGGTAGGTGTGGCTCGCTATGCCAAGACCGTTTGCGCGGGTCCCCTGATGGCGGGCGAAATCGATGCGCTCACGAAGTCGCTCGAAAAGCCGCAGCGTCCGCTCGTGGCGATCGTGGCAGGTTCCAAGGTTTCAACGAAGCTTACGATCCTCTCGAACCTCGCTGAGAAGGTCGACGGTCTCATCGTCGGCGGCGGCATTCTCAACACGTTCCTCCTCGCGGCTGGTAAGCCCATCGGCAAGTCGCTCGCCGAACCCGAACTCGTTGACGAATGCAAAAAGGTGCTCGCAATTCTTGAAAAGAAGGGCGCTACGCTTCCAATGCCCGTCGACGTTGTTGCCGCCAAGGCCTTTGCGGCGGATGCGGAACACCGCGTCGCTTCCGTTGACGACGTGCAGGACGACGAAATGATTCTTGACGTCGGTCCCAAGACGGCTGCCATGCTGGCCGATGTTGTCCGCAAAGCGGGCACGATCGTTTGGAACGGCCCGGTCGGCGTCTTTGAAATGGCGCCCTATGCCGAAGGCACGAAGGCGCTTGCCGAAGCGATTGCCGAGGCGACCGACAAGGGGGCCTTCTCGATCGCCGGCGGCGGTGACACGGTTTCGGCCGTGAGCACGTTCGGCGTTCAGTCGCGCATTTCCTACATCTCGACGGGGGGCGGCGCCTTCCTCGAATTCCTCGAAGGCAAGAAGCTTCCGGCGCTTGCCGTTCTGGAAGAACGCGCCGAATAATACCGGTGCCACTCGATTTTGAGGGCCGCACTTTTCTGGCGGCTCTCAAAAGACGGTTTTTTGTGCGCTCGAGGTGATCGGCCTTGGGCGCATTTCGTTTGCGGGAAGACACTGTCATGGAAGAAAAAATCAAAAGAGAGGAAGCGCTCCTTGAGCGCTTCATGCGCTACGCAGCCGTATCTTCGCAGAGCGACGCCAAGGCGAAGAATGTGCCGAGCAGTGAAGGGCAGCGTGCGCTTGCCGAACTGCTTGCAAAAGAGCTTCAGGCGCTCGGGTTCGAGTCGATCGAAATCTCCGAGCACGCAGTGTTGACGGCGCGACTGCCGAGCAACCTGCCGCAGGGCGTCAAGGCGCCGGTCGTCGGCTGGTGTGCACACTTGGATACGGTTGACGTCAATCTCTCGCCCGACGTGAAGCCCTGGGTGCTGCGCCATTATGCGGGTGGTGATATCTGTCTCAATGAGGAAAAAGATATTTGGCTGCGTGCAAGCGAGCATCCCGAACTCAAGCGCTTTGTCGGTGAGGATTTGGTCCTCACCGACGGCACATCGGTGCTCGGCGCCGACAACAAATCCGCGATTGCCAACCTGATGACGGCATTTGCAATCGTGCGCGAAGAAAATCGACCGCATGGCGAGATCTACGTTGCTTTCGTGCCTGACGAAGAAATCGGGCTTCGTGGTGCGAAGAAGCTCGACGTTTCGAAGTTTCCCGTCGATTTCGCTTACACGATCGACTGCTGCGCGTTGGGTGAAGTCGTCTATGAAACCTTCAATGCCGGCAGCGCCCTTCTCTCGATCGAGGGTGTGACGGCGCATCCGATGTCTTCAAAGGGCGTGCTCGTCAATCCGACGCTGATCGCCGTTGACTTTGTCAATATGCTCGATCGAGGCGAAACCCCTGAATGCACGGCCGATCGCGAAGGTTTTGTGTGGGTGCACGCGATTAACTCCAATGCTTCAAAGGCGACGGTATCGATCAAAATCCGCGATCACAACCGCGCACGTTATGAAGAAAAGAAGGCACTTCTCGAGGCGGCAGCCGCCTTCCTGAAGACGCGTTATCCGAGAGCGAAGATCGAACTTTCGATTTCGGATACGTACGGCAACATCGCCGACGCCATCAAGCCCGAAAACCGTGCCTGCATCGATATGCTCTACCGCGCGCTCGCCCTGGAAGGGATTGAACCCAAGACGATTGCGATGCGAGGGGGCACGGACGGCTCCTTCATTTCGACGCTCGGGATCCCGACGCCGAATTACTTTACGGGTGCGCTCAATTTCCACAGTTTTTCGGAATTTATCCCGATGGGCGACTGGGAACGCAGTCTCGCAGTGACGCTTGCGCTCGTCGATCTGGCGGCCGGGCGGCGAAAGTAAGTTTCCGCGCCGAGCGAGATCGAAAGAAGGCTGACGTGGCCTTGTAAGAAAAAGAGCGGGCAGTTTTACGTGAACTGTCCGCTCTTTGGCGCCCGTGCCCGGCACGGGGAAACTGTCAGCGTTCTTAGGCGCTCTTCTTGGCGTTCTGGCGCGTCTGAAGCCATCGCCAGGCAACACCGACGATGACCGGGCCGATCGCTGCGGCAAAAATGCCGAGCACGAGAATCAGCGAGAGATTGTTCTTGATGAACGGAATGTTGCCGAATAGGTAGCCCGCCCCCACAATCGTCACGGCCCAGAGAACGGCGCCCGCACCGGAAAAGAGTTCGAAGCGCAGATAGTCCATGCGGGCCGCCCCCGCAATCAAAGGCGCAAAGGCGCGTACGATGGGCACGAAGCGCGCGAGCAGAATGGTTTTGCCGCCATGGCTCACGTAAAAGGCGTGTGCGTGCTGGAGCTTCGCTGCATTGATCCAGCTGATGCTGCCGTCGTAGATTTTCGCGCCGAACCATTTGCCCGTCGCATAGCCCACCGAGTTGCCAAGGATGGCACCGAGCGCCACGGCGAACATGATGACCCAGGGGCTGGCTGTGCCGGCGGCGGCGACGGTGCCTGCTACAAAGAGAAGCGAGTCGCCCGGCAGGAAGGACATGACGACGAAGCCGGTCTCAAGAAAGAAGATCACGAACATCGCCAAATAAATCAGCGTGACGTGATGCGTCGCCAAAGTGACCAGAAAGTGGTCGGCGTTTGTAAAAAGTTCGACGATGAGACCGATGATGTCCATGGTTGGCTGAGTGAGACAATCTGTCCGTCAATCGGCCGATAACAACTATTTCGGCGAGTCTGTTCGAATCGACGGCACGTGTAAGCATGACCTGAAACAGCCAATTATCATACTGAAAGCCGACCGAAACGGCGGATTGCGGCAATCAAATTGCAAGCGATTATCTACGGCGCTTCGCTTCGTGGAAGGAGCTGTTGTGCCCGAAGAATCGGAGTGAGGGATTTCTTGAGCCAGGACGAACAGAAGACGGTCGAAGTCGACCGCATCAGTGAAGTTGACGGAACGATCAAAGCGCCGCGGCGCGAAATTCGCGAGCTGCCCTCGCTCTTGATCAGTCAGATTGCCGCAGGTGAGGTGATCGAGCGTCCCGCTTCGGTCGTGAAGGAACTTGTCGAAAACGCAATCGATGCTGGTGCCGAACATGTCGAAGTACGTGCCGATGCCGGCGGCTTGAAGCGTATTGTCGTCGCCGATGACGGCTGCGGCATTCCGAAGGAGGAACTCCCGCTCGCATTGAAGCGCCACGCGACAAGCAAAATCCGCTCGCTTCTTGAGCTCGAAAACGTTCGAAGTCTCGGGTTTCGCGGCGAAGCGCTCGCGTCCATCGATTCCGTTTCAGACCTTTCGATCAAGAGTCGTACGGCCGATTCGGCCGTGAGCTGGCAGATTCGCGGCGGCGAGGTGCAGCCTGCGCCCGGGATGCCGCGCGGGACGCGCGTTGAGGTCGACGATCTTTTTTATAAAACGCCTGTTCGCCGCAAGTTCATGCGTGCCGAGAGTACGGAAACCGCGCACATTGTCACGCAGCTCGAACGTGTGGCACTCGCGAATCCGGACGTTGAATTCCGCTTTTTCTCAAATGGTCGCGAGACGCTGCATCTGCCCAAGGCGTCGCAGGCCGATCGAATTCTTGCGCTGATGCCTAAGGACTTCGCAGGTCATTGCCGTGCGGTTGAGGCGCGTGAAGGCGGCATGCGGATTACGGGGCTTGTGGGACTGCCGACCGTCTCGCGAACGCGCGGCGATGCTCAGTACCTTTTCGTCAACGGACGTTTTATCCGAGACCGCGTGATGTCGCACGCCGCTCGTGCGGCCTATGAAGATGTGCTCCACAACAAAGCGCAGCCGATGTACTGCCTTTTCCTCGAAATTCCGCCGACGGAAGTGGATGCGAACGTTCATCCGACGAAGTCGGAAGTGCGATTCCGCGAATCGGGGCGCGTGCACAAGCTGATTGAGTCGGCTGTTGAGCGGGCGCTTGCCGTTTCGTCGGCAGGCATCGTTGACGACACCGAGGCGGGCGAGGATCACGTACCGAGCTCAGGCGCTGCGCTCAAGGATGTGTCGCTCGGTAGCGACTCTAAGAGCGCTGGAAGTGACAAAACGGAAGCGCCGAGCCTCTTTGAGGCGCGCGACGTTTCGATCGGCCTCAACGCCTTCTCCCGTGTCGAGGTGCCGCCTGCGGCCGAATGGGAGCGACAGTTCGGCGTGACGCGCGGCAGCCCCTATCCGAAGCCCTTTGAATCTTCGCGTCCCGGATTCGGCAAGACCACCGTGCAGGCGATCGCTGCCCATCCGAGCAAGCGCGCGGTCGAAAACGCCATGTCGCTTTACGGTGCGCCGCGCGATTTTTCGCTCGAGCGAGCGGACAATCGCGTTCCGCAATCTGCCATTGCGGCGCCGCCAGCCGAAGCAAAGGACGAGCTGACATCAAGCGACACGGTGCGTGCTGAAGCGGTAGCAGATCGTAGTGAGGTCGAAGCGCCGGAAGTCCACGATCGCGTGATCGCACAACCGACTGCAGAGGCTACAGTGGATCCGGTAGCCGTTGCACCGCTTGGTTTTGCAGCTGAGGCGCCTCTCGCGTCAAGTTCCGCACAGGCGGCCGGTTCGACGGTGCTTGCCGGAAGTCTCGGCCGCCCGATCGCGCAGGTGGCAGGCATCTACATCCTCGCCGAAAACGAAGAAGGCCTCGTTATTGTCGACATGCATGCGGCAGCCGAGCGCGTGCTCTACGAACGGCTGAAGACGCAGATTTCGCAGAAAAAGCTTGCACTCCAGCCGCTCTTGATTCCGATCGTCGTCCGCGTGACGCCGCTCCAGTTCGCTGCTTTCGAAGAGCATCAGACGCAGCTCGAAGCCATGGGACTCGAAGTAACGGGGGGCGGCGACTCGACGATCGTTCTTCGGACGATTCCCGCGATTCTCTCCAATGTACCGGTGCCAGAACTTGAAGCGATGCTTCGCGAGGTGCTCGAAGATGTGAAGGACTTCGGCGCTTCGGAGTGGATTGAGGTCGAAAAGAACAAAATTCTCGCTACCATGGCCTGCCACAGTGCTTTTCGCGCCAATCGCAAACTTTCTCTTCCGGAAATGGATGCGCTTTTGCGAGACATGGAGCAGACGGCGCGAGCCGACCAGTGCAACCACGGGCGCCCGACCTGGACGAAGCTCACCGTTGCCGAGCTCGACAAGCTCTTTATGCGCGGGGAGTGAGCCATGACGAAAAAGGAAATGACGATATTCGGCGCCTCAAGGCCAGAGGCGCTTTTGCTCCTTGGACCCACCGCGAGCGGCAAATCCGCGCTCGCTTTGGCGCTTGCGGAACACTTTGAGATCGAAATCGTTTCCATCGACTCTGCGCTCGTTTATCGAGGCATGGATATCGGCAGCGCCAAGCCGACAGCCGAGGAGTTGCGGGCGGCGCCGCATCATCTCATCGATATTCGAGAAATCGACGAGCCGTATAGCGCCGCCGATTTTGTGACGGATGCCGTTAGGCTTGTTGCGGAGATCCGAGAGAGAGGGCGCTTTCCGTTAATCGTAGGCGGCACCATGCTTTACGCCAAAGCGCTTCGCGAGGGGCTCAACGATATGCCGACCACGTCACCCGACGTTCGCGCAGGGGTTCTTGCAGAAGGCGAACGGGAAGGATGGCCTGCGATGCACGCAAAGCTTGCTGTGGTGGATCCGACGACTGCTGCGCGCCTTGCGCCCAACGACAAGCAGCGCATCGGCCGTGCACTTGAAGTCTTCAGAATGACAGGACGCCCCCTGTCGAGCTTTCATGCGGAAAGAACGGTCAAGCCGTACCTCAAGCTCTGCACGGTCGGACTGGTGCCGGAAGATCGCGCCAAGCTTCACGCGCGGATTGCCGAGCGTTTCGATGCGATGCTTGCGGCTGGTTTCCTTGACGAAGTGAAGCGCCTCATGGCGCAGCCCAATTTCGATCCCGAAAGTCCCGCCATGCGTTCTGTCGGCTACCGGCAGGCGATTGATTTTCTTTCGGGGCGCCTCGACGAGAAGGCGTTCCGCGAAGCGGGCATTGCGGCAACGCGCCAGCTTGCCAAGCGGCAGCTCACGTGGCTGCGCGGCATGACCGACATCATTCGCATCGATCCTTTTGTGCGCGACGTAGCGGCAATCGTCGAGGCGCTCTCGGCATATCTGGACGATTTCGGTGTTCGGCGCAAGTAGTCGCCGATTCGTTCGACCAGCAAAAAGCCCGAAGCGACTTCAGTGGCTTCGGGCTTTGGGAGCGACTGATGCGTGCCGACCGATCGGTCGGCACGGCTGCGCTTCAATGCGTATGCTCTGCGATCAGAGCACGACGCAGGGCGCTTCGCCTTCGGGGCGCTCAACGATCTCGCCGATGCGGAAGACCTTTTCGCCCTGAGCGCGGAAGGCTTCCATGGCCTTGTCGGCTTCTTCGGCCGAGACGATAACGGCGAGACCAATGCCGTTATTGAAGACACGGAACATCTCGTGGTGCTCGATGTTGCCCTTTTCCTGAAGCCAATCGAAGATGGCCGGACGCGTCCAGGTGCTGCCGTCGATCTTGGCCTGCACGCCTTCGGGCAGGACGCGCGGCACGTTTTCCAGGAGTCCGCCGCCCGTGATGTGGGCCATGCCCTTGATGTCGACCGACTTCATCACTTCAAGAACCTGCTTGACGTAGATGCGGGTCGGTTCCATCGCGCGGTCGGCGAGCGTGGCGCCGTCAAAAGGCATCGACCAGTCGGCGCCCGAGACTTCGACAACCTTGCGGATAAGCGAGAAGCCGTTCGAGTGCGGGCCGCTCGACGCGAGGCCGAGAACGACGTCGCCCGGACGAATGCGCGTGCCGTCGATGATACGGTCCTTTTCAACGACGCCGACGGCAAAGCCCGCGAGGTCGTACTCGCCTTCCGGATACATGCCGGGCATTTCGGCGGTTTCGCCGCCGATCAGCGCGCAACCCGCGAGCTCGCAGCCCTTGGCCACGCCCGCGACGACGCGCGAGGCCACGTCGACATCGAGCTTGCCGCAGGCGTAGTAGTCCAGGAAGAAAAGGCTCTTGGCGCCCTGAACGAGAATGTCGTTGACGCTCATCGCGACGAGGTCCTGGCCGACCGTGTCGTGGCGGCCGAGCTTGAAGGCGAGCATGAGCTTCGTGCCCACGCCGTCCGTGCCCGTCACAAGAACCGGGTTTTTATAATCCTTGCTCACTTCGAAGAGAGCGCCGAAGCCGCCGATCGAGCCGAGGACGCCGGGAATCATCGTGCGCTTGGCTGCGGGCTTGATGCGTTCGACGAGTTCATCGCCGGCATCGATGGAAACGCCGGCGGCAGCATAAGAAAGCTGAGTCATGGAATTCTCGCTGTTTGATGTGCGAAGACGTCCGGCCCCTCTCTCGGGGCCGCACCGACGCAGGGTGCGGCGGCAGTCTCCGAAGGACGAAATGAATTGGCCGAGAGTATAAGGGAGCGGGCCCGTCGAAAGGGAAAACGACGCAATCAAATGCTGTAGGGAAAGATAACTCGACCGACCGAAAGAGAACGGCCGATCGCGATACACTTGAACCTTTGTGAGGCCGTTGCTTCTGCGACCCGCTCGAGGCGCGTTGAGCGGCATGATGAAATACGAGAAATCACAGGCATGCAGACGCCCGACCAGTATCTTCTTGACCTGCCGGAGCTTCAGGAGCGTGACCGGCCGACCTTTGAGAACTTTGTTCCGGGCAGAAATGCGCCCGCACTTGCGGCGATCTGCGAAATGGCTGCCGGCAGAGGGCCGCGGCTTCTGTATCTTTATGGCGTCGTCGGCGTCGGGCTCTCGCATTTGTTGAGCGCTTTTTCCGAGGGCAGGAGCGAAATCGAACTCGTACCCGCGTACGAATCGTCGCGCAACCGCTACGCGGTCGACGACGTGGAGCTTCTTGACGCGACGGGCGCGGAAGCACTTCGCCGGCTGCTTGACGCCGTGCTCGCGTCTGCTGAGGGCCGCATCGTCTGTGCCGGGCATGTCTCGCCCAATCGTTTGCCGCTGCCCGAGAGCGTCAGGAGCCGCATTGCAGCGGGACTTTGCTATCGAATCGAGCCGCTCGGCGAAGCCGATTGCTTCCGGGAGCTCGGTCGACTCGCGGCACTCAGAGGCATCGTTCTCACCGAAGATATTGCCGCCTGGATGTCGATGCGCTTGCCGCGCGATATGCGAACGCTTACGCGCGTTCTCGATATTGCCAATCAGCTTTCGCTTCACGCAAAAAGCCGCGTCGATCTCGCCGCCGTCAAAGAGGCCGCGCGCATTGCGGTCGAGTCAGGCTTTCTCGAGGAACGCCGTCCCGGCGCGTCGCCCGCTGCGCTTGAGGCGCGGCTCTCGGCGTACATCAAAGGAACGAACACTTTAAACGAAGAATGAAAATTGCTGTTTTTGATCTCGACCACACGCTTCTGCCGATCGATTCGGGAGATGCCTGGTCTCGCTGGGTCGTCAAATGTGCGGGACTCGATCGCGACGCTTTCGAGGCGAAAATCAAGGCATATGCAGATGCCTATCATGCGGGCAAATTCGATCCGAACGAATTCGTCACGTTTCAGTGCTCGCTTTTGAAAAGTGCGCCGAAGGCGCAGATGACGCTCTGGCGCGATCGCTTCATTGAAGAGATTGTGAAGCCCGCCGTGCGGTGCGAAGCGCTCTCGCTTTTGCAGAGCCGTCGTGCGGAAGGTTTTGAGATCGTGCTCGCTACCGGGACGCACAGCTTTGTGACGGCCGAAGTCGCGAAGCTTTTCGGTATCCGTTATCTCGCCGCCGCGACGCCCGAAACGGATGCACAGGGTGAATTTACGGGGCGCGCCGTCGGTTCGCACTCCTACGGCGAAGGCAAGCTTGTGCTTGTGAAGGCGCTTCTAGAAAAACTCGAAGCCGAACGCGGCGAAAAGGTCGAGGCACTCGAAGCCTGGAGCGATTCGATCAACGATCGGCCGCTCCTCGAATGGGCGGCGCAGACGGGGCGCGCGGTAGCGATCAATCCCGATGAGGCGCTCTGGAAGCTGGCCGTCAGCAAGGGCTGGGACGTGGTCGACATTTTCAAGAAGGAGCGCGCCGATGTTTGAGCGAATCGTCGAGCGCTTCAAAAGCTGGATGAATTCCGGACCTGCGGACGCGATCGTGAAGACGCCCCGCATCATTCCGAAGGAAGTACATCGCATTTCGCCCGACCTCGTTTCGTGGGAAGCCAAGCGTACGTGCGAAGCGCTTCAGAAGCGGGGCTTTCAGGCCTACATCGTGGGCGGCGCGGTTCGAGACCTGCTTCTTGGCGTGACGCCCAAGGATTTTGATGTCGCAACCGATGCGACGCCTGTTGAGGTGAAGCGCGCGCAGCGCCGCGCGCTCATCATCGGGAAGCGCTTTCAGCTTGTGCACGTCATTTTCGGGCGCGAAATCATCGAGTGCTCGACCTTCCGCGCGCTCGAGGGCGCGGGCGTTCGCAAAGACGCGGCAGGCCGCGTTGTTTCCGACAACGTCTTTGGTGAAATGTGGGAAGACGCCGCGCGACGCGATTTCACGATCAATGCGCTTTATTACGATCCCGCAACGGAAGCGCTTTACGACTATCACCACGGCTTTGAGGATATTGCCGCCAAGCGCGTACGCATGATCGGCGAACCCGAGGCACGCTACCGCGAGGATCCGGTGCGCATGCTGCGCGCGATCCGTATCGCCGCGAAGCTCGGCTTCACGATCGATCCCGCGACCGAACGCCCCATCGCCAAGATGGGCGCGCTCCTCAAGAACGTGCCGGCTGCGCGCCTCTCCGACGAGCTTCTCAAGATTCTTACCTGCGGTCAGGCGGTTGAGAGCATGAAGAAGCTCCGTGCAGCGAAGCTCAATCAGGCGCTGATGCCGATTTTGGACTTGATTCTTTCGGAGCCCGACGGCGAAAAATTCCTCATGCTCGCGCTTCGCCGTACGGATGAACGCCTTTCCGTCGGCAAGAAGATCTCGCCCGCGTTTCTTTTCGGCACGCTGCTTTGGCCGCAGGTCGCCAAGCGCTGGGTGCACAACGAAGAAAAGCGCGGTATGGGCCGTATCGCTGCTCTGCACGAAGCGTCGGTCGAAGTGCTTGCAACGCAGTGTCAGCAGTTTTCCATTCAGCGGCGCTACCAGGCCGACATGCACGACATTTGGCTCATGCAGGCAAAGCTCGAGCGCCGGACCGGCAAGGCGCCCTGGAGCCTCGTGCAGCACCCGCGCTATCGCGCCGGCTACGACTTCCTGCTTTTGCGCGCCATGACGGGGCACGTGCCGCAGTCTCTGCCCGATTGGTGGGATGCTTTCTCGCAGGCCGATGACGATATGCGCCGCAGCATGATCGAAGCCGCGCAGCTTGAAGCGCGCCGCACGGGCGAAAAGGCTCGTCGTACCCGATCGTCGGGCGGCAGCGGAAAACCTGAGGACTCGGCAGCGGCCGGTGCTTCGGAAGAGGCGCGCACTCGTCGCCGTCGCCCGCGTCGTCGCCGTCGCTCTTCGGGGCGCTCGGGTGAGACGGGATCCTCGGTTTCCGGCGGAGAACGATGACATGCGTGCACTGATCGGACTCGGGGCCAATCTCGGCGCTCCGTTGGAAGCACTTCGTAAAGCACTCGAGGAAATCGCGGCGCTTGAGCAGGTTAAGCTGCTTGCAACCAGCAGCTTCTATTCCACGTCGCCCGTCGATTCGTCCGGCCCCGACTATGTGAACGCCGTAGCGCTCGTTGAGGCGGCCTGTCCACCCGAAACGCTTCTGCGGTCGCTCCAGGCGATCGAGAACGCGCACGGACGCGTGCGCCCTGCGGGCGTACACAATGCGCCGAGGACGCTCGACCTGGATTTGCTCGATTTCGGCGACGTCGTCATGACGAGCGACTTTTTGACGCTGCCGCACCCGCGCATGCTTGAGCGGCTCTTTGTCCTCGTGCCGCTTTCGGAAATCTGTCCGGATTGGCAAACCAAAGCGGGCGTGCCCATCACGACGCTTATCGAGCGGGTTCGCAATAGCGATCCGACGCAGCACATCCGCAAACTCGAGCATTGAAGACCGCGGTAAGCGGCACTTGTCGTTTGCCTCTTTTTCGGCGCTGTGGCATACTCTGCTCTCCCGCCCGATCAAGGCGGGAGCCAAAGTGATACGGTCCCATCCCCGGATGGCGGAATGGTAGACGCAGCGGATTCAAAATCCGCCGGGTAAAACCGTGAGAGTTCGAGTCTCTCTCCGGGGACCAATTAGGCCTTCGCAACCGTCCGAAACCGTACGGAAAACCCAAGAAAATCAAATAAAAATAAGAAAAGAGACAGAGGGCGCCGTTCGTGACCGATCACAACCGACCTCCTAAAGCCGCGCACTTTCAGGAGGTAAGATAGGAGGTGTCGAAACCTCCTAAAAAACTTACCTCCTAAAAATGCCGAAAATCCCTGTTCAGTTGACTGCGCGGACAATTAAATCATCGATACGGGCGTTTAAGGCTGGAACAAAGAAAAGAGAAATCCTGACTGACGGGAAATCTCATCTCAGCTTGGTATTAGAGCGCCGAAGCAATGGTGATACCTATGCTTATTGGCGCTTCCGCGTACAAAAAAGCAAGTCATGGCCTCATCCTGAGCTTTTGCTTACTTTGAAAGGTTTGGGGCCGGATGACCTTGCTTTAGCTCGCGAACGGAGAGATGAATTTGATGCGATGATTGCTCAAGGTAAAAACCCGAAAGAGGAGCTTGAGCGAGCAGAGAAGCGCGCACAGGCTGAGCAAGAGGAAGCACGAAAAGCGGCGTTTACTTTTCGCGACGCCGCAGAGAAGTGGCTAGAGGAATGCGTTAAGGATGAAAAGTGGAGGAGCAACGGGCAAGGCGAGCGCAAGGCGCGCAGTTTGCTCAGACTTCACATTCTTCCTGTTATCGAGCGAGAACCAATTCAAAGCCTATCTTGGCGTGAGGTTGAGGCAGTGATGCGCAATAACAATCTATTGCGCGATCATCCCGACCTCGCGAAGAAAGCGCGAACCTTGATTGATGAGGTCTGTGGATGGGCTGTCCGAGCGAACTATCGCCCTGATGTAATTCCTCCGGCTGTAATGCAGGGGCCGCTAAAGCAAGCAACCAAATCTCTTCGAGATAATCAACCGGAAAGAGAACATAGGGGCTCATTAGCTCCTAATGAGGTTCCTGCGTTTGTCGCAGAGCTTCGCCGAATTAAGTGCACTTCTGCGCGGGCGTTGGAATTTCTGATCTATACGGCTTCAAGGCCCGGGCCGCTTTGTTATGACAAAAATGACAAACGAGTGAACGGGGCTAGATGGGAACAGTTTGATTTAGAAAATCGAATTTGGCACGTACCAGCAGACAATATGAAGGCGGGTACGAGCTTTGATTGCTTTCTTTCCTCTGCGGCTGTGGATTTGTTGCGCTCTCTGCCTCGCGATGAATCCATTCCTTGGGTTTTCCCTTCAGATAAGAAAAACGGAGAGCGGCCGCTAACAACGGCGGCATTAACGCAATGTATCGATAAGATGAGCAAGCGCCGTGTTGTGGTTGGGCTGGAACCGTGGCTAGACAAGGAACAAACGCGCAAGCTCGGCAAGCCGGTTAAGGTCAATCCTCACGGTTTTCGCGCAAGTTTTCGTTCTTGGTGTACTACTGACGAACACCGAAACGATCTTCGATTTACAAGTGAAGCCGCTGAAATCAGTTTGTCTCACATTGTTGGAGATGCCTACGGCGGTGCATACAATCGACCGAATCCAAAGGATATGCGTTGGCAGATTGCCGAGTATTGGGGCATCTTCTGTCTGACAGGGAAATGGCCTGATGAGGTAGACGTGGAAAGAGCTCACGCCAAGGGCGAATAGACGGAGAATTTGAGGCACGAAACCCCGCCAAGTGTTGGAGCTTGAGCGGGGCTTTCTTTTGCCTTTCATCGTGTTTCAGATTTCTGCAAAAAAGAAGAAATTGCAGAGAAATATATTTGTAACGTTGTAATGATTACAAGGTTTTGTTTTTTCTTATCAAATCTCAAATTCCACAATCAAATATTCTCTATATCCAATAAAAACAGTCACTTAATAATTCGTCTTTCTCTCGCTTAACTCAGGTGACGTGTTTTTCGTTGTGGAGGTTGTGGAAATTGTGGAAAGCCTGAGATACAGGGGGTTTCGAGTGATTGATAAGTTGTGGAGGGCTGTGGAGATTGTGGAGGACTTGTTACATTTAACGTCAATAAACGTCGCAAAAGGGCTGCGAAATCGCAGTTTTTGCAAATCCTGTTTCGTCGAAATCTTGGCGCGGACAATGGCGGGCTAGGCTTCGCGGCGGAAGTTTCTTCAGCGGTCCGCGCGCGCGTGCGCGCGAAGCGTTGGGTGGCTATCTTGTATTGAGTGAATCCGGAGCGGAGGAAATGGAAGATATGGAAGACGTCTTAAAAAATGAGGGGCGCTCGAAGGGCGGTCGGCCCTCGCTCTATTCGGATGCATTGGCCGAGAAGATTGTCGAGCTGATCGCGGATGGCTATTCGGAACGACAGATAGAGGCGCTGGAGGGTATGCCGTCGCGCCGCACGATACTTCGCTGGAAAGATGAGCATCCCGATTTTTGTCGCCTGTCCGCGCGCGCGCGCGAGGCATCGGCCGAACTGTTCAATGAGCGCCGGATGGAGGCTGTAAGGCGGTTGACTCAAATCGCCGATGCGGCTTGCGCGAAGAACGAAGATATTCCCGATGGCGTGGTGAAGGGCTTCAAGCTTTTTATTCAGGAATGCGCACGCGAGGCGGCGTTACGTGACGATAGCCGCTTTGGAAATCGCAGGCGGGTAGCGCTGGAAGCTTCGCAGTCTGTGGGCATCGGGTTGCAGGCGTTCTATTCGCAACTGAAAGATGAACTTCGCGCTCAGGAAGAGCGAGAGGCCTGCGCAGGCGTTGCGTAGAGCGTTCAGAGAGGCGTTGGTGATGGAGAGCAATGAGCTTGCTCATCGGCGCCTTTGAATCGCTCATACGGCAATCTGAGAGGCGTTTAGAGGTGGAAGCGAATGGAGACGAAAAAAGCAACAGGGCGTCCGACAGTGTTCTCGGAAGAGATTGCGGAGAAGATTGCGGAGCTGATACGCGATGGCTATTCAGAGCGTCAGATCGAGAAGATGGAGGGAATGCCTAGCAGAGGCACCATGACGCGCTGGAAGCACAGCAACGCGGCATTCTGTCGCCTAACGGTTGAAGCACGGCAGGCGAGCGCGGAGCTATACGACGAAAAGCGTCTTGAAGTGGTTGAACGCCTGAAGGAGCGAGCTTTAGCGAGCATAGAGAGCGGCGAGGATATGCCGAGATCGGCCGTGGATGCGCTGAAGGTGGTGATTCAGGAATACGCGCGGCAGGCGTCCATTCGTGACGATGCTCGTTACTCCGATCGAGTTCGCCCTGTTGAAGAACAGGTGCTTATCCCTCAGAAATTGGCCGCCGCCGAGAAGCAGATCGAAGAGGGAAGGCGGATCGAAGATATGTTGAAGCTTTGAGGCTTTCCAAAACCCCGCAGGAAGCCAATAAACGCGCCGTAGAGCGGTCGGCGCCGGTGTTGAAGGAAGTTGCTTCACCGGCGCCAATAAGCCGCACTGTGCGGCGTTTTACGTGCTTCTAGGGGTGTGGAAGATAGGTGTATCCCCTATGTTGTAATTACTTATTTGTTGAGCGTTTTTCTTTTGCGTCAGTTGGTTTTGCGTTTATTGCAATTCATGAAACCGAATGAAACTGAATGAAAGAAAATGAAATGAAATGAGAGGAAATGAAAAGTGCCTTTTGTTCGTTTCGCAAAAATAAAAAGTCTCAAAACGCACTTTCTTTTTAGGTTTTTTGAAAAATCTATTGCAACATTGATTCCGATAGTCGACTAATTCCGTTATTGTTATTTCGACGCCGATGACGTTCTTTGATGAACGCAAATCGTCGGTGCGTTTTCCTACTGAATCAGGGAGATATGAGCAATGGGAAATATTCGTCGAAATAACGGAAAGTTCGCCGAAGACAAAGAAAAACAGGCGAAGCCTTGGCAAGCAAAAGACAAAGAACGCTATGCGGCGCTTTGTGAACGCTATCCGAAGCTTTTGATTCGTCGCGCAATGCTCGCGATGATCGGGCAGGGCAATACGAAGACAATGGCGCAGATCAAAGCGGGGTTATTCCCGCGTGCCTGTATGGATGAGCCGAAGCGTTGGCGCGAGGGTGATATTCGCGCATGGATCGAAGAACAAGCGGCGGCTTGAGGGGACGGCTATGACGTTATCGAAATGTTCAATGCCCGTGCTCCCCGCCGGCAAAAGCTTCGAGCAAGCGTATTCGCTGATCTGCTTCTCGCGCGCCAAGGAGATTCAGCACAGAGACGCGCTCAGGTCGTTTAGCCGTATGGCAAAGCGCTATCCCGACGTATGGGAGCACGTGGAGCACGTCACGGCGTCAAACGTCACCGGAGGTGCCCCGTACAAGTCGCTCTTGATGGATGCACCTGCATGTGCGCTCTTCATGACTTGGCGACGAGATGACCCTGCAAATCTCTGTTGCTATGCCGCCAATGGCCCGCTGTACCTTGTCAAAGGCGGAGAAGCGACGCCGACCCGCTTCATGAGCGAGAACGGCCAACAGTTCAACGCTTGGAGGTCCGACGATGCGACGCATTGAAATAGAAAAGGCCGCTCATGGATTGAGTCAGAGTGCTTCGGGAGTTGGGGAACAATCGAGCATTCAGATTCAAGGGAACGGCCTCAATGCCAATCTTATGGCTAAGGGCTTGCCGGTAGCTGATCGGCGCGTTGCTGGTTTGCACGAAGCACGTGCGGACGGTAGCGGACGGCGCCCCTTATCGGCTAATATGCCCGTGCCTCTTCGCTCGAAGAGGTGCGGGGGTAGGAGCCCGCAGATACTTAGGCGGATGACCGCCGCGCCTCTCAACGTGGCGTTTTCTTTTGGCGGCATTCGTACTCATGGCCTTATTGCGCCCGCACTGTATCGATCTTGCGGGTTGATGCCGTGCGGGGAGCCTTTGCGCTCGCCGTTTCCTAAGTTGCGGTACTTCCTACACCCGCACGGCGTCGCCCACCCCGTAGGAAGGATGGGCGGCTTCCAACAATTCAACTTAGGAGCCTGCCATGAGTAATCCGCTCAATGGTGGCGTGCGCCCGCACGCATCTAACCCCCTTCCTTATCCCTTCAATTCGAGTCATGCGCTCGCACAATGCGGCCGTGATTACTGCCTGACTTCGCTCATAAGCGCCATAGCGTCGAATGATCCGCGCCTAGTGGCGGCCTGTGGCGATGAGGCTGACGCGGTAATTCGTGACGCTGAGGCTATTAGCCGTGTAGTCGGCAACATGCTTATGCGTGCGCTGGATGAGAACGACGCGGAAGACGTGAAAAGCATTGTTCTCGACGCGATGAGCCTTTCATACACAGGCGCCTCCCTGCTTCAGATTGCCGCGCTTGCAGGCCCCTGCATTGAAGACGCCCGCTTAGCGACGAAGGGAGGGAGCCATGAGAAATAGGACTTTCAAGCCGAATACCTTTGCGGCGCTCTTGGCGGGCTTCACCTCCTTTGATTGCGTCGAGCGTGGCGCCGGTACGCACGCTCTGCACGCGGTGATCGGCGCTCTAGGCACGAATGAGCCTAAGGCGGTGGCCGGAGCGGCCGATGACCTCGAAGCTTTGCGCGAACAAGTGGAAGCGCTCGAATCGTGCCTTGATGCGTTGGCGGACCGCCTCGCCGACGAAATGCCCGAAGAGCGAAGCACGGGCGGCGATCGCCTCTCGCTCGCCTCGGCGCATCTGCTGGTTATCTCGCTCTCCGATCTGCTGGTTGAGGCAAAGGGGAAGGTCCGCGCCGCGCAACGGCTCGAAGCTTTCCGGAAAGGAGGCCGTTATGAACGCTGATCGCTACGGATCGATCCGCGAGGCCGTCGAGGCGGTCCGCGGCGTGTGGCCCGTCGAGCTGTTGCCGAGCAAGATAACCCGCTTCGATGACCGTGACGGGCGTCGAGGAAACCGCGCGTGCTGGGGCTATCTGACGCCCGATGAGCAGGTTGCCGTAACCGGTAATTGGCGCGATTCGGGGCTTCGAGCGCATTACGTTAAGGGCGGCGACGCTCGGAAGCTTTCGCGAGCGGAGCAAAGGGCCCTTGATGCGCAGATTCGAGAAGCGCGTCGAAAGGCGGAAGAGCAACGCGAGGCAGAGTGGTTCAAGGCCGCCGCGATTGCCGCCGAAATCGTGCGCTCCTCGCGCTCTGCGGACGGGCTGGGGCATCCATACCTAAGCCGCAAGCGCGTGCGCCCTGTGGCTCCGCTGGGCGTGCTTGAGGCCGGTGCGGTGCGCTCTATCTACGAGCAGGCAACGGGCGAGCGGGCATCTTGGCTGTGGAGCTACAAGCGCTCCGCGCCGATGAGCGGGCCCCTACTGGTTGTGCCGTGCTACCTCGGCGGCTTTACCGATAGGCTTTCGTCGGTCGAATTGATTGACGCCGCCGGATCAAAGGTGTGCCTCAGAGGGGGCCGCATGAGCGGCGCGTTTTGGACGCCCGTCGGGCTGGGCGCGGCAGTGCAGGCGGGCAAGCGCATAGGGATAGCCGAGGGCATTGCAACGGCGCTCAGCCTCACGCAGGTGAAGGGCCTCCCGTGCGTGGCGGCGCGCTCTTGCGTGAACCTCGAAGCGACGGCGATAGCTCTACGAAACCGCTTCCCGCGCGCCGAGCTGGTTGTGTGCGGCGACAGAGGCAACGGGGAGGAGGCGGCAACAGTGGCCGCCGAGAAAGCACGGGCGCTGATTGCCGTTCCGTTCTTCTCGAAACAATTGCTTGAGCAATTCAAGCGAATCACGGGCGGCGACAAGCCGACCGACTTCAATGACTATTACGTAGCAACGGGGGACTTATGACCGAGGCTAATCGTATGAATGCAAAAGAAAGCGCCCCGTCGCGTATCAGCGGCGAGGCGTTGCAAAAGTGTGTGCTTGAGCCGATTGTAGAGCGAAACAACGAAACCTTGGCGGTTATCGAATCCATCGTTCGCGGTGATCCTATCGACGCGGCGGCGCCGGTTCGCTCCGATTTGCCTTTCACGGTTAATCCCGACGGCTCAAAGAGTTTTGCGACGCCTTGGGGCGGGGAGTATTTCATTACTGCCGACGGGGTTGAATACGCAAAGGAGGCGGGGGCCAAGAATCGAATGCGGGTTTGCGGTCGCCTCGAAGTGGTTGCCGATATTAGGACGGCAGATGGAGAGGACCGGCGCAGGCTGGTTCGCTGGACCGACGGCGACGGGCAAGAGCATGAATATCAGTTCTCTGTTGCGGAGCTATTGAAGCCGAACGCCATTTGCTCGCGCCTGATGGCGGGGAGCCTGCGTATCGACGGGCAGATAAAGACGCAGGGCGGCGTCGCTCAGCTGATCGCGGATTACTTGAATCAGTGTCCGGCCCCCAAGCGTTATACGGGCATCCCTCGCTTCGGATGGTACGGCCCCGCCGGTGAGGTGTTCGTTCTTCCCGAGAACAAGATTATTTCGTCGAGCAAGATTGAGGAGGTGCTGACCTATACGGGGCCCGATGACGGGGCTCCGGCTCTGAGCTCTCTGGGGACGCTGAAAGATTGGCAGGATAAGGTTGCGATGCTTGCCGCCTGTTCGAGCCGTGCGTCGTTTGCGGTGTGCGTAGCGCTTGCGGCCCCGCTCTTGGCGTTCGTCGCCGAGGATTCGGGCGGCTTCCATTTCTACGGCCCCTCGAGCCGCGGCAAATCCACGGCGTTGCGTGCGGCGTGCAGTGTGTGGGCGTCTGCCGATACCTCGGGCGAAATGGGTTCATGGCGCGCGACGGACAATGGCCTAGAGGCGGTGTTCGAAGCGCATTCCGATATGCCCGTGATTCTTGATGAAATCGGGCAGGCCAAGAGCGCCGAGTTCATGATGGAGCTCTCCTATATGCTCGGCAACGGTACGGGCAAGCGGCGTATGAGCCGCGGCCTGCGCGCCCGCAAGGTTGCCGCATGGCGTTCGCTCTTTCTCTCTTCGGGAGAGATCACGATTTCGGAAGCGGCGGAGCGTGAGCACAAGAAACTAGACGCCGGTGTGCTGGTTCGCATGGCTCATATTCCTGCCCTGCCGAACGGCTCCGATCAGACTTGCGGGATTTTCGATTTACTTCCTCCCGACGGTGAGCTCTCTTCCGCCGGTACTGTCGCCTCTAGGCTCAATGACGCCGCGAAGCAACGCGCCTACGGGACTGCGGGACCTGCGTTCGTCGAGAAGGTCGTTCGTGAGGTTGCCGACAAAGGGCGCGAGGCTTTTGTGTCTCGGGTGAACGAGATTGCCGAGGGCTGGATTGAGAAGCGTGGGCTATCGTCTGACGGGCAGATCGGGCGAGTGGCTAGACGCTTCGCGCTGGTTGCCGCCGCGGGTGAGCTCGCTATTGCTTACGGCGTGTTGCCGTGGCAACGGGGTTTTGCGTCGCACGTAGCTACGGAGTGTTTTGACGCATGGAGGGCGCAGTTCAAGACGCCGGAGCAAGAGGAGCCCGAGCTGATCGAACACCTGCTCGACCAATTTATTGCGCTGGATGACCAATTTGGGCAGTACACCTGCGGCGTGGGGTTGACCTCGAAGCGTTCTCCGCTGAAATTGCTTGGCTACAAAGCGACGCAGGATGGCAGAACGGTTCGCGTTTATGTGCTCCCTTCGGAGTTCGTCAACCTCTGCAAGAATCGGGAGAAGAAACGCACGCTCGAAGCGCTCTCAAAGCGTGCGTATTTGTACGAGAACGACAGGGGACGCCATAACTACCATTACCATCGAATGCCCGACGGCGTGCCGCTACAAACTGCCTATATCGTGCTGGTTGACCAAATCAACAGGGATAACGGTGGAGAGGCATGAGTGCCGAGCATGGGTCGCCTACTCTCGCAGGGATTCCACAGATTCCACAAGTCTCCACGAGTGTCGAATTGCCCGAAGCGCCTACTCCCGCAGGGATTCCACAGATTCCACGCTCTCCACACGAAAAAACATTAAACCTGAGGTTGTGTTTTGAGCTGGAAGCGGTCGCGGAAGCCTACGAGGAGCGGGCGGCCATTCTCGAGTTCGATGCGGGCATGAGCCGCCGAGATGCGGAGCACCTCGCGAGGCGATTAACCGGCTACGAAGGAGCCTGATTGAACGAAGCCTCTCGGCGGAAACGTCGAGGGGCTTTCTGTATGAATCAGCGAAGGCATTTCAAGTAAGATTCTCCTTGCTGAGCTGTCCTTACTTACTGTTAGGGTTTCCCTGTAGGAAATGATTTTCAGGAGGTAAGACAGGAGGTTTTTAAGGACGTACCTTTAAATTCCCTGCGAGAGAGGATATGTTGGTTCCCTCTCCGGGACCACGGAACGGCACGACAACGAAGGCCTCAGCAAATGCTGGGGCTTTTTGTTTAGGTGCGGCAGGTCGGAGACAAGCCTTGCTTGTTCCGCAGGAAAGGATCGTTCGGTGAAGAAATAATCATCAGCTGTCGACGTATCCCGCCATGACGAATTCCGCACTCACTGTCAGCGAACTCTCGCTTGCCGGCGTACTGCTGCTGCGCGACAAAAATTTTCGTGATGTGCGAGGGCGCTTCACCGAGCTCTGGAATGCCGAGCGGTATCGACTGCCGGGGGCCGGTGTCTTTTGTCAGGACAACTTGAGCGTGAGCGCAAAGCGCGGCACGCTGCGCGGCATTCACTTTCAGCGCGGCGCCGCCGCACAAAGCAAGCTCGTGCGTCCCGTGTGCGGCGCAGTGCGCGATGTCGTCGTCGATTTGCGCCCCGGGAGCACAACGTATCTCAAGTGGCTTGCCGTGACACTCTCGGCCCAGAACGCCGACGCGCTTTTTGTGCCCAAAGGCTTTGGTCACGCGTTTCTCACGCTCGAAGACGAAACGGTGGTTTTCTACAAGGTCGATACCCCGTACAGACCGGGCGAAGAGGGCGCTATCCGCTGGAACGACCCGACGCTCCAAATCGATTGGGGGTCCGAGCTTTTCGCACGAACCCCCATCCTGTCTGAAAAAGACGCAGCAGCGCCGCTATTGAGCGAGTGGCTCGAGCGCGGCTTTTGATTCTCTTCGGAACGCGCGCTCAGAGCGATCCGGCGCGCTCTGCCACGCTGGCGAGAAACGCCGCAATGTCGCCCATTTCTTCACCGCAAAGCTCGTGCTCCATCGGATAGGTGCGCCATGCAAGGTTCGGCACCGCTTCACGGATCACGCCTGCGGAGCGCATGGCGACCATCGGCGGCACGATGCTGTCGAAGTCGCCGTGCGCCATAAAGACGGGCGTTCGACGGCCTGCGGGCGTCGCTTCGGAAAAGAGGCGTCCCGCGAGCGGCAGATAACCCGAGAGGGCCACGACGCCGGCAAGCGGTGCTTCTTCACGGAGCCCTGCGTAGAGCGAGATGGCAGCTCCCTGCGAGAAGCCGCCCAAGACGATGCGGCTGCGCGGCACGCCGCTCGCTTCCACTTCGCGAATGAGTGCGGCAACGCGCGCCGCACTTTCGCGAATGCCGAGCGCATCTTCCTGATCGTCAATCTTGTTGCCGGGGAAATCGTACCAAGCGCGAATCGGATAACCGGGGTGCCCCGTGAGTTCGCGCACGGGGGCGTTGGGCAGAATGAAGCGGCAGACCGGGCCGCCGAAGTCGAGGATTTCGTCCGGAAACGGCGCGAAGTCCGCGTTGTCCGCACCCATGCCGTGCAGCCAAACGACGGCAAGTTCTGGGGTGCCGCCGCGACGCGGCATAACGGTGAGGAGTTCGTCGGCCCGGAAAGCGGGCTCGATGCGGGGCTTCGCGCTCTCTTCTGGGACGATGTGCTCAACCTCAATGCGTTCGGCTTCCGGCACCTTTTCGACGGCAGCCTTGATCGTCGACTCCGGCTGCTTTACGGGCGTTTGCGGTTGGTCGTTCTTCGCGGGAGCGATTGCTTCGGTTGCAACTGTTTGCTTAGGTGCCGTTTCAGTCATCGGGTCAACAGACTTCTCCGCTGTAGCTTCCGAAGCGGCGGCCGTTTCGGAAGCTTGGGCCGTGCTCGGCTTTCTTGCGCTCTTCGGGCGGAAAGCCTTCACAATCGCTTCGTTCGTTTCAATGTAAGGACCGCCGATCAAATCGATGCAGTAGGGGACGGCCGCAAAAATACCGTTCACAACGGTGTTGCCGTTTTCGTCTCGCAGGCCTTCAAGCGTTTCGGCAATGGCCTTGGGCTGCCCGGGCAAGTTGATGATGAGCGCTGCGTGATCGGGCGTTTCACGAAGGACGCCGACCTGGCGCGAAAGGATCGCTGTCGGAACGAAGTGTCCCGAAATGGCACGCATTTGTTCGCCGAAGCCCGGCATCTCGCGCGTGGCGACAGCGAGCGTCGCCTCGGGCGTGACGTCGCGGCGCGAGGGGCCCGTACCGCCCGTCGTCAGAATGAGATCGCACCCGATGATGTCCACGAGCTCGCGAAGCGTCTTTTCGATGTCGAAGCGCTCGTCGGGAATGAGGCGCTTATGGACGCGGATCGGTGTCGAAATGGCCTTGCGGCACCAGGCTTCGAGCGTCGGGATGCCTTTGTCGTCATAGATGCCGCGGCTAGCGCGGTCGGAGATGGAAACTAGACCGAGAATAAGCTCGTTTTCTGCGCTGCGGGGCGGCTTCATGGCGTGACTCGCTGAGTATTTGGCAGTTGAATGGGAGAAATGCTTCAGAAACGGGCAACCGCAAAAAAACAGCCGCCCGAGAGCAGAGACGCTTCGATTAATTTTCTTCGGACGCTTCGCTCTCGTCGTCGACACGCTCGAGACTAACGGCCTCATCGAACATTTCGTGCAGCATGCGGTAGAGCGCCCGGGCGTTCTTCGGGGGCTTCTGCGCTTCGCGCTCCTTGCGCGCGGCGCGGACGTGTTCGCGCAGTTTGCGGATGTCGACGTCAGGATGCTCGTCAATGAAGCGCTTCACCGCTTCGTCGCTCTCGAGCATCGCGTCGCGCAGACGCTCGCACTTGTGGTGCAGCGCAACAGCCGCCTTCGATTCGCCGGTGGCTCGGTCGATTGCTTCGCGCACCGCTTTCGGATCGAGGTAGCGCATCTTCTTGCCGATCAGCTGCAGCTGGCGGCGCTGCGCGCCGAAGCTCTTCATGCGGCGGAATTCGACAATTTCGACATACACGTCTTCGGGGAGCCCAACTTTTCGAAGCTGTTCGTCGCCGAGCTTCGTCATTTCTTTGCCGAGCGCCTGCAGCTCGAGCTGCTCGCGCTTCAATTGCGATTTTGAGGGGCCCAGGTATTCGTCTTCTTCGTCGTCTTCGGGCGGAAAGGCGTCTTGACGCATGATGGCGCTGTCTCCAAAGGAAAGAATTCTGATGAAGTCCGTATCATACGTTTTCTGATGTGACGAGAGGCGAAGAGCCGGCAGGGAACCATGCGCGAAGCGAACATTCAAGCGTTTTCAAGAGACGAATCGGCGTGCGAGGACGACACCGACATCACGGTGCTTCGGCGCACAACCGAAAAGACGGCGCAGTGGTGCGTCGAGCGCGCCAAGGCGCTCGGCGCGAGTTCGGCGTCTGCAGAGGCGAGTTTTGATCGAGGCTTGTCCGCGTCGACCCGCATGTGTGAACCCGAGAGCATCGAGCGCACGGAAGAGAGCGTTCTTGTCGTCAACGTCTGGAAGGGCGCGCAGCGCGGAACGGCAAGCACGTCCGACCTCTCGGAAGCTTCGCTCGAGCGGACCGTTCGCGCCGCCGTACAGATTGCTTCGCACGCGAAGCCCGATCCGGCCGGGGGGCTCCCCGACGAGGCCGATCTGGCGACCGAGTTTCCGGATTTGTCGCTCTACCATCCTTTCGCGGGGACGCCCGAAGAGGCCTTTCGACAGCTCGAGCGAACGGAAGCCGCGGCGCTCGCCGCAGACGCGCGGATTACGAATACCGAGGGCGCGCGTTTTGATACGTCGGCGGGCGTCTTTACGCTCGCGAATTCGCTGGGCTTTTGTGCGGGCTATGCCTACGGGCGCCACAGCATCGACTGTTGGCCGATCGCGCAGTCGTCCGAGGGCGAATCGCAGCGGGACGGCTGGTGGTGCGAAGCAAGAGCGCTTGAAGATCTGATGTCGCCCGAAGCACTCGGAGCGCTTGCCGCGCAGCGTGCGGTGAGGCGTCTGGATGCGGGCGCCGTGTCGCCCGGGCGCTACAACGTGCTCTTTGAGCCGCAGGCTGCCGTGGGGCTACTCGATATTCTCGAAGCGCTCCTTTCCGGTTCGGCTCTCTACAGAAAGGCGTCGTGCCTCGGCGACAAGTTCGGCGAGCGAATTCTGCCCGAGCATGTTTCGGTGGAAGAAAATCCCTTCGTCGTCCGCGCAATCGGGTCCGGCGCCTTTGACGACGAGGGCTGTGCCGGCCGCAGGCGCCTCATCGTCGATTCGGGGCGCCTCGAAGGCCGCTTCCTTTCGAGCTACAGCGCGCGAAAGCTTGGGCTGCGAACGACGGGTAACGCCGGCGGCGCTTACAACCTGACGCTTTCAAGTTCGCAGACGCGCGCTTCGGACGACTTCACCGCGATGCTGAAAAAACTCGACCGCGGCATTCTCGTGACGGAATTGATCGGGCAGGGCTTTAATCCTGTGACGGGCGACTATTCGCGCGGTGCATTCGGTTTCTGGGTGGAAAACGGACGGATCGATCATGCGATCGAAGGGTTTTCGATTGCGGGAAACATTCTCGAAATGATGATGCAGCTCGAGGCGGTGGGTGCGGACCGCTTGACGGCAAGCGAGCGCTCGTGCGGAAGTCTGCTCTTTTCCGACTTGTGTGCGGCAGGCGTCGACTTTGACGACGAAGCGGCGGCGGACGAATAAGTCGAACGTTTTTCTGGGGTACGGTCTTTCTGCAGCCCGCTCGACGAAACGGTAGAATGCCGTTCTTTTTCATACAGATTGGCCGGTCAAGCCATGCAGGAACAGTACCTTTCCGATTTCGATTTCGAACTGCCGCAGGAACTTATTGCGCAGTATCCCCTCGCAGACCGCACCGCTTCGCGTCTGCTTCACATCACCGACACCGTTCTTGAGGACGGTCACTTCACCGATATCGAGCGTTTTCTTCGTCCGGGCGACCTTTTGGTGGCCAACAACACGCGCGTGATCAAGGCGCGTCTTTTGGGCAAGAAGGAAACGGGCGGCGCCATTGAAGCGCTCATCGAGCGCGTGACGGGTGAAGAGAGCGCCATCGCTATGGTGCGCGCGAGCAAGTCCCCGAAACCCGGCACGAAGCTCTATTTCGAGGCCGAGGGCCGCACGGCCGCGGCGACCGTTGAAGGCCGCGAGGGTGAATTTTTTGTGCTTCGCTTTGAGGCGCCCGTTCTCGATGTGCTCGAGGCGTTCGGCAAAGTGCCGCTGCCGCCCTACATCGAACACGCGGCGGACAAAACCGACGAAGGACGCTACCAGACGGTCTACGCGAAGTACCCGGGCGCCGTGGCGGCGCCGACGGCAGGACTGCACTTCAACGAAGCGCTCCTGAAGCGCTTGGCCGAGAAGGGCGTCGACATCGAATATGTGACGCTGCACGTGGGCGCGGGGACGTTCCAGCCCGTTCGCGTTGAAAAGCTCTCCGAGCACCACATGCACTCGGAGTGGTACTCCATGCCCGAAGACGTGGCCCGCCGCATCAACGCCGCGAAGGCCGAAGGCCGCCGCGTGATTGCCGTCGGCACGACGTCGCTGCGCACCATCGAGTCTGCGGCCGATCGTCCTGGTCACGTTCAGGCGGGCGCGCGCGACACGTCGCTCTTCATCATGCCGGGCTACGAATTCCGCATCATCGACGCGCTCATCACGAACTTCCATCTGCCGAAGTCGACACTCGTGATGCTCGTCTCCGCGCTTGTCGGTCGCGAACGCATTCTCGAAGCCTATGCGCACGCCGTTCAGGAACGCTACCGCTTCTTCAGCTACGGCGACGCGTGCTTCATCGAGCGCAAGCCCGGCGTGACGCCCTGAGCCGCGCGAGAACGCGCCCCCAGCAACAGAACATCAGGATTAAACAGCAATGGCGTTTTCCTTCAAAGTCAAAGCAACCTGCGGCAAAGCGCGCCGCGGCGAGCTTACGCTCAATCACGGCGTTGTTCAGACGCCGATCTTCATGCCGGTCGGCACTTACGGCGCTGTCAAGTCGATGGCGCCCTACGAGCTCGAAGAAGTGGGCTCGCAGATCATTCTCGGCAACACTTTCCATCTGTGGCTGCGACCCGGGCTCGACGTGATCGGTGCGCACGGCGGCCTTCACGGGTTCGGTCAGTGGCATAAGCCCATCCTGACCGACTCGGGCGGCTTTCAGGTTTTCAGCCTCGGAGAACTCCGAAAGATCACCGAAGAGGGCGTTCGCTTCAGCAACCCCATCAACGGCGACAAGCTTTTTCTGACGCCCGAGATCTCGATGCAGATTCAGAAGACGCTCAATTCCGACATCACGATGGTGCTCGACGAGTGCACGCCCTACAAGATCAACGGGCGTCCTGCGACAGAAGTCGAAGCTGCGAAGTCGATGCGCATGAGTCTGCGCTGGGCCAAGCGCTCGAAGGACGAGTTCGATCGACTCGAAAATCCCAATACGCTTTTCGGGATTGTTCAGGGCGGCATGTTCAAGCACCTGCGTGAAGAGTCGCTCGCGGGCCTCAAGGAAATCGGCTTCCACGGCTATGCGCTCGGCGGCCTCTCGGTGGGCGAACCCAAGGAAGAGATGCTTCGCGTGCTCGACGAAATTGCCTATCAGCTCCCCGAAGATCGTCCGCGCTATCTGATGGGTGTTGGTACGCCCGAGGATCTGGTTGACGGCGTTTCGAACGGCATCGATATGTTCGACTGCGTCATGCCGACGCGAAATGCCCGAAACGGTTGGCTCTTTACGCGTTTTGGCGACATCAAGCTTAAGAACAGCCGCTACCGCAACGACCTGCGCCCGCTCGATCCGACGTGCAACTGCTATACGTGCCGCAACTTCAGCCGCTCGTACCTGCATCACCTGCACAAGGTCGGTGAAATCCTGGGCGCCCGCCTCAATACGATTCACAACCTGCACTACTACCTCACGCTCATGCAGGAAATCCGCGATTCGCTCGAAGCGGGTACCTTCGAAGCGTGGAAGCAGACCTTTAAGGAAAATCGGGCCCGAGGCATTGAATAATTGGTAAAAGCGGTGAAGTCTCGACGGGCTTCCCTCTTTTATAATGATCCGATTGTCCCGCACGGCCTCGCTTAAGCCGAGGAACGGACCGTTCGGGCCGGTCGAACATTTTTTCCAGTACGGAGTTCACATGTTTTTTATCAATGACGCCTGGGCGGCCGGCGAAGCTGCCGCGCCCGGCGGAATGGAAGGCTTTCTCATCCAGGTCGTGCCGCTGATCGTCATTTTCGCGGTCTTCTGGTTCTTCCTGATTCGTCCGCAGCAGAAGCGCCAGAAGGAACACATGAAGATGTGTGACGCGCTTGCCAAGGGCGACGAAGTGATGACGCTCGGCGGTCTCAACGGGCGCATCGACTTTGTGGAAGATCAGACGATCGGCCTGCAGGTTGCGTCCGTCGACGGCAAGCCCGTCGTTGTCCGCATGCAGCGCAACGCCGTTCAGATGGTTCTCCCGAAGGGCTCCATCAAGTTCTGATCCGAACTCGAATAAAGGGATGCGAAGTGCTCCAACAGGCCTCGCATCCCTTCCTTCGCTTATGCGTCCGACAGGGCTTCGAAAGGCTTCGACTACGCTTTTCGAAGCCCTTGTCCGACCGAAACAACCGGGAAAAAAGGGCTTGATCGCCCTTTTTTCGCTCGTTTGAAAACGGAGAGAGCGATGAATCGCTATCCTCTTTGGAAGTACATTCTGATCGGCATCGTGCTCCTTATCGGGGTGATCTACACGCTGCCGAATTTTTACGGGGAATCGCCCGCGGTACAGATTTCGGCCGCCAAGGCGACTGCGAAAGTCACGCAGGAGACCCTCGAAAAGGTTCAGAAGGCGCTCGCCGATGCGAACCTCACCCCTAACGGCGTCTTCTTCGAGCAGGGGGCTCAGCAGAACACGATCCGCGTTCGCTTTGACCCGACGCAGACCGAAGAGCAGCTCGAAGCACGCGAAGTCGTCGACCGCGCACTCAATGCCGATCCGAAGGATCCGAGCTACATTGCAGCGCTCAACCTGACGCCCAATACCCCCAATTGGCTCTTGGCGCTCCACGGCCAGCCGATGTATCTCGGTCTTGACCTTCGCGGCGGCGTTCACTTCCTGCTGCAGGTTGATATGCGTGCTGCAATCACCAAGCGCGCAGAAGCGACTGCTTCCGACCTGCGCTCGCAGTTCCGCGACAAGCGCATTCGCCACACGGGCATCAATCGTGTCGGCAACGACATCGAAATCAGCTTTGCGACCGAAGAGGAACGTGCGCGCGCCAACGACCTGATGCGCAACACGCAGCCCGACCTCGTCCTCGAGCTGCCCGAAACGGCCGCTGCGCCCTACATGATTCGCGCTACGCTCTCGCAGAAGGCGATTCAGAACGTCCAGAACAACGCGCTCAAGCAGAACATCTCGACGCTGCACAACCGAATCAACGAACTCGGCGTTGCCGAACCGGTGATCGCGCAGCAGGGTGCGGACCGCATCGTCGTGCAGCTGCCGGGCGTGCAGGATACGGCCAAGGCGAAGGATATCCTCGGCCGTACGGCTACGCTTGAAGTGCGCCTTGTCGACGATAGTCCCGAAGCGCTTGCGCAGCTCGCGCAGGGCAACGTTCCCTTCGGCGACGAGAAGTTCACCGATCGCGACGGCCGTCCGATTTTGGTCAAGCGCCGCGTGATCCTCACGGGCGACAACCTCAACGACGCGCAGCCGGGCTTCGACAGCCAGACGCAGGAGCCGACCGTCAACCTCGAGCTTGACAATCGCGGCGCACGCATCTTCCAGGAAGTGACGCGCGAAAACGTCGGTAAGCGCATGGCGATCCTGCTCTTTGAAAAGGGCAAGGGCGAGGTGGTGACCGCGCCGGTAATCCGTCAGGAAATCGGCGGCGGCCGCGTTCAGATTTCGGGCAACATGACGACCGTCGAAGCGACCGATACCGCGCTCGTGCTGCGTGCGGGTTCTCTCGCCGCGCCGATGGAAATCGTCGAAGAACGCCTGATCGGTCCGAGCTTGGGTGAAGCGAACATTGAAGCGGGCTTCCGCTCGACGCTCTACGGCTTTGTCGTGATCGCCATCTTTATGGCGGTTTACTACCAAGTCTTCGGCGTTGTGTCGGCTATCTCGCTTATCTGCAACGTGATGATGCTCTGCGCGATTCTCTCGCTCCTGCAGGCGACGCTCACGCTGCCGGGCATTGCCGCTATCGCGCTCACGCTTGGTATGGCCGTTGACTCGAACGTGCTGATCAACGAACGCGTACGTGAAGAGCTTCGCATCGGACGTCCCCCGCAGACGGCCATCAGCGAGGGTTACGAACATGCGTTTGCGACGATTCTTGACTCGAATGTCACGAGCTTGATCGCAGGTCTCGCGCTGCTCATCTTCGGTTCCGGTCCCGTGCGCGGCTTTGCTGTTGTTCACTGTATCGGCATCGGTACCTCGATCTTTACCTCCGTCGTGGTTTCTCGCGGCCTCATCAACCTCATCTACGGTCGTCAGAAGAAGCTCACGAGCGTTCATATCGGGCAGATCTGGCGTCCGGATCCTGAGAAGGCTGCCGGCAAGTGAGATCAAGGGAGTAAGAAAAAATGGAGTTTTTCCGAATTCATCGCACCATCCCGTTCATGCACTACCGTCATGTGCTGAACGCGATCTCGCTGGCTAGCTTTATCGTTGCGGTTTATTGGATCTTCACCCACGGGCTGTCGCTCTCGATTGAGTTCACGGGCGGCACGCAGATGGAAGTGGCTTACCCGACGGCGGCTAACACCGAGCAGATTCGTGAGGATCTCTCGACCGTCTCGAAGGAAGTGCTCGTACAGAACTTCGGCACGTCGCGCGACGTCGTGATCCGTGTTCCGACGAAGGAAGGCCAGACCTCCGGTCAGGTGGCAGCCGAGGTCATGAAGGTCCTTCAGGCCAAAGACCCCGATGTGACCTTGAAGAGTACGGAGTTTGTGGGGCCGCAGGTCGGTGACGAACTCGCTCGAGACGGCGGTACGGCGCTTGCGCTCGTTGTCTTCGGCATCATGGTCTACCTCGCGCTTCGCTTCGAATGGAAGTTCGCGGTTTCGGCCATCATCGCCAACCTGCACGACGTGGTGATCGTGATCGGCATCTTCTCGGTGATGAAGTGGGAGTTCACGCTCCCGGTGCTCGCCGCCATTCTCGCCGTGCTCGGGTATTCCGTGAACGAATCGGTGATTATTTTCGACCGCGTACGCGAACACTTCCGCAAGATGCGCCGCGTCGACACGATCGAAATCATCAATTCGGCCATTACCGCGACGATTTCGAGAACGGTGATCACGCATACGTCGACGCTCTGCATGACGCTCTCGATGTTCTTCTTCGGTGGTCCGGCGCTGCATTACTTCTCGCTCGCGCTCACGATCGGCATTCTCTTGAGCGTGTACTCGTCCGTCTTCGTGGCGGCTGCAATCGCGATCTATCTGCACGTCAAGCGTGAAGACCTCGTGAAGCCCATGAAGAAGGAAGAAATCGGCGATATGGTGCCGTAAAACCGAGTGGTCGGCGCGCGCACGCACTACGCATGTGATGCGCGCCGCTGTCGGCTTGCTTCAGAAAAGGAAGGGCTGTCCGTTGCACCGGTGCAACGGACAGCCCTTCCCTTATTTGTGTTTATCGCGATTGGCTCGCGAGACGGGGAGAGCTGTCTCAGCAGTGGACCGCCTCAAACGGATAGACCGTAGAGGCGCACGAAAATCGTTCGAATGAGCGAATCGATGGTGAGAACGAGCCGGCCCTCCATGGCGTCCTGATCGAGGAGCCGGATTTTTTTGAGATCGTCCGAACGCTCTTTGAGCGCCTCGAGTGCCGCTTCCTTCCAGAAGGCGGGGCTTTCGCTTTCGGCCCATTCGCCGCGACCGCGGCCGAAATGCGCGACAGCGAGATAGAGGAGTACGGCTTCAAGAATGAAGCTCGAGACAGCCTTGTCGCTCCAAGCGAGTTCCGTACCCTTCTTGTCGGAACGGAGGTTGTAAGCGGCAGCCGCACCGAGCCCGCCGATGGCGCCGATAAGGCCGCCCAGAAGCGTGCCGAGTCCGAGCGACAGGCCGCCCGTAGCCGCATCGACCGTGAGGCCCGCAGCGGCGGCACCCGATGCGGCGCCCAGTCCTGTGCCGATTGCTGCAGCGCTTGCTGCATCGACCGAATAGGTCGCGAGATGCCAGTCGGTCTTCATGCGGCGCAGGATCTCCTTGGAGACGCCTTTGCCTTTGAGGCCGTTGATGTCGATGAGCTTATTCGTGAGCGCACAAAAGCTGTCGGCCGCTTCGGAAGCGAGCGCAGTCTGCGCATCGGCCAAGGCATCGCGTGCGTCGCGTTCGGGGGTTTTAAGACCAAGGCGCTTGGCAACAGTAAGCGCTCGCTCTTTTAGTGAAACGGCCGGGAGCGTTTCCGCGGCGGTCACGAGAAGTCGTATGTGGCGCGCGATGGCTTCGACCGAACTCGCATAGATGGCGCGACGTCCGCGCAGCCAAACGGTACGAAGTTCGGAAAAGGCTGCCTGCAGTTCGTTCGGGATGGCGCGGCCGATCGAATCGAAGAGCTTCGACTCCTGCACCCAGCAACGTGCAAAAGCGTCCATCGGCAGAACGTCGACAACGAAGCTGTAGGGGGCAAGCGAACGTTTCCAGCCGGCAATTTCAGCCTCTTCGAGATGCGCTTCCCGGGGCGGCCCCATCTGATTGAGGAGCACGATGACGGGCTTGCCGATCCACGAGAGAATCTTCATCTCCGCCGGCACGTAGGGCGAGCGTTCGGGTATCTCTTCGGCGTTGACGAGGTAGAGCACGACGCTCGACGTATCGCGGATATGGCGCACAGCCCGCTGATCGAGCCAGAAGGCCTTGTTGGTGAGCCGATCCCAGACTTCCGAGAGGAACCAGCCGACGGGATTCGCACGGCCTTCGAGGCGCTTGGCAAGCTGAACGGAATTGCCGAAGCCCGGAGTATCCCATAGCACGAGTTCGCTGCCGTCAACGGCACGTGCGAGCACGTAATCGTCCGTCGTTTCGGTGACGTGTGCGCGGTCGGCAATTTCGCCCACATCTCGCATGAGAAGCGTGCGGGCAAGTGTGGTCTTGCCGATATTGGTGTGGCTCACAAGGCTCAGGTGAATGCGAAGCGGGTCCGTCATGAAGGATCGGCCGATAGAGAAAAAGGGGTTCAGATGCCGAGAACGACGACATCAACGCCGAACGATTCGGCAAAACGCGTCCAAAGCGCGCGGCGCATTCTTACATTATCCGCCGTCGAACCAAAGCGCTGTGCGAGCGAGGAGAGGTCAAGCAGCAAGGTCGCCCTGTCGGGCGCGCACGCCTGCGCGAGGCGGCGCAGAGCTTCGCCATGCACTTCCGTCTCGGGGGTGGCAGCCGCATCGAGCCAAAGATAGGCAGGCATGCCGGCGAGCTTCCCGAAACGTTCGGCCGGATCGTCTTCCCAAATGCTGAAGCGCTCGACGTGTGCACTGCGAAGGCTCTCCCTTAGGGCGGCAGGTGCCTTCGAGCCGCGCAACCGCTCGAAAAGCAGGTCGAGGTCGGCATCTTGCTGTGGGCGGCCCGTACTGCCGAGCCCGAGGCTTGCATCTGCGTAGAGAACGACTTCGCGTCGTGCAGGTACGAATGCTTCAAAAAGCGCGTCATAGTAATCGTCATCGAGCGCGAGTCGAACGCTGCGGCGCGCCGAAGCAATTCGCCAAGAAAGGAAGCCCGCTAGGAGGAGTCTCGGCACGATGACGACGATAAGAAGCAGGCTCATAAGTGCAACGAGCCAGGGCGAAGCATTCTGCGCACCGCCCGCTGTGAGATTCATGGCGGCGACGGTTTCGGGCGTGAGCGCTGGGAGCGGCGCGAACGCGGCAGGGAGCCAGCCGTAAATGGCTTCGAGAACCTGCGCTACGCGTGCCGGGTCGTCTGCAAACCACGTACTTTCCCAGCCGACCAGGTAGGCCGTGCCGACTCCGCGTACGGCGATACTCGCAAGGATCCCGGCAGCAAATGCGGCGGCGGCGAGATGGAAGGCGCGTGCGGCCATGGCACAAATTTGCGGCTCTAGCAGCACGAGCATCTGCGCGACAAAGGTACGGCGTTCGCGCGTGAGCTTCAAGCCAGCAGTTTTGCGAATAATCGCTTCAAGGAGCGATCGGGCGCCGCTTGTACGCTCAGCGTCGGCAGACTTTTTCGACGCAAAGGGGCGCAGTGCGCTGCGCACGACAAGCAGCGCATAAATCATTAGGTTCCAGAGGAGGATGCCGAGAAACGGTGCGGCAAGCAAGTTGACGATGCGCCCGTCCGAGGTCCAGCGGTCGGCAGCCGTACCGGCAAGGTAGGCAAGCACCGCGAGTAAGAGCGTGAGCGTGCCCGAGCGCAGTTTGGGAATCGGAAAACGCTTCAGCTGTGCTTCTTCGCAAGTGCGAAGCGCTTTCCCGGACGCTTGCGCGTCTGCCTGCGCAAAGCGCTCGCGCACGCGCTCGGCGCGCACGCTCAAAAAGCGCGCGGCCGTCGGCTTCTCACCGAGTTCACGCGCTGCGGCGAGTGTTTCTCGCCGCGCAGCGTCAATCGGCCAAGCCTCCTCGTCGGCTGTCGTTTCCAACGTTTTGGCGACAAGCACACGGTGCGCCTCTTCGAGAGGCATTCGGACGAAGTCGGGTTTCAGGAGCGAAGTCATGCGTAGTCGGAAGCCATTGCGTTCAAATCATTTTAATTTTCTCGATAGGCTTCCAGTTCCGGATCCCGCATGGGGAGCTTGGGGGCATTGAAGTCATACTGCTGCGAAGCGATGTCCTCTTTAGGCATTTCGTCTTTGCGCTCAATGCCAGCGGCCGAGAGTATCCAGGAGTCAAGCAGATCGGCGCGGAAGGGTTTGTCTTCAATCGGCTTCTTGAAGCGCCCGTCGGATGACCAGACGACAAAGGGCACGCGATAACCGTCGGGTGTCGTTTGCGAGTGGCCGGTGCGGTTTTCTGCTTCGCCGAGCTCCTGACCGTGGTCGGAGATGTAGCTCCAAATGACCGGTTTTTCACTTCGGGCGGCGGCTTCAGCCAAGTCGAGCGTCTGCGCGATCACCTGGTCCTGATAACGCATGGCCGTATCGTAGGTGTCGATGGCCTTGATGACCCACGGAGAGCGGTCGAGCGATTTCAATTTCTCATCAACGGCGTCGTCGGGCCAGTCCGACTCCCAGTCCGCAGGGTAGCGCAGGCTGTAGTGCGGGTGCGCGCCAATGAGGTGCACAACAATAAGGTGCCGGGGCGCATTGTCTGCCAACGCTTTCTCAAGCGGCTCAAGCACGCGCTCGTCAAGCGAGACGCTCGAGCGGCCGCCGACGCGATTCAAAAAGATCTGTTCGTCGGCCCAGTGAGCGTACTGATTGCGGATTGCGAGGTCTTCTTGATTGCTGATCCAGGTGATCTTCCAGCCGGCCTGCCGGAAAAGCGCAAAGAGATTTTCCCGTGACGCATTCGGATCGGTCTTGGGCACGAGGAACATGGAGTTGAAAGCGGCTACGGTACTGCCGTCGACAGACCAGACGTCGCGAACGGTGATGAAGCGGTCGTCGCTTTCAGCACGCGCCTCGAGTTTTGGGGTCGTTTTGCGGCTGTAGCCGTAAAGCGACCAGTGGTCGCGCGCCGTGCTTTCGCCGATGACGAGAACGAAGGTCTTGGGGGCGTCGTCGGCCGAAATGAAGCTCGCGGCTGCGAGCTCGGCTTCCTTTTGCCATTGAACTTCCAAGTTGGCCCACTTTTCCTGCATGGAGGCGACGCGTCCAGCCCAGTTCGTCCAGTAGACGGGAGGAAGCTGGTTGCGCCAAGGACGCAGACTCCAGCTCACGATTGTGAGAATGGCAAGGAGCGCCACGACGGGAAGCGCAATCCACTTTCTGGTGTAGCCGCCGTGCGAACGCGGCAGGCGTGCAAACATGAGTGCGCCGACAATCGCAAGCGTGCCGAAGCCGTATGCGCACCAAAGAAGTACGTCGGGCAGAATTGTTCCGAGAAATTCGAGACTCTCGCTCGGGTTGGTGTTGGCGACCGATTCGAGAACAAAGCCCGACATGGGATCGGCCGCGTAGACCTCGCGAATGAAGCCTCGTATGCCGCCGTCGAGCACACTCAAAAGAAAGCCGACAAACGCGACGCCTCTGAGAAGCGAAGCCGTGCCCGAGCGACGCTCGGCCTGCGAGAGCCATAAAAGGGCGAAGGGCACGACGAAGCTCCAGAGCTGAAAGGCACGCCGGGGAGCGGCAGCAAAGCCAAGGAACACCGCGCAGACGGCAAGCATGAGGACGAAGCGAATGAGGAGCGACGTCTGCGGCGTAAAAAGGCGAGCCGAGAGTTTGCGGTCGGCCGCGAAGCTCAAATCGTGCATGGGAGATGCCTATCGATTGGGTGGTCCCGAAGAATCAAACACCTGTGGCTTTGAGCGCCGTGCGTAGCGCTCGGGCCGCTGCTTCCGGATTGGGTGCGCCACAGACAGCAGAGACAATGGCGACGCCGTCGACGCCGGTGGTCATCACGTCGGCGACATGCTCGAGCTTGATGCCGCCGATCGCAACTGAGGGCATGCCTGCCGCCCGGACGATGGCCTTTAGGCCCGTCGCACCGAGGGCGGCACCTGCATCCTTCTTCGTGGCCGTAGCGCGGTAGGGGCCGATGCCGATGTAGTCGACGAGACCCTTTTCGATGACAAGTGCCTCTTCAACGCAGTTGATCGAGAGACCGAGGATACGGTCGTGTCCGATGACGGCTCGCGCGTCGGCGGGCGAAAGATCCTTCTGACCGACGTGGAGGCCGTCGGCGTCAACGGCGAGCGCTACGTCCGCGTGATCGTCGATTACGAGCGGAATGCCTGCCGCGCGCGTGATTTGCAAAAGCGCTCGCGCGCATGCGCACATTTCGCGCTTTTTCCACTCGGGCGCTCGAAGCTGCACGATCGATGCGCCGCCGGCAATGGCGGCGCGCGTCGTTTCGACCATGCCAAGCGCACCTCCGCAGAGCTGCGGGTCAAGGACGAGATAAAGCGGCAGATGTTTCTTGGGATCGAAGGCTTGTCGCGGCGTCATGGCGTCAGAATCGGAAAAAAGATCGAAGGCGAAAGAGCGGCGATACCGTCAGTTATTCGAGAAACGACTCGGGCTCGATGAGGTAGAGCGCATCGAGGTAGGCGGCGTGAAAGCTTCCCGGAGCAGGCGCGACCGCATAAGCGCGCTCGGATGCGCGTTTGGCAAGCGCGCAGGCTGCGGCAGTCGCTTCCAGACGGTCGTTCGATGCAGCGCAAAAGGCTGCAACGAGCGCCGAAAGCGAGCAGCCCGTGCCGACGACGAGCGTTGTCATGACGTGTCCGCCCGATACGCTCAGTGTTCGCTCGCCGTCCGTAATGAAATCGGTTTCGCCTGTAACGCAGACGATGGCGCCAGACGCTTTGGCAAGATGCTGAGCCGGCACGATCGCCGCACTCGAGGCGTCCGTACTGTCGACACCTTTGCCGCCAGCACCCGCTCCCGCGAGTGCAAGAATTTCGCTCGCGTTGCCGCGAACAACCGTCGGGCGCTTTGCCAGAAGCTTTCGGATTTCGCCGTCGCGCCAGGGAATACCGCCGGCCGCGACAGGGTCGAGGACCCATGGGCGGGCGTTGGCGGTAGCACTTTCGGCAGAGGCGTGCATGGCGCGAAGCCGTGCCGGATAGGGCGTGCCGACATTGACGAGAAGTGCGTCAGCCGCGGCGGCGAAGTACGCCGCTTCTTCTTCGGCGACAACCATGGCGGGCGAGGCACCCGCCGCGAGGAGTACGTTCGCCGTAATCTCCTGCACGACTTCATTCGTGAGGCAATGCACAAGCGGACGTTTCTCGCGCATGGCGCGAAGCATTTGAGCCGCAGCGGCTCCGGACAGGGGTTCGATCGACATGGTCGGTACTCTCGATAAAAAAATAGGGCGCAGAAAACATAGCACAAGCGTTCAACGAAAAAGCGCCCCACGAGCGCATGAAATACTCAAAGCCTGCGCCGCTACAATGAACGTCCGCAAAATTTCAATAGGAAGCCTGCGTCATGCTTGTGCACCCGGAATTCGACCCCGTAGCCGTTCATCTCGGACCGCTTGCCGTGCGCTGGTACGGTTTGATGTACTTGGCCGGGTTTGCGCTCTTTTGGCTGCTCGGGCGCAAGCGCGCAGCCGATGCCTGGCGAGGGATTACCAAAGAGAACGTCGAGGATCTTCTCTTTTACGGCGTCTTCGGCATCATTCTCGGCGGCCGTCTCGGATATTGTCTTTTTTATCAGCCGAGCTTTTATTTGGCGCATCCGCTCGCTGTTTTCGAGATTTGGCAAGGCGGCATGAGTGCGCACGGCGGCCTTGTCGGTGCGCTCGTCGTTATGTGGATCTACAGCGAGCGGCGCAAGCTCGGCTTCTGGAACACCGTCGACTTCGTGGCGCCTCTTGTGCCGCTCGGTCTCATGGCGGGGCGCATCGGCAACTTCATCAACGGTGAACTTTGGGGGCGGCCGGCATCGAGCGAGTTGCCTTGGGCAATGGTCTTCCCGCAGGCTGCCGATGGCGGCGTTCCCCGGCACCCCTCGCAGCTTTATGAGGCCGGGCTCGAAGGACTAGCGCTCTTTTTGCTTCTTTGGATTTATTCCCGCAAGCCGCGCCCTTGCGGGCGCGTCTCCGCGCTCTTTGGGATCGGCTACGGCGTCGCACGCTTCATGAGTGAGTTTTTTAGAGAGCCCGATGCGTTCCTCGGACTGCAGGCGCTCGGTTTCTCGCGCGGACAGTGGCTCACGCTCCCCCTTGCGCTAGCCGGGATCGGTCTTTGGATTTGGGCGGGGCACCGCGCGAAGAAGGATGCAGCCCGCAGCTAAAAGTGGAAAATTCGACCGCCGGGCTTCGCGCTGGCTTCGGGGTTCCAAGCAGCAAAACGGCCGCCGGCGCGCAGAGGCAACTGCGCTCGAGCGGCCGCTTCTTTAACGGGATAGAGGTGCGATTCCTTTTCCCGTCAGCTTCAGAATGCGGATACGGCTTTCCAAAGCATGTAGGTGGCGAGAACGAAGAGAACGCTGCCGAAGATGCGCTTAAGCGGCTTTGTGTCGATCGAGTGCGCGACCTTGGCCCCGATCGGAGCGGTCAGGATGCTCATGACCGCTACGGAAAGAAGAGCCGGTACGTGAATGAAGCCGAGTGTGTAGGGCCAGCCCGGAAGTGCCGGATTGCCCCAGCCGCTGATGATGTAGCCGATCGTACCCGCAAAAGCAATCGGAAAGCCGAGCGCAGCGGACGTACCGATGGCGTTATGCATGCGCACGTTGCAGTACGTCATGAAGGGCACCGAGATGAAGCCGCCCCCCGCGCCCACGAGCGAAGAAATGACGCCGATCACGGTGCCGGCGCCGAACATGCCGCCCGCGCCCGGCAGCGTGCGGGTGGCGACGGTTTTCGAGCCGATGAACATTTTCGTTGCCGAGGTATAGACGAAAATGCTGAAAAAGAGCGCCACCCAGAAGGTCGAGAGCGCACCGGAAATCTGAGCGCCGATCAGTGCGCCCACGAGAATGCCGGGTGCCATCGAGGCGACTACTTTCCAGAGTACGGCGCCGCGCGAAGCGTGCGCTCGCACCGATGAGAGCGACGTGAAAAGAATCGTGCCCATGGACGTTGCAATCGCGCAGTGCACGATGTGCTCGGGCGGTATGCCCGCGTGAGCCAGAAGCATCGTTAAAAAGGGCGTCAGCACCATGCCGCCGCCGATGCCGAGGAGACCGGCTAGAAAGCCCGTGCAGCTGCCGAGAAGCGCCAGGCAAAAGACGATTTGCAAGTCCATGATCGTGCGTCCGAGAGAGAGTTTTTGTTATTCCATCAATTTTTCGAGGATGTGGAAGAAATCCTCTTTTTCAACCGGCGTGATGGAAAGGCGGTTGCCGCGCTGCAGAATGCGAAGCTCTGCAAGCGCCGGATCTGCGCGCAGTCGATCAAGGCCGATCAGAGGTGATTTATAGACCGCTTTGACGTCGAGCGCGAGCCAGCGGGGTTTTTCGGCCGTGCTTTTGGGGTCGTAGTAGTGGCTTTCTGAGTCGAACTGGCATGCGTCGGGGTAGCTCGTCGAGGCGATCACGGCTAAACCGACAATGCCGGGCTTGGCGCAGCTCGAGTGGTAGAAAAGCACGCCGTCGCCGATCTTCATGTCGTCGCGCATGAAATTGCGCGCCTGATAGTTGCGGATACCGAACCACGAAACCGTCTGTCCGGGCGCAGCCAGTACGTCGTCGATCGAACACTCGCCGGGCTCCGTTTTCATGAGCCAGAAGCGGGCGGCGGTGGCAAAGTCGGATGCGGAGGGTTTCTGCATGTCGTTTAAGGAGAGGCGTGAGGGTTATCTGTTGTGCCGCGCTACGGCGGGGGTGTGCACCGCAAATGAAAAAAGGGCAGTCTCGCGACTGCCCTTGAAAGGGGACCTGCAGTGGGCCTGGGCTACGTATCCTGAACCGGGAGTTCAGGGCGGTCGGCTCCGGAGCGGAACGGGCTGGACATCGCGTGACCTGCGCTCTATCGGCTCTCGAGAATGCCAACCTAATGGCTTTGGCATTGGTTCTAGGTACTTTGGAGCCCACGTGCTGACCACTGCAGGACTGAGGTCATTTTATCCGAAAGCGCGGCAGACTCAAGTCTGCGGCGGCTTTTTGCGCGCTTTCGGAATGTAAAGGAAGCTTTCGAAGCCGCCTTTTGTGCAATCTCTAGAGGCGAAGTCCGAGCGTGGCGTCCTTGTAGAGCGTCTCCTCACAGAGCCGGCAGAGCGCACGAATTTCTTCGAGGGCAGCTGCTTCGTCCGCGATCGGCGCTGCCGGAACCGGAGCTGCTTGGTCTTCTTGAGCATTGGGCTCGGCTGTCGGCAATGCCGCGGCGGCAGCTTCTGCCTGAGCCTGAGCTTCGGCGGCGGCTGCCTGAGCGGCCTCGGCCGCTTCGGACTGTTGCGCGGCAAATGCTTCGAGTTCGGCCGCGCGCTTTGCGGCCTCCTCTTCCTTTTTCTGCGCGTCATACGCGATTTCGAGCGCAGAGAGGACGGCAATCTGATCGAGTGCGATCACTTTGCCGCCCGCCCGGACGTTCGTCATCTGGTCGTCGACGAGCTTGGCGCAGTTCTTGAGGAGTTCTTCTTCACCCGTACTGACGGCAAGTCGGTAGTTGTGGTTGAAGATCGTGACGGTGACTTCGGACATCGCAAAACGCTCCCGGTCGGTCAAAGCAGAGAATCGCCGCTGTTCTGAAACTGCGCAAAGAGGTTGTCGACCTTGCGCTTCATGTCTTTGAGCTGCGTCTGCGTGCGCACAAGCTCGGCCTCGCGCAAAGCGAGCTGATTCTGCAGTTTCGCGTTGACTTCGCGCTCAGTGTTGAGGCGCGCCACCAGTTGATTCACGAGCGTCTTCAGGCGCTTCAGTTCTTCCATCAGCATTTGAACTCTCCTCTGAGGACGTCATGCTCTGCGGCTCCATCTTGGGGGAGCGCGGCTCGAACGTCTTGATGTTGCCGAGGATCAATTGGTCGGCTTGTTCTTCGTCGGGCAGGGGATCCGATACCCAATGGTCGACACGGCGGTTTTCGTCGAAGAAAACCGTGAGCTTGCGAAGCTGTCGCTCGCCGTCGCCGCGCATGAGGAAGTAAACGTAATCCCAGCGGTCGGCATGGAACTGATCTCGGACAAGCGGTACGCCGAGCAGGAACTGCACCTGCGCGTCCGTCATCCCTTTTTCTAGCTGGAGAACCATTTCACTCGTGACGAGGTTGCCTTGGTGAACGTCGTCGCGATAGGGTTTCAGAAAGTACGGAACATAATCCGTTGCGTTGTCCCAAACGTCGGCCACAGTGTTGCAGCCGCTCAGCAAAATAGCGGCAGCCACGCCAGACGCAGCGAGCAAAGGATGTCGACTGAACATAAAAGCTTATAAAATAGAAAAACTCGGTCGAGGATCTGGCCCTCGGGCCGCATCCCCGCTTTCCCCCGTATGATAGCGGCTTAATGAACTCAAACAGGGTGCTCTGCCGTGCAGGAAACTTTGAATAAGCAGCAATCCGCCGATCTCAACACGGATCTGAATGCAGACCTGAGGACGATGGGCCTCAAGGTGACGGTTCCCCGTCTCAAGATTTTGGATCTCTTCCAAAAGCTCGCGCAGACCAACGAACCCGGCAAGCGTCATCTTTCGGCTGAAGAAGTGTACAAGCTTCTGCTCAATGAGAACAGCGACATCGGTCTTGCGACGGTTTATCGCGTGCTCACGCAGTTCGAAACGGCCGGCATCCTTGTGCGACATCACTTTGATGAGGGCCGCGCTACGTACGAGCTGCAGGAAGGGCGTCATCACGACCACATCGTCTGCATGCGCTGCGGGAAGGTTGAAGAGTTTGTCGACCCGGCTATTGAAAAAGCGCAGCGCGAAGTCGCCGAACGCTTCGGCTACGAGATGACCGATCATTCGCTCGTTCTTTACGGCGTCTGCGAAGACTGCCGCAATGCGGAGGCGAGAAGGAAGATGCAGGACTAAGCTCGCTTCGAGGACGAGGCGGCTATCGGAGGCACGGTTTTCGGATCGTGCCTTTTTTGTCACACTCGCGTCGTACACGTGGGAGAGGAACGTTCTCTCGGTACGGCGGCAATCGGCTTCGATCGCGGTAACTGCCGGAAAAGGAAAAGGCCCGCAATGTCGATTGCGAGCCTTCGAAATTCTGGTGCGCGATACTGGGTTCGAACCAGTGACCCCTGCCGTGTGAAGGCAGTGCTCTACCACTGAGCTAATCGCGCAAAGTAGAGAAGACGTATTGTATGCAAAGAATTGATAAAAGCAAGGGCGATAATCTAAAAATACCGTAAATACGGTATTTTCGGGTTGATTGTGTTAGGGCTTTATCGGTGCAGGCCGCTTGCCGAGTGCAACTTCAACGCCCCAATTGGCAAGTTCGTCGGCCTTTTCGTTGCCGGGGTCGCCGTTGTGGCCCTTCACCCATCGCCATTCGATCTCGTAGCGTTCGGCAAGTTCGTCAAGGCGCTGCCAGAGTTCGGCGTTCTTCACTTCCTTTTTATCCGCCGTACGCCAGCCGTTTCGCTTCCAATTTCGGATCCACTTCGTGATGCCGTCGCGCACGTAGGTGCTGTCCGTGTGAATGATGATGGGGCAGGGGCGCTTTAAAACCGAAAGTGCCGAAATGACGGCGGTCAGTTCCATCTGGTTGTTGGTCGTGAGCTTTTCACCCCCGTAAAGTTCGAGCTTGTGTTCGCCCCAGACGAGATATGCGCCCCAGCCGCCGACGCCGGGATTTTGCTTGCAGGCGCCGTCGGTCCAGATTTCAAGTGCGCGTTCGTTAGTCGTCATCGTTCGATTTGTGCAAAAGATTCAGTTTTCGGGAAGAGAGGAAGATGATGCCGCAGGAAGGGAACCCGCCGGCAATTGTTTGTGCTTTTTAACACTCGAAAAATGGATGAGGCGTGTGCCCGGTCGACGCTTGACGGCCGATAAGAGGTAAAGGTTCGAAAATTGGGGCGCCCATCGGTCGCCCGCTTTGTCGAGCCATGCCCATCGGCGAAGGCGCTTTTCCACACGCAGTCCCGGCGAATAAATGCCAAAACGCCCGATGTCGATTTCGAGCCCGAGGAGCGCAAACCAGTCTCGCAGTCGAAAGACCGAAATGGGCATGGTTCGTGTCGGCAAATAGGGGCGTGCGCCGAGGGAAACGAAGCGTTGGCGCAGCCACCAAAGACCGAGCGGATTAAAGGCCGTGAGAACGAGCCGCCCTTCGGGTTCGAGAACGCGTGCCGCTTCGCGCAAAACGAGCTGCGGCGAAGCGGAAAAGTCGAGTGCGTGCGCGAGGATAACGAGGTCGATGCTCTCCGCGGCAATCGGGAGTGCATCGGCGTCGGCAAGTATGCGGCGTCGATCGTCCTGTTCATTATTCGCGGCGGCGCTCTCATCGTCCGTCACTAGCCACTTTGACTGCATGCGGTTTGCCGCAAGCGCATTGAATTTCGGGCAGCCGACCTGAAGCGCCGTATGGCCGAACACGTCTTCAACGATGCGCGAAACGGCTTCGTTTTCCCAAGCGAGAAGCTGTTTGCCGGGAGCGGATTCCAGAAAATCAGCAAAAGATAGGCGAGCGGACATAGCGGCTTTTTGCAGGTACTGCGGCAGGAAACAATTCGTTTCGCTAAATCAATGCGGCCGGTGAAATTTCAAGGGGCGCGGCATCAATGCCGCGCCCGAGACATTTAAGATTATCCATTTAAACGCTTCGGGTCACTCGTTCTCTTCGGCAACTTCGTTATGGTTCGTTTCAAACTCCGGACGCTGGTCTGGGCGGCAGCGGCCGCCTGCGTGAGCGCAATTTCTTATGGTGAAGAGCTCGCATCGGATGCGGTGACGGAGGAAACGCCCGAAATTGTTGAGGCGGCAACCGAATCCGCCGCCGTCGATATGGCGGTCGATCCGAGTGCGCAGCCGATTCCCAACAGCGTCTGGGACCGCATTCGTGCCGGCTTTGCCATCCCGAATCTTGACTCGGCGGCTGTCGACCGTTGGACGGAGCGCTACAGCAAGGATCCTGCCTATTTGCTGCGAATGGCCAATCGCGCGAGTCAGTACCTCTACAACATCGTTGAAGAGGTCGAGGCGCGAAACATGCCGATGGAACTTGCGCTTCTGCCCTTTGTTGAGAGCGCATTTCAGCCCGAAGCGCTTTCGCGTGCAAAGGCTGCGGGGCTTTGGCAATTCATGCCCGCTACAGGCAAAGACTACGAGCTCGAGCAGAATCTCTGGCGCGACGACCGACGCGATGTCCTCGAAAGTACCCGCGCGGCGCTCGACTATTTTGAATATCTGCACGGCCTCTTCGGCGATTGGCAGCTTACGCTCGCAGCCTACAACTGGGGTGAGGGCAGCGTACAGCGAGCCATTTCGCGCGCCAAAAGAAGAAAGCAGCCGACCGACTATGCACATTTGAGAATGCCTCGGGAGACGGCCAATTACGTGCCGAAACTCGAAGCCATCAAGCGCATCGTGTCCGATCCGGCGAAATACGGCATTGAACTCCCTGATGTAGGCAACGAGCCCTATTTCGTTCAAGTGACGAAGCCGCGCGACATTGATGTCAAGACGGCGGCTGAGCTCGCCGGAATGCCGCTCGACGAGTTCCGCCGGCTCAATCCGAGCTACAAGCTCCCCGTGATCGTGGCTTCGCACAACAACATCATGCTGCTGCCGGCAGATCGCGTTGATTTCTTCCTGGACAATCTCGCGAGCTGGATGGACAGCGGGCAGCCGCTTTCTCGCTGGTCGACTTATAAGCTCAAGCAGGGTGAGAGCCTTGCGCTCGTTGCCGCGCGCGCCGGGATGACGGAAGACTACCTGCGTGAAGTGAACGGTATCCCGAAAGGACGCCGTGTGCTGCCCAATTCAACGCTTCTCATTCTTGCGGAAGGCGACGATCAGATCGACATTTCCGCTGAAGAAGCGGATGCAAAGCTGCGTCTTTCGCCTCTCACAACGTGGCGCCGTGTGACCTACCGCGTTCGCAGCGGTGACACGATTTCGGGCATTGCGCGACGCTGGCACATTACCAGCCGCTCGATCATCACGGCCAATCGCCTTCGTTCCGACCGACTTCGCATCGGGCAGCGCCTCATCCTGACGGTGCCCAATGTCGAACGCTCGCCGATCATCGAGCCCACTTCTGCGCCCAAGGGTAAGCATGTCATTTACACGGTGAAGTCGGGCGATACGCTCGGTCGCATTGCGTCGCGTTACGGCGTTTCCACCGCTTCGTTGCGCATGACGAACCGCATCCGCGGCAACATGATTCGTCCGGGGCAGCGCCTACGCATTCCCGGCACAGGCGGCTCCGAAGCGGCCGATACGGTGATTCACACCGTATCGTCGGGCGAAACGCTCTCGAGCATTGCGAACCGCTATGGCGTAACGGTGACGCGCTTAAAGCGCAGCAATCGACTGACATCCAATACGCTTCACATCGGCGATAAGCTTGAAATTCCTGCGCGCGAGCAACCGCGCGCGTCCTCGAGCGGCGTTCGTGCGCCGCAGTCGAAAATCCACGTCGTTCGCTCGGGAGAGACGCTCTCTGAAATTGCCGAAAGCTACGGTATCGGTCTCTCCAAGGTGCGCGCTGCAAACGGTCTTCGGTCGAACAATCTGCGCGTCGGTCAGCGGCTGGTCATTCCGGCAACGGCGAAAAACCTTGATGGTGCAGTAGCCAATGCGTCGAAAGCCTCGAGCTCGAACGATGCCAGGATGCACACCGTTCGCGCGGGCGATACGCTCTCGGCCATTGCGAGGCGCTACGGCACGTCGGTCGCCAAGCTCAAGGCAGTCAATAATTTGAAGAACAACAATCTGCGTATCGGCGAGCGGCTGCGATTGCCCTGAGGGCGAAAATCGCAGGGGAGCAAGTACGGTTCCACAAAGCTTTCCCGCGGGTTCATACCGACGTCAAACGGGTTCGACTTTGCAATGATGAGTAGAATCAGGCGATCCGCTCAGATTTGATTTTCCTCTTTTTTCTCTAAGGAACAACCGAATGGTAGGCAAACTGCTCCCTGCCGCAGCTCTCTCGGCGGCGTTGTTTTTCGGGGTTACCGGCGCTCAGGCGGCCGAAACCGTCCGCTTGGCGCATACGGCGAACATTTCTCACGTGCACCATGAAGCTGCGCAGCAGTTTGCGAAGAATGTGGCGGCCCGCACCAACGGCAAATACGAAATTCAGGTGTATCCGGCGGGTGAACTCGGCGATCAGCCTGCGCTCGCGGAACAGATCACGCTTGGCGCGCTCGACATGGCTGTCGTTTCGCTCGGGAACATGGCTATGTACGACCGGCGCCTCAATGCCATGACGGCACCTTTCCTCTTCGAAAGCTACGATCACGCACACAAAGTGATCGACAGCTTTGTAATGAAGTGGATGAACGAGGGCCTCGCAGAACACGATGCCGTGGGCCTTTCGATGTTCGACTACGGGTTCCGCCAGACGACGACGCAGAACATCGTGGTCAACTCTGCTGACGACCTCAAGGGTGTTCGCATCCGCGTGCCGCCTGCTACGGGCCTCTTGGCCGCGTTTGACGCGATCGGCGCCAATACGCAGAAGATCGCCTATTCGGAACTCTATACGTCCTTGAAGCAGGGTGTGGTTGACGCCGAAGAAAATCCGGTCTTTACGATTCTTGCCGATTCGCTCTTCGAAACACAGAATCAGCTTGCGCTTACGAATCACTACTTCGACTGTCAGGTGTTTCTCGCGAATAAGACTTTTTTCGAGAATCTGCCCGAAGAAGATCGAAAGATTTTTGAAGAAGAAGCGCTGAAGGCGCAAAACCTGACGCGAGAAAAAATCGCTAACGGTGAAGCGGATGTTGTCAAGGAACTCCAGGCAAAGGGCATGAACGTCACGACGCCCGATCGGAACTCGTTCGTCGAGAAGATGCAGCCCGCTTATGAAAAGGTGAGCGAGCTTTCCGGCAAAGAAGCGATGGACGCTGTTCTTGACGCCGTCAAGCAAGCGAAATAATCTCCGCATCTCCTCGGCCCCGGCGATTCGATCGTTGCCGGGGCCTGTTCTTCTCCGGAAATTCTGAAGATCGAGCCTCGCTCATGACAATGTTCCTCATCTTCTCGGCTGTGTTGGTGCTGATGTTTATCGGCGTCACCACAGCAGTCACGATGGGCTTTGCCTCCATCGCGACGTTTCTTTTTGCGGGCGGCGACATTTCGCGGCTTTTCCTGGTGCCGCAGCGAATGTTTGCCCAAGTCTCGGGCATTACGCTCATGTCTATTCCGTTCTTTCTCCTCATGGGGAATCTCATGTCGGTGGGCGGAATTTCGAAAAGCCTTTTCGGCTTTGGGCGCGTGTGCCTCGGGCATCGATGGGGAGGTCTTTCCAACGCGGCCATTGCCGCGAGCATTGTCATGGCTGCGATGTCGGGGTCGGCCGCCGCTTGCGCGGCGGGCATCGGCATGATCGCCATTTCCGAAATGACAAGAGCGGGCTACAGCCGCTCCTTCAGCTGCGCAACGATCGCCGCGGGTGGGGCGCTCGGTCCCATCATTCCGCCGAGCATCACGCTCATTCTCTACGCAGGTCTCACGCAGACAAGCGTCAATGCACTTTTTGAGGCGGGTGCCATCCCGGGGCTGCTGCTCGGCTTCGCCTTCATGGCCTGGTCTTCGTTCGTGAGTTACAAGAACAACTACGCCAAAGAAGGCCCTTCGCCCTATAGCGCTCGCTGGCAGGCTTTTAAGGATGCCTTTTTTGCGCTTCTGACGCCCGTCATCGTGATCGGCGGCATGTTTGCGGGCTTTTTCACCGCAACGGAGGCGGCGGCCATTGCGTCGCTTTACGTCATGCTCCTCGGCTTCTTTGTCACGAAGACGCTCAGGGTGAAGGATCTGCCGCGCATCTTCTGGGAGACGGTGGAGCAGACCGCCAAGGTCATGTTCGTCATCGCGACGGCAGGCTTCTTCCAATTTGTGCTTCTCTACACGCGCATTCCGCAGGAAACCATTGCGTTTATCACGACGAATTTCAGCTCCGTTACGCCCGTGCTCCTTCTCATCATCGCGCTCCTGGTGCTGATGGGGTGCTTCATGGAAGGCACGGCCATTTTGCTGATTTCGGTGCCGATTTTCGTGCCGCTTGCCAAAAGCTTCGGCTACGACGTCATTCAGCTGGGTATTGTGATGTGCATTTCGCTTGCGGTCGGCGTTTTGACGCCGCCCGTGGGGCTCAATCTCTATGTCATGTCGTCCATCACAGGGGAAAAGGTGCTTGAGATTGCCAGAGACTGCACGGGCTACGTTCTCATCATGATTGCTATGGCGATCGCCGTTGCATTTATCCCCGAGCTCTCGCTCACGCTTTCGACGCTTTTCTGAGGTGGATCGTGATTGATTTCCTGAAAAAACTCGACGAGGGCTTCAGCAAGGCGGTGCGCATCATCTGCACCATTCTGATGGCCATGATCTTCATCATGTTCATCCTGAATGTCTTCGTTCGTTTCGTGCCGGTTTATAACTTCACGCAGACGGACGATTGGATTCAGATCTGTCTTATCTGGATGATTTTCTTGGGTGCGCAGGAGCTTGTTCGCACACGCAACCACTTTGTGGTCGACTTCCTCGCCGACCGAATCAAAAATCGGCACGTTAAGCGTGCGCTGCAGATCGTCGTCTGTCTGATTGAGCTGGCTACTTACGCGGTCATTGCCTGGTTCGGCTTTGTGTGGGTGATCAAGTCCAACTCCTATATGCAGTCGATTCCCTGGATGCAGGTTCGCTGGATGTATCTCGCCATTCCGGTGAGTGCAACCTTCATGACGCTCTACGCTGTTCGGGACTTGATTTTGACATTTCAGGGCAAGCGCCTCTAAAAATGGGACGGGGAGAGGGCGCCTTTCTAGGGCATCGGTTTTAGGCCTAGCTTTCTCAGGCGATCGCCGCTCTTTTCTGCGGCGCGCCGATTTCCTACAATTACGCCATCGAAAGAGAGCGAGACCGTGCGCCAGAGACCCGCGCTCGCTCACAGATTTATTCCTTGCGAGCCCTGAGATCTCAGGGCTCTCGCTTTTCTTCAACGAGGTACAACCATGGGATTCCTGAGCGGCAAGAAGCTTCTCATCACCGGCGTCATCTCCAATCGTTCCATCGCCTACGGCATTGCTCAGGCCTGCCATCGCGAAGGTGCAGAGCTCGCCTTCACCTATGTGGGCGAACGCTTCCGTGATCGCGTCGGCGAATTTGCCAAAGAGTTCGGCAGCGACATCTGCCTGCCGATGGACGTGAGCAGCGATGAAGAAATCGCCGCCGTCGTCGACGCGCTCAAGGAAAAGTGGGGCGGACTCGACGGTGTCGTGCACTCGATCGGCTTCGCGCCTCGCGAAGCGATTTCGGGCGACTTCCTCGACGGCATTTCGCGCGATGCGTTTAAGACCGCCATGGACATTTCCGCCTACTCCTTCCCCGCGCTCGCCAAGGCCTGCCTGCCGCTAATGGAAGGCCGTCAGGCATCCGTACTGACGCTCACCTATCTCGGCAGCGAACGCGTCGTGCCGAACTACAACACGATGGGTCTTGCGAAGGCCGCGTTGGAAGCTTCAACGCGCTATCTCGCTGCGAGCCTCGGCCCGAAGGGCATTCGCGCCAACGCGATCTCGGCCGGTCCCATCAAGACGCTCGCTGCGTCGGGCATCAAGGACTTCTCGAAGCTCCTCAGCATCATGGAGCAGACGGCGCCGCTCGGCCGCACCGTGACGATCCAGGAAGTCGGCAATACGGCTGCGTTCCTGCTTTCCGATCTCGCAAGCGGCATCACGGGCGATATCGTCTATGTTGATGCGGGTTTCCATGCGGTTGCCGTTGGCGCGCAGGCTGCCTAAAGATTTAATAAATCTGTAGATTTCAAAGAGATGGCTCTGCCAAACGAAACGGCAGGGCCATTTTTTTGACGGACTATACTTCGTTGGTGCCCGAAGTGGCGCAAGAAAAGAGACCCGTGTACCCCGCTGATTGATGCGGTGGGATACCGCAGGCGAAGCGACGCCGTCGCAGCGAATTATGGAAAAACACAACATGCAGATGGAAAAAATAGCCGTCTTCGTCAAGCCCACGCAAAGCTTGCCGCATGCTTTGACGCATTTGGTCGAGGTGCTTGAACGTGAGGGCTTTGAGGTGTATCTCGACGAGCGCGCTGCGCCCGTGCTGGGCAGAAAGGGCTACAGCAGGCCGGCGCTTGGTCAACTCTGCGATGCGGCCGTTGTGCTTGGCGGCGACGGCACGATGCTCGGTGTTGCGAGAGCTATCGGCGCGTTCGGGAAACCCATTGTCGGCGTCAATGCCGGACGTCTCGGCTTCATCACCGACATACTCCTTGAAGATATGGAAACGGTGTTGCCGGCTGTTTTGCGAGGCAGCTGCTCGCGCGACAAGCGTCGTCTTCTTGAGGGAACGGTGCTGCGTCGAGGTGAGCCCGTTTTCACGTCGCTCGCCGTGAACGATCTCGGCCTCAGTCACGGGCGTGCGGGCGGCATGGTGGATTTCATCATTTACGTCGATGGCAAGCAGATCTGCTCGCAGTCCGCTGACGGGATCATCTGCGCGACCCCGACAGGTTCGACCGCCTATTCGTTGGCTGCCGGCGGCCCCATTCTTCATCCGTCGCTCGCCGGCATCACGCTGGTGCCGGTTGCGCCCCATACACTCTCGAATCGGCCGATCGTGCTTCCGGCAGATCTGCCGATCGAAATCGAACTCACCGACGCGCGCGATGCCGTTGCCTACTTCGACATGCAGGAATTTTGCGATGTCGAGCCCGGTGACATTCTGAGCGTACGTCTTTCCGACGCTACGATCGAAATGCTGCATCCCGTCGGCTACGACTATTTCGATCTTCTCAGACGCAAGCTCAAGTGGAATTTCATGCCTAAGGGCGACGAGCAGAAAGATACCATCCAATGACAGATGCCCTGGGAAAGCCATGCTGACTTCTCTGAGCCTACGAAATTTCGTCATCGTCGATGCGCTCGACTTGGAGGTGCTGCCGGGGCTCACCGTTTTGACCGGTGAGACGGGGGCAGGCAAATCCATCCTGATTGATGCGCTCAAACTCATCCTCGGCAGCCGCGCCGACATTTCGACCATCCGTACCGGGTGCGACAAAGCGGAATTCTCCGCAACCTTTCGGCCCGATGCGCGCGCCTTGGCGTGGCTTAAAAGCCAGGATTGGCTGATTGAACCAGAGGGCGAACTCATCGTTCGGCGAACGATCGACCGAAGCGGCCGCTCGAGAGGCTGGATCAACGGCCTTCCGGCAACGATTCATCAACTTAAGGCGCTTGGCGACACGCTTGTCGAAATCAACGGTCAGCACGCGTATCACGAGCTTTTGGACGGCGCCAAGCAGCTTTCGCTCATTGATGCGTACGGAAAGCTCGACGCCGAACGTGAAGCCGTTGCGCGCACCTTTGACGTGTGGAAGCGTGCGAAAAAGACGCTCGACGATGCCAAAGAGAATCAGGAGGTGCTTCGCGCTCGCGAAGAGCGCCTCATGTGGGTGCTCGACGACATCGGTCTCCTGGAGCCCAAAAAGGACGAGTGGCAAACACTCAATGCCGAACATGTTCGGCTCTCCAACCGCTCCAATATTCTTGAGGGCCTTACCGAGGTCGTGAATAGCCTCTCTGCCGGCCCCGAGAGCGCGACCGATCTCGTTTCGCACGCGCAGGGGAAGCTCGAAGGGCTCGCGCGCTACGACGAGCGATTTGCCGAGTACGCAGAGACGCTCGGCGCGGCGCTCGATCTGCTCGAAGAAGCCGCGCGCAGCGCGGACGGGTATCTGAGTCGCATGGATTACGACGCGCGTGCTTTTGAGAAGCTCGATGAGCGCGTTTCGCTCTACTTCAACCTCTCGCTCAAGTACAAGGTCAATCCGGAAGATTTGTTCGACTACTACGAGCGTGTTCGCGACGAGCTTCGTGCGATCGAAGCCTCGCGCGACCTTGAAGAACTCGAATCGCGAGCTGCTGCGGCGTACAGTGCGTTTGCCGAAGCGGCGGCCGTGCTGCGAGCCAAGCGCGAGCAAGCGGCATCGGCTTTTTCCGAAGCCGTGACGGCTTCCGTAAAGGCACTCTCCCTCGAGCATGCCGTCTTTGAGGCCGTCATTCTTGATGCGGAGCCCTCGGCAAACGGTTCGGATCGATGCGAATTCCGGTTTTCGAGCCACCCCTCCATTGCAAGAGAAGCGCTCGCGAAGTCCGCTTCCGGCGGCGAACTCTCCCGCATTAGTTTGGCCGCTGCCGTCGTCAATCCGTCGGCGATGCCTTCGACGATCATTTTTGACGAAGCCGATGTCGGTATCGGCGGTGCCGTTGCTGCACGCGTCGGTGAGAAATTCAGTGAGCTTGCAGTCGAGCACCAGGTGCTCTGCATCACGCATCTCGCGCAGATTGCCGGTTACGCGGATCATCAGTGGAAGGTTTCGAAAACCGCTTCCGCGGACTCGGTATCTTCATCCGTTCGTGCGCTGACGCACGAAGAGCGTGTGAGGGAGATTGCGCGAATGCTTGGTGGCAATAAAATCGCGGAAGCCGAAGAAATGCTGGCGAGAAAGCTTTTGAAGAGGTAACGGATGCAAAACACGGATTTCATCAACGTGCTCATCTGCTGCGACGAAAACTTCGTTCAGCATGCGGGCGTCTTCATGAATTCGGTTCTCGCCAACACGGCGTCGCCAGAGCGCATGCGCTTTTTCTGGATCGCCGATCAAAGCGTGACGGCGTCAAGTCGCGAAAAGCTGCGGCAGATTGTGGAGGCACGTCACGGTCGGCTGGAAGTCATCACGCCGGACCTGGAGCGTCTGAAGTCCGCATACATTTCGAATCAATACAGCGTTGCGACCTATTACCGTCTGATGATCGGCGAAATCCTTCCCCCTGACGTCGAGAAGTGCATTTATTGCGACTGCGACATGATTGCGCTCGGCGACCTCGGGGAGCTCTGGGCGGAAGATATCTCTCCGAATCCGATCGGCGCCGTGACGGACCACGCCATGGTTCTTTCGCAAAAAAACTTTGCTACTCGCCGAGAGCAGCTTGGTATGGGCGAGAAGGATCACTATTTCAATGCGGGGCTTCTCGTCATTGATTTGAAGGCTTGGCGTGAAGGACGGTTCGGCGAAAAAACGCTGCAGCTCGCAACAACGCGACAATTCCGCAGCCATGATCAAGACGTGCTCAACATGGTCTTTTGCGGCAACTGGCACGTGCTTCCGAGCCGCTGGAACTGCATGCCCGCGATTTACGGTTTCCACGCCAAACTTTTCATGAATCTCGGCCGTTTCCCGGATGTTGTCGACGCAAGAAAGCGGCCGGGCATCGTTCACTATGCCGGCCGCTACAAGCCCTGGGAGTTCCCCGCGACGAAGGGCTTCAATGATGCCTACTACCGCTATCTCGCACAAACGCCTTTTGCTGCGACATTCGTTCCGAAGAAGAGCCCTCAGAACGAAAAGAAAACGCTCAGAGGGGAGCTTACGCGAATCGGTATCGGCAACGTGCTTTATGGCCTGCGGGGCTGATTAACGCAACGCGAGATCAGTTTTCGCTCAGCAATCCGTCGATGGCGTCGAGTACGGCATTGACGGAAGGCCAGCCCGCTTCAATGCTCCCGAGAACGCGTGCGCGCTCATTCCACGGGCCGGTTCGTTCAACGGTCGTGACGCCGATGAGCGTAATTTGCTTGGCACCGACCGCCGCAGCAATGTGACTGATGCCGGAGTCGTTCGCAATAACAAGCTCGGCGCGTTTGGCAAGTGCCGCATAGTTGCCGAGCGTGGTCGGCGGGCAAATCCGGGCATCCGGGCAGGCTTTTCTGCAATCGTCCTCTTCGTGAGGCGAGGGGAAGACGACGGGTTCGATGCCTTTCGCGCGAAGCGGGGCACAGAGCTCGTTGAAGTGCTTCCAATGCTTTTCCTGCCCGTTGTGGATGCCGCGAGCGACCGGCGCGAGAAGCGCAAAGCGTTCGGGCAGATTCTGGCTTTCAATCAAATTGCGAGCAGCCGCTTCGTGACGCGCGAGCAGCTTGAGACCGAGCGTTTTTTCCGGCTCGTTCCAGGCAGGTGTGCCGCCCCAGGCGCGAACAGCGCCCTCCGTGAGTCGGAAGAAGCGCTCAACCTCGTGAATGTTTTTTTCGGGCTCAGGCACTTTTTTGTCTAGGAGAAGCGAGCGCGCGTCCGTCGGAAATCCCGCAGAGCGAATGCCGCCGACCTTAAAGAGCAGTGCCGAGCTGAACGAATTGGGGTAGAGCAGGCCCAAAGGACTGCCGCCCGCAAGCTGCGCGAGATTGCGAATTCGCGAGAGATCTTCGGTCACGTGGCCTTCGATCGGATCGAATCGCCAGCCCATGCCGGCCATGAGATCTTCGGCCCAGCGTTTGCCGGTCAAAATGGGGGTGAAGCCGCTTGCTTCTAAAAGACGCAGGGCAGGCAGTGCCATGCAGCAGTCGCCGACATGATTGGGCAGACGGCAAAGAACGTTGGGCATGAGAAATTCCTTTACGGAAAGAGTGGGCGTCTGTAAATTCTATCGGGAGATGCCTGTAAGATGATCGTCCTTTACGGACTGCCTCAAGAAAACTGATGCTCAAAAACCTCCCGATTTTCGGCAACGAACAGTTGCTGCGACTTTTCCGCTATCTGCCGCCCTACAAGTGGTATTTGGTCGGTGCGGGTCTCGCCATGGTGGCGGGCGGCGGCGCTTCGTCTCTCATTGCGCTCATCCTGGGAAAGCTCACAGACATGGGCTTCTATCAAAAGGATTCGGTGGTTCTTTATTTGGCGCCGCTCGCGCTCGTCGGCATTTCGATTCTGCACGGCGGTTCTCAGTATTTGAGCTCGTTTCTGCTTGTCCGCGTTTCGCAGGGCATTCTCCTGGAGGTACGCACGTTGATGTTCAGCCGGATGGTGCGCTGGAGCGACGAACTCTTCATGAAGCACCGCTGTGCGGAAATCCAAGCGAAATTCATCAATGAAGCTTCTACGGCGCTTGTGCAGGCTGCCAAAGTCATGACGACGATGATCCGAGACTCGATCCAGATCATCTGTCTCATTGGTGTTTTGATTTACCACAACTGGATGCTGACCCTTGTCACCTTTGTTGTGGCGCCGCTCCTGGCGCTTGTTCTTCGTTGGGTCAACAAGCGCATCAAGAGCCTCACGCGTCAAACGCAGAGTACGTTCGGCAAATTGATCGGTTCTATCCAGGAGACCTATCAGGGCGAGCGCGTCGTCAAAATTTATGATGGCTATGCGTTTGAAACGCAGCGTTTCCGTGCCATCAATGAGCATCTGAAGAATCTTCTTCTCCGTGCGCAGCGCGTTTCTGCCGCTGCTACGCCGCTCACGCAGTTGATCGCGATGAGCGGAGTTTCCGTTGTTGTGGTGTTTGCGCTCACGCAGGCACAGATGGGACTTCTCACGATCGGCGAATTTACGACCTTTCTCGCAGCACTTCTTTTGCTGATGCCGCCGATTCGACACCTTTCGACTTTGAACGGCTCGACGGCAGCCATGACGGCAGGCGCCGAAAGTCTCTTCCGAATGATCGACGAAGAGCCGGAAATGGATCCCGGCACGAAAACGCTTGAGAACTATCGGGGCGGCGTTCGTTTTGAAAACGTCAGCTTTACTTATCCTGAGAAAGAGAAGCCTGCCGTGAGCAATTTCACGCTTGACGTGAAACCAGGCGAAATGATTGCGCTTGTCGGTTCCTCGGGTTCGGGTAAGTCAACGCTCATCAACCTCATTCCGCGATTCTGGGCGCCGACCAAGGGAGAAATTTATTTCGACGGGGTTCCGCAGAGCGAAATTACGCTCGCAAGCCTGCGAGAACAGATTGCACTCGTGAGTCAGGAAGTGGTGATCTTTGACGACACCATTGCGGCCAATATTGCTTACGGTTGTCAGGACAAAGTCTCGAAGGCAGATATCGAGCGCGCAGCTCAGGCGGCGGCGCTCACCGACTTCATCAAGGGGCTTCCCGAAGGCCTTGATTCTCCCGTCGGTGCCAATGGCAATCAGCTTTCGGGCGGACAGCGTCAGCGCATTTCGATTGCCCGTGCATTCTTAAAGAATGCCCCCATCATTTTGCTTGACGAAGCGACGAGTGCGCTTGATACGGAAAGCGAGCGCCATATTCAGACGTCGCTTGATTCGCTTCTCGAAGGCCGAACGGCTTTCGTGGTGGCACATCGACTGTCGACGATTGTCAATGCCGACCGAATTGTTGTCATGAAGGACGGTGAGATCGTGGAAGTCGGTACGCATGCGGAGCTGCTTGCGAAGAAGGGGCTCTACGAGCACCTTTACTCCATCCAATTCGCATCTTCGAAAATGTAATTTCATCTACGCAGGAATCAGATCATGGCTGTAGGCGTCTTCGACATGTTCCGGGTCGGCATCGGGCCGTCCTCTTCTCATACCGTCGGTCCGATGCGGGCGGCCAACGCCTTTTTGGCGATTCTGAAGAAGAAATCGCTTGTTGAACATGTTGCCCGCATCCGCATCGAATTGATGGGGAGCCTCGCGGCAACAGGCCATGGGCACGGGACGGATACGGCGTGCCAGCTCGGTCTCATGGGAGAAGCGCCCGAGACGTTTGATCCTGATGCTTTGACGGAAACTATTCATCGCATTGCTGCGCAAAAGCGCCTGATGCTCGGAGGGACGTCGGCTATCGCATTTGATCCTGCGGCCGATATTCAGTTTCACGCTCAAAAGGTGCCCGCTTTCCACACAAACGCTTTGACGTTCACGGCTTTGGACGAATCCAATGCAGTGCTCTATGAGCGTCGTTTTTATTCGGTGGGCGGCGGCTTTGTCGTCGCCGCACGTGAGGATGATCCCGAGCGTCCGGTGACGCCGGCTTCTCTTCAGACGGAAGTGACGCGGCCGTACCCCTTCAAGACCGGCAGCGACCTGCTTGCCATGGCGGGCGCCGCCCGCAAGAGTATTGCTGAACTCATGATGGCAAACGAGTGTGCGCTTCATACGAAAGAAGAGGTGGAAGCCAAGCTCGACGAGATCTGGTCGGTGATGTCTCAGGGAATTGAGCGCGGTCTGCGCCAGGAGGCGCCCCTGCCCGGTCCTTTTGCCATTGCTCGCAGAGCTAAGCGTCTGGCCGAAGACCTGAAACGCCGTGAGGGTTTGGGCGATCCGTTGATCGTTTTGGATTGGGTGAACGCTTACGCCATTGCGGTGAGTGAAGAAAATGCCGCGGGCGGCCGCGTTGTGACGGCGCCTACCAACGGGGCGGCCGGGGTCATTCCGGCGGTGATCCAGTATTACCTGAAGCACACGCCGAATCCAACGAAGCAAGGTGTTCGAGATTTTTTGCTGACGGCAGGCGCTATCGGCATTCTCTATAAAGAAAATGCATCTATCTCTGGCGCCGAAGTTGGCTGTCAGGGGGAAGTGGGCGTTGCCTGTTCCATGGCGGCGGCGGGGCTGGCTGCTGTTCTCGGTGCGGACATTCATCAGATCGAAAACGCTGCTGAAATTGGCATGGAGCACAACTTGGGTCTCACGTGCGATCCGGTTGCGGGGCAGGTTCAGATTCCGTGCATCGAGCGCAATGCCATTGCGGCAGTGAAGGCGATCAATGCCGCAAGAATGGCGCTTAACGGTGACGGTTCGCACTATGTGAGTTTGGATAAAGTGATCCGAACGATGCTCGAGACCGGCCGCGATATGCAGAGCAAATACAAAGAGACGAGTCAGGGGGGCTTGGCAGTCAACATTGTTGAATGCTGACTCGCGTTTGGGCCGGTGTCCTTCTCAAACGGAAATGGAGAGTGAATCCTCGTGGAACGGGTTCTAGTCAATTGCTCGCCGAGAGAAACGCGCGTTGCTACGCTTGAAGAAAGTGAAATCAAGGATCTTTTTCTTGAACGCAACTGTGCATGCGGTTTTGTTGGAAATGTTTATTGGGGCAAAGTCGTTCGAGTATTGCCAGGCATGCAAAGTGCATTCGTCGACATCGGGCTTGATAGAACGGCGTTTCTGCATGTTGCCGACGTAGAGGTTGCGCGCTTGACCGACGGAGCAACATTGCCGATCGAAAAGGTGCTTCATGAAGGCAAGCACCTGATGGTGCAGGTGGCCAAGGACCCCATCGGCACGAAGGGCGCTCGCCTTACGACCACGATTTCGCTCGCCGGCCGCAAGCTCGTATACCTGCCGAGGGATTCGCACATCGGCGTCTCGCAGCGCATTGAAAGCGAGGAGCGGCGCGAAGCGCTGCGCGCTTGGGTGACGTCCTTACGCTCTCCGGAGGAAAAGGGCGGATACATCGTTCGCACCTGCGCAGAAGAAGAGGCGACGGAGGAGGAATTCCTCAACGACATGGCATACCTGAGCCTTCTTTGGTCTGAGGTCAATAAGAAGGCACAGACAGCCAAGGTTCCTGCGCTGCTCTACAAAGATCTGTCGCTCTCTCAACGTGTTTTGCGCGACATGGTCCATCAGGAAACCGCTTCGATTGAAGTCGACAATCGAGAGGTCTACGAATCGTTGTGTGCCTTCGCCGACAGATTTGTGCCGTCGGTGAGAGAGCGACTGCACTTCTACGAGGGCGATCGCCCGCTTTTTGAGCTTTACGGTGTTGAGGAAGAAATTGAGCGGGCGCTCAGTCGCCGCGTAGATCTCAAAAGCGGCGGCTATCTCGTTTTCGATCAAACAGAGGCGATGACGACGATCGACGTCAATACGGGTGCCTTTGTCGGGAAGCGAGACTTCAGCGATACGGTCTTCAAGACCAATCTCGAAGCCGCTCAAGCAATCGCCAAACAGCTTCGTCTGAGAAATCTGGGCGGCATAATCATTGTCGACTTTATCGACATGCAGAAATCCGAGCACCGGGAAGCCGTGCTCGCGGAACTGCGTCGCGCCGTTTCGACGGACCGCACGCGCATGACGGTGAGCAACTTTACGGATCTCGGCCTTGTCGCCATGACGAGAAAACGCACGCGCGACTCGCTTGCTCACGTACTTTGCGAGCCCTGTCCGGTCTGTGGCGGCCGAGGTCAGATCAAGACGGCACGAACGGTTTGCTACGACATCATGCGTGAGATCGTTCGGCTCTCGAAGCAGTACGTGGACATGAAGGAATTTCGAATCCAGGCAAGTCAGACAGTCGTGGACCTGTTGCTAGAAGAAGAGTCCCAGGCATTGGAGCTCCTTCAGACTGCGGTCGAAAAACCCGTCCTGCTCGAAGTCGAGTCGAGCTACAACCAGGAACAGTGGGACGTCGTGCTCGCTTGAGCACGATTCCGGAAATGCATAAGGAGGCGTCATGGCTTTTGCCGACGAGCCTACGTTTTATTGGTACGACTACGAAACATTCGGCGTGAGAAGCCGCTCGGATCGCCCTGCTCAGTTTGCGGGGATTCGAACGGATCTTGACCTCAATCCGGTCGGCAGAGGCGAGGTCTTCTACGCCAAGCCCGCAGCGGACTATCTGCCGAGTCCGGAAAGCTGTCTCCTTACCGGCATTACGCCGCAGCTCTGTGACGAGAAGGGCATGGTCGAGAGCGATTTTGCGCAGGCTGTCTGGTCGCGCCTCAATGAGCCCGGGACCGTGAGCATCGGCTACAACTCGCTCGGCTTTGACGATGAGGTCAACCGCTTTCTTTTCTGGCGCAATTTCCTGGATCCCTATGCGCACGGCTATGCGAACGGGTGCGGTCGCTGGGACCTCTTTCCGCTTGTCTGTGCAACCTGGGCGCTGCGCGGCAGCGGCATTCGCTGGCCGCACTGGGAAGAGATTGATCCTGCGACGTATCCGAAGGCGGCAGGCCGCAAGGGTGTTTGCTTCAAACTCGAATTTCTGACGAAATTCAACGGCATTCGCCACAGCCGCGCACACGATGCATTGAGCGACGTCGAGGCGACGATCGGCCTGGCACGGCTTATCCGCGAAAAGGAACCGAGACTGTGGACGTGGGCCTATAGAAACCGAACCAAAGAAGCTGTTGAAGCGGCAGTGAACGACGCCAAACCCGTCGTGTGGGTGACGCCGAAGTTCGGCATTCAGAACGGCTGTACGCGAATCGTCGCCTGTATCTACGGCCATGGCAACGACCGATACATGTGGGACCTCATGCACGATCCGACGGAGCTCCGTTCCATTTCGATCGACGATTTCAGACTTCGCCTTTTCCCGACGCGTGCCGACAGACTCGCGGGCGTTCAGGCGCTGCCGATTCAGAAGCTCAAGACCAACGCTTCGCCATTTGTGTGCGGCAGCCTGAAGGTGCTTTCTCCCGATCGCGCCGAGAGGTACGGCATCGATTTCAACGTCGTTCTGGAAAATCATCAAAAACTTGCCGACGTTCTGCCGTTTGTCGGGCCGCTCATGGAAGCGGCGCTGATTCGTGATGAGGCGGGAGAGAGCGGGGATGTGGATCTCGATCTCTATAGCGGCGATTTCCCGCATCCCGCCGACAAGGCGCTCTTTCGGGAAATCCGTTCGAAGTCGCCGCAGGATCTCGCTAAGCTTGTCGCTTCGGGGACGATCGAATTTCGGGACGCTCGCTTTGAGGAACTGCTCTTACGCTTTCGTGCGCGCAATTGGCCCGAGACGCTTTCGGATGAAGAAGCGGCGCGCTGGCAGCAGTTTTGCGCCAAGCGTCTCCTTGAGGGCGAGCCGCCGTTCCTCACCATTGCGCAGTACTTTGAAGAAATCGATCGACTCGGCGAGGAAACGGATTTCACGGATGAAGCGCTTCAGGATCGGCTCGCGGCGCTATACGAGTGGGGCGAGCGGCTCGGTGAGGCGTGCGGCGAATGACGAGTGTTAAAGTGAAATCTGTTTAAAGCAACGCTTTATCTCAGAAAAAAGGACCACAAAGAGGCAACAAATGAAGACGATGAAAATCGGTTTGTCTTCGGGCATCAATCCGCTGCCCGCCATGCAGTGCAAAGCGGCTGTTTTTGCGGCTGCTGCGGCGCGCCAGGCAGACGTGGAACTCGTTGAGGATCATTTGGAAATGCGAGCGGATGCGCCGTGCGTGCGTGTCGGGCTTGCCGATCGTAAGATTGCGTCGCTTTTGAGCGTGCAGGCGCTTGAGGCGGCGGGCTGCGACAAGGCGGTTTTGCCCGACGTCAAGATTCAGCCCTACCTCGCCGAAGTACAGCGCGAAGTCGCGGTTCCCATCGTTCCGCTTTTTGCGGGTGTTGCCGATTACGTTAAAGCGCAGGGCGTCTCCCGTGTCGCTCTGCTCGGTACGGCGGCCGATGCCGGTTTTTTCAAGTCGCTACTGGGTAATGCGGTCGAGTGGGTGGATCTCACGGCAGAAGAGGCCGAAGCGTTCGAAGCCATTCAGAATCCGGAAACGGGTTTGCGCAAGCTCGGTTTGACGGATGCTTTTAAGGCGCAGCTCGTCGAAATCGGAAATGCGCTTGTTGCGCGCGGCGCGCAGTGCCTCCTTCCCAATTGCACGCAGGTGGCACGCTACGCACGTGAACTTCAGGCAGCAGGTCTTCCTATCTTTGACATTCTTCGCGACACGGCTGAGCGTGCAGTGGCCGAACCGTGCGAACGCAATCCGATCGGCTTCAAGATCGGCATGATCGGTGGTCTCGGGCCTGCCGCAACCGTCGACCTTTACGACAAGATCGTCAAGGCGACGCCCGCAAAGGTCGACCAGGCGCACATCAAGCTTGTCGTCGAACAAAATCCCCAGATTCCGGATCGAACCGCTGCGCTGCTCGAAGGCGGTGAAGATCCGACGCTTGCGCTCTACAACTGCGCCGAACGCCTTGAGCGCGACGGCTGCGACGTGATCATCGTGCCCTGCAATACGGCGCACGCGTTTGTGCCCTATCTTGAGCGCTACCTCAAGACGCCTTTTGTCAACATGCAGCAGACGGCTTTGGATGAAATCAAAGCCAAGCTCGGCGACGCGGCGCGCGTGGGGCTTCTCGCTACGTCGGGCACGATTCGCACCGGCATCTACGGCGACAAGGCCAAAGCGATGGGGTTGCCGATCTTTGTGCCCGACGAAACGCATCAGGCGCGCGTCATGGCTGCCATCTACGGTCCGCAGGGTGCCAAAGCGGGCTTCACGGACGGCGTCTGCCGAGAGGATCTTCTGAGCGCGGCCGAGTACCTCGTGAAAACCTATGACTGCAACTGTCTCATTCTCGGCTGCACGGAGCTTCCCCTCATTCTTGACGAGTCGGACGCCTTCGACGTAGCCGGCAAGTCGGTTGTCGTTGTCGACCCGACGGCAGCGCTTGCGCGCCGTGTTGTCGGACTGGCAGAAAAGGCGACCGAGGAGCGCGGCGTTCGTTAAGGCGCGTCTCTTTTCCAGAGTAATTAAGACAAGGAGGCGAATTCCTTGCGGATTCGCCTCTTCGAGCGCTTGGACGAGCGTAAAAAGGAGAGATTCCCATGATGAGCAAAGCGTATGCGCCGATTGTGCCCGCGAAAGTGGCTTTCATCGGTCTTGGCGTAATGGGCTATCCGATGGCCGGGCACCTCGCCCGAGCCGGTCATCAGGTGACGGTTTATAACCGCACCGCCGCCAAGGCGGAAAAGTGGGCCGCAGAATTCGGCGGCAGTACTGCGGCAACGCCTCGCGAAGCGGCGGAGGGCGCCAAGTTTGTCTTTGCCTGCGTCGGCAACGATGACGATCTGCGAAGCGTCGTGCTCGGCAAAGACGGTGCGCTCGCCGGCATGGCGCCGGGGGCGATTTTCTGCGACCACACGACCGTCAGCGCGAAGGTTGAGAAAGAGCTGGCTGAAGCGGCGCACGCTCTGCAGGTCGACTACATCGATGCCCCCGTTTCGGGCGGCCAGGCCGGTGCGGAAAACGGTGTTCTGACGGTCCTTTTGGGGGGTGACGAGTTGCCCTGTTCGCTTCTTAGCCCGATCATCGACTGCTACGCGCAGCAGGTGACCCGTTTCGGACCGGTCGGCGCCGGGCAGCTCGCCAAGATGGTGAACCAGATTTGCATTGCGGGCTGCGTACAGGGGCTCGCCGAAGGGATCGCGTTCGGCATGAATGCGGGGCTCGACGTGTCTCTTCTCGTCAATGCACTCGGCGGCGGCGCCGCTTCTTCGTGGCAGATGATCAATCGCGGCGAAACGATGGCCGAGGGCAAGTTCGACTTTGGGTTTGCGGTCGACTGGATGCGCAAAGATCTCGGTATCGCCATGGCGGAAGCCAAGGAAAACGGCTCTGAACTTCCCGTGGTGGCGCTTGTCGACAGCTTCTACAAAGAAATTCAGAGCGCAGGCGGCAATCGTATGGATACGTCGAGTTTGATTGTTTTATTGCCGCGAAAGGGGTTTCAGTTGCTCAAATAGTGGCTAGGCAACTCTAAGACATTTGCAGCGGTATCTACCAAAACGGCATAACTTTCGGTACGTACAGTCGAGGTTGCTTAGATATGTAGTTTTAGGTTCTTTTTGTTACTTTCATTTTTTTTTGCGGGGTCTATGTAAAAAAGATGGCTTCAGCTAACTGCACTAAATATTAAAGATTCTCTGAGTAAAAGCCATATTTAATGGTATTTGCTAAAGTGGAATTTTTATTCTATGTGTCTATTAGGGTTTGTATAATCTATCGTTTTTGTTGAGGATGCTCTGATTAAATCGGCCTGAATAGGTTCATTGCACGGGCCGACGAAATT
>ERZ1090868.7-NODE-7-length-160344-cov-43.562609_pt1 | contig 160344 bp, 133 predicted proteins | sample MGYA00478475_ERZ1090868 | MGnify/ENA primary metagenome ERZ1090868 (study PRJEB33644, sample SAMEA5815747) | chicken gut metagenome | biome: Chicken; feature: Gastrointestinal Tract; material: Caecum | place: Ireland | collected 2019-01-01 | study: A study of the...
CACCCCCCCACCCCCGCGCCCCCCCCGCCCCCCCCCCCCGCGCCGCCCCGCCCCCCCCCCCCCCCCCTCCTCCCCCCCCCCCCCCCCCCCCCCCCCCCCTCAAAACCCCCCCCCCCCCCCCCCCCCCCCCCCCCCCCCCCCGCCCCCCCCCAACCCCCCCCGGGGGGGGGGGGGGGCCCCCCCCCCCCCCCCCCCACGCCGTCATCGCAACGATATCCCGAAGCCCCTGTCCTTTAGTCCTCCAACGAGTCCAGGTAATCGGCCACCAGCCGCAGCATCTGCGAGGGCTTGACGCCCAGCGACAGGGCGATCGACCCCAGCAGCTCCGAGCTGGCCTCCTTCTGCCCGCGTTCGACCTCGGACAGGTACCCCAGCGATACGCCGGCCTTCTCGCTGACCTCGCGCAACGTCTTGTGGTCGCGGGTGCGCAGGTCACGCAACACATGGCCGATGGCCTCGCGCAGCGACACCTCCTTGGCTTCGGGTGCCGTCTCCACGGCTCGCCCGGCATGGCCGCGCGTCCGCTCGGCGAAATCCTCCTGCTGCCACATCCGCTCCAGGGCGGCCTGCCGCTCCTCCTTGGCCTTCTTGGCGGCACGGGCCTTGATCACCTGCTGCTGCGCGAACATCACGGCACGCCGCTGCGCGGGAGTCAGGTCGCGCATGCGCGCCCCGGTTGCCTTGGCCGGGGCGGCGGTCATACCCGCCCGTTCGACTCGCTCGCGGGTCACAGTCATCGATTCCATCACGTCATCCCTTTCGGCTCGGCGTCGTTCATCCATACCACTACGAACAACACCGCAGACGCGGGATTATTCCTGTGAATCCACTGTGAATCCGCTCACATTTTCCAGAACGCGCAACACCGTTAGCAACCGGATCCGCTCGCGGTCGCCCGAGAGCATCAACCGCACCGACGTCGTGGTCCGCGGGCCGTCCCCGGCGTCGAACGATGGTACCGAAAAACCCACATACACCAGTCCGGCGGGCTTGTCCCCGTCCGGCCCCGGACCGGCCACACCGGTGGTGGACAATCCGATGACCCGTCCCCCATACGCCGGCTGATCGTACAGCCGGGCCGTGCCGAGGGCCATCTGCCTAGCCACATCCGGGTGCACGGCTCCCTCACGCCGCAGCAGGTCGGCGTCGACCCCCAACACGGACGCCTTGGCCGCGATGTCATAGGTCACCGCCGAACCGAGGAACACGCGCGAGGCACCGGGGATGCGCACGAACGCGTCGGCCAGCAATCCCCCGGTCAGCGACTCGGCCGCGGCGATGCGCACGCCGCGAGACCCGCACCATCCCAGCACCGCCTGCGCCAACGCGTCGCAGCGGCGCCGGATCTCCCCCGCGGACAGGCTCCCGCTCATGCGGCAGGCTTGCGGAAGGTGTTGATCAGGTAGATGGCGCCGGAATACAGGCATAGCACCAGCGCCACGTAGATCACGATCTGCGTGAGCCACGTGTACGCCGTCAGCCACCACGGATTCGGCCCGGTGCCGGGCGCGAGCGTCCACAGCGGCACCAGCAGCAGGGACAGGCCCACGCACTGGAACACGGTCTTGAGCTTGCCCGGCCAGGCGGCGGCGATCACCTTGCCGCCGGGCTGTTCCATGACGAAGAAGCGCATGACCGTGATGCCGAGTTCCCGGATGAGGAACAGCGCCACGATGACCCAGCCCCACACCACGTTGCCGAACTCGCCGAACGCCGCGGCCACGACCAGCGCGCCGCAGGTGAGCAGCTTGTCCGCGATCGGGTCCATCAGCTTGCCCATCTCGGTCACCTGATTGTATTTGCGGGCCATCCAGCCGTCGATCTTATCGGTGGATGCGGCGATGATGAAGATGATGGCCGCCACCCAGCGCAGCGTCGGATTGTCCACGCCGTACGGCCCCGCCATGATGTCAAGCACCAGGAACACCACCACCAACGCGATGCGTGCATAGGTGACCAGGTTCGGCGGCGCGTTCCAACCGTCGAGCAACGAGTTCGTGGTCTGTTCATCGGTTTTCTGCATACTCTTCACTGTACCCCGAATCCTGTTCTTGTGTACGCCGCCGTATTCGAATCCGACACATCGCAACGCCATCCGTCACATGGACAGGGCGTCCTGCGTCGGCGCGCTGGAGGTCAGGCTGTCGGTTTCGCCGCGGATGAACGCCAGCACCGCGGGCAGGTCCTGCGGCTGCACCAGCACCTGGCGGGCCTTCGAGCCCTCCGAGGGACCGACGACGCCGCGTGATTCCAGCAGGTCCATCAGGCGCCCCGCCTTGGCGAACCCCACGCGCAGCTTGCGCTGGAGCATGGAGGTCGAGCCGAACTGCGTGGTGACCACCAGCTCGGCGGCCTGCAGCAGCACATCCATGTCGTCGCCGATCTCCTCATCCGGCTCCAGGGCGTGCTTCTCGGCGTCCTTGGCCATCTGCTCGATATCCTCACGGTAGTGCGGCTTGCGCTGCGTGCGCACGTATTCCACGGCCTTGCGGATCTCCGACTCCGACACCCACGAGCCCTGCACGCGGATCGGCTTGGCCGAACCCATCGGCAGGAACAGGGCATCGCCCTGGCCGATCAGCGTCTCGGCACCCACCGTATCCAGGATGACGCGGGAATCGGTGGCCGATGACGTGGCGAACGCCAGACGCGAGGGGATGTTCGCCTTGATCAGGCCGGTCACCACGTCCACCGACGGACGCTGCGTGGCCAGCACCAGATGCACGCCCGCGGCTCGCGCCAACTGGGTGATGCGCTGGATCGAGCTCTCCACATCGTTCTTGGCCACCATCATCAGGTCGGCCATCTCGTCGACCACCACCAGCAGGTACGGGTACGGGGCGACCTTGCGGTTCGAACCGGCGGGGGCATGCACCTTGCCGGCCCTCACGGCCTCGTTGAAATCCTTGACGTGGCGGAACCCGAAGAACTCCAGATCGGAGTACCGGGCGTCCATCTCCTTGACCACCCACTCCAACGCCTGCGCGGCCTTCTTCGGATCGGTGATGATCGGGGTGAGCAGATGCGGGATGCCGGCATAGGCGGAGAGCTCCACGCGCTTGGGATCGACCAGGATCATGCGCACCTGTTCTGGGGTGGCGCGCATGATGATCGAGGTGAGCATCGAGTTGACGAAGCTCGACTTGCCCGAACCGGTGGCGCCGGCGACCAGCAGGTGCGGCATCTTGGTCAGGTCGGCGGTCACGAAATGGCCCTCGACGTCCTTGCCGATGCCCGCCAGCATCGGGTTCGGGTCGTTGACGGCGTTGTCGGAGCGCAGCACGTCGCCCAGGTGCACGATCTCGCGATCGGCGTTCGGGATCTCGATGCCGATCGCCGACTTGCCCGGAATCGGCGACAGGATGCGCACATCCGAGCTCGCCACGGCGTACGCGATGTTCTTCTGCAGGTTCGTGACCTTCTCGACCTTCACGCCGGACCCGAGCTCCACCTCGTACTGGGTCACGGAAGGTCCGCGCAGGAACCCGACGACCTTGGCGTCCACGTTGAACTGCTGGAACGTGGAGGTCAACGCCTGGATCACCCGGTCGTTGGCCGGGGTGCGCGCCGCATGCGGCTGCCCCTTGGCCAGCAGGTTCAGATCGGGCAGACGGTACGGGGCGTTCTGCGTCGTCGGGGCGCCGTCGTCGCCCGCCGCCGGCTCGTCGGCGATCTCGCCGGTCTGCGGGTCCACGGTCATCTCGCCGTCCTCCCCGATCGAGGCCCACGGGTCGGCTTCGGACAACGGACGCGTCATGTCGTCGACCGGCAGCACATGCGTGGCATCCACCGGCGCATGGTTCGAGTTCGTCATCACCGCCGTTTCATCCGCGGCCCTGCCTGCGGACGAAACCGTGCGCGCACCGTCCGACGCGGGCGCGCCCAGCACGCGGGTCTCGGCTGCGTCCCCATGGCGACTGGCCGCATGGTCGAACGGATCGTCGCCCTCATACCGTTCCAGCGTGCGATCCGTACGCTTGCCCGACGCCTTGGAGAACAGCCGGGAGAACCAGCCCTTCCTGACGGATCGGGAGCCATCGGTACCGTCATCGTCGCCGTCATGCGAGGGAACCCCTTCGGCGAACGACAACGTGCCATCCCCCACACGCACCTCGTTCGGGAACTGCGGTCGCTCGTCCGCCTGCTGATTGCCGCGGACCCTGTCCATCACGGATCCAACCCGCTGCGGCACATCGGTGACATGCGTGCGGGTGATCAGCAGCAACGAGAACAGACCCACGATCACGAACACCGCGATCGCGAACGCCTCGGACAGACCCCAAGCCAGGGGGGATCCGAGGACGAAACCGAGCAGGCCGCCGGCGCTCTGTATCGCGCCGATGTTGAATCCGGGCACGTCGGCGATCAGCGCCACGTCGATGATCGAACAGATCGACCACATCAGCAGCACCCAGCCGGCCAGCACGCGCGGATTGTCCGAATCCTTGCCGGAGTTGCGCATCAGACGGACCGCCACGATCACCAGCACCACCGGCACCACCACGCTCATCACGCCGAACAGGCCCGAAGCCACGGCGTGGAGGAACACCCCCAGCGGGCCGTTGACCCGGAACCATTCGGAGGCGCAGAAGCACACGGCCAGCACCAGCATGAGGAAGCACAGGCCATCGCGGCGGTATGTGGGATCGTACTCGCCGACGCCGGTCAGCGAGCGCACCGCGGCGCCCATGCCCCGCGGCACCGCCAGCAGGGCGCGTTTCCACACCGGTTCCGCGGGCGGCTGCGACTGGGCCGCGCGACCGTCCTGACCCTTGGTACGCTTCGTGGTTTGAGAAGAGGAGTTGCTTCGTGCCATAACGCAACAGATTGTACAACCCGGCACGGTCGCCGCCCGGGCCGGGCCGGCAACGTGCACCCCATCCGCGCAGATCCGCGACACACGGCGCAGGACGCGTGATTCCGCGCCCGCGCCGCTATCATCGGAGTATGACTCCAGCGGAACGTGCGAGCGCAGTCGCATTTGCACTGAAGAACTGCGCGTTGGATTCAATGGCGCCGAGCGACGCGACGATGCGGGTGACGGCGCGATACGAGTACGGGGATATCGACGTCTCCCGATTGCTCGACGATGCGGACGACGACCGCAGCAGCGCGGTGTTCGTGCGGACGATCGTGCTGGCCGAACGCCGTTGGCCGGCCACCACCGACCTGGACGAGTTGCGGGCCATCCACCGGGGACTCTTCGAGGGGGTGTTCAACGACGCCGGACGGCTGCGTACCCGCGACACCACACGGGAGGACACCGAGGACCGGGCGCGCGCGAAGAATCCAGAGGCGTTCTTCCCCGCCAATCTCATCGAAACCGGGGCGTTGAACATCGCCACCGAGCTGGCGGACAAACGAAACCTGCGCAACCTGGACCGCGGCGATTTCATCCGGCAGCTGGCCCATATCTACGACGAGCTGGGCTACCTGCACCCGTTCAAGGGCGGCAACGCGATGACGCTGCGCATCTTCGCCTCGCGGCTCGCGCACGATGCCGGATGGGATCTGGACTGGGGCCCGGTGGACCGCGAACTGTACCGGACGGCCAAGCACGACGCCTACCGCGGCCAGACCACGGGCTTCGAACGCATGTTCGATCTGATGGTCAGACCGGCGAACCCGACGCGCGTGTTCCTCATCGCCGGTTGGGATCAGGGCCCCGCCCACTGAATCCCCGTTCGTTCGCCGTCGTGCGACTCCGCCGCGCGTCGACGCGTGCCGGAGTCGCACGACGATGACGCTATCGCCCCTTCTTGGCAGGTATCAGCGGAGCATCAGGCGGCGATGTCGCCGAGATGGTGCTGCGTGTACGCGTCGGCCTGGGCGTCGATGGCGTCGTAGTCGCCCGCATCGGCGTGGTCAACGACGGCCATCGCGTTGGACACCAGATTCGGGTTCTGCGCGCGCAGCCAATGAATGCGCGGATCACGTCCGAACCATCCCATCTGCTTGCGGGCCAGCCGCTTGGTCTTCTGAGCGATATCGGCGAACGCCTCGTTCTCGCTCCACAGGCCGTCCAGATAGTCGATGACCTGCTGGTAGCCGAGCGCGCGGGAGGCGGTCGCCCCCAGTCGCGGCCGCAGACGCCGCACCTCATCCACGAACCCGTCCTCGCGCATCCGTGCGGTCCGCAGGTCGATGCGCCGATCCAGCTCCTCGCGGGGCAGATCCAGGCCGATCTGCACGCTCGGAATCACATACCGGTACCGCGGCAGGCTCGCCGAGTACGGGCGGCCGGTGATCGCGATGACCTCCAGCGCGCGGATCGTGCGGCGCGGGTTGCGCGGATCCATGCGGGAGGCCGCCACCGGATCCTTGGCCCTGAGCTCCTCGAACAGGATCCCCGGCCCTTCGGTTTCGGCGCGATGCTCCAGCTGCGCCCGCACGTCGGGGTCGGTGCCGGGGAACGAGATGTCGTCGATCGCGGCGCGCGCGTACAGTCCGGAACCACCCACCAGGATCGGGCGGATGCCGCGGGATTGCAGATCGGCGATGCAATCGCGGGCCAGCGTCTGGAACCGTGCCACGCTCATCGCGTCGTCGGGGTCGACGATATCGATGAGATGGTGCGGCACCGCCGCCAGTTCCTCCGGTGAGGGCTTCGCCGTGCCGATATCCATGCCGCGGTACATCTGGTAGGCGTCCGCGTTGACGATTTCGGCCCGTTCGCCGCGTTCGGCGAGGGCCCGCGCGATGGCGATGCCCAGGCCTGTCTTGCCGGAGGCGGTGGGGCCGACGATCGAGACGACGCGGGGGCGGTCAGTGGCGCACATGGTAGGTCTGGCCGGCTTTCGGATCGGGATCGGCAATCAGATTGTGCCGGGCGGCATGGGTGACCGTGGCGGTGACGAAATCGCCGACCTCGGGCATCGGCTCGCCTTCGGGCACGCCGACATGCACCAGCACGCCCGTCCGCTCACGGCCGGTCACGCGATGCGTGGCGGCGTCCTTCTTGCCATGGGTGCCGGTGATCATCACCTCCACGTCGCGTCCCTCGAACTTGGCCATCTCCTCCTCGGTGATGCGCTCCTGCAGTGCGACCAGGCGTTCGAACCGCTCCTGCACCACGTCCTTGGGCACCTGTTCCATCGCGGCCGCGGGCGTGCCCGGGCGCGGCGAGTACTCGAACGTGAACGCCGACGAGAACCGGGCCTCCTCCACGATCCGCATCGTCTCCTCGAAGTCCTCCTCGGTCTCCCCCGGGAACCCGACAATGATGTCGGTGGAGATCTGCGCATCGGGCATCGCCTCGCGCACCTTGCGCAGGATATCCATGAACTTCGCCGTGCGGTAGGAGCGGCGCATGGCACGCAGGATGCGGTCGGAACCGGACTGCAACGGCATGTGCAGCTGGTGCATGACATTCGGGGTCTGCGCCATCGCGGCGATCACGTCGTCGGTGAACGCGGCCGGATGCGGCGAGGTGAACCGGACGCGCTCCAACCCCTCGATCGTGCCGCAGGCGCGCAGCAGCTTGGAGAACGCGTACCGGTCGCCGATGCCGTAGCCGAACGAGTTCACGTTCTGCCCCAGCAGCGTGACCTCCTTGGCGCCCTGCTCCACACAGCGGCGCACCTCGTCGAGGATGTCGCCGGGGCGGCGGTCGTGCTCCTTGCCGCGCGTCGTCGGCACGATGCAGAACGTGCAGGTGTTGTTGCACCCCACCGAGATCGACACCCAGCTCGACACCTTCGAGGCGCGCACGGCCGGCAACTGGCTCGGGAAATAGTCGAGTTTGTCGACGACCTCCACCTGCGGCTCGCCGGTGGCGCGATGCTGGTCGAGCAGACGCGGCAGCGAACCGATGTTCTTGGTGCCGAACACGGCGGCGACCCACGGGGCGCGCCGGGCGATCCGCTCACGATCCAGCTGGGCCATGCACCCGCCCACGGCGATCTGCAAACGCGGGTTGCGGCGGGTCAGTTCCGCCCATAGCCCCACCGTGCCGTACATGCGTTCCGTCGCGTTCTCGCGCACGGCGCAGGTGTTGAGCACAATCAGATCCACGTCCTTGTCGGCCACCTGCTGCTCGGTGGCCGGCACATAGCCATCCTGCTCCAGCACGCCGGCGATGCGCTCGGAATCGTGCACGTTCATCTGGCAGCCGAGTGTGTGAATGGCATACACGCCTTTGCCGCGCTCGCCGGCCGACACACGCGGGTCGGCGGCATCGGCCTGCTTCGAGGCGCGCTCCGCCTCGGTCATCATCGCTTCATCCATGAAACCCCATGCTAACCGAGAGCTCGGATTGACGGACGGGGCTATGATGGTGACCGTGATACTTGACCGACACAGCCGATTGAACTCCGCCGAACTCGAGGCGCGCCTGAAGGCGACGAACTTCGGCGACGGGCAATTCCCTGTGGACCAGATCACCGAATTCGTCAATCTCATGCAGGTCTACGAGGGGGCGATGTATGAGATCAGCACCAAGCTGGAGGTGCTCGACGAGGAGTTCCAGGTGCGGTTCTCGCACAACCCGGTGCACCACATCGAGCGCCGTCTCAAGTCGATCTCCTCGATCCTGGGCAAGCTCGAACGCCGCGAACTGCCGAAGACGGTGGAATCCATCAAGGACAATCTCTTCGACGTGGCCGGCGTGCGCGTGATCTGCAACTACCGCGACGACGTGTACTCGGTGTCCAACTACCTGTCCGCGCAGTCGGACATCCAGGTGCTGCGTGTCAAGGACTACATCAAGAACCCCAAGCAGAACGGGTACCGCAGCCTGCACGTCATCTACGCGGTGCCGGTGTTTCTCTCGTCCGGCGCGCACTACACCCCGGTGGAGGTGCAGTTCCGCACCATCGCGATGGATTACTGGGCCAGCCTGGAGCACGCGCTGCGGTATAAGACCGACCTGCCGGACGTCAAGCTGAGCGAGCATTCGCAGACGCTGCTGGACTGCGCGCGCAGCCTGCAGAACATCGAGGTGCAGATGCAGAACATCCACCGGGACATCAACGGCGCGCCGCAGGTGGACGAGGCCCCGCACTCCTGACGCCGCGGTGGCGCGACGGTGCAACGCCGCGTTATTGCACCGTGTTGCCGCACTGTGCCGATTGCCAAGATTCTGTGCCCGCGGCGGAATTCTTCACCATTCGTTCAGCATCTCCCCGTACGATGGGGGAAATGCCGGCCATCCGGCCGGGTTGTTCCAAGGAGTGATGATGACTTTCGGCCAACAGCCGCAAGGCGGCAACGGCTATAACCAGCAGCCGCAGAACCAGTACCAGTACAACGCGCAGCAGTCGTACGCCTATGCGCCCAACGGCACCGCCGCCATCAACGCCCAGGCGACCTACGCCTTCGAGGAGGCGCAGCGCATCTCCGTCACGAAGGCCTATGGCGAGATGACCATCGGTCTGGTCATCACGGCCGTGGTGGCCGTGCTCGCGCAGATGAGCGGCGCCTATGTGGCGTTCCTCCAGGCCACCGGTCTGATCGGGTTCATCCTGTTCGCCGTGGTGCAGGTGGGTCTGGCCGTGTTCCTCGGCGCCCGCATCATGACGATCAAGTCGAGCACCGCCCGCGTGATGTTCTACGTGTATTCCGCACTGATGGGCTTCACGCTGAGCTCGATCTTCATGATCTACGACCTGGGCTCGATCGGTCTGGCGCTGGGCATCTGCGCGGCGTTCTTCTTCGTGCTCACGATGTTCGGCATGACCACCAAGATCAACATGCTCAAGGCCGGCCCGATCCTGCTCGTCGGCCTGATCGTGCTCATTGTGGCCGAACTGCTGCTGACGTTCCTGTTCCCCGGGGATACGATGCTGATGGTCGTCTCCGCGATCGGCCTGGTGCTGTTCGCCGCCATGACCGTGCATGACGCCCAGCAGACGCGCGCCATCTTCAACGAATACGCCGGCTACGGGCCGGAGATGATCAAGAAGGTCTCGATCATCTGCGCGCTGAACCTGTACCTGGACTTCGTGAACATCTTCCTGTACATCCTTCAGCTGCTGGGTAACAGGGACTGAACCCGACCAGCCATGGCGGTGACGAACGTTCGAGACGCCGCCGCAGGGGCCGCATCCATCCGGATGCGGCCCTATTCGTTCCGGTACGACACACAGACGCTCCACGGCGCATATAGCGACGAAACGCCGACGGAACGTTCGGATGACGATAATCGCCATGTCCGATACGATGACCCATGGCTGTTCCGCGGCATCGCCGCGGCACCCCCATTCATCCCCCTGTCTTCGTTCAAAGGACCGCCATGACCTCCATCCGTCGACCGCGCGCCCTGGCCTGCATAGCCCTGCTGGTGCTGTTGGGATTCTCGTTGGGATTCTCCGAATTCACCGTCATCGGCATCGAACCCGAACTCGCAGAGGCATTCGATGTGCCGCTGGCCCGTGTGGGCGAGCTCATCAGCTTCTTCTCCGTGGCCTACGCGGTGCTCACGCCGCTGCTGGCCGTATCGACCGGCAGATTCCGCCGGTTCACGCTGCTGATCGTCTACGTGGCATTGTTCTGCGTCTCCAACATCATGATGACCTTCGCGCCGACCTTCGAGGTGCTGCTGGCCGCCCGCATCCTGCTCGGCGCGGTCTCGGGAGCACTGCTGGCTGTCGGCGTGACGTTCATCCCCGAGCTGGTGGGCGTGCACCGCATGTCGATGATGATCTCGGTGGTGTATGCGGCGTTCTCCGTGGCGATGGTGGTGGCCACGTCGGTCGGCAAGATCGTGGCCGAGGTGCTGAACTGGCATGCGGTGATGATCATCGCGCTGGTGCTGGCGCTGGCGGTCAGCGCGGCCATGCTGGCGGTGCTCCCCCGGCACGGTTCGACCGATGAACCGTCCACGGTTCGGGAACAGGCCGGACTGCTGACGGAGCCGCAGATCCTCGTCGGCATCGCGATCTTCCTGTTCGGCGTCGGCTCGGTCTACGTGTTCTACGGGTACGTCACCCCGTATCTGGAGGATGTGCTGGGCATGGACGCGGTCGGCGCGAGCATGACCCTGATGGTGTACGGCGTCATGTGCTTCGTCTCCAACCTGATCTCAGGCTGGGTGGATCTGAGATACGGCATGAAGGCGCTGCTGGTCGTATTCCCGGTTCAGGCGCTGTTCCTGGTGGCGCTGTTCATGGTCAGCCCGGCCATGCCGTGGTCTCTGGTGCCGGTCATGCTGGTGGGCCTGTCGATGTATGTGGTCTCGGTTTCCTGCATCTCGCTGTTCATGCGCGTGGCGCGCGAACGCCATCCGAAGGCGATGGTGCTGGCCAGCTCGCTGGAGCCGATGGCGTTCAACATCGGCATCGCCTTCGGCACGGCCATCGGCGGCGCCGTGGTCTCCGGCCCGGGATTGCGGTACGTCGGGCTCGTCGGGGCGCTGTTCTCATTGGTGGCGGCCGGATTCGTGCTGCTGACGCTGCTCATTGACCGCAAAGTGCGATAAAAAACCGACGTTGCCGGAATACGGCTATTCCGGCAACTCGATTCATAGCTCGAAAGCATGGGAGATCATCGGCGCATCATCGTCAAACGAAATCAGATCGCTCACTTGGACCTCCACAGGTGAGGAATCCTCCAGCACGTAACCAAGTGATACGGTGCCGGTAGCGCCTGGCTGCAGTTCGGCAAGATACGAGTTCGCATCGTATCCTTCCGGAGCATCCACGTAGATGGCCGTCTCCAGTCCATGGCCGTTCTGGAAAACGCTCGTTTGCAGCACCGATGCGAACGATGCGTTGGAATCCGTCGTGTTCGTCCATTCGAGCGTCACCAACACGGTGGGATTGCCCTCATAATCGTTCCCGCTGGATACCGCGGATACCAGACGTACATGAGCGGATTGCAGATCCCCTTCCGAATCCTGAACCGGCGCAGCCTCAGTTTCTCCATCCTCAACGCCCGAGGCATCCGCGCCCTGCTCCTGCTGGGAAGAGCCGGCACCCAACGCATCGTCGATAGCATCGACCGCAGCCTGCTGCATAGCCAAGGTGATGACGATGCCCAGCACCGACAACACGACCGCGACAACCGATAGCATTTTGCCATCCCGCTTGCCACGAAATGCGGCCACGGTTCCGACAAGTGCCAACACGGCACCGACGAATCCCAACACAGCCGCGGCATTGTTGATGATTGGTATGAAGCTCAGTATCACGGCGATGATGCCGAGAATCAACCCCACAACGCCACATATCGTGATGCCTCGATTGGCTCGTTGTCCCGATCCCACATCCGACACAGGCTGCGGTGTTCCATGCTCATCCATGTTGTTTCCTTCTTTCTCGTCGCCTTCGGTGAAACGAATATCATGAACCCGAATAGGTACGATTGCCACGCTACGAGATAATGCAGGAAACCGATACTGGACGAACGGTCATTTCCATTCGCCCTTTCGGGCAGTCGGTTATGCCCCGCCACACCATGGCGAATCAATGAGGGATGCCGATAATGGTGACTATGAGCAATTCCGATTTCCGTGACCGCAATCGCACACGGGGCAGCCGGCCGTCCGGCGTAACGCCAGACGATGAGGTGCCGGTTCACGGTACCCGGAAAAGCAGCCTGGTGATGGTGCCCATAGCCATCTTCATGTGTCTGGCGCAAACGTCCTTCGCCGCTGCCCGCTATGGAAGTTCGGATCCGCAGTTTCTCTGGTTCATGTTCTCCACGCTTGTCGCCATTCCTTCGGGATTGCTGCTGCTCGCCAGGGACCGCCACCCCGAAGCGGTCTTCTGGGGGTCATGCGCCCTGGTCATCGCCTTCCCCTTCGATTCGATGCTCGCCCTGATGGCCATGACCTCGCTGCTCGCCCGGCGATCCTCGCGCGCGGTCACGGTGCGCGCCATCGCGGCGCTCGTCGGATTGCATCTGCGTTCCAAGGCCATCGCGGCCTCGGCCGAAGCCAAGGCCGATGCCGCCGCCAATCAGGCGCACACCCTGCAGGCCAATCTGAACAACCAGCAGCTCGCCGACGCCATCGCGGCGGAGGCACACGACACCCTCGCCCATTCCCTGTCGCTCCTGGCGTTGAATGCCAGCGCGCTGCAGGCCGAATCGGACAAACTGTGCACCATGACGCAGTCGAGCGAGGACGCCGTCCGCACCCACGCCGATTCCATCGCCCAACAGGCGCAGCAGATCCGCAGACAGGCGGCGGGCGCACTGGATGAGGCCCACACAATCATCGACATGCTCCGGCATCCCGATCAGGCGTACGTCCAGCTGGCCCCGTCCGACGACACGGCCCTCACCCGGGAATCGCTCAACGAGCTCATCACCGACGCGCGCCAGGCCGGCATGCGCGTGGATACCTGGATCGACATCCAGCAGCTCAGCAAGCTGGACGAGAATCTCGGCAAAATCGCCTACGGCGCCGACGAACGGGGCGTGTTCCATATCGACGCCCGTCTGCCCTGGATCCGCAACGGTGCCGAACAGCAGCCGAACGTTGCCGGCCTGGCCTAGGATACAACCGTGAACGAGTTGGAAGACAGCCGTCCGATCCGTGTGAGCGTGGTGGACGATGACCCGATGATCTGTCAGGCGATGGGTCTGATCCTCAACGATTATTCCGAAGGCCGCATCACCGTCGTATCCACGTCGGTCGATGGCCGCGAGGCGGTCGAGCGTGCGGAGCAGGAGCATCCGGACGTGGTCCTCATGGATATCGCCATGCCGGGAATCGACGGCATCGAGACAACACAGCGGTTGCGCGCCTTACGACCCGCACCTCACGTGCTCGTCCTCACCTCGCTGAGCCCGGCCGACACGGTCGAGCGTGCGGTCGAGGCCGGCGCGGAGGGGTTCGTATCCAAGACGGACGCGCCCGATGAGATCATCCGACGCGTAATCGGCGTCTGCAAGGGCGCGCCCCAATTCAATTCGGCGAGCCAACGGCAACTGATCGGCGGGCTCAGCCGGCAACGGCCGCAATCCCGTCGCGATGAGGCGCGGGCCCTGTTGGACACGCTGCCCGCACGCGAGCGCGAAGCCGTCATACTGGCCGCCGAGGGGTACACGAACGCGGAGATCGCCCAACGCATGTTCATCTCCGAGCGCACGGCCAAGGCGCATCTGTCCTCGGCCGCGGACAAGCTGTGCATGGGACGCGTGCAGATGGCACGGCTCGTGGAGCGCGCCGACCTTCCCGAACAACGCTGAACGGCAGGCCGTACTCCTTCAGTGGGCGGATTGTTCGTTCAGTGGGCGGGCTATGGCAAAGCCTCGGCTTGGAATGGAGCCATTTTCAGCCATATCTCAAGCCGAGGCTTCATGATAGGGCGCCCACTGAAGCGTTCATTCGCCCACTGAAGAGAATCTCAGCCTTGGCTCGGCGCGTCGTCGCCTGGGATATCCGCCTGCTGAATGGCGGGGCCTGCGGGAATCAGGCTTGGGCGGCCTTCCAGGCGCGGTATTCGGCGGCCTTGGACTGCCAGTATTCGCGATCCCTTTCGCCGATCTCACGGATGACGCGGCACGGGTTGCCGACGGCCACCGAATGAGACGGGATGTCCTTGGTCACCACCGATCCGGCGCCGATCACCACATCATCGCCGATCGTCACGCCCGGGCAGACGATGACGTTGCCGCCGAACCAGACGTCGCTGCCGATGGTGATGGGCAGACCGCCCTCCATGGCCTCGTTGCGCACCTCGGCGTCGATCGGATGGTACGGGGTGTACAGGCCGACGCGCGGGCCGAAGAACACGTTGTCGCCGATGGTGATCGGGGCGACGTCCAGGAAGATGCAGTCCATGTTGGCGTAGAAGTTCCTGCCGATGCGCGTGTTCGAGCCGTAGTCGCAGTTGAACGGCGCCTCGACGAAGGACCCCTCCCCCAGTTCGGCGAACAGCTCGCGGAAGAGCGCCATGCGCTCGTCGAGCCTGTCATAGTCCATCGTGTTGATCGCATGCACAAGGCGGCGTTTGCGCATGTTGGCCGCGCCGAGTTCCGGGTCGGCCGCCACATACAGTTCGCCGGCGAGCATGCGTTCCTGTTCGCTGGTGTATTGCGTCATGCACACCATGCAACACCATCGCGCGATGCAACACGCCGACATAATGACAACGTTTGCATAATCTGAGCCGAGAAAATCCGAGATATGGTCGGACAAAAGCTCCGGCATCCGGCCCATAACGAGAAACGCCCGTCCCACGGGAATGGGGGCAGGCGTTCCGGTTCGCAGTGGCTTCGCGTCAGCGCTTCATCAGGTTGCGCAGCACGTACTGCAGGATGCCGCCGTTGCGGTAGTAGTCGGCCTCACCGGGCGTATCGATGCGCACGATCGCGTCGAATTCGACCACAGTGCCGTCGGTCTTGGTGGCGGTGACGTGCACGGTCTTCGGGGTCTCGCCGTCGTTCAGCGCCTCGATGCCGGCGATGTCGTAGGTCTCCGTGCCGTCCAGCCCCAGCGAGGCGTAGGATTCGCCCTCGGGGAACTGCAGCGGCAGCACGCCCATGCCGATCAGGTTCGACCGGTGGATGCGCTCGAAGCTTTCGGTGATCACGGCCTTCACGCCGAGCATCATCGTGCCCTTGGCCGCCCAGTCGCGCGAGGAACCGGTGCCGTACTCCTTGCCGGCCAGCACGACCAGCGGCACGTCATGCACCTGGTAGTCGCGCGAGGCCTCGTAGATGGTCGTCGGGCGCCTGGCCAGGAAATCATAGGTGTAGCCGCCCGGGGTGATCTCCTGACCGACCGAGGCGAGCAGCTGGTTGCGCAGACGGATGTTGCCGAACGTGCCGCGCACCATGACCTCGTGGTTGCCACGGCGGGAACCATACGAGTTGAAGTCCTTCGGTTCGACGCCGCGGTCGGTCAGATACCGGCCGGCGGGGCTGTCAGCCTTGAACGCGCCGGCAGGCGAGATGTGGTCGGTGGTCACCGAATCGCCGAGCAGCGCCAGCACGCGGGCGCCGTGGATGTCGCGCACCGGCTCGGGATCCGCGCCCATGCCGTCGAAGAAGGTCTGCCGGCGCACGTAGGTGGAGGCCTCGTCCCAGGCGAACAGGTCGCCCTCGGGCACGTCGAGGCCGCGCCAGCGCTCGTCGCCGTCGAACACGGAGGCGTAGTCCTTCAGGAACATCTCACGGCTGACCGTGCCGTTCACCACGGCCTCGACCTCGGCGTTGGTGGGCCAGATGTCCTTGAGGAACACGGGCCTGCCCTCCGGGTCCGTTCCCAGCGGCTCGGTGGCGAAGTCGAAGTCCATCGTGCCGGCGAGCGCGTAGGCGATGACCAGCGGCGGCGAGGCCAGGTAGTTCATCTTGACGTCCGGCGAGATGCGCCCCTCGAAGTTACGGTTGCCCGACAGCACGGCCGTGACGGTCAGGTCGTTGGCGTTGATGGCCTCGGAGATCTCGGGCAGCAGCGGCCCGGAGTTGCCGATGCAGGTGGCGCAGCCGTAGCCGACGAGCTGGTAGCCCAGGGCGTCCAGGTCGTCCTGCAGCCCCGCGGCCTTGAGGTAGTCGGTGACGACCTGGGAGCCCGGTGCCAGCGAGGTCTTGACCCACGGCTTGGGGCTCAGGCCCTTGGCCACCGCGTTGCGGGCGATCAGTCCGGCGGCGATCATCACCGAGGGGTTCGAGGTGTTCGTGCAGCTGGTGATCGAGGCGATGGCCACGGCGCCGTTCGTCAGGGCGAAGTCGCCGCGGAAGGCGGTGTGGACCGGCACCGGTTCGGTGACGGTGTCGACGGTCTCATACGTGGGCAGCGCCGCTTCGAACGCCTGCTTGGCCGCGGACAGTTCGATGCGGTCCTGCGGACGCTTCGGCCCGGCGATGGAGGGGACGACCGAACCAAGATCGAGTTCGAGGTACTCGGAGTAGGTCGGCTCCACGTAGCCGGGTGCGGTGGCATCTCCCCACAGCTTGTTCGCCTTGGCGTAGGCCTCGACCAGGGCGACCTGTTCCACGGAACGGCCGGTCAGGCGCAGGTAGTCGAGCGTGACGTCGTCGATCGGGAAGATGCCGCAGGTCGAGCCGAATTCCGGCCCCATGTTGCCGATGGTGGCGCGGTTGGCCAGCGGCACGGAGGCGATGCCCTCGCCGTAGAATTCCACGAACTTGCCGACGACGCCGTGTTGGCGCAGCATGTCGGTGATGGTCAGGACCACGTCGGTGGCAGTGACGCCCTCCGGGATGGCGCCGGTGAGCTTGAAGCCGACGACGCGCGGCACCAGCATGGAGATCGGTTGGCCGAGCATGGCGGCCTCCGCCTCAATGCCACCGACGCCCCAGCCGAGCACGCCCAAGCCGTTGACCGTGGTGGTGTGCGAGTCGGTGCCGACGCAGGAATCGAGGTAGGCCAGCTCACGGCCGCCGGGAGCCGCCGCGGCCTGGCGCATGACGACCTGCGCCAGGTATTCGATGTTGACCTGGTGGATGATGCCGGTGCCCGGCGGCACCACACGGAAGTTCCTGAAGGCCTGCTGTCCCCAGCGCAGGAACTGGTAGCGTTCGCGGTTGCGCTGGTATTCGATGTCCATGTTGCGTTCGATGGCATCAGCCACGCCGTAGTTGTCGATCTGCACCGAATGGTCGATGACCATGTCAGACTGCACCTGCGGGTTGATGACCTGCGGATCGCCGCCCAGGGCCTTGACCGCGTCGCGCATCGTGGCCAGATCGACCACGCAGGGCACGCCGGTGAAGTCCTGCATGACCACGCGGCTGGGCGTGAACTGGATCTCATGGCTGGGCTCGGCGTCCGGATCCCAGTCGAGCAGCGCCCGGACATGGTCGTCGGTGATGTTCGCGCCGTCGATATTGCGGACCAGGTTCTCGACCAACACCTTCAGCGAGTACGGCAGATGGTCGATGCCGTCCAGATCGTCGATGCGGTAGTAGTCGTATGCCTTGCCCGCCACGTTCAACGTGGACAGTTGGCTGTCGCGCAGTGCCATGAATCCCTCCGACCGTCAGGGCGAGACGCGGACCTGATGCGGAACGCCTCGCCATCGATACACCGCATCCCACGGTACCGTGTCCGCGTCCCGGCTCTGGCGTGTCGGCTTGTCATGTGAGACAATCCGGCGCCTGTTCCTCAGCGTTCGGCATGGCGATGCTCCACGATCCGCCACACCTTGGGCACGGCGAACAGGCAGAGCGCGAAGATGACCGCGGCCATGGCCAATGCCACCAGCGTGGCGACCAGCGTCCGGCCGGTCGGCAGCTGCAGCGCGAAGAACGAGGCCACGAACGGGATGCACGCGCCGATCACGCCGGCCGCCGCGAAGCAGGCCACCAGAATCCCCCGCCAGGAACGCAACGGTCTGGCCACGCGAGCCAGCATGAACACGCCCATGACGAACAGGATGATCGCGCAGGTGGCGCGCAGCGAGACCAGATCCGCGTCCGACCCGGACACGTCCCATCCCATGATGCCCGGCAGCACCCAAGCGGCCAACAGCACCGACAGCGCCGTGGCCAGACCACCGGGGAGCGCGAAATGCACCACACGCTTGAGGAACCCGGGGATATAGCGTCTGGTGTTCGGGGCCAGCGCCAGGATGAACGCGGGCGCGCCGATGGTCAGCGCACCGATGTAGGTGATATGCCGCGGCAGGTACGGATACGGGATCTGCGTGAGGACCACGCCGAGCGAGATCAGCGCCGAGTACACGGTCTTGACCAGGAACAGGCTGGCCACGCGCTCCATGTTGGCCATCACCTGGCGGCCTCGCGCCACCACGTCAGGCAGATGGGAGAACTTCGAATCGACCAGCACCACCTGCGCCACGGCCTTGGTGGCCGGGGCGGCGTTGCCCATCGCGATGCCCAGATCGGCCTCCTTGATGGCGAGCGCATCGTTGACGCCGTCGCCGGTCATCGCCACCACATGGTCGCCGGCGTGCAGCGCCTGCACGATGGCCTTCTTCTGATCGGGCAGCACGCGTCCGAGCACGTCCACATGCTCCAGCACGCGAGCCATCTCATCGATGTCCTCGGGCAGCTCACGGGCGTCCATCGCCACGAGGCGGCGGTCCCCGGTCAGGCGCACCTTGGCGGCGATCGCCCCGACCGTGGCGGGGTTGTCTCCCGAGATGACGCGGCAGCGCACACCCTGGTCACGGAACCAGGCCAGCGTCTGCTCGGCATCGGCGCGGATGCGTTCCGAGCAAATCACCAACGCCACCGGCCGGGCCTGCGGGAGCAGCCGCGGCTCGTCCACCAGCGAAGGCTGCTCGGACCCATCGGACCGCATCGTCGGCTCCATGCGGTCGGCGGGAAGATGCGCCACCAGCAGGACACGGTCGCCGTCGGCGGCGTAGGCGTTGGCCTGGCTCAGGACATCGGCGTGGCCGCCGTCCAACGCCGCCAGGATGACCTCCGGCGCGCCCATGTACCACAGCCCTCCGGGCACGGCGAACGACGACGGCTGGCCCGCCTCGCTCGCGGCCGCGCCGACCAGCCCGTACCCCTGCTCGGGGTAGGCGACGGCGCTCCATTTGCGGGCCGAGGAGAACGGGACGCGCGTCTCGATGCCGGCGGGCACGTATCCCCGCTCCCCCAACGCCTCAAGGATCGCCCGGCCGGTGCCGTTGGGCTGCTCCTCGTAGGCCAGGTCGTACAACGCCTGCAATACGCTGTCCTCCTGCGGATGTCCGGAGGCCTTATCCGGGCCCGCGGCCGCCGCATCAGCATCCAGCATGACCAGACGGTTGAACGCGATGCCGCCGTCGGTGATGGTGCCGGTCTTGTCCAGGTTCAAACTGTCCACGCGGGCGAGCGTCTCCACCGATTCGAGTTCCTGCACCAGCGTGTTCTTGCGCGCCAGGCGGATTGCGGCGAGCGCGAAGTTCAGCGAGGTGAGCAGCACCAGGCCTTCGGGGATCATGCCCACCACACCCGCCACGGCCGAGACGACGGCCTGGCGCCATTCGCCGGTGGCGATGGCCACGCCCCATCCGCCGACGGTGTTGATCTGCGACCAGACGAGCAGCGCGCACAGGGGCACGACCAGGAAGGTCATGAATTTCAGGATGGTGTTGATGCCCTTGTTCAGGTCGGAGACGGTTTTCTTGTAGACCTTGGCCTGGGCGGTCAGCGTGGCCGCGTAGCTGTGCTCGCCCACGGCGTTGACGCGAACGAGCGCCATGCCGGACACCGCGGTGGAACCCGAGTAGATCTGGTCCCCCTCGGTTTTGCGGACCGTGCGTGATTCGCCGGTCAGCATCGATTCGTCGAGCTCCAGCCCCCAGCTTTCGATGATCTGCGCGTCGGCCGGCACCTGCTCGCCGGAACGGATCCACATGACGTCGTCGAGCACGATCCGGTCGTGCGGCACCTCGACGTCCCGGCCCTCGCGGCGCACCAGGAAGTCCGACGCCACCAGGATCGAGAGCTTGTCCAGGGTGCGCTTGGCGCGCAGCTCGGTGACGATGCCGATGCCGGTGTTGATGATGATGACGAAGCCGAACACCGCGTCACGCCAGGACCCGGTAATCAGCACCAGCACCATGGCCGCCAGGATGATGCCGTTGAACAGGGTGAAGACGTTGGCCCGGATGATCTCCGCCAACGAACGCGACGTGGAATCCTTGACCTTGTTGGTCCGCCCGGATTCCACACGGGCCTCGACCTCGGCACGGCTCAGGCCGCGCTCGGCGGTGGCGGGCATGGAGGGGGCGTCATTGGGTGTGCTCATGTCATCCTTTGCGTTTCGTGCGTACAACGGTCACTATCCATTATTGGCCGCAGCCGTCCGGCGATGGTACATATCTACCCTGATTCTTCCCTGAGCGTCCCGCGGCCGCCATCGTCCGCAGGGGTGATGTCCCGCTGCGTCAGTCGGCGACCGACGTGCTGACCATCATGGTCTTCTCGTGCGGCAGGTCGTCGATGACGGTCATCACCGCGTCGTCGATCGGCGTGGCGTCCATCGCGCGGTCATTGACGGTCAGCGCCGCCGCATACAGCGTGTCGTCAGGCAGCTCCCCCACCGGGTTGAGCAGCGCCACCGGTATGCCCGCCCCACGGGCGTCGCCGAGCGCGTCGTCCCAGCCGCCGGCCGTGTCGTCGGTGATGGCGGGGCGGCTGACGACGATGATCGCCACCTGCCGTTCGGCCATATCCCTGATGCCCTGCTGCGCCGTGCCCTGTGCGTCGTCGACCCCGTCCGTGGACAGGTAGGAGGTCCGCAATCCGGACACATCGAACGCCTGCAGCACGATCCGGTCGAAATCCGGCTGGTCGGATCCGATGAAGCCGATGACCACGTCACCCCGGTCCAGTCCGTCGAACGCCACGTCGGGCTCCTGCTCCTGGGTGTCCCCGACGGCCTTGCCGGGCGGTGTGCAGGCGGGCAGCGCCAACGCCAGCGCGGCGGTGGCGGTCACGCCCATGATGCGGCGAAACAGGTGTGTCATGGCTCCGTCCTCGGGTTATTCCGCGCGTCGGAACAGGGCGACCGTCTCGACGTGATGGGTCATCGGGTAGATGTCGAAGGCGCGGATATCGGCCAGCTCGTATCCTAAGCCGATCAGCGTGCCGGTGTCACGGGCCAGGCTCGTCGGGTCGCAGGCGATGTAGACGATGCCCCGCGGCCCGGCCGCGGCGATCTGGCGGCACGCCTTGGCCCGTGCGCCGGCCCGGGGCGGGTCGAGGACCACCACATCGGGGTGCGACAGGTCGTGCGGCACACGGTTCAGGACCGTGGAGACGTCGCCGCACCGCGCGTCGACGGCGGTGATGCCCACGCGGCGCAGGTTGCGTTGCGCGTTGCGCACCGGGGTCCTGCCGCCCTCGACGCTGAGCATGCGCGTGCGATCGGCCGCCAGCGTGGCCAGCGGCAGCGTGAACAGGCCGGAGCCGGAATACAGGTCCCAGAGCGTGGCGGCGTTCGCGCCATCGAGCACGCCGCGCACCAGCGTCAGCACATGGTTGGCCAGCGCGATCGGTGCCTGGCGGTGCATCTGCCAGAAGCCCGCGGCGTCCACCGTGTATCGGAACTCGTGCCCGTCGACGTCCACCGTCTCCTCAAGCTCCCGCGAGCCGTCGCGCAGCTCGCCGTCGACGAGGACGGCATGGTTGGCCCCGTCGTCCGGAGGCGCCGCCCCCGCCGCAGGGCGCGGTTCGGGCACGGCGATGCGGATCTGCGAGCCGGGTTCGAAGCCGCCGTCCCAGACGTGGCATTCGTCGGCGACGTCGAGCAGCGCGCGGCTCGCCAACGGCATCGTGTCGATTGGCACGCGGACGTGGGTGCCGCGGCGGCGCATCGAGGGACGGCCCTGGTCGTCGGCGATCATCTCGATGCGGGTGCGCCAGTTGAGGCCCCCGGTCTCCAGGTCGCAGGCCATGCGTTCGATCGGCACGTCCTCAAGCTCGATATGCCCCAGACGGCTCATCTGCTCGCCGATGGTGATGGCCTTCCACCGCAGCTGCCCTTCAAGGCTCACATGCACCAGGTCGGCGCCGCCGACGCCGCCCCCCATGGCCAACGGCCCGGCGAGCGGCCACGGCGGGGTGACACGGTCCTCGCTCGGCTCAACGACCTCGACGACCTCTCCGGTCCAATACCGGTCGTCGCGGTCGTGCGGTTCGTCGAGCACCACGCGCACGAGTTCGCCGGGCAGGGCGAAACGGACGAATACCACGCGCCCGTCGAGATGACCGACGCACCGGCCCTGATCGGCGTACCGTTCGATGCGAATCGTTGCTTCCATGCAGCTTGCTCCTTGACGCCCGATACGGGCCTTGCGGCCTTGCGGCCTGTATGACTGGTTCGCGTCCGGTCGGCATCCCCCGCCGGTGACGGGCCTAGGCGTCCGGCCGTTGCGGTTCCTGTTCGCCGGGCCGTTCCTCCGCAGCGGCGTGCAGCGCCTTGTGGTGATGCATCGGAGTGGCGATGATCAGATAGGAGATCCAGATCATCAACGCCCAGAACGGGATGCCCATCAGCAGGCGCGCCGTGCCCAGCCAGCCGACCTGGTCGGTCAGATACAGCGGCACCTGCACCAGCAGCCGCAGCGAGAACACGCCGATCCACAACGCGGTGATGATCGTGTACGCGCGCTTGAGCGGCTTGTCCTGCATCCAGTCGTCCAGCCAGGCCCTGAGGTGCTCGGTGGGCAGCGTGCGGATGAACTCGACCGCCAGGCCGAGCGCGGGGACGCGGACGATCAGCGAGATCGACAGCAGGACGATGTAGAACGCATTCGTCAGGAATCCGAACATGTAGTAGTTGCGCGCCTCGTGGCTCTGCCACGCCCAGATCAGGCAGATGCCGACCGCCAGCAGACCGCTGGCGGCGCCCACGGCCGATTGACGCTGGATCAGGCGGACGACGACCTGCAGCACCGCTAGCACGGCCGACACGCCAACCGTCAGTTCCAGATTGCTGGTGATGACGAACAGCACCACGAACACCACTCCGGGCAACATCGATTCGATGACGCCGCGCGGTCCGCCGATCGCGTCGATGACGGAGAAATCCTCATCCTCGCCGGCGCTGGCCAGCGAGGCCAGCCCGGTACGTTTCCCTGGTTCTGCCATACGGGTATCCCGATTTCCTGGCTTTCCGCAGTCGGTCGGTGCGTTCAGCGGACTTCGGAGAACATCGGACCGCGCGAGAGCGTGGTCTCGACCTGCACCTGCTGGTCGGAATCGAACGGGCCCTTGGGCTTGCCCGGCACGTCGCGCTTGCCGTTGTCCTCGGCGTCCGCGGCGGCCTGCTCGGCGGCACGGCGCTGCTTCGGGGTCACCGGCGGGTGCATCGGGATCAGATCGCGGGGGGCCAGCGGCTCATCGCCGCGTTCGACGACGATGTCGGCGAAGAACTTGTTCAGCGCGTCGGTCTCGGGGCCTTCGGCCACCGCGGCGCGACCGGAGAACACGCCGCGCAGCATCCAACGGGGTCCGTCGATGCCGACCACGCGGGTCATCACGGTGCGGCCGCCCTTGATCGTGACCGGCAGCATGACCTCGGTGCCGAACACGCCGGCCTTCTGCGTCGCCTTGTCGTTGGCGGCGAGCAGATCGGCGCGCATGTCATCCCACAGGCCCATCGTCTTCGGAGCGGCGAACGCCTCGATCTCCAGGCTGGAGGCGCCGAAGGTGATGGTGGCGCCCAGCACCTGGCCGGTCTTGCGGTTCGCCTTGATGCGCAGCTGGATGCCCAGCAGGAACGGCAGGTAGTACGATCCCATGTCCAGGTATTCGTCATAGTCGGGCACGTTCTCGTCGTTGACGTCCCACGGACCGTACTGCTCGCCGCGGCCGACATACGTGTCCGCGGCGGCCGGCGGGAACGCCGGGGCCTGCGGCTCCTGCTCGTCGGCGGCCTGTGCGGCAGCGTCCTCGACGGCGTCCTCGGTCTTCTCGGCCTTCTCCAGTTCCTCGGCCTCCCGGGCTTCCTTGGCCTCGCGCTTCTTCCTGCCGAATCCGAACAGTCCCATAATGCTCCTTTGGTAGTGGCTCGTACACGGGTGCAACCGTCCTATAGCCTAGCACCCGGGCGGCATCCGAACCTGAATGGCCGCTGGGGATGCCTCACACGTCGTATGTGATCGTCAGCGGCGCGTGGTCGGACCAGCGTGCGTCATAGCTGGGGGCCTTGTCGATGACGAACCCGCGCGCGGTCTGCGCGAGTTCCGGCGTGGCGAACTGATAGTCGAGCCGCCAGCCGACGTTGTTGTCGAAGGCGCGCCCGCGCTGGCTCCACCATGTATACGGCCCCTGGATGTCGCCGGCCAGATCGCGCATGACGTCCACGAACTCGTATTCGCCCAGCCAGCGGTCCACGTAGGCGCGCTCCTCGGGCAGGAATCCCGCATGCTTCTCGTTGGCCTTGGCGTTCTTGATGTCCAGCGGCGTATGCGCGATGTTGAAATCGCCGCACAGCACGGCCTGGCGCCCGCCGGAGGCCGCCTCGTCACGCAGCTGCCCCAAACGGACCAGCATCGTGTCCAGGAACCGGTACTTCTGGGTCATCTTGACCTCGTCGTCGCTGTTGCCTGCGTGCACGTACACGCAGGCCACCGTGATCACATACCCCTGCGGCGTGCGCACATCGGCCTCGATCCACCGGCCCGAATCCACGTCCTCATCCAATCCCGGCAAGCCGTAGCGGCGTTCGACCACCGGCAGATCGCTCAACAGCCCGACCCCGGCACGCCCCTTGACCCGGCAGACCTCGTTCATCGCCGACAATTCCCCCTGATCGCCGATCTTGCCCGCCGTGGCGTATTCGAACCCGAATTCCGCGAAGATCGGATCGACCTCCTCCTGCGGGGCACGCACCTCCTGCATGCACCACACATCCGGCGTGTTCGCGCCGGCCCATGCCGCGATGCCCTTGCGCCGCGCCGCGCGGATGCCGTTGACATTCGAAGTCGTGATAGTGATCGTCATACCCCGAACCTTAGCACCTGCACCGCCGTACGCCCCTCCTACTGGGATACGAAGGATCGGGATACGAAAAGGGCGGCCCGCCCCCGGACATGGGAGCGGGCCGCCCTGAAACGGTGACGGTACCGGCGCGGGCTCAGTCGAGGCCAAGCTGGAGCTTGCCGCCGGGGATGGCGTCGAGCAGGTCGCGCGTGTACTGCTGCTGCGGGTGGTCGAAGACCTCGTCGGTGGTCGCGTGTTCGACCAGCTTGCCGTGCTGCATGACCACCACCTCGTCGGCGATCTGGCGGACGACGGCCAGATCGTGGGTGATGAACAGGTAGCTCAGGCCGCGTTCGGCCTGCAGGTCGTTGAGCAGACGCAGCACCTGGTCCTGCACCAGCACGTCGAGGGCGGAGACCGCCTCGTCGCACACGATGACGTCGGGGTTCAGCGCCATGGCGCGCGCGATGGCGATGCGCTGGCGCTGGCCGCCGGACAGCTCGTTCGGGTAGCGGCCCATGGTGGACTCGGGCAGCTCGACCATGTCGAGCAGCTCGCGCACGCGCTTCTCACGGCTCTTCTTGTCGCCGATCTTGTGGATGCGCAGCGGCTCCTCGATCGAGCGGTAGATCGAGTACATCGGGTCGAGCGAACCGTACGGGTTCTGGAAGACCGGCTGCACGTGGCGGCGGAAGTCGAGCAGTTCGGCGCCCTTGAAGGTGGAGATGTCCTTGCCTTCGTAGGTCACGGTGCCGTCGGTCGGCTCAAGCAGCTTCAGCACCATGTTCGCCACGGTGGACTTGCCGGAGCCCGACTCGCCCACGATGGCCAGCGTGGTGCCGCGCTTGACCGAGAACGAGACGTCGTCCACGGCCTTGAACATCTCCTGACGGCGCGGGAGCTTGAACTCCTTGGTCAGGTGGTCCACGGTGATGATGTGCTCGCTCTTCTCAAGGGTCTCCTCGCCCTTGACGTGGTGCTCCATCAGGGCGGTGGCGTCCTGGCCGCGCTCCTTGGCGGAGATGATGCGCTGCGAGGCCAGCGACGGGGCCGCGGCCACCAGACGCTTGGTGTACGGGTGCTGCGGGTGCTGCAGAACCTCCAGCGACGGACCGGATTCCACGACCTGGCCCTTGTACATCACCACGATGTGCTGGGCGCGCTCGGCGGCCAGACCCAGGTCGTGGGTGATGAACAGCACGGCGGTACCCAGCGAATCGGTGAGCATGCGCAGGTGGTCGAGGATCTTCTTCTGCACGGTCACGTCGAGCGCGGAGGTCGGCTCGTCGGCGATCAGCAGGTCCGGACGGGAGGCCAGACCGATGGCGATCAGCGCGCGCTGGCGCATGCCGCCGGAGAACTCATGCGGGAACTGGCGTGCGCGGGTGGCCGCGTCGGGCAGGCCCGCCTCGGACAGCAGGCCGGCGATGCGGTCGTTCATCGTGGAGCCGATGACGTACTGCTTGGCGATGCTCCAGGCCTCGTCATGGTCCACGCCGGCCTTGATCAGGTCCTCGGCCACGCGCCAGCGGGTTTCGGAGCCCGGCACCCATTCGGAGCGGAAGTGCTCCATGCAGCCCTCGACGTCCGCGTTGCCGGCCTTCTCGACGGCGGCCTTGGCGGCATCCATCAGGGCGGGCAGCTCCTTGGAGCCCAGGAAGGTCTCGTCGTCCTTGCCCTTGAGGTCCACGTCCTCGGCCACCAGCGCCTCGGCCAGCGCGGAGCGCTTCTCGTGCGCGATGTCCATGTTGTTGGCAGTCAGCGCCTCCTTGACCTGGGAGCCGATGCGCCACACCGGGTTGAGGTTGCTCATCGGGTCCTGCGGGACCAGGCCCATGCGGGAGCCGCGGATCTTCTCATACTGTTTGCGGTTGAGCTTGCTCAGCTCCTCGCCGCCGAGCTTGATCGAACCGCCGGTGACCTTGCCGGTGCCGGGCAGCAGGCCGAGCACGGCCATGGCCGAGGTGGACTTGCCCGAGCCGGACTCGCCCACGATGGCCACCCACTGGCCCGGATAGACGGTGAAGGATGCGTCACGCACAGCGTGCACCGTATGGCCCTTGTCCGACGTGAAGTCGACCTGCAGGTCCTTGACCTCGAGCAGCGGGCCGTTCGTTTCCTGATACTTTCGAATGGCGTCGATCTGAGACGTGCCAATAGTGTTTTCGTTGCTCATCATGCCTCCACTCACGCCGTGCGGCTCTTGGGATCAAGGGCGTCCTTCACCGCGTCGCCCAACATGATGAACGCGAGCACGGTAACCGCCAGCGCCGCCGACGGATAGAACAGCACCTCCGGATTGGTCCGCAGCAGGGACTGCGCGGTCGAGATGTCGCCACCCCAGCTGACCACGCTCGACGGCAGACCGATGCCGAGGAAGCTCAACGTGGCCTCGGAGACGATGTAGGAGCCGAGGGACGTGGTCGCGATGACGATGACCGGTGCCAGCGAGTTCGGGATCACATGGCGGAACAGGTTGCGCATCGGCGTGGAACCCAGCGCGGTCGAGGCGGTGTTGAACTCCAGGTTCTTGGCCTCCAGCACGGCGCTTCGGGCGATTCGGGCGATCGAGACCCAGCCGAAGAGCGCCAGCACGAGCACGACCTTCCAGATCGAGGTGGATGTACGGAACATCTGGAGCACGACGATGGCGCCGAGCAGCATCGGAATCGCATAGAAGATATCGGTGATACGGCTCAGGATCGCGTCGACCCAGCCGCCGAAGAAACCGGCGATGGCACCGATCAGACCGCCGACCAGCGCGACGATCAGCGTGGTCAGGATGCCGACCGAAATCGAGGTGCGGGCACCGTAGATGACGCGGGAGTACACGTCGCAGCCCTGCTTGTCGAAGCCGAGCGGGTGTCCGGCAGACGGGCCGGCCAGCGAGTTGTCCAGCGTGCAGTACTTCGGGTCGTTGCTGGTGAACAGCTGCGGGAACAACGCCACCACGACGATGAAGACGATCAGGATCGCGGAGATGATGAACAGCGGGTTCTTGCGCAACGTGCGCCAGGCGTCGGCCCACATGCTGGTCGGCGGCGCCGACTCGTCGATCGAGTCGACGGCGCGCAGCGGGGTCTCCTCCTCGGGGGCCACATAGCGCTCCTGACCGGGCAGGGCATCAATGAAGAAGTTCTCGGCATCCGAGGACAGTGTGTTCATAGTATTGGCCATGGTCTTCCTCTCACGCGTAACGGATACGCGGATCGAGCACCGCGTACAGCATGTCGACGACAAGGTTGCAGATGACGAAGATCATGACCATGATCGTCACGATCGAGACGACCAGCGTGCCCTCACCGCGCAGGATGCCCTGGTACAGCGTGTTACCGACACCCTGGATGTTGAAGATACGTTCGGTGATCATCGCGCCGCCCATCAGCGCGCCGATGTCGGATCCCAGATAGGTGACGACCGGAATCAGGGAGTTGCGCAGGATATGGCGCAGGGTGACCTGACCGTTGGTCATGCCCTTGGCTCGCGCGGTGCGCACATAGTCCTCGGACTTGTTCGATGAGATCTCGGTGCGGGACAGTCGGATGATGTATGCCATCGACACGCTGCCGAGCACCATGGCGGGCATCAGCAGGTCGAGGAATCCTGGGTTGGCGCCGGCGGTCACCGGCAAGATGCGCCACTCCACGCCCAGGAAGTACTGCATGACGAAGCCTGTAACGAAGGTCGGGACCGAGATGAGCAGCAGCGAGACGATCAGGATGACCGAGTCGTACCACTTGCCCTTCTTCAGGCCGGAAATGATGCCGAAGACCACGCCGAAGATCGCCTCGAAGCAGAACGCCATGATGGCCAGCTTGATGGTGACGGGGAAGGCTCGACCGATCACATCGATGACCTCCTGTCCGGCGAAGGTCTTGCCGAAGTCCAGCGTCAGCGCATTCTTGAGGAACAGCAGGTACTGGACGACGAACGGCTTGTCAAGATTGTATTCCGCCCGGATCTGCGCGGCTACGGCCTCATTGACGGGCTTGTCTCCGAACATGGCCTTGACCGGATCACCCGGCAACGCGAACACCAGAGCGTAGATCAACAATGTCGTGCCGAGTACCACGGGGATCATCTGCAGAATGCGCCGCAGAAGATATTTACCCATCGGCTTCTCCTTTTGTTTCTATTGTCAGTTTCCCCGAAGCAGGCATGCGGAAGACGCCCTTCCGAGGCATATATGTTCAGTAGTGTATCAGCACGTGTGTAAAGACTGTGTCCATTATGCATCAGCCGGGGCTCAAACCCCTATATGCCAAGAAGGGAAAGGCGGATGAATCCGTCTTTCCCTTCCTGTGCTATGACCGGATGCTTACCGTGTCAGACTCACTTGGTGAGCTCCTTGGTGAGCTCCTCATACACCGGCACGTTCTTCCAGTTGAGCACGAAGCCCTTCACGCCCAGAGCGGCGGCACCGGAGGCGTTGGAGTAGTACATCGGCACGGCCGGCATGTCCTGGAACAGGATCCCCTCGGCCTGCTGGTACAGCTTGTTGGCCTCGTCGGTGTCCGGGGTGGCGGCGGCCTGAGTGATCAGCGCGTCGAACTCCGGGTTGGAGTAGTCGCCGTCGTTGGAGCCCTGGCCGTAGGCGGCATCCGTGGTGTACAGCGGCTGCAGGTAGTTCTCGATCGACGGGTAGTCGGGCTGCCAGCCGGTACGGAACGCGTTCTTCATCGTGCGGTTGGACACGGCGTCACGGAACTCGGAGAACGTCGGCATCGGGTTGGTGGTGGCCTGGATACCCAGAGCGTTGGAGATCGAGTTGGTCATGGCGTCATAGACGTCCTTGCCGCCCGAATCGGAGTTGTAGGCCATCACGAACTGGTCGTCGTCGCCCCACGGGTTGATCTCGTTGGCCTGCTCCCACAGCTTCTTGGCCTCCTCCGGGTTGTAGCTCAGCGCCTCGTTGCCCGGGATGGAGTCCGAGTAGCCCGGGATGACCGGGGCCGACCACTCGACGGCCGGGGTGCCGATGCCGTTGAGAACCTTGTCCACGATGGACTGGCGGTCAATGGCCATGGAGATGGCCTTGCGGCGCAGACGGCCCTCGTCGTCGAGCTTGAAGTGCTCCATATCGGACGGGAAGGTGAAGGACTGGAACACGGAGCCGGCCTCATTGTAGGGCTGGACGTTCTCGTCGGTCTCGAACGTGGCCTGGGCGGAGGTCGGGATGGTTTGCATCGCATCCAGGTTGCCGGCCGACAGATCGGCGTAGGCGGCTTCCGGATCGGTGTAGACCACGAAGTTCAGACCATCGTTCTGGGCCGGGGCAACACCCTTGTAATCGGGGTTCTTGACCATCTTGATGTTCTGGTTGTGGTTCCATTCCTCGAACTTGTACTGGCCGTTGCCGACCGGGCTCTCGCCGAAGGCCTCCGGATCGTCGTAGAACGACTCCGGCAGCGGGGCGTAGGCGGTGTAGCCGACGCGGATCGGGAAGGTCGAGTTCGGGCCGGTGAGCTTGACGGTGAAAGTGGTGTCGTCGACCACGGTCAGGCCGGACAGCTGGGCGTTCGGATCACCGTTGGGATCCTGCAGGTCCTCATAGCCCTCGATGACCGAGAAGAAGGAGGCGTTCACCATGCCGTTGGCGGCGTTGGCGGAGTAGCTCCAAGCCTTGGTGAAGGACTCGGAGGTCACCGGGGTGCCGTCGGTGAAGGTCCAGCCGTCGTTCAGCGTGATGGTGTACTCGGAGCTGTCCTCGTTGGCCACGATCTCCTTGGCGACCTCGTTCTGGGCGTTGCCCTCGTTGTCGAAGGTGACGAGCTTGGCGAACAGCATGTCGATCGGATTGCCGCCGCAGGTCTCGTTGGTGTTGGCGGGGATCAGCGGGTGCTGCGGCTCGCAGCCGTACACGTTCATGATCATCTCGCCGTCGGCGGCGTCACCGTTGCCGCCCTGGCCGCCGCAGCCGCCCAGCGCAAGCGCCAGCGAGCAGGCCGCAGCCGCGAAAGCAATGGCTTTCTTCTGCATAAAGGTTTCTCCTATTCTTGACAGGCGGGGCCAGGGGCCCCGTTCACGCAAAAAGGGTTGAGACCGTTGTGCGGCCATCCAACCCCTTTGCTGATCATGCATCATTCTCCCCCACGTTTCCGACAAGCCACAACCGCCGTCGCACATTGTGGACACAACCGGTCCTACCCTGGGGCCATGATGTGTCCGGCACCTTGGAATCCCTGACTTCCGCCGGGACTTGACGCCCCTGACGGACCGCGGTGAATTTCCTCTGAGTTCACCGAATGGATGCCGCAATGTTACAAATATGTTACCTGGACGTGTTGTTTATGTGCATATCCTGCATCAGGCGCGGGGGAAGGCCTGGGCGTAACGCCGCTTGAGCTGCTCCATCGACACATGCGTGTACCGCTGCGTGGTCTTCAGCGAGGAGTGCCCCAGCATCTCCTGCACCTCACGCAGATCCGCCCCGCCGTCCAGCAGATGCGTGGCGGCGCTGTGGCGCAGCGCGTGCGGGCTGATGTCGGGCACGCCGGCGGCCTGCGCCCGCTCATGCACCACCCGGCGCACCGTGCGCGGATCGATCCGTCCTCCCCTGACCCCGAGGAACAGCGCATCGCCGGACCTCTCCCGCGCCAGCGCGGGACGGCCCTGCCCCAGCCATCGTTCCAACGCCCGACCCGCCGGCACGCCGAACGGCACGACCCGCTGCTTGTTGCCCTTGCCGGTCACGCGCACCGTGCGGTTGTCGAATCCGACATCGCCGATATCCAATCCGACCAGCTCCGCCACACGCACGCCCGTGGCGTACAGCAGCTCCAGCATCGCGGCGTCACGCAGTCTGACGGCATGACCCGACCCGTCACCGTCATCGTCATCGTCGCGGTTCGAATCATCCGCCGCCTCGTCGTCGCAACGTCGCTCCGTATCATCGAGCAGACGTCCGGCCTGGACGGCGTTCAACACATCCGGCAACGTATCCGGGATCTTCGGGGTCATCAGCATGGCGGACGGATCCGAGGGGATCCTGCCATGTTCGCACGCCCAGCCGAAGAAGCCGCGTACCGACACCGTCGCGCGGGCCATGCTCGACCGCGCATGCGTGCACGACGCCGACGCCAGGCAGGAGCGCAGATCCCCGATCGTGACCTCCCCCAGGTCGCGCACCCCCCGCAGCTCCAAGGCCTGCAGGCATTCGCGCACGTCACGCCCGTAGGCGCGGCGGGTGTTCTCGCTCAACCCGCGATTCGCCTTGAGATAGCCGAGATAATCGGCGAGCGCATCCTCGAACCGTGACTCCATGCCTCCTATATATCACAGTCCGCCGCATCCGTCGTGAAACGCGTTCGCCCCCACGGCCAGGCACCGCGTATCATGGCGTTCCGGAACCATACGCCATCTCTGAGATGAAGGAGGAACATCCATGCCCCAGACCACTTCCACGCCGCACGTGGTCCGCGAATTCGCCGGATCCGAGGACGGCATCCTGCTGGTCATCCACGCCGGTGCCGGCAACCGCGGCAAGCACGATTCCCCGGAGCGCCGGGCCCAGGCGGAGCAGGACCTGCGCCGCGCCCTCGAAGCCGGATATACGCTGCTCGAGCAAGGTGCGCCGGCGCAGGATGCGGTCTGCGCCGCCATCCGCGTCATGGAGGATGCCCCCGAGTTCAACGCCGGACGCGGCGCGGCCCTGACCAGCACGGGTCTGGCGCAGATGGATGCCTGTCTGATGACCGACGATGGCGAAGTCGGCGCCGTCGCCGGTGTGACGACCGCGCGCAATCCGATCGACGCGGCACGCGCCGTCAAGGAGCAGACCAAGCATGTGCTGTTCGCCGTTCCCGACACCGCACAGCTGGAATCGTGGGGCGTCGCGACCTGCGAACCGGACTACTTCATCACCCCGGACCGTCAGCGCTCCCTGGCCGAGGCCCAGGCCGACGGCGACGAGTGGGAGAAGCACGGCACGATCGGCGCCGTCGCCCGTGATGCCGAGGGCCACATCGCCGCGGCCACCTCGACGGGCGGCATCACCAACCAGCTGCCTGGCCGCGTGGGCGATACGCCGCTGCCGGGTTGCGGCACCTACGCGAACGGCGAATCCGCAGCCGTCTCGTGCACCGGCATCGGCGAGGCGTTCATCAAGGCGACCGCGGCCCGACAGGTCGCCGACCGCATCAACTACGGCGGACAGGATCCCGCCGATGCGGCCGCCGCCGCACTGGACGACGTCGCCGCGCACCATGGCGAGGGCGGCATGATCGTCATCCCCGCGCACGGACGCGGCGTGCTCGCGTTCAACAGCGAGATGATGAACCGCGGCTGGCGCAGCCCCGACGGCGAATCCGTGCAGAGCTGAGACGATTCGCTCGGACCTGTCATCCGGAAACGATGAGGGAGGGTGGACACCGAATCTGGTGTCCACCCTCCCTCATCTATACTGCGGCAAAGCACGCCGTACCATCAGACGACCGTGCGGGCGTCGCAGGACGCATCCCGTCCGCGACGCCCGCACTGCACGTCACTTGGTGATTGTGTTGTAGGTCGGCATATTGGTGTAATCGAACGCAACGTTCTGCACACCGACCGCGGAAGCCGCGGCCACGTTGTCGCACCACAGCGGAATCGACGGCAGATCCTGCAGCAGGATCTCCTCGGCCTTGTGGAACGCCTCGGTGCGGGCCTGTTCATCGGTCTGCGACAGCGCGGCCGCCAGCGCCGCATCGAACTCCTCGCTCTTGTAGTCGCCGTCGTTGGAACCGTGACCGTCCGCGGACGCGGAGGCATACAGCGGGGTCAGGTAATCCTCGGCGGACGGGTAGTCGAGCTGCCAGCCGGAACGGAACGCCGACGTGATGGTACGGTCCGTGACGCGTTCGCGGATGTCGCTGAATGTCGGGTACGGATCGCCGGACGCTTCGATGCCCAGCGTGTTCTTCAGCTGGTTGCATACGGCATCGACCCAGTCTTTGTGGCCGCCGTCGGCGTTGTAGGCGATCTTGAATTCGCCGCTCCACGGGGAGATCGCGTCGGCCTTGTCCCACAGTTCCTTGGCCTTCTCGGCATTGTGTTCGAGGTTCTCCACACCCGGCAGGTCGTCGGTGTATTCCGGCACCAGCGGCGAGGTGAAGTCCTTGGCCGCGGTTTTGGTGCCGTGGTAGATCTTGCTGACGATCTGATCGCGGTCGATCGCCATCGAGATCGCCTGACGGCGCAGCTGGCCCTCCTCGTCCTGACCGAAATGCTCAAGCCGCTCGGGGATGATGAATCCCTGATACGACGAGCCGGACTGGCTGTACGCGACAATCGATTCGTCCGTCTGGAAGGTCTCCAACGCGGACGCCGGCACCGAATCCATCACGTCGAGGTTGCCGGACGACAGGTCGGCGTAGGCGGCCTCGGGGTCGGTGTAGACACGGTATTCGATGCCGTCGTTGCTGACCTTGCGGTTGCCCTTGTAGTCGGGGTTCGGCACGACGATGATGTTCTTGTTCGGCTCCCACGATTCCAGCATGTACGGTCCGTTGCCGATCGGGTTGTGACCGAACGCGTCGATGTCCTCATAGGCGGCGGACGGCAGCGGGAAGAACGCCTGGTGGGCCAGCTGGACCGGGAACACCGAATCGGGCTGGTTGAGCGTGACGACCAGCGTGTAGTCGTCCTTGACCTCAAGGCCGGACAGCTTGGCGTCCTCGGCCACGGACGGGTCCTGCAGCTCGTCGTACCCCTGGATCACCGACATGCGGCTGCCCTGCTTCTGGGCGTTGTGCACGTTGGCCGCGAAGCTCCATGCATCGGCGAAGGACGAGGCGGTCACCTTCTCGCCGTTCGTGAACGTCCAGCCCTCGTTGATCTCGATCGTGTACTGGGTTGCGTCCTCGTTCGGCGTGATCGACTTGGCGACCTCCAGCTGCTGGTTGCCGTCCGCGTCGAAGCTCACCAGGCCCTCGAACAGGTAGCGGATCACCTTGCCGCCGCCCATCTCGTTGGTGTTCGACGGCACCAACGGGCTCTGCGGTTCGGAATTGTTCACGGAGATGATCATCTCCCCTTCGGCGGTCTCGGCATCGCCGGAGCCGCCGCAGCCGGCCAGACCGGCCGCCAGCAGTGCCACGGACACCGCCGCGGCAGTCAGCCGTGACATCATGGAACGGTTCATATCGAGTCCTCTCTCTGATCATGGTGCTGCCGCACAGTCGACGCCACACCGCCGCTGCGGCATCCGTCCATGCTAGTACATACACGTTCGCCCGCTGATATGGGCATTCCACGATGCGACCGTCCGAATTCTCGTCGCCAGACCCCCGTGCGCGCCCCGTGGGCGTAGGATGGAACGCAATCGTACGGAAGGAGCCGTCATGCCGATGCCACGTGAGATTCCCGCCGGCGCGCGGATTGTGGTGCGTGTCTGCGAAGGGGTGGACCCGCAGGACCAACGTATGAAATTCCGCGATTACGTGGGGCACGTACGCTCATGGGACGGCCATACGCTGGAGATGACCCGCGACGCGGCCGCGAACGGCTCCCGCCCGGAGCAACGGGTGAGCATCGACGTCGAGACGATCGTGACGATCAAGCCGGTGCCGGAACGTCCGACGTCCCGCCCGTGACCTACGAACGGCGGGCATGACCCGCGGGCGGCGGGTGTCAGCGGATATGCGACAGCTCGCGCACCACCACGGTGCGCGGGGCCGCGAACCGTACGATGTGTTCGCCGCGGCGGGCCAGATCCATCAGCGCCGTCTGCCACCCGTGCTCAGGCAGCTCTACGATCCTCTCCGGCGCGTGGGTATGGATGTCCGCCTGCGCCGTCTTGAACGTTCGGAACGGATCGCCTTCGGCGAAGAACCGCGTCAATGCGGCGTCGCGCCCCGCATCGTCCAGAGCGTCCGCCACCGCCAGCAGCCGTGAGGACACGTCCCGCAGCAGTCGGGATACATTGGCGTCGTCCTCCTCCACCATGGCCCGGGTGCGGTCCGGATCGGTGAGCGCCACCCGCGTCATGTCACGCCATGACCCGGCGGCCAGCGCGGTGGCGATGTCGCGTTCGGGATCGGCGACCAGTTCGTTGACCAGCGCCGTGGCCACGACATGCGGCATGTGGGAGATCAGGGCCGCGGCGCGGTCATGAGTCCGGTCATCCACCACGATCATGCGGTTGCCGCACAGCCCGGTGATCATCCCCGCCACGGACAGGAACCGCCGGTAGTCCGAATCCCCGCGCACCGTCACGGCCCACAGCGCGTCGTCATACAGCGCCGGGTCCGCGGCCGACCAGCCGGAACGCTCGTTGCCGGCCATCGGATGCGCCCCGATATACCGCTCCCCCAGACCGGCGGCCTCGACCTGGTCGCGCACCATGCCCTTGACGCTGCCCACATCGGTGAGCGTGGTCCGCTCGTCCAGCACCCCGGCCAGCGCCGCAAGCGTCTCCGGCATCGCCTTGAGCGGGTTGCACAGCACCAGCAGATTCGGCTGCGCGGCGGCCAGCGCCTCGATGGTCGGCAGGCAGCGGATGCCACGGGCCTCGGCGCCGGCATACGGGCGCGTCGTATGGTTCCATGCCAGCACCTCGCACCCGGCGTCATGCAGCCGGCAGGCCAGCGACCCTCCGATCAGGCCCAGCCCGACCACGCCGATGCGTTGCGGCGTCATCCAACCCGATTCCGTCCGTGTCCCTACCACAGCAGCTCCCTGTCCAACTCGTCCGCCCGATCACTGGCGGCGACGTCCAACGTCCCCTCGTCGACATGCACCCCGCCCTCCGGCAGCATCCACGCGTCGACCGGCGGATTCGGCCGTTCCCGGCGCGGATAGACGGCCAGGGTCTTCACCCAGTCCCCATGGTCGACGATCTCCTCCAGCACGGCGCGGAACCGAGGCTGCCACGGGGCGGCGTCCAGCGTGACGATGAAGCTGTAGGTGCCGTCATGCCCCTTGATCGGGCGGGAGATGAAGCTCGTCATGTTCAGGCCGGCGTCGCGCACCACGTCCAGCAGGTTGGCCAGCACGCCGGGGCCGGTGCTCAGCGGGATGAACGTGATGATCGTCTCGAACTCGTCCACGCCGTTGCCGCGCGCCCGTTCCAGCAATTGCCTCGCCTCGGCGCGGGGGGCGAGCACCAGGAACTCGGTATGCGCGCCGGAATAATCCTGCACCGATCGCGCCACGGTGGTCAGGCCGTAGAGTGGACCGCAAATCGACGGGCCCAGCGCCATCTGGCCGGGCTGCAGGTCGCGGCAGGCGGCCGCGTTCGAGGCGGCGGGCACGGTCGTCAGATGATGTTCGGCGATGAACCCCTTGCACTGCGCCAGCCCGTGGGGATGCGCGCTGACTCGGACGCCGTCGGGATCGATGCGGGGGCCGCGGGCGAACGCGTCGAACGCGATGTCGACCGCGACGCGCACGAATCCGACGGCGTCCCGCGAATCGATGAGCAGATCGAGATTCGGGACCACATACCCTTCGACGTTGTTCTCCCAGGCGACCACACCCCAGGCCTCGCCGCGTTCCACGGCGGCCACGATCGCGGGCACGTCGGACACCGCGATCAGCTGCGGAGTGCATCCGGTGCCGAGGGGGCCGCCGGACAGCAGCTCCGCCGCGCCCGCCGCGGCCTGATGGGTGAACGAACCCTGCGGCCCCAAATAGTGCAACGGTTTCACCACGTCTCTCCCTCGTCGTCCAACGTCATATCCGTCATGTCTGCGGTGCCGTCATCGGTCCCGTTGCCGTTTCCCTCAACAGCGAACGGCTCAGCGGCGTCCGCAGTCTGCGGCTCCGGCACCAGACGGTCCGGTACCATGAACCACCGCGCCGGCAGGAACAGCATGACCACCTGCATGACGATCACACCGTAGATCCAGATCACGCCGGCGTGCTGGCAGAAGAACGGCACCTCGCCGCTGAATCCGACCGGAACCAGCGCATCGCCACCCGGGCCGTAGCCGGTCAGCATCCATACCGCCGCCGAGGAGGCGATCAGGTGGAATCCCAGTCCCACCGCATTGCTGCGCGCGCGGGCGCACCAGGTGGAGATGCCCAGGATCAGGAATGCCAGCAGCAGGCCGTAGGGGATGTTCTGCGCCGCGCCCATGCGGTGGGCCAGCGTGCCGACGATGCCGGCCGCCACGCCCGAGACGATGGTGATCAGGACGCGGACCGCGTACGGCTGGCGGTGGCTCCACGGCTGCAGGGTCGAATCCGACTGCCGCCGGGATGAATTGGCGATGGAAGTCATGCGTTCCAGTATAGGTGTGCCGCCGATTGAAGCCGGCGGCACGGTCACTACTTGGCGTTGGAAGCTCAGGCCTTGGCCTGATTATTCTGACGACGCTGCTTGGCGCGCCACTTGTACCAGTCCTCGCGGCCGAGGATGATCTTGCGCACGCGGATCGACTCCGGCGTGACCTCCACGCACTCGTCCTCGTTCGCAAAGTCCAGCGCCTCTTCAAGGCTCATCTTGATCGGCGGGGTCAGGGTCTCCAATACATCGGCGGTGGAGGAGCGCATGTTGGTCATGTGCTTGGCGAGCGTGATGTTCACGTCCAGCTCGTCCGGCTTGTTGTTCACGCCGACGACCTGGCCCTCATACACCGGGGACTGCGGGTCCACGAAGAAGTTGCCGCGCGCCTGCAGGCGCTGCATGGCGTACGGGGTGGCCACACCCTTGCGGTCGCAGACCATCGAGCCGTTCTGACGGGTCACGATCTGGCCCGCCCACGGCGCATAGCCGGCGGAGAGCGACGAGGCGATGCCGGTGCCGCGCGTGGCGGACAGCAGCGCGGTGCGGAAGCCGATCAGGCCACGGCTCGGCACGGTGAACTGCAGGCGGACCCAGCCGGAGCCGTGGTTGGACATCGACTCCATACGGCCCTTGCGCTCGGCCATCAGCTGGGTGACGGTGCCCATGTACTCCTCGGGCACGTCGATGGTGGTGTTCTCCATCGGCTCGCAGACCTGACCGTCGATGGTCTTGGTGACCACCTGCGGACGGCCGACGGTCAGCTCGTAGCCTTCGCGGCGCATCTGTTCGGCGAGCACCGCCAGCGCGAGTTCGCCGCGGCCCTGCACCTCCCAGGCATCCGGGCGGTCGGTCGGCAGCACGCGGATCGACACGTTGCCGATCAGCTCGCGGTCCAGACGGTCCTTGATCATGCGGGCGGTGAGCTTGTGGTCCTTGCCCTCCGTGCCGGCCAACGGGGAGTCGTTGACGCCGAAGGTCATCGAGATGGCCGGCTCGTCCACGTGGATCAGCGGCAGCGGCTTCGGGTCAGACGGGTCGACGATCGTCTCGCCGATCATGATGTCGTTCACGCCGGCGATGGCCACGATGTCGCCGGGACCGGCCTGCTCGACCGGGAAGCGGTCCAGGCCCTTGGTGCGCAGGATCTCGGTGAGCTTGAAGTTCTCGATCGTGCCGTCCACACGGCTCAGGCCGTACTGCTTGCCCTTGACGAGCGTGCCGTTGTAGATGCGGACCAGACCCAGTCGGCCCAGGTAGTCCGAGGCGTCGATGTTGGTCACATGGGCCTGCAGCGGGGCGCCCTCCTCGTATTCGGGGGCGGGGATGTTCGAGATGATCGAATCGAACAGCGGTTCCAGGTTGTCGTTGTCCGGCAGCCCGCCGTTCTCCGGCTGGTTCGTGGAGGCGTAGCCCGCCTTGGCGGCGCAGTAGATCACCGGCAGGTCCAGCAGCGAGTCGAGGTCCAGGTCCACGCCCTCCTCGATGACGTCCTGGGCCAGGCCGAGCAGCAGGTCGGTGGCCTCGCCCACGACCTCCTCGATGCGGGCGTCCGGGCGGTCCACCTTGTTCACGCACAGGATCACCGGCAGCTTGGCCTCCAGGGCCTTGCGCAGCACGAAACGGGTCTGCGGCAGCGGGCCCTCCGAGGCGTCGACGAGCAGCACCACGCCGTCGACCATCGAGATGCCGCGCTCGACCTCGCCGCCGAAGTCGGCGTGACCGGGGGTGTCGATGACGTTGATCGTGATGCCTTCGGGATGGCCGTACTTCTCGGCGAGCGGACCGGTGTACTGCACCGCCGTGTTCTTCGCCAGGATGGTGATGCCCTTCTCGCGCTCCAGATCATTGGAATCCATCACGCGGTCGGGGACCTCCTCGCGCTCGGAGAACACATGCGATTGCTGGAGCATCGCGTTCACCAGCGTGGTCTTGCCGTGATCGACGTGCGCCACGATCGCCACATTTCGAATATCGCCACGAACTGCCATCAAAACCTCTCTTACCTGATTTCAGTTGCGTTCCTTCGGTACCGGACCGTTCGGCAAACCCCAGTACGTCCACACAAACCGAGCCAAGTGTAGCGGGATTGCTTGACAGCTCCGCCCCCGAGGCTCACTCGGTGCGCAACGCGGTGGCCGGATCCTGTCTGGCGGCCTTCCTCGAGGGGATGATGCCGCCGATCAGCGTGAGCGCCATGCTCAGGACGACCAGCGCCACGGCTCCGGGCACCGGCAGCACGCCGCTGACCTCGTTCGTGCCCATGAAGTGATGCAGGATGGCGTTGCCGGGGATGAGCAGCAGCAGCGTCACGCCCACGCCGATCAGGCCGGAGCACAGGCCGATCATGCCGGTTTCGGCGTTGAACACCGAGGAGACGTTGTGCTTCGAGGCGCCCATGGCGCGCAGGATGCCGATCTCCTTGGTGCGTTCCAGCACCGAGATGTAGGTGATGATGCCGATCATGATCGAGGAAACGACCAGGGAGACCGCCACGAACGCGATCAGCACGTAGGTGATGACGTTGACGATGGTGGTCACCGAGCTCATCAGCGCGCCCACATAGTCCACGTAGGTGATCTTGTCCTGTTTGGAGGCGTCGGCGTTGTACTGGTCGATGGCGTCCGAGACCCCGTCCTTGTCCTCGAAGCTGTCGCAGTAGATCCGGATCGAGCTCGGGGCGTCCCGGCTGATCACGCCGAAGGCGGAGAGGTTGTCGTCGTAATCACCGGTGGAGACGTACTCGTCGTAGATGTGGATGAAGGTCGCGTCGTCGGCCGTGGCCAGATAGGCGTCGAGCTGCTGGGCCAGCATCTCTTCGCTGGCCGCAGTGCCGCCCGCCGCCCCCGCGGCGCCCATATCCATGCCGGACTGCGCCGCCTCGGCCATCAGACCGGCCGCCAGCTGCGCCTTCTGCGTCACGCCGAGGCCGTCGACGTAGAGGCGGGCGTCGGCGACCTTGGTCGCGTCATCGGAGGGCGAGAACGTCATGCCGTTGAGCACGTTCACGCCCTGGTTCGCCTGCTGGTCGGTGACCACCGGGCTGGAGGCCGTATGGTCGATCAGATAGTCGGTCAGTGCGTGCGTGTAGCCGACCGAGCCGTCGATGTTGGCCGCGTCGGCGTCCTCCACGGGGCGCACGACGCCGACGATCTTCAGCGGCATCGCTGTGCCGTTGTCGACCAGCTCCGCCATGCGTTCGGCGTCGTCACCGACATACGAGTACAGTCCGTCGTCGCCGCGCACGTACTGGTCGCACGCGGGAATCAGATACAGCTGCTGGTTCAGCACCTGGTCGTAATCGAGACGGATTGTCTGCTCGTCGATCTTCTCGCCGTCATCGAGACGCTTCATCAGGTCGTCATAGTCGGACGCCGGCAGCAGACCCAGCTCGTACAGTGTGCTCAGCGGGATCTCGTTGTTCTGATCGGCGACCAGCACCACCTCGTCCTGGGCAGCAGGCCAAGTGCCGTTGACGACCTTGTAGTTGTCGGTCACCACCGGGCTGATCAGCTCGCTGTCGCTCTCGCCGGGCATGATCTCGCCGAAGGACGAGGGTGCGGCGTTCTCGTCGGTTTCGCCGGTGACCATGGACATCTGCATGGCCGTCACATCCGACATGCTGCTCATCGACCCGCTCTTCGTGGCCATCATCGACGACATCGACCCGGTGTCGTCGCCGAAATCTACGCCGTCGGCGTTGACCAAGGTGCCGTTCGGGTCGCGGCTGATCACCGAGAACTTGACGTCGTAGGAATAGTGGATGCCGTTGGAACCCACATACTGCTGGATCTCGCTGTCCGGATCGTCCAGATACTGCTTGAACGCGGTCAGGTTGTTCTCGGCGATGCTGCTGGTCAGTGTGGAGGCCTGCGTGAAACTGGAATCGTCGGCGTATACGGCATCGTGCTTGTGATCCTTGGTGCGTTCGCCGTTGGCATTGGCCGCGCTCTCCTCCAGCAACGATTGCAGGTCCCAGCTCTTGGCGTCGATGGAGATCGGGTAGGCGGTCATCGTGTCCCGCTGGATGGCCGTGATGTAGTTGTTCACGCCGGTGGACACGGACAGGATCAGCGCGATGCCAATGATGCCGATAGAACCGGCGAAGGAGGTGAGCACGGTGCGCGCCATCTTGGTTCTGAGGTTGTTGAAGCTGAGCGCCACCGCGGTGCCGAACGACATCGACGCCTTGCCCATCGTCCGGTGCACGGCCGGTGCCGCCTCGGATTCGTCGATGATATACGGATCCGAGTCGTCGATGATGCGACCGTCGCGCAGGTTGACGATGCGCGTGGCATACTGGTCGGCCAGGTCTGGATTATGCGTGACCATGACGACCAGACGGTCCTTGGCCACCTCCTTGAGCAGCTCCATAATCTGCACGGAGGTGTCGGAGTCCAACGCGCCGGTCGGCTCGTCGGCCAGCACGATGTCCGGGTCGTTGACCAGTGCGCGAGCGATAGCGACGCGCTGCATCTGTCCGCCGGACAGCTGGTTCGGCTTCTTGTGCACGTGGGCGCCCAACCCCACCTGCGCCAGGGCACGGCGGGCACGCTGACGGCGCTGGGACCTCGGAATGCCCGAGATGGTCAGCGCCAGTTCCACGTTGGCCAGGATGCTCTGGTGCGGGATGAGGTTGTAGCTCTGGAAGACGAAGCCGATGGTGTGGTTGCGGTAGGAGTCCCAGTCGCGGTCGCGGTACTGTTTGGTGGAGGTGCCGTTGATCACCAAATCACCGGAATCGTAGCGATCCAGACCGCCGATGATGTTGAGCAGCGTGGTCTTGCCGGACCCGGAGGGACCGAGGATGGCCACGAACTCGTTGTCGCGCAGGTTCAGCGTGACGCCGTCCAACGCCTTCTGTACGAAGTCGCCGGTCTTGTATTGCTTGTGGATGTCCTTGATCTGCAGCACCATGCTTCACTCCCATCGGATTCGTTCTGAAGCAACGCTACACCATGATATTGAACACCGTATATTATCCTTGCGGCGTATTCAGTCCTCCAGATCGAGTCCCTTGCGTTCGGGCAAGCACAACGCGGCTATGCACCCCAGCACGAAGGCCACGGCAAAGATCACGAAGGCCACCGTCTTGTTGCCCCCGGACAGCGTCAGGAACCACGGCACCAGCAATGGTGCGATGATCGCAGCCACACGGCCGACCGCTGCGGCCGCCCCCGACGCGGCACCGCGCAGACGCGTCGGATAGATCTCCGGCGTCACCGCATACAGCACACCCCATGCGCCCAGGTTCGAGGCCGACAACAGCATGCCGAACCCGATCACGGCGGCCACCGATCCGGCTTGGGAGAACGCGAAGGCGGCTACAGCCGACACCGCAAGGAATACGCTCAGCGTGCGGCGACGCCCCCAGATCTCCACCAACCAGGCGGCCAGAAAGTACCCCGGCAGCTGGGCGAGCGAGATGATCAGCGTATAGCCGAACGAGCTGGTCAGCGAGCCGAACTGGTCGGCCAGCAGACTCGGCATCCAGGTGAACGCGCCGTAGTAGGAGAAGTTCACGAAGAACCAGGTCAGCCAAATGGCCACCGTACGAGCCAGATACTGATGACCGAACAGTTCCCGCGTGCGAATGGCCGGCAGCGGTTCGGCCTTCGGGCTGGCGACGGGGGCCACCCCGGAGGCCTGTTCGAAGTAGCGCACCGCCTGCTCGGCTTCATCCTCGCGCCCCTTGGACTCCAGGAAACGCACCGATTCGGGGATGTGGGCGCGGGTCACAACGGCGTACAGCAGCGGCAACGCGCCGATAAGCAACGCCCAACGCCACCCCCAGTCGCCGGTGTTCGGAATGACGAACGCACCGATGGCTGCGGCGATGATCCATCCAACAGCCCAGAACGACTCCAACAGCACCGTCATCCGCCCGCGATGCCGGGTCGGCGAGAACTCGGACACGAGCGTGGAGGCCACCGGCAGTTCAGCCCCCAATCCCAATCCGATGATGAAACGTGCGATCAGCAGCGCCACCAACGTCCAGGAGCAGGCCATACCCGCATTCGCCAAGCCGAAAATGACCAATGTGGCGGTGAATACGGTTTTTCGTCCCACCCGATCGGCAAAGTATCCGCCCAATGCGGCACCAATAGCCATGCCCACGAATCCGACCGACAACACCCACGACTTCTCGGTGGCGTTCAGGTTGAAATGCGGGTCGGCGGCAATGGCGGCGACCACAAACGAGACCAATCCGACATCCATGGCGTCGAAAGCCCAACCGATGCCCGAGGCCACCAACAACTTGCGATGCGCCGCGTTGAATGGCAGACGGTCCAGTCGTGCGTTCCGACTCAACCCGCGCTCGGTTTGCACGGTGTTCTTCGATGAGACGACGTTCATTGCGCTCCTTCCAATATGTCCTTGTCTTTGATTTGCCGAGCACGACGGGCGGCCGTTCTACACGATGCCGGCGTCAGGGGTGCGATCAGGCACGCTCCAACGGGGATAACGCCTCCCGCATCCGCAGATCGAGGCTGGGTGCTGATGTGCCGCTCAGCGCCGACGACTGGGTCAACGATGCCAATCGTTGCCGCACCACGTCGTATGGCGCGACGGGATCGGGATCGCCGGGGGTGTACCGGTATACGGCAGCCGGGCGGTGGCGGCCTTCCCGCCGTCGTTCTCCGGTCTCCTCGATTCGACCGGTGGCGAGCATACGACGCCGGAAATTCGCCAAATCGATGGAGGTACCGGCAACGGCTTCATAGACGCCATGCAGCTGGTTGAGCGTAAAGGTTTCGCCGACCAACGTGGTGACTACATCCGGCTGGTCGACGCGGGCGCGTAATCGCTGCAGGGCGTATTCGATGATGCGGCGATGGTCGAAGGCAAGTTCGGGAAGCGCGTCCACCGGGAACCACCGCACGTTCTCGGCCTCACTGAGATCGTCCGTTTCCTCCCGGCCCACCAATGCCCAGTACGCGATGGATACCATCGGCAGTCCGCCCTGAGAGCGCGCCGGATCGCCGAAGGTGTACAGCTGTTCGAGGTATCGCGGATGCAGATCGGTGGTGCTGACCAACGCATAATAGGCTGATTCTTCCAGCGACCGGTCGGCGCGCAGCCCTCCTCCAGGCAACGCCCAGCGGCCGAGGAACGGCTGACGGGTGCGTCGAACCAACGGCAACCAAAGCCGGCTGCCCGAAGGAGCGGGAGCCAACGTCAGGATGACAACGGAAACGCCGACCTGCGGCGGCTGCATACGCCGTTCCGTAACATTGCCGATGCCCATGCCCTTACCTTCCGTTCCGGAAATCGTACCGAGACAAGCACGAGCATACTACTTTTAGTCACAATGACTATAACTGCGTGTCATCAAGCGGACCACCGCTTTCCAACGCAGCGCCAACCGAGTCCGGCAGAAACGGCGCAAGCTCGGGCAGCTGTTCCAACGAGGACAACCCCATCTTCTCCAGAAACAGCGGTGAAGTCACCAGCAACGCGGCACGAGACTCTTTCTCAATCCCCTCTTCACGTATCAATCCTCGCACGATCAACGCCCGAATCACCCCGTCGGAATTGACTCCTCGGATCGCCGCGATCTGCGCACGCGTGATCGGCTGCCGGTACGCGATGATCGCCAGCGCCTCCAACGCCGCCTGAGACAGGCGCGCGGTCTGCCCGTCGGTCACGAACGCCGACACCACCGGTTCGAACACCGCACGACTGAAGAACTGCCACCCCCGGGCGGTACGGCGCAGCTCGAACCCCCTGGGGGCGCGACCGGAGGCGTCCGAACCGTCATAGTCGCGTTGCAGCGTCTCCAGCGCCGCGGTCACCCGCTCCTCGTCCACCGCCAGCACCCGCGCCAGATCGGCGGCCTGCTGGGGCTGATCGCAGACCATCAGCACCGCCTCCAGACATGCCGGCAGGCCGCCGGGGAATCCGTCGACGTCGAAGTCCACGTATTCGGGGCGCGCCGCGCCGACCGTCCGCTCGTTCTGATCCATCACAGCCGCCTCCCGCCGTATCCGATTGTCATGCGAAATCCCGTTCGTCGATCGCGGTGTCCGTCTCCTCCGCACCGGCCACCCACCGCAGGTGCAAGGTCTCATAGGGACCGGCCTGCCTGAACTGCAGCACACCCTGCTTGAAGAACGCCAGCACCGCCAGGAACCTGGCCACCACCTCAATGGTGCCCGCCGCATCCGCCGTCAGCTCGGCGAAGGTCATCGACCCTCCGACCGGCAGGGCGCGCAGCCGGTCCCGCACCAGCATGGATTGGGCGCGCAGGTCCACCATCGGCATATGCAGCTGATGCACCGACACCTCGCTGGCCGGCGCGTTGGCGAACGCCTGCGCGGCCAGCCGGGCCAGGTCCTCGGGGGTCAGCGTCCAGACCAGTTCGGGCAACAGGGCCGACATGCCCGCGTCCATCACCGCCGGATGCGGGAACCGGCCCGAATTCGCCGCCAGACGTGCACGGAAGTCGTCGGCGGCCTGCTTGAACGCGCGGTACTGCAGCAGCCTGGCGAACAGCAGATCACGCTCGCGCAGCGCCTCCATGCTGCGCTCGTCGCGCCCGCCGTCCTCGTCGCCGGGCAGCAGCGCGGCGCTTTTGGCCTCCACCAGGATCGAGGCGACGTCGATGAACGAACTGGCGGCCTCCATGTTGCGCGCCACATCCATGCCCCGGACATACTCCAGGAACTCCTCGGTGATCGCCGAGAGCGAAACCTCGGTCAGTTCCAGGCGATTGCCGGCGATCATGCCCAGCAGCACGTCGAACGGGCCGGAATACACGTCCAGACTGACGGCGAATCCGGAGTCGACGGCACGCCCCTCCGGCTCCGCCAGCTCTGCCCATTCCACCATGGCCACGCCGCCGGTCAGGGCACGATGCCCTTGGCGATCAGCTCGCGGGCCACCTCGCGGTATTCCTTAGCCGTCTTGTGCCCGGGGGCGTAGATGGTGATCGGCGCGGCCGCCACCGTGGCGTCCGGCAGCTTGATCGACCGGGAGATGACCGAGTGGAACACCTTGCCCTGGAAGGCCTCGTAGATGCGCTGCAGCACCTCCTCGCAGTGCAGCGTGCGCGTGAACATGGTGACCAGCACGCCGTACACCTCCAGACGGGGGTTGATGCGGGACTGCACCTTCTCGATCGACTGCATCAGCAGCGCCACGCCGCGCAGCGCGAAGAACTCCGCCGCCACCGGAATGATCACGCCGTCGGCGGCGGTCAGCGCGTTCACCGTCAGCAGGCCCAGGGAGGGCTGGCAGTCGACGATGATCACGTCGTATTCGTTGCGCACCTTGCGCAGCACGCTCGCCAGCACCTGCTCGCGGCCGACCTCGGTGACCAGCTGCACCTCCGCGGCCGACAGGTCGATGTTCGCCGGCATGATGTCGATGTTCTCGAAATCGGTGGCGTGGATCACGTCATGCGGATCCACGGACATGTCGAACAGCGCCGTGTACACCGTGTTCTCCACGGTGTTCGCGTTGATGCCCAAGCCCACGGTGGCCGCACCCTGCGGGTCGAAGTCCACGATGAGCACACGGCGCCCGTACTGGCTCAGCGCGCCGGCGATGTTGATCGAACTGGTGGTCTTGCCGACGCCGCCCTTCTGGTTGCACATCGCGATGATCCGCGCCGGACCGTGCTGACGCAGCGGTTCGGGCGCGGGGAACGTCTCATATTCACGACCAAGCAGATCCGTAGGCATACTGTTCACCTTATCAACATTCATGCGCTCATCCGACGAGGTTCCGACACGTGTCCCCCCGTCATCCACGGCCGGCACGGCGTACGTACCGCCTATCGGCAGCAACCCCTGCCGGAACCGGTGCGTCGTGGATTCGTCATACCACGGCCCCGTCCCACTGCCCTGCGATTGCGCCGCGCCCATACCGTCTCCATTCCTGTGGCGGCGACCCGTGCCGCGACCATGGCTGAAGTCTTCCGATTGCTATCGTATCGCGACAATGTGTCCGGACACATCGGATCGCCGCATGCGGCGCGCCATCGCGGACATCTTCGGGGCAGTCGCGTTCAACGGGCGCGCGGGTGGGCGGTCAGATAGGCCTCGATCAGCGATTCCGGGCTGACATGCGTATAGATCTGCGTGGTGGTGACCGAGGCGTGGCCGAGCAGCTCCTGCACGGTGCGCACGTCGGCCCCGCCCTGGATCAGATGCGTGGCGAAGGAGTGGCGCAGCGTGTGCGGATGCAGCGGCTTGGCGATATGCGTCCGTTCGCCGGCGGCCTTGACCACCTCCCACACCGATTGCCGGGAGAGCCGGCAGCCGCGCTTGTTCAGGAACAGCGCACGGCGTTCCGCGCTCCCCGAGCGCTTGCGGCGCTCCAGCACCGGGCGCGCCTCGTCCAGATACCGCCGCAGCGCCTGGCAGGCGTACCCGCCCACCGGCACCAGCCGCTGCTTGGAGCCCTTGCCCGTCACACGGATCACATGCTCGTCGAAATCCATGTCGTCGATATCCGCGCCCACGATCTCCGAGACGCGCGCGCCGGTGGCGTACATGAGTTCGAGCAGCGCCCGGTCGCGCACCAGCACGGCGTCCTCCACACCGGCCACGCCCGTGCCCCCGGGCTGCGGGACGGCCTCCAGCAGACGGGCGACCTCGTCCACAGTCAGCACGTCGGGCAGCGTGCCGGCCCCCTTGGGGGCCTTGACCGTCGCCGCCACATCCGACGCCACGGCCTGCTGGGCGAGGGCGAACCGATGGAACGCGTGGATGCTGGCCAGTCGCCTGGCCTTGCTGCGGCCGCTCTCCCCCGCCCCGTCGAGATCGGCGACGTAGTCCTCCACATCCTGCCGTGTCACGGCGGCCGGCCCGTGGACGCCGCGGGCCTCCAGCCAGTCGAGGTACCGGCGCAGATCGGACGCATAGGCGTCAACGGTGGATTGCGCCAGTCCCCGTTCCACGCCGATATGCGTGAGGAACTGCTCCAACAGCCGACCGAATTCGGATTCCATCCGGGTCTCCCTCCCCCCCCTACCGTTCCTCCGGTAGATACGAGGAAACCCCGCCGAAGCGGGGTTTCGCAACAGGAATCATGCGTGCGTCACGCCGATTCAGGCCTCCACCGGGGCGTTGACATCCGCCGGCAGGGCGTTCTTGGCCTCGGCGACGATGGCCTTGAAGGTCTCCGGATCGGAGACGGCCAGCTCGGCCAGGGCGCGACGGTCGAGCTCGATGCCGGCCAGGCGCAGGCCCTGGATGAAGCGGTTGTAGGTGATGCCCTCGGCGCGGACCGCGGCGTTGATGCGCTGGATCCACAGCTTGCGGAAATCACCCTTGCGAGCCTTGCGGTCGCGGTAGTTGTAGGTAAAGGAGTGCAGCAGCTGCTCCTTGGCCTTGCGGTACAGGCGGGAGCGCTGGCCGCGGTAGCCCGAGGCCCTCTCGAGAACGACGCGACGCTTCTTGTGGGCGTTCACTGCGCGCTTGACACGTGCCATAATCTATTCCTCAGCTTTCTGTTGACGTCTTGTTCGATCTCGAAGCAGCTCACATACCGAGCAGGTTCTTCATCTTCTTGACCTGGTTCGGAGCCATGACCTCGTCGGCGGACAGCGCGCGGCGCTTGCGGGCCGACTTGTGCTCCAGGTTGTGGCGCATGCCGCTGCCGACATGCATCAGCTTGCCCTTGCCGGTGACGCGGACGCGCTTGGACGCGGCGGAATTAGTTTTCATCTTCGGCATTGCTGCCCTCCTTGGTTGTGTTGTTCTTCGCGGAAGTCTTCGACTGACCGTTCACCGCGGCCTGGGCCTCGGCGGCGGCCTGGGCCTGGGCCTCCTGCTTGGCGGCCAGGCGTGCGGCCTGACGGGCCTGGCGCTCGGCGCGGGATTCCGCACCGCGGCGGCGCTGCTCGGACTGCGTGTGCACCTTCTTGCCCTTCGGGGCCAGCGTCATGATGATGTTGCGGCCCTCCTGCTTCGGAGCGGACTCGATGGTGCCGTACTCCTCCACGTCGGCGGCCAGGCGCTGCAGCATCTCCACGCCGCCGATCGGACGCGACTGCTCGCGACCGCGCAGCATGATGGTGACCTTGACCTTGTCCCCGCCGTTGAGGAAACGGACGACATGACCCTTCTTGACCTCGAAGTCATGGTCGTCGATCTTCAGGCGGAAACGGATCTCCTTGATCTCGGCAGTGTTCTGATTACGGCGGGCCTCACGGGCCTTGATCTTCTCGTTGTACTTGAACTTGCCGTAATCGATGAGCTTGGCGACCGGAGGCTTTGCGTTGGGTGCCACCTCGACGAGATCGAGGTTCGCTTCCTTGGCCAGGTTCAGTGCGACGGAGGTCGCGATGACCCCCACCTGCTCGCCGTTCGGGCCGATCAGGCGCACCTGGGAGACGCGAATCTCGTCGTTAATGCGTGGTTCGTCGCTGATGATGACTCCAATCCTCGGTGTTTCCTTGCGGGCTCACCGTTCGGCGCGCACGTCGTCGAGTCAGGGCATGTCATCATGCATCCGTTGATGCGGACACTGTACATGGCGGCGCACATGGGCACCGCGAGCGGACGATAGCCATCGTCAGGCTCATGCCTTGGACCCGAGGCCGTAACAGGCTTCCAGGTGGGGTTTCCCCGCTTTCTTGATTTCTCAAGCCTTGGATAGTGTACCACATGCCCGGACGGGCGTGTCGCGGACGCGGCGTCCGCGCGGGCCGGGCGTCCGGGGCACACGGACTCACGGACGCACGGCCTCACGCGGTCAGTTCGACCAGCTCGGGCTTGGAGCCGTCGTGGTTGAAGTAGACGTCGTACCAGGTCAGGAACGTGAACACGGTCCAGATCTTGCGGCGATCGTCGGTTGTGCCCTCGAAATTGTCGTCGAGCATCTTCAATAGCGCATCCTGGTCGAAGAACCGACCCACCCATTCCTGCTCGAACAGCGCGCGGACGTGGCGGTAGTACTTCTCCTGACGCAGCCAGATCTTGATCGGCACCGGGAAACCGAGCTTCTCACGGTCGTACCATTCCTTCGGCAGATGGCGGGCGGCGGCCTGACGGAACGCGAACTTGGTGTTCTCGTCGGTGATCAGGTACTTGGTCGGCACCTGCTCGGCCACGGCCATCAGCTCCTTGTCAAGCAGCGGCACGCGCAGCTCCAGCGAGTGGGCCATCGTCAGCTTGTCGGCCTTCAGCAGGATATCGCCGGGCATCCACTGGTGCATGTCCAGATACTGCTTCTTCTTCAGCTCGGACATGCCCCTGCCCTTGATGCGCTCATAGATCCGGCCGACGATCTGGGCCACGCCCGGCCCCTGCCGGTATTCGGGCTTAAGCAGCCTGACGGCCTCGTCCTCGTCGAAGACCTTGGCCTGACCGATGAAGCTCTCCTCGGCCGGAGCCAGATTGGCGTACAGATGCCATGCGCCGTGGAAGGTCTTGCCTTTGCAGAACCGCGCGATGGCGTGGCGCATGCCCTGGGGCAGGTGGGTCAGCATCCGCGTAACCACCTTGATGGCCTTGGAGTGGGTGTGCACGCCGTAGTCGATGTACCCGGCGAACAGCTCGTCCGCGCCTTCGCCGCTCAGCACGACGCGCAGATCACGGCTGGCCAGTTCGGACAGGAAGAACAGCGGCACGCAGGACGGGTTGGAATCCGGTTCGTCCAGATGCCACTGGATGCGGGGGAAGTTTTCGAAGGCCTCGTCGCCGCCCAGCGCCTCGGAGGTGTTGTTCAGGTCGATGATCTGCGCCAGTTCCTGCGCCTGCTGCGACTCGTTGTAGGTGCCCTTGCCGAAGCCGATCGAATAGGTGTGCTCGGGGCGGGCCACGGCGGCCACATAGCTGGAATCGACGCCGCTGGAGAGGAACGAGCCGACCTCCACGTCGGCGATCTGATGGGCCTTGACCGAGTCGCACACCGTGCGGTCGATGGTGTCGACAAGCTCCTTGAGGCCCATGCCGCCCTCGGTGTAGGTCTCGTCATAGTAGCGGCGGATGTCCATCCGGCCGTCCCGGTAGGTGAAGCAGTGCCCCTCGGGCAGCTTGAACACGCCCTTGAAGAAGGTCTCGGGAATCGCCGGGTACTGGAACGTCATATACGGCTTGAGCGCGTCCGCGTTGAGTTCCTTGACGAAGTCGGGGTGCTGCAGCAGCGCCTTGATCTCCGAGGCGTACATGAACGTGCCGTTCATCTGCGCATAGTAGAACGGCTTGATGCCGAAGTGGTCGCGCGCGCCGAACAGGGTGCGGGTCTTCGTGTCCCAGATCACGAAGGCGAACATGCCGCGCAGTCGCTTGAGCACGTCCGCGCCCCACTGCTCGTAGCCGTGCAGGATCACCTCCGTATCGCCCTCGGTGGCGAAGGTGTGGCCCAGCGCGAGCAGCTCCTCGCGCAGCGGCTGGTAGTTGTAGATCTCGCCGTTGTACGTGATGACCAGCGTGCGGTCCTCGTTGTAGATCGGCTGCGAGCTGCCGCCCAGGTCGATGATGCTCAGACGGCGGTGCCCCAGGGCCGCATGCTCGTCGACATAGCTGCCCTCGCTGTCGGGACCACGATGCGCGATGATATCCGTCATCCGCTTCAGGACGGGACATTTCACATCAATCGGCATGTCATTGACGAAACCGGCGATACCGCACATGGATACGGCGCTCCTTCTTCCTCTGTTTCCTCTATGTCCTCTTTTATGGTGCTGCCGGGTCCTCGCCCGACACCGATACTGCCAGTCAGCTTAGCAAACAGTTGTGCCGTTCCTGTGAGCGAGGCGACACTCGCCGCTTGGCGCCGAGCCGCGGTACAGTGGGGCTCATGCATGACGACACCTGTGTGATCTTCGGCGCGGGCGACTACTACGACGCGCCCGTTGTCCCCGACGGGGCATTCATCGTGGCCGCGGACGGCGGTCTGGACCATGTGCGAGGGCTCGGCCTCACCGCCGACGTTGTCATCGGGGATTTCGATTCGCTCACGGGACGCCGTCCGGCGGACGGGGAGCGCACCATCGCACTGCCCGCGGAGAAGGACGATCCGGACATGCTCTCGGCGCTCAAGATCGGCTGGTCGCACGGCTGCCGCACCTTCCACGTCCACGGCGGACTGGGCGGGCGCATCGACCACACCATCGCCAACATCCAGCTGATGGCGCTCATCTCCCGGCACGGCGGCATCGGGTTCCTGCACGGCGACGGCACGGTGGTCACGGCGATCACCGACGGCGAGCTGCGATTCCCCGCCAACGACGTGGCCCCCGGACGCATGGTCTCCGTGTTCTCGCTGAGCGACGAGGCGCGCGACGTCAACGAGCCGGGATTGAAATACCAGCTCAGGCACGCCACGATGACCAACACCCGCGTCAACGGCGTCAGCAACGAGTTCCTGCAGGGCGTGCCTTCGGCGATCAACGTCCATCACGGCACGCTGATCGTCACGTTCCCCTCCGAGGCGCCGATGCCCGAGGTCGTCCGCTTCCACGGGTTCGCGGGGGACCTCGGTTCGCTCGATACCGCCGTATCCCCGGTGCTCGCCAAGGGTGTGAGCGCTCACGGAAATTCCTGAAAATTCATCTCACAGCCCCGCTTGTCCCGTTGCCCAAGTACAGACGACGCACTAAAGTACAAGGTGTTGGTATTCAACGGCCGCGCGTGCGCCATGCGGGGTTCCGACAACGTGCCACGGCCTATCCCCAAGGGAGAACTACATGACAGTCAAGATTGGTATCAACGGCTTCGGTCGTATTGGTCGTCTCGCGTTCCGTCGCATCTTCGAGCTGCAGCAGAAGGGCGGCGAGGCTGGTGATATCGAGGTCGCCGCGATCAACGATCTGACCTCCCCGTCCGCTCTGGCGTACCTGCTGAAGTACGACAGCACGCACGGCACCTTCAAGCACGTGGACGGCACCCCGGTCGAGGTCTCCGCCACCGACTCCGCCATCGTCGTCGACGGCAAGGAGTACCCGGTGTACGCCGAGCCGGATGCGAACAACATCCCGTGGGTCAAGAACGACGGTGTCGAGTTCGTGCTCGAGTGCACCGGCTTCTACACCTCCGCTGAGAAGTCGCAGGCCCACCTGAACGCCGGCGCCAAGAAGGTCCTGATCTCCGCTCCGGCCAAGGACGCCACCACCCCGACGGTCGTCTACGGCGTGAACCACGAGATCCTGAAGGCCGAGGACAACATCGTCTCCGCCGGCTCCTGCACCACCAACTCGATGGCCGCTATGGTCAAGCTGCTCAACGACAAGTGGGGCATCAAGGTCGGCTTCATGACCACCATCCACGCCTACACCGGCACCCAGATGATCCTCGACGGCCCGCGCGGCAAGAAGAACGGCCGCGACCTGCGCGCCGCCGCCGTCAACACCATCGCGCACTCCACCGGTGCCGCCAAGGCCATCGGCAAGGTCGTGCCGGAGGTCGACGGCAAGCTGCAGGGCCACGCCCAGCGCGTCCAGGTTCCGGACGGCTCCGTGACCGAGCTGTTCACCGTGCTCGAGAAGGAAACCAACGTGGACGAGATCAACGCCGCGTTCAAGGAGGCCTTCGAGGGCTGCGAGTACTACGGCTACAACGCTGACGGCATCGTCTCCGGCGACATCGTCGGCGACACCCACGGCGGCGTGTTCGACCCGACCCAGACCGATGTGAACGAGGTGGACGGCGTCCAGCTCGTGCGCACCGTGGCCTTCTACGACAACGAGTACGGCTTCACCTCGAACATGGTTCGTACGCTGCTGTACTTCGCCGAGCTCGCCAAGTGAACCTCAGCGGCCTAGTCCGCTAGGTTCCTGACGAACCGTTCGGGCCGTCCTGGTTTCCGGGGCGGCCCTTTTCGTATGTCAACGTGTGCCGAGGCACGACATAGGATAGGTGGCATGGGTAGGAAGACATCAGGCAAGGGATCCACACCGGCGATTGTGGAGCTGGAACGCGCGGGTGTTCCGTTCGAGATTTACGAATACGAGCACTCCAACGACCACATGGATGACGGCTACGGCATCGAGGCGGCCCGCAAGCTGGGCTTCGACGAGCATCAGGTGTTCAAGACGCTGATGGCCGACACCGGCGCGGCGCGCGTGGTCGGCGTGGTGCCGGTCAGCGGCCATATGGACCTGAAGGCGCTGGCCGCCGCCGTGGGCGCGAAGAAGGCCGCCATGGCCGATCCGAAGGTGGCGATGCGCGAGAGCGGCTATGTGGTGGGCGGCATATCGCCGTTCGGGCAGCGCACGCGCCATGCGACCGTGCTCGATGAGAGCGCGCTGGCCTATGACCGCATCCTGGTGTCCGGGGGCAAGCGCGGGTTCAGCGTCGGCATCGCCCCGCAGGATCTGGTGAGGGTTCTGAACGCCGCCACCGCCCCCATCGCCACCTGGTAACCCGTGCCCCGATCGTTAACCCTTCCGTGACTGTGCGACATCGTGACTGTGCGATAACGTCTCAAAACGTTGCAATTTCAACGTTTTTCCCAATGTGTCACAGTCACGAATGCATCAGAGTCACAACAGGGGCCGACTCAGCGGCGCAGTTCGGCGGGCAGGACGAAGTGCATATGCTCCTTGATGGTCTCGACAGTGGAGACCTCGGTGAATCCGAACCCGCGCAGCGCCTCGACCACACCGGCGACCAGCTCGTCCGGCACCGAGGCCCCCGAGGAGACACCGACCGCGCTCACGCCGGCGAACCATGCGGGATCCAGCTCCCCCGCATCATCGACGCGGTAGGCCCGGCCGCGATCGGCCAAGCCCTCCTGCGCCACCTCCATCAGCCGCACCGAATTCGAGGAATTCGCCGAGCCTACGATCACCACGCAATCGGATTGCTCGGCAACGAGCTTGACCGCGGCCTGCCGGTTGGACGTGGCATAGCAGATATCCGAGCTCGGCGGCATCTCGATCCACGGGAACCGACGCTTCAGCGCCTCGATGGTGCCGGCCGTCTCATCCACGCTCAACGTGGTCTGCGTGAGCAGCACCAGCTTGGTCGAATCATCGAAGTCCAGCGATTCCACATCCGTCTCGTGCTCGATCAGGTGCACATGCTCGGGCGACTCCCCCACCACGCCGACGGCCTCGTCGTGGCCGCGGTGCCCGATGTAGATGATCTCGTACCCCTCCCGCACGAACCGCAGCACCTCACGGTGGACCTTGCTGACCAGCGGGCAGGTGGCATCCACCACATGCATGCCGCGGCGCGCCGCCTCGGCCTTGATCTCCGGGGAGACGCCGTGCGCGGAGAACACCACCGGAATGCCGGCGGCCACGGCCTCGTCGGGGATCTCGTCGAGCTCCTGCACGAACACCGCCCCCTGCGCGGACAGATCCTCCACCACATGCCTGTTGTGCACGATCTGGCGGCGCACATACACCGGCGGCAGTCCCGCGGCACGCGCGCGTTCGGCGTCGGCCGCGGATCTCAGGATGGTCTGCACGGTCAGGATCGCGCGGTCCACCCCGGCGCAGAATCCCCGCGGATCGGCCAGCACGATGCGGCCGGACTGTTCGTTCGTCATGGTTCCTCCATTCTGACGCCATCTTACCCGTTCCGGGGTGCCGCGCACCGCCCCCGCGCGGGGACACGCCAGGCAGTGCGGCGGCGCCGAACGAGCCGATCGACGCGGCGCCCCCGCACGGGACACACCGGGCCGCGCCGATGCGGGAACCGGGAATCGGCAGTACGATAGTGAGCGATAACAATCGCATCATTTCACTATGGGAGTGATATCCATGACCATCGCCGCCACGCCGCGCACCGGCCATCAGTACACCATCACGCACGGTGATTACGTCGCCGTCATCACCGAGTTGGGCGCCGCGCTGCGCAAGCTCACCTACCAGGGCAAGAACGTCATCGCCACGTTCGGCGCCAACGAGGTGGCCCCCGCCTCCAGCGGCCAGCTGCTCATCCCCTACCCGAATCGCATCGAGGACGGCGTCTACACGTTCGAGGGCAAGACCTACGAGCTGCCGATCGACGAGCACGAGCGCCGCAACGCCATCCACGGCTACGGCTACCGCGCCTACTGGACGCTGGAGAACCTCGACGAGTCGACCGTCACGCTCTCCTGGCGCGTGCCGAACATGGCCGGCTACCCGTTCGACGTGGTGGTGGCCGTCACCTACACGCTGACCGACAACGGCCTGAACCTGACCATCGCCGCCCGCAACAACGGCGAGACGAACGCCCCGTGGGCGCTGGCGATCCACCCGTGGCTGGCCAACGGCTTCGACGGGTACGGCGACGAGATCGACGGCCAGAACGCGCAGTGCTCGCTGATGGTGCCCGCCGACACGCATGTGACCGTCGACGACCGTCTGCTGCCGACCGGCACCGAGCCGGTGGACGGCACGAAGTACGACTTCCGCGAGCCGATGAAGCTCGACCAGCAGCCGTACGATGATGCGTGGACCGATGTCAAGCACGCCGAAGATGGCACCGTGACGGCCGTGCTGTACCGTCCGGACGGCATGGCCGTGGAGGTCGGCGGCGACGAGACCATCACCTCGTTCCAGGTGTGCACCGGCACCGGCTTCGCCCCGGACAACCATCCGGCCGGCGTGGCGGTGGAGCCGCAGACCGCCTATGCCAACGCGTTCCGCTCCGGCAAGGACGTCATCGTCATCAAGCCGGGCGAGGTCAGCTCCACCACGCTGTTCATCCGTATGCGCAAGGCCTGATTCCATAGGGATCCACATCCGCGCGACGCCGCCGAAGTTGTGAACGTCGCGCGGATGTGAGATAATCCCCTAGGCTTATTAACCGTCAGTAAAGGAGTCCATCATGGGCATGCGTGGCCGCAAGCGCAAGGCGCGTCGCAAAAAGGCAGCGAATCACGGCAAAAGGCCGAATGCCTGAGCTGTGAGCTCTGAGATATGAGCATGGCATCCGCGGAACCGCTTAGGGTCCGCGGATTTTTTTATTACCCTCGGAACGGCGGCTGCGCATCCTGCTCGCAGCAGCAGTGGTCCAGTGTGGCGCGCAGACGGGTCAGCAGACACTCGGGCGCCTGTTCGGGGCGCAGGTAGGCGCGCAGGGCCTCGATCAGCGCCCGCTCCCGCGCGTCGCAACAGGTTTCAGGGTCAAAGCACTCCCCGTTCGCTGCCTCGTTGACCTCGGCGATGTGCACGTCGGTGTGCACCACGCCTTCATGGGTCCGGCTGGTGATGGAGATATGGCTCTGGCGCACTACATGTCGATTCATGCCAGTTCCTTTCCATCGGTTGACGTCCTGTTTCCATTATCGCCGTGTTTGCCGGAACCGAGGTTCGCGGACGGTGAATCCGCAATGCCGTACCCACGCTCCCGCGCGTATGCCGCCAATTCGCGTTTCAGCTGCGTGCGGGCGCGGTTCAGACGGCTCATCACCGTGCCGATCTTGACGCCCTGCTCGTCGGCCACCTGCTGGTAGGACTTGCCGTCGATGGCCGCGTCGATGAACACCTGCCGGCGTTCGGGGCTCAGTTTGGCGAGCGCCGCCATGATCTCCTCGGGCGCGAAGGTGTCCAGATACTCCTGCTCCGCCGACTTCAGGCCCTCGGAGGTGTGTTCGGAGGCGGAGTAGATGTCCCAGTCGTCGTATTCGCCGGTCGAGTCGTTGGCCCGCTGCGGGCGGCGCTTGGCCTTGGCGTACTGGTTGAAGTAGGCGTTGCGTTCGATGGTGGTCATCCACGCCTCGAAGTTCGTGCCCGGTTGGAACGAGTCGAAGGCCTTGAAGCCGCGCTCAAAGGTGTCCTGCACCAGATCCTGGGCGTCCTCGGGGTTGTTGGTCAGCTTCATCGCCTGCCGGTACAACGCGTTGACGGCGGGCATGGCGAGTCGTTCGAAGCGTTCCCGCCGCTGTGCCATCGTCTCGGTCTGCTCGCTGTCCACGACAGCCCATTGTACCGTCCGCACCATGCCGCGACACCGCATCGGTCCGCGGGTCGGTGCGATTTGTCTGATTTGACCGTGAGAATATGCGGTATGACGAATCTGAAGGATGCCCTCGAAGCCGCCCCCGTGCAGGATGCCGACACCCCGCTCGGCCAATCCCGGCTGTTGGGGTTCGACACGGAGACCACCGGCGTGGCCATGGGCAGGGACGCCATCGTCTCCGCCACGTTGGTGTTGCGCGATCCGCGATCCGCCCATGACGGCGATGTCATCGACACGTGGATCATCAACCCGCACCGCCGCATGAGCCCCGGCGCCAGCAAGGTCAACGGCTTCACCGACGCGTTCCTGGCGGAGCACGGCGAGGAGCCGATCGACGCCATCGAGCGCATCGCCTCGCTGATCGCGCTGGCCCAGAGCAAGCGCATCCCGTTGCTCGCCTATAACGCGCCGTTCGACATCCGGATGCTGGCCGGCGATCTGAACCGCTGGCGGCTGCGTTCCCTGGATGAGCGACTGGATGGCCGGGCGATGCTGGTGGTCGATCCGCTGGTCATCGACCGCTCCGTGTCGCGCCGCTCCGGCAAGCGCACGCTGGAATACACCACCGAATACTACGGGGTGGAGCCCGACGGTGATTTCCATGACGCCACCGCCGACACCATCGCGGCGGTCGACCTGATCGCGCCGATGACCACGTTGTACCCGCAGGTCGGACATATCACGCTTGAGGGCCTGATGGACTGGCAACGACATGCCTACGGCACCTGGCGCGAATCGTACAACCGCTGGCTCGCCGGGCGCGGCCGGGCACCGGTGCGTGAGAGCTGGCTGTAACCCGACTTACAGGAGACACTCAGGGTCCGGGACTTTGATGACACTGTTCCCAACGTCCGTATGAAAGGACCATATCCATGCCGCTCACGCTCCGTACAGCCGCCCGGCTGCTATCCGACCATGGCCTGCTCCGGGAGGTCATCCACGATGACCGTTGGATGATGCAGGTCCCCGACGATCCGGCGGCCGACGTGCCGTTCTCCGCCATCACCTACGACACGCGCACCGTGGACGGCGGTTCGCTGCTCGTCTGCAAGGGTCGGTTCCGGCCGGAATATCTGGACGGTTTGGACGGGCGGGGGCTGGCCGCCTACGTGGCCGACACCGATTATTCGGCCGCCACCCGCGCCCCGGGACTGATCGTGAACGACCCGCGCAAGGCGCTCAGCCTGGTGGCGCGTCTGCTCAGTGAGCCCTTGGAGTAGCATCGTATGTCGGCACGGTCACCGGGACCGTGCCGACATACGCATCCAGGAGGCTTGACGACCCATGTCGGCATTCACCATCGCCACGGCGGCGCAACTGCTCGAACGGCACCATCTGCTGCGCGAGATCATCCATACCGGTGGTTGGACGCTGGACGCATCCGATGTGCCCGGCGCCGACGACCCGATCGCCGCGGTCACCTACGACACGCGCACCGTGGCACCGGGGTCGATGCTGTTCGTCAAGGGACGGTTCCGTCCCGAGTTCCTGGACGGCATCGACGGGCGCGGCTTGGCCGTCTACGTGGCGGAAAACGACCACTCCGACCGCACCGCCGCCCCCGGACTGATCGTGGACGATGTGCACAAGGCGATGAGCCTGCTGTCGGCGGAGTTCTACGGACGCCCGCAGGACGAGCTGACCGTCATCGGCATCACCGGCACCAAAGGCAAGACCACCACCGCCTACCTGGTCCACGCCATCCTGAACGACTACAGCAACCAGCGCGCGGCGCTGTTCTCCTCCGAACAGACCTGTCTGGACGGCCGCACCTACACCGACTCGAAGCTGACGACGCCGGAGTCGTTGGATGCGTTCCGGATGATGCGCCAGGCCGCCGACAACGGCATGCGCTACTTGGTCATGGAGGTCTCCTCACAGGCCTACAAAGTCCACCGCGTCCACGGCCTGACCTTCGACATCGGAGCATTCCTCAACATCTCCCCCGACCACATCAGCCCCATCGAACACCCCACCTTCGAAGACTACCTCCACTGCAAACGCCAACTCATCACCAACAGCAAAACACTGGTGCTCGATGCCGCGTGCGACCATCACCGGCTGCTGATGCAGGACGCCGCCATGGCCGACGTGCCGGTGGCGCAGTACGCCTTCCTCGACGGCACGGACGGCAACGACACGGACGGCACAGCCGGCACGGACAGCCGCAGCGGCGCCCGCGACCTGTTCGTGGCGGCGCGCCCCGATCCGCACAATCGCATGGGCTTCCTCCTGACCGCGGACGGCGCGGAGCTGGGACCGTTCGAGCTGGCGATGCCGGGCACGTTCAACATCGCCAACGCGGCGGCCGCCGTGGCGATGGCCCTCAAGGCCGGCGTGCCGGCCACCGACCCGGCGATCCACGCGATTGAACGGGTGAGCGTGCCTGGCCGCATGGAACGCATCACGGCGGGCGGCAACCTGGTGGTGTATGTGGATTTCGCGCACAATTACCTGAGCTGCAAGGCACTGGTCGACGAGGTGCTGCGCGCGTACGGCGACCGCAATCCGCGCATCACGCTGGTGGCCGGCTCCACCGGCGGCAAGGCCATCGACCGGCGCGAAGGCATCGTCAAGGGCGCCGACGGCCGCGCCGAGGCGTTCTACTTCACGCTCGACGACCCCAACTTCGAGGACCCCACGGCCATCGCCGAACAGATGCGCTCGTACGTGACCGACCCGCACGCCGAGACGCATGTCATCGTGCCCCGCGAGGACGCGATCCGCGCGGCCATCGAGGACGCCCGGCGCCACGCCGACCGGTTCAACGTGGTGCTGCTGGCCGGCAAGGGGCATGAACGCCGCAACATCATCAACGGCAAGCCGGTGCCCTACGAGGGCGACGCCCCCATCGCACGCCGGCTGCTCGGCCTGTGATCCCCTCCCATCCATCGACCCCAAGCACACCCCACGCGCTACAGTGAACACCATGACTCGTTTTCTACCGATCCTGCTGGGCAGTGACATCAACGTCTACGGCATGGCCCGCGCCTTCCACGAGGCGTACGGCATCACATCCCGGGCCTACGCCTACTTCCAGCTGAGCCCCACGAAGTTCAGCAGGATCGTCGACGTCCACATCGTCCCCGACTTCAACAATTTCGTGACCTTCCGGGACACCATGCTGGCCGAAGGCAAGCGGCTCAAGCAGGAGGACCCGGACCGCGCGCTGCTGCTGATCCCCTGCGGCGACGTATACGCGAACCTGCTCAGCCAGTGCGGCGACGACCTGAAACGCTACTACGTGTACAACACGCTCGACATCCAGCTGTCGCGCAAGCTGGTGTACAAGTCCACGTTCTACCGGATGTGCGAGCAGTACGGGCTGCCCCATCCCAAGACCAAGACGGTGACCGCCGAGCAGGTGAAGGCCGGCGAGTACCGCGACCTGCCGTTCGACTACCCGGTGGCCATGAAGCCGGCCAACAGCGTGGAATGGCTGAATATCGACTTCGAGGGGCGCAAGAAGGCCTACATCCTGGACACGCCGGAGCAGTTGGAGACGATCATCCGACGCGCCTATGAAGCCGGCTACACCTCCGAGATGGTAATCCAGGACTTCATCCCCGGTGACGACTCGCATATGCGCGTGCTCAACGCCTACGTGGACAAGCACCACCGCGTGCGCATGATGTTCCTCGGCCATCCGCTGCTTGAGGACCCCTCCCCCGTGGCGGTGGGCAACTACGCGGCGATCATCCCCGACTACAACGAGGACGTGTTCCGCCGGATCAAGGCCTTCCTGGAGGCCATCGAGTACGAGGGCGTGGCGAACTTCGACATGAAGTACGACGAGCGCGACGGCGAGTACAAGCTCTTCGAGATCAACCTGCGCCAGGGCCGCTCCAGCTATTTCGTGACGCTCAACGGCTTCAATCTGGCCCGCTACTTCGTCGAGGACCTGGTGGAGGACACGCCGTTCGACGGCGAGACGCTGTTCGGCCGCGGCTCCAAGCTGTGGCTGGAGATCCCCCGGTCGATCTTCGAGAACTACGTGGAGCCCGGTGAGGACAAGGACCGCGGCATGCGCATGCTGCGCGACGGCGACTGGGGCACCACGCTGGAGTACAAGAAGGACATGAACCCGCTGCGCTGGCTGATGGTGCGCCACATGTTCGCCCTCTACAAGAGGAGCTACGCCACGTGGTTCCGGAAGAAGGCCGACCTGAAATGAGGCGTCCGTTCTTCGCGGTGCTGGGCGGCATGGGCACGTTGGCCACCGAGAGCTTCATCCGGCTGGTCAACCGTGCCGTGCCGACCCACACGGATCAGGATTTCCTGGATTATGTGGTGTTCAACGACGCCTCGGTGCCCGACCGGACGGCGTTCATCCTCGGCAGGAGCGACGACGACCCGTTCCCCGTGCTGGCGGACGACGTGGCCAAGGCCACCGCGATGGGCGCCGCGTTCATCGTGCTGACCTGCAACACCGCGCATGTGTTCCATGAACGGCTGCAGGCGCTGACCGACGTGCCGATCCTGCACATGCCGCGCGGGGCCGTCGCCAAGCTCGCCGCGTCCTATCCGGGGGCGCGGTGCCGTCGCGTCGGTTTCCTCGGCACCGAGGGGTCGCGCGCTTCCGGCGTGTACCGGAGGGCCGTCGAGGAGGCGGGATACACCTTCGTGGAGCCCGACCAGAGGCTGCAGGACCGCATCACCTCGCTGATCTACGATGACGTGAAGGGCTCGGGCGATCTGAATCTCGCCCGGTACGAATCGGTGCTGCGGGATATGCTCGACCCGTCGGGCCCCTGCCACTGCGATGCGCTGATCCTCGGATGCACCGAGCTCAGCGTGCTCAACGAGGCGTTCCCAATGCCGCAGCTGCCCATCATCGACGCCCAGGCCGTCCTGGTGCAAGACACCGCGGCCCGCGCGCTCGCCCTGCGCTAACCCGCCCGCTTGAGCTTCTGGCTGACCACGGCGGTCACGCCGTCGGCACGCATCGTGACGCCGTACAGCGCGTCGGCGATCGACATCGTACGCTGCTGATGGGTGATGACGATGAGCTGGGCGTGCGAACGCAGCTGCTCGAACGCGTTGAGCAGCCGGGTCAGGTTCACGTCGTCCAACGCGGCCTCCACCTCGTCCATCACGTAGAACGGGCTCGGACGCGCGGTGAAGATGGCGAACAGCAGCGCCAACGCGGTCAGCGACCGTTCGCCGCCGGACAGCAGGCTCAGCTGCTTGACGCGTTTGCCGGCGGGACTGGCCTCCACCAGCACGCCGGTGGTCAGCAAATCGTCCGGGTTCTCCAGCCGCAGCCGGCCGGTGCCGCCCGGGAACAGCGTGGCGAACACCTGCTCGAACGCGGCCGCCGTGTCCTCGAACGCGCTGCGGAACACCTCCACCATGGTCCTGTCCAGGTCGCGGATCAGCGTCATCAGGTCGTCGCGGCTGTTCACCACGTCGTTGCGCTGGTCGTTCAGATACCGGTTGCGGGCCTCCAACGCCTCGTACTCCTCGGCCGCCAGTGGGTTGACCTTACCGAGCGCCGCCAGGTCCCTCTTCGCCTTCTCCAGCCGTTTGACCTGTTCGGCGCGCACATACGGCACCGTGCGGTACGCCACGGGTGCGGCGGCGTCTCCGTCCGCCGGGCCGTCGGCCCCGGCATCGCCGGACCCATCCGACCGTGCGGCGTCATCGCCGTCATCCAACGGCACCGGTCGCCCGTCGTCATCGAGCACGGGAACCGGCTGGTCGGGGCCGTACTGCGCCACCAGTTCGTCCAACCCCATACCGACGGCATCGGCCACCTTCTGCATCAGCTGCCCGTATGCGGCGGCCAACCGTTCACGGTCCACATCCAGCTCGTGCTCGCGCCGCTGCAATCCGGCCACGCGCGGCTCGATCTCGTTGCGTTGGGCGCGCAGCGTCTTGAGCTCCTCGTCGTGGCTGGATACGGCGGCCTGCAGCTCCTCGCGGCGTGCGACCACGTTCCGGATGCTCGCCGCCACCAGTCCGGCCACCGCGTCCGCATCGGCGGCGATGCGTTCGATATGCGCCATCTGCTTGCGACGGCGTTCGTTCAACGTCTCCAGGCGTGTCCGGCGTTCGGCCGCCTCCCGCGCGTTGTCGTGCAGCAGCCCCGCCTGCCGGGTCAGGGATTCGGCCTTACGGTTCGCCTCCGTCCACGCGATCCTGGCCGAAACCTCCTGCTCGCACGCCGCGTTCAGGCTCTGTTCCAGTTCCCGTTCGCGGTCGGTCAGATCGTCGAAGTCGGCGTGCTCGCCGGTGGCTGTCTGCGCGGAGGCCAGGGCCCGGTTCAGATCATCCAGTTTGAGCCGATGCGACTGCGCATTCTCCCGGGTTTTGGCGATGCGCTCGTCCATCGCCGTCACCTGACGGCTCAGGCCGGCGACGCGGTCGACGGCGCCGCGCAGCGCTTTCTCGGCCTGCTGGATCCGCAATCGCAGCTCGGTCCGCCGCTGCGCCGCGGCGTCGACGGCGAGCCGCGCCTGGTCCCGCGCGTCGCGCGCCTGCGCCACCTGCGCATCGAGATCCGCCAGTTCCACCTTGAGTTCGGCGACCTCATGCAACGCCTTATCCCTGCGGGAGGCCAGCGATAGGTCGCTCTGCGAGAGCGACGAGCCGCCGATCGCCGCCACGCCGGCGACCACCACCTCGCCGTCGCGTGTCACCGCGCGGGTGAATCCGGTCGTGCCGGAGGTCACCCGCTGCGCCTGCGCCACATCGTCCACGGCGGCGACATCGGACAGCAGCACCCGTACCGTGTCGGCCACGTCACTGGCCTGTGCCGGATCGGGGGCATCGGGATTGGGTCCCACCAAGGCCGCCAGCGCGGTGACGGATCGGGAATCGGCAGACGCCTCGGACGCGGGCCGTCCCGCCGCGGCGGAGGTCCGCACGGGCGCGGCGGTCAGGATCACGGCCTTGCCGAGCTTGTCGGCCTTCGCCTTCTTTAGCGCGTGCAGCATCTGCTCCCGGCCCGGCACCACCATGGCACCGGCGAACTGCTCCAATGCGCGGGCGACGCCTTCCTCCCAGCCTTCGGCGACGCGGATGAAATCGGTCAGCCGACCCATCGTCTCCAGGGAGGCGTCCCGTTCCAGACTGCCGGAGGCATTGCGGCTATCCAGCGTGTCCTTGAGCGCGTCGGCCTTGGCCTGCAGCGAGATGATCCGTCCATCCACCTCGCGCCGCCGCGCCTCGACGGCGTTGAGCTCGTCCTGCAACCGGGAGACGGTCTCGCGTGCGGCGTCCAGCGCCGCGCCGCCGTCATCGTCCACGGCCTGCGACTCCTGCTCCAACGCCTGCCGTTGCTGTTCGGCCTCGTCGTGCTGCCGCACCAGCGTCTCGCGCTGGCCGCTGAAATCACGGATTCTGGTTTCGGCCAGTTGCACCGCCGATTCCTCGCGGGCCACCAGCTCACGCAGATTGGCGATCTGCGTCTCACGCTGCTGCGTGGTGCGGCGCAGCTCGTTCAGCGTCTGCCGGACCGAGGCCAGCCGTTTCTCGCCGTCCGCACGCTGTTCCGTGGCCTTGTCGAAGGCCAGTCGCATATCCGAGACCGTGCGCTGCTGATCCTGCGCCTGGGCGTCCAGTTCCGCGGCGCGTTGCTCCAGGATGCCCGGGTCCTCGCCGAAGTTCGTGACGATCTGCCCGGCCAGCGACCGGCTGCGCTCCCCCGCCAGCTGGGCGAGCGCGTGCAGTCGCTCCTCGATGCGCGACAACTCGTGGAAGGTCTGGTTGATGCGGGCCATGGCCGGACTGGATTGGGAGCTCAGCGCCTCCACCTGTTCGATGCGGACCTTGATCTGGGCCAGGTCGTGCTGTGCGGCGTTCAGCTGCATACGCACCGCGGTCAGTTCCGTACGCAGCGCTTCCCGACGTTTCATCGACTCGCAGGCGTCCTCGGCGTACAGTCGCGCCTGCGCGTCACGCAGGCTGATCTGGATGCTGTCGGCCCGACGGGAGATACGCGCCTGTCTGCCGAGCGGACCGAGCTGACGGCGGATCTCGCCGAGCAGGTCGTCCAACCGGGACAGGTTGGTTTCGGTGTTCGCCAGCTTGCGCAGCGCACGCTCCTTGCGCTTACGGTGCTTGAGGATGCCGGCCGCCTCCTCGATGAAGGCGCGGTGGCCGCTCGGATCGGCCTTGAGGATGGCGTCGAGGCGTCCCTGGCCCACGATGACATGCATCTGCTGGCCCAGCCCCGTATCGCTCAGCAGCTCCTGGATGTCCAGCAGGCGGCACGGCGAGCCGTTGATGGCGTATTCGGAGCCGCCGTTGCGCCAGATCGTGCGTGAGATTGTGACCTCGGTGTAGTCGATGTCCAGTGTGCGATCGGTGTTGTCGATGGTCAGGCTCACCTGGGCGCGGCCCAGCGGCGGGCGGCTCGACGTGCCCGCGAAGATCACGTCCTCCATCGAGCTGCCGCGCAGGTTCTTGGCGCCCTGCTCGCCCATGACCCACGTCAGCGCGTCCACGATGTTCGACTTGCCCGACCCGTTCGGCCCGACCACAGCGGTGATGCCGGGCTCGAACCGCAGGGTCGTGGCCGAGGCGAACGACTTGAAGCCGCGCAGCGTGAGTTCCTTCAGATACATGTCAGCGGCCCTCTCCCGGCCCTGACGGCCTGCGCCGGTGCATCATGACTCATCCTTGGCGCCGCCGGACACCTTGTCCACAATCGCCTGCGCGTCCTGTTCCAGTTCGGCCTGCGCCTTGGCCACGTCGAAGATGCCGAAATCGGAGTCGGCGAAGTCCGGATTCGCGTCGGTGGCGAAATCCTCGTCGGCGTCGAGGGCCGGACCGGCGGTCTCGTCCCCGTCGTCCCCGTCGTCCCCATCGCCCCCGAAATCGGCAGCAGCGGCGTCTTCGGGCGTGAGGTCGGCGGGGTTCACGCGTTCGGCCTTCGGCCTGGCCAGATCGCCCAGCGCATGCTCCTTGAGCATCGTGCGGGCGTCGCCGGCGGTCACGAAACTGCCGCAGATCAGCACACCATGCCCGTAGCCGACGCCCAGCTCGTCCTCGGCGTCCACCATGTTCACGGCGGTCTGGATGGCGTCGGGCAGATCCGGCTCGCAGGTCACCCGGTCGCGGCCGAACACGCGCACGGCCACCTGTTCCAGATCCTTGGCCGACATGACGCGTTCGCGCCACGAGTTCTCGGTCACCACCACATGGCTGAGCAGCGGTTCGAGCACACCCAGGTACTCCTCCACCTGCTTGTCGCCCATCATGGCGATGACGCCGACCAGCTGCGTGAAGTCGTAGTTCTCCTCGATGGCGGCACGCAGCGCCTCGGCGGCATTCACGTTATGACCGCCGTCGATGATGATCGTCGGCGAGGTGCGCACCTGCTCGATGCGGCCCGGCACCTTCACGCCGCCCAACGCCTCGGATACGATATCCGCGTTCAGCTGTCCGGAAACCGGGATCACCGCCTCGGCGGCGGCGAGCGCGGCCAGCGCGTTGTGCGCCTGATGCTCACCGAACTTGGCGACCGGGATCTCCGCGTACTCCCCCAACGGGGTGCGCAGCGTGACCAGTTGTCCGCCGACGGCCGGGGCGCGCGAGACGACCTCCATCTCGTACCCGTCGCGCAGCATCCTGGCGTGGTTGCGTTCGGCCGCCTCCTCCAGGATCGGCATCACGGCCTGCTCGTGCGGCTGCGGGCCAATCACGGCGGTGCAGCCGGGCTTGATGATGCCGGCCTTCTCGGCGGCGATCTGCTCGACCGTATCGCCCAGCCACTGCATGTGGTCCATATCCACCGGTCCGATGACGGCCGCGTCGGCGTTCAGCACGTTGGTGGCGTCCCAGGCACCCCCCATGCCCACCTCCACGACGGCCACGTCCACCGGCGCGTCGGCGAACTTCCAGATCGCCATGGCGGTCAGCACCTCGAAGAAGCTCATCCTCGGCTTGCCGGCCTGTTCCATCTTCATGTCCACCAGATCGACCAGATCCTTGACCTGATCCCAGGTGTCCACGAAGTCGTCGTCGCTCAGCGACTGGCCGTCGATGGCGATGCGTTCGTTGATGCGTTCCAGATGCGGCGAGGTGTACAGGCCGGTGCGCATGCCGTAGGCGCGGCAGATGGCCTCCGCCATGCGGGCCGTGGAGCCCTTGCCGTTGGTGCCGGTGACGTGGATGACGCGGAACGACTCCTCCGGATGACCCAGCACGTCGAGCATCAGGTTCATCCGGTCCAGATCCAGGTTGGTGGTGTTGTGTTCCGGCGGCCGGCGCATGATCTCGCGCTCGACCTCGTGGATGGATGCGTTGCTCCGGTTCGGATGCTCGAATGACATGCCGTGTTCCCTCGTGTTCCTCTTGACGATGCAAACTCCACTCATTCTAGGCGAACGGGGCAACCATGCGACTAGGATGGTACTCGTTTTAGCCCCACCAACGAGGAGTCAGATTCAATGAGCGAAGTTGTGACCGACAAGGACAGGGAGTACGAGGCGCGTGAGGCGGCGGCCGCGCCGGGCGCCGAGCAGCCGAACGCCGACCGTGTGAACAACCGCACGCTGCGGCCGACCGGCGAGACGTTCAAGCATTTCATGACCACGGGTTGGGACGATCAGGAGCCCGAGATCGAGCCGTTGGAGTCCAGCAGGTACATCCAGGCGCGCATCGACGCGCTGGGCGCGCAGTTCCCGGGCGAACGCATCGTGATTCCGGCCGGCACGCCGAAGGTGCGCTCCAACGACTGCGATTACGCTTTCCGTCCGGACACCACCTTCGCCTATTACACCGGCCTGGGCCAGGATTACGAGGCGGGCGCCGTGCTGGTGCTCAACCCGGTGGACCCGGATTCCGAGGAGGCCAAGGCCGGCAAAACGCATACGGCCGAGCTGTTCGTGGCGCCGCGCGCCGACAACAGCACCGAGGAGTACTACACCTCCGCCCAGTACGGCGAGTACTGGGTCGGCCCGCGCGCCGGTCTGAAGGAGCTGGCCGCGATGACCGGCCTGGAGACCCATGACATCGCCCAGCTGGCCGATGCGATCGGCAAGGATGTCGGCGCCGAGGCCGGCGCGGTGCGTGTGCGCGTGATCCGTGAGACCGACGCCGCGATCACCGAACTGGTCGAGGGCGTGCGCGAGGCGAACGGTTTCGCCGACCCGGACGACAACACCGCGGCCGACGACAAGCTGCACGAAGTGGCCGCCGAGGCGCGCATGATCAAGGACGCCTACGAGGTCGGCGAGATGCGCAAGGCCGTGGCCGCCACGAAGAAGGGCTTCGACCGGATCCTGAAGACCCTGCCGCATGTGATTGACAAGGAGCGTTCCGAGCGCATGCTTGAGGGCGCGTTCAACTCGGTTTCGCGTGAGGAGGGCAATGAGGTCGGCTATGACACGATCATCGCCTCCGGCCCGCACGCCCCGATCCTGCATTGGATGCGCAACACCGGCGTGGTGCGCAACGGCGACCTGCTGCTCATCGACGCGGGCGTGGAGACCGACAGCCTGTACACGGCCGACATCACCCGCACCTTCCCGGTCAACGGCCACTTCACCGAGCTGCAGCGCGACATCTACGAGACCGTGCTGCGCGCGCAGGCCGCGGGCTTCGAGGCCGCGCAGGTGGGCGCCACCTATTCGGACATCCACCACGCCTGCATGCGCGTGCTGGCCGAGCGTCTGCACGACTGGGGCATCCTGCCGGTGAGCGTGGAGGAGTCGCTCTCCCCCGAAGGCCAGCAGCACCGCCGTTGGCACGCCTGCGGTTGTGCGCATCACCTGGGTCTGGATGTGCACGACTGCGCGCAGGCCCGCTACGAGTCGTACCAGGGCGCCGAGATCCGCCCGGGCATGATCTTCACAATCGAGCCGGGACTGTACTTCAAGGAGAACGACCTGCTGGTGCCGCCGGAGTTCCGCGGCATCGGCGTGCGCATCGAGGACGACGTGCTGATGACCGAGCACGGCCCCGAATGGATCTCCGTGGACATCCCGAAGACCGTGGAGGGCGTGGAGGCCTGGATGGCCGAAATGGCCGCCGCCGGGACCGCGCAGACCGAGTGACGGGACTGTTGCAGGTCCGACTGCGGTCCGCAGTTCGGTGACCGTGATTGGTATGCGGGTGGCCTCCCGGTTGCGTGCCGGGAGGCCACCCGTCGTAGTATGGGTGGAAGTCGGATACCGGTGACGGATACGGCTGTTACCGGACGGCATGGTCGTCTGATAGCAGACAGGAAGGTGGAGACATGGCGACTCCGGAATTCGTGCTGAAGCTGCGCGAGAAGATCGGGCACGACCTGCTGTGGATGATGGGCATCACCGCCTATGTACGCAACGCCGAGGGCCGGGTGCTGCTCGGGCAGCGCTCCGATACCGGCAAGTGGGCGCTGGTGTGCGGCATCGTGGAGCCCGGCGAGGAGCCGGCCGATACCGCGGTGCGCGAGATCCGCGAGGAGACGGGGATCGATGCGATCGTCACCGATATGGTGGCGGTCAAGTCGTCCGATCGGGTCATCACCTATATCAACGGCGACCAGACGATGTACATGGACCATCTGTTCCTGTGCGAGGTCGATCCGCAGGGCAACGCCGAGCCGTTCGTCGGCGACGACGAGAGCCTCAAGGTCGGCTGGTTCGACCCCGACCATCTGCCCGAACCGATCACGCCGAGCACGGTGGAGCGGATCGGCTACGTGCGCGAGTATCTGCGCAACAAGGCCGAGGGTGACAGCCACGCGCTGTTCGCCTGCGGCGGACGAATGGCCTAAGCTCCAAGAGTAGCTGCGGGGATCACGAGGATGCCGTCATCACGGCGGTAGGCGAACTCGCCTCGCCCCACTAGAAATGCGAGAAACTCTGGTTCTCTGATTTGAGCCATGGGATTCCCGCAGACTTTGCGCTTGAATGCATGCAACTTGTCGGCCGCGATGTCGTCGACCTTGAGGTCGCTGAGTTTGATTTCGAACGCGCCCCAACGTCCATCGGTCAGTTCCAGTATGACATCAACCTCCAGTCCCTTCTCATCGCGATAGTACATCACTCGGTTCGAAGCCCCCGGAATGGCTGACATGTAGACATTCAGATCACGAATGCACAACGTCTCGAACAGGTCGCCGAGCGTCTGTGTGTCACGCAGCAATGTTGCAGGCGAAGCGCCAATCATCGCCACCGCCAACGATGGGTCGATGAAATAGCGTTTTGGTTTGGTGCGCACGCGTGACTTGGATCGCAACGGCGGCGCCCATCCTTCAAGATCCGTAATCAGATACAGATCCTTGAGTTCCTCCAGATAGTTTTTCACAGTTTCAGCACTCGGAGTACGGTCCTCATCGCCATATGCCATATCACGTGCAAGAGTGGCGTATGTCGGTGCCTGCGCAACATTGAGTGCCAAGGCTTTCATCAACGCACGTGCGATCTCCGGACTCTTGCCAGCCGCTGGAACGCTGATTTCCAATATATTTCGCATATACTCAGCAGATGTTCCCAGCGCAAACTCGTCCGCCAGGTCCAAGCTGGAAGGCCATCCGCCCCGACAGCACCATCGCGCGACCTCTGTCACTTCCGTTTTACGTCGTCCTGGAACGAATTCGCCGTCAAACAGCCCTGACAGACTCACTGTACCGATAGACTCCCCCGATTCAGCCAAACTCATTGGCCACATGCGCAGTTGGGCGATTCGTCCAGTGCCACTATGCCGGATGCGCTGACGGTCCTTGGGCCGTGACGAGCCGGTAAGAATCAACTGTCCCCGGCGATTGGCATTGTCATCCACATGGCGCCTGGCAGCATCCCAAATACTTGGCACCTCCTGCCATTCGTCAATCAGATGAGGTTCCGTCCCTTCCAGCACTAAAGCCGGATCGGTTCGGGCGACTTCAAGGGTGGCCTCATCATCCAGCCGATCTACGCTGGAAGCATGAGATAAAGCCGTCCATGTCTTGCCACACCATTTCGGACCAACCACTTCAACGGCACCGAACGTGTGCAATAACGTATCCAGCCTGCCATCAACCACTCGCGGACGATATCCTTCACGTGTCAGCGGTCCCATGCCGATCCTCCCTCCTGATACTGCGGCACCAGCTGTGAAACGAGCCAATCAATGTCGTTTCAAACGTGCTTACGGTTTTACGCTCATTTCATTAATGATTTTACGCCATTTTCACTAGTGATTTTACGCCGACTTCGTTTGCGGTTTTACGCCTGGCCAGACTGTATGACTGTATCATCGCTCCGCCCATATTCATGCTGAACGACATCAAGCGCGGCATCACACGGTTTCCGGAGCGGGCAGGGTCATCCGCGTGCTCTCGCGAATGATCAGTTTGGGGGTCAGGATCTTCCGGTTGCCGGCCACGGGCTCCCCCGCCAGCACCTTGAGCAGCAGATTGGCGACCTTGGTGCCGTACAGGCTGGCATCGCGGTGCACCGCCGTGATGGAGGGGAACGCGCTCTCGCAAATGGCGCTGTCCTCGAAGCTCACGATGGCCGGCAGATCATAGGGGAACCGACGGATGCCGGAATCCCACGACAGCATATCGCTGGTCAGCATGATGCTACTCAACGCCCGCAGGCTCGCCGCGGCCATCGTATCCGTCTCGTAGATGAACGCGGTCGGAGGCTGCGATTCGGTCAACAGCCGTTGGGTCAGCTCCACGCCACGCCCCGGGTCGAAACCGGTGTCCTCCACCCAGATCCGGTCGAAGTTCCGCCGTTTGTCGAAGGCCTTCAACGCGGCCACGCATCTGATGCACGAGGGCGTGTGCGTGGACGATCCGACGCAGTATACGCGCGAATGGTTCTCCTGGTCGAACATGATGTTCTGCGAGCTGGTGATGGACTACTTCGACATCCGGGTCGGGCGCTGAGCATATCGGCATCGGGCCGGACGCGGGCGGGCCGCATGAAACGGCCCGCCGTCCGACAAGTTCCAGCATGGTTCGAGGGGTCGCGGACGAATCGTCATCCGCGACCCCTCGTATTCATCGGCACCGGAGCACGTCCGTGCGTTGCGATCCGATCAGCCCTGTGCCAGCAGCGCGTGCAGCTGTTCGCGGTGCGCCCGCTGCTCGCGCGGATCCGGCACCGGCAGGGAGGCCAGCAGCTTGCGGGTGTACGGATCCTGCGGATGCTGCATGATGTCCTCGGTGTCGCCGTGCTCCACGATCCGGCCCTTGTGCATCACCATCACCCGATCGGCCAGCATATCCACCACGGCCAGATCGTGGGTGATGAACAGGCAGGCGAAGCCGATCTCGGCCTGCAGGCGCTTGAACAGCTCCAGCACCTTGGCCTGCACGGACACGTCCAGGGCGGAGGTGGGCTCGTCGGCGATCAGCAGCGAGGGTTTCAACGCCAAGGCCCGCGCCAGCGAGGCGCGCTGACGCTGGCCGCCGGACAGCTCATGCGGGAAACGGTTCATATACACGCGCGGCAGCTGCACCATCTCCAGCAGATCGCCTACGTACTCACGGGCCTCCGCCACGTCACGGTATTTGCCGTGCACGATCAGCGGCTCGGACACGTTCTGCGCGATGGTCATCAGCGGGTTGAACGAGCTGCCCGGATCCTGGAACACGAAGCCGATGTCGGCGCGCTTGGGCTTGAAGTCGCGTTCCTTGACGCCGTTCATCTCCACGCCCAGCACCTTGAGCGAGCCGCCGGAGACCTTCTGCAGGCCGGCGATCGCACGACCGGTGGTGGACTTGCCGGAGCCGGACTCGCCGACCAGGCCGAGCACCTCGGAGCGGCGGATCGTGAAGTCGATGCCGTCCACGGCCACGAAATCGGGCTGCATGAGATGGCCCGGATACGTGATCGTCAGTCCCTTGGCCTCGACGGCGATCGGCTGGTCGCGCCAGTCGTCCTCGCGCTCGATGACGCGGCCGTCCAGATCGCGCACGACCAGCTGCTGGCCGATGCGAGGCACCGAGGCGAGCAGCCGCTTGGTGTAGTCGTGGTTCGGATGGTAGAAGACCTGTTCCACGTCGCCCTGCTCCACCACATGCCCGCGGTACATCACCACCACCTGGTCGGCCAGGTCGGCGATGACGCCCATGTTGTGGGTGATGATCAGCACGCTGGCGTCGAACTCGTCCTTGGCCAGGCGCAGCAGATCCAGGATCTCGGCCTGCACGGTCACATCCAGTGCGGTGGTCGGCTCGTCGGCCAGGATCAGGCCGGGGTTGAGCACCAGCGCCATCGCGATGACGATGCGCTGCTTCTGGCCGCCCGAGAACTGGTGCGGATAGTAGTCCACGCGGGTTTCCGCGTCGGGGATGCCGACCTTCTTCAGGATGTCGACGGCCTTGGCGCGCAGCTGCTTCTTGTCCTTCATACCGTGCGCGCGCAGGCCCTCCTCGATCTGCCAGCCGATGGTGTACACCGGGTTGAGCACCGAGTTCGGCTCCTGGAAGACCATGGCCGCCTCGCTGCCGCGCATGCGCTGCAGGTCCTCGCCGCTCAGGGAGAGCACGTCGAGTTCGCCGGTGCCGTCTCGCTTGGAGAGCATCACGGCGCCGGAGGTGGTGGCGGTTTCGGGCAGCAGCTTGATGATCGAGCGTGCGGTCACCGACTTGCCGGAGCCGGATTCGCCGACCACGCCGACCACGGTGCCGCGCGGGATCGTGAAGCTCACGCCGTCCACGGCCTTGATGGATCCGGCGTCGGTTATGAAGGAGACGCTCAGATCCTTGATCTCGGCGAGATTCGTGGACGGGGATGCGCTGGATGCGTTCGGCTCACTCATGGTCCGGTTCCTTTCCGTCGGCGTCCGCCGCGCCCGGCGCGGCGGACATCAGGCTCATCGCGTATTCGTTGTCGGCGCTCGGCTCGACGTTCGGCTCCACCGACGTGTCCTCGATCGAGCCGATGACCTCGCCGGCGGACTTGCGGGCGCGCAGACGCGGGTCGGCCAGATCGTTGAGCGATTCGCCCACCAGCGTGATGCCCAGCACGATCAGCACGATCGCTAGGCCGGGGAATACGGCGGTCCACCAGATGCCGGCGGTCACGTCCGCCACTGAACGGTTCAGGTCGTAGCCCCATTCGGCGGCCGCGGTGGGCTCGATGCCGAACCCGAGGAAGCCCAGGCCGGCCAGGGTCAGGATGGCCTCCGACGAGTTGAGCGTCAGGATCACCGGCAGCGTACGCGTGGAGTTGCGCAGCAGGTGTACGGTCATGATGCGCCAGGTGGAGGCGCCGACCACCTTGGCCGATTCCACGTAGGCCGAGTTCTTGATGCGCATGACCTCGGCGCGGATGGTGCGGAAGTACTGCGGGATGTAGACCACGGTGATCGATACGCCGGAGGCGAGGATGCCGCCCCACAGGCTGGACTGGCCGCCGGAGATCATGATGGCCATGAGGATGGCCAGCAGCAGCGAGGGGAACGAGTAGATCGCGTCGGCGATCACCACCAGCACGCGGTCGACCCAGCCGCCGAAGTAGCCGGAGACCAGGCCGAGGAACACGCCGATGAAGATCGAGAGCACCACCGCCACGATGATGGCGATGACCGCGGTGCGCGCGCCCCACACGGTGCGGCTGAACACGTCGAAGCCGCCGACGGTGGTGCCCCAGATATGCTCGGCGCTGGGCGGCGCCTGCGTGGGGAAGGCCACGCCGTCGTCGCCACGGATCTGCGAGTACCCGTAGGGGGCGATCACCGGCGCGAAGATCGCGACGAGGATGAAGAAGGCGGTGATGACCAGACCAGTGATCAGCATGGCCTTCTGCCAGCCGACCGCGATCTTGAGGTCGCGCACGATCGGCAGGCGGGAGAACACGGACGGCTTCTTGCTGACCTCAAGGTTGGCCAACCGGTTGTCGCCGGGGACGGTGACCTTGGTTGCGGTGCTTTCACCCATGTCAGTACCTCACTCTCGGATCGATGAGCGCGCTGATCACGTCGACGATGAAGTTGGCCACCGAAACGATGATCGCAATCAGGATGACGATGCCCTGCACGGCCACGAAGTCGCGGGCCTTCAGATAGTTGGACAGCATGAATCCCAGGCCCTTCCACTCGAAGGTGGTCTCCGTGAGCACGGCGCCGGCCAACATGACGGCGATCTGCATGCCCATGACGGTGATGATCGGGATCAGGGCCGGGCGCCAGGCGTGCTTGGACAGCAGCCGCTTCTCGCTGACGCCGCGGGAGCGGGCGGCCTCCACGTATCCGGAGTTGTAGGTGGAGATGACGTTCGTGCGCACCAGGCGGATGAACACGCCGGCGGTGAGCAGACCCAGCGCCAGCGCCGGCAGCACGGCGTGCCGGAGCACGTCGGTCAGCACGGTCATGTCGCCGAGCTGCAGGGCGTCGATGATGTAGAAGCCCGTGGGTTGGACCAGGCGGTCGAACTGCGCCATGCTGCTCAGGTCGGCGCGGCCGGACGAGGGCAGCCATCCCAGCCATACGGAGAAGATCAGCTTGAGCATCAGTCCCAGGAAGAACACCGGCGTGGCGTAGCACAGGATCGCGAAGGTGCGGATGCCCGCGTCGGCCAGACGGTCGCGGTGGTGCGCGGCGATGCGGCCGAACGCGATGCCGACGACCATGGCCACGATCAGCGCGAGGATCGCCAGTTCGAAGGTGGCGGCGCCGTACCGGGTCAGGATGGAGATCACCGGCTGGTTGTCGGTGACGGTGGTGCCCAGGTCGCCGTGCAGCAGGTCGCCCAGATAGTCGACGTACTGCACGATGAGCGGACGGTCGTAGCCGGCCTCATGGATGCGCCGCTGCAGCTCCTCTGGACTGAGGCGTCCGCCCTGCGCCGCGGTGATCGGATCGCCGGTGGCGCGCATGACGAAGAACACGACGGTGACCAGGATGAACACCGTGGGGATGATGAGCAGGAAACGGGTGATGACGAAGCGGAAGAACCCTCCCGACAGCCTGTTTTTCTTGGCTTTCGTCGGGCGCGTGGACGCGCTCTGCGTCGGGGGCTCCGCCGTTGCGTCCTGGGTGCTGGTTTGGGACACGCGAAAACTCCTTGGGGGAGGATGGCGGAATACGGTTGAGTGTCCGGCATCAGCGATGTCGGACGTATGATGGTAAGGCCGTCGGACCCGTCAAGAATAGGAGACACGGGTCCGACGGCGTTTTTGGAGGATGATGGCATCCTCCTTCAGGCGACCTCAGGACTTGGTCACCGAGGCGTAACGGAAGCGGAACGACGCGTCGAGCACGACACCGTCGATGTTGTTGCGGGTCACCGCCACCTGGGCGCCCTGCAGCAGCGGGATGGTCGGCAGTTCGTCGGTGACGATGTCCTGGATCTGGCCGAGCATCTCCATGCGCTTGTCGTGGTCCTGCTCACCGGCCTGGTTGGTGATGAGCGTGTTGACCTCTTCGTTCGAGTAGCCGTTCATCACGAAGTTGCCGTCGCGGAAGAACGGGGACAGGTAGTTGTCCGGATCCGAGTAGTCCGGGAACCAGCCGAGCTGGTAGGCCGGGTAGGAGCCGTCGGACTCGTCGGTGACGAGGCGCTGCTCGCTGTACTGGGTCCATTCGGTCTGCTGCAGGTCGACGGTGAACAGGCCGTCCGCCTCCAGCTGCGACTTGATGGCCGCGTACTCGTCGGCAGAGCTGGAGCCGTAGTGGTCGCCGTTGTACTGCAGGTTCAGGGTCACCGGGGTCTCGACGCCGGCGTCGGCCAGGATCTGCGCGGCCTGCTCGGCGTCCGGGCCGCCGTTGCCGTCGCCGTAGGCGGCCTTCAGCGTGTCCTCATGGCCTTCCAGACCATCCGGGATGTAGGAGTACATCGGCGTGTAGGTGCCCTTGTACACGCGGTCGGACAGCTCCTCGCGGTCGATCAGCGCGGCCACGGCCTGGCGCACGGCCTTGGCCTTGGCGGGGTCGGCATCCGGCTGGGACTCGCCGAACGGCTGGATCTTGAAGTTGAAGGACAGGAAGCGCTCCTCGCCGCCCGGCCCCTCGACGACCTTGAGGTCGTCATTGCCGGAGAGGTCCTCGATGTCGGTGGCGGTCAGCGAACGGAACGCCACATCCACGGTGCCCTGTTCGATGGCCATCTTCAGGTTGGAGGCGTCGGCGAAGTACTGCACCTGCACGGTCTCGTTCTGCGCGGGGGTCAGGCCCTCGTAGTCCTCGTTCGCGGCGTAGGCCACGTTCTCGTTGAGCGTGAACGAGGTCAGCTTGTACGGGCCGGCGAAGGCGTCGCCATCGACGATCGTGTCCGCATCGGTCAGGGCGTCGGCGCTGAACACGTCCTCGTCGACGATCGGGCCCGCGGGGCTGGAGAGCACCTGCTTGAGCGTCACGTCGAACGGCACGGCCGCGTTGAACACCACGGTGGTGTCATCCGGGGTCTCGACCGACTCGATGTTGGCCAGCAGCGACACCGGGCCGTTCGGGTCGTCGATCGTCTTGATGCGGTCGAACGAGAACTTGACGTCCGAGGAGGTCAGGTCGTTGCCGTTGGCGAACTTCAGGCCTTCCTTGAGCTTGACGGTGAACTGGGAGCCGTCCTCGTTCCAGGCGCCGTCGTCGGCGGCGATGTCCGGGCTCAGCTCGGAGGTGTTGTAGTCCTGGGCGTACAGGAACGGGAACACGTTGATCTGCACGGCATAGGAGCCGTTGTCGTACGAGCCCGCGGGATCGAGGCTGACGATCTTGTCCGTGGTGCCGATGGTGATGGTGCTGCTGTCGGCGGCCGGTGCGGCCTCATCCTTCACGCCGCAGGCCGCGAGCGATGCCACTGCGGCCACGGAGGCGATGACGGCGGTGATCTTCTTGCGATTCACGTTTGAATCCTCTCTCTGTCAACATTCGGACCCGCCTGCATTCCACATTCGCTTTTGGCATCGCGCTCGGCGGGTGTCCAAGTCACGACCGTAGACGCGGTATGTTACGAAATCGCCCTGTCCATGGCCCGCCTTGCCCCGCAAGCCACGTCGTCCAATCCCCGTTTTCGTTGGAATGACGCCGTTTTCCGGCGTATCATAGGTCGTAACAAAAAAGTCCGTATAGTGAGACGCCGTAGGTTGTCATCTCACTATACGGACTTTTGTCGCCTCGTCCGGGGGCCGCCTCGGCTACTTGAGCTTGCGGCCCGCGCACCAGACCTCACCGACCGCCCAGGTCTCGGGATCGGTCAGGAGCAGGTCGGCGGCGTACCCGGGAGCCAGCAGACCCAGCGGCGCACCGGTGACCGGATTCGGGCGGTCGTATCCGAACGTCCTGGCCGGGGTCAGCGTGGCGGCCTCGACGGCGTCGACCGGCGAGATGCCGAGCACGGTGACCGCGCGGCGCACGGCGACCTCCAGCAGCAGCGTCGACCCGGCGATCGCGCCGTTGGAGACCAACCGGGCGTGCCCGTCCACCACGTTCACGTCCAACGCGCCGAGCTTGTACGGGCCGTCCGGGCAGTCGGTGGCGGCCATCGCATCGGTGACGAACGCCGTGCGGTGCGGCGCGAAGCCGAACCCGAGCCGGACCATCGGATCCTGGACGTGGAAGCCGTCGTTGATGATCTCGATGGTGACGCGGGGGTCCTCCACCGCCGCCGGGATCGGGCCCGGCTCGCGGTGGTGCAGGCCGTTCATCGCGTTGAACATATGCGTGATGATGCCCGCGCCGGCGTCGAAGCCGCGCTTGGCCATGTCATAGTCGGCATCGCAGTGGCCGACCGCGGGCACGACGCCCGCGGCCGCGAACCGCCCGATGGCGTCGATGCCGTGCGGCAGCTCGGGCGCGATGGTGATCTGGCGCAGACTGCCGTCGGCGGCGCCCAGCAGCTCCTCCACCAGCTCCGGCACCGGATCCTTCAGGCACTCCGGGTCATGGGCTCCCTTGCGGGCGAGCGCCAGGAACGGCCCCTCCAGATGCGAGCCCAGCACATCCGGACGGCGGTCCATCGCGGCGCGCACATTGCGCAGGTTTTCGCACATCACGTCGATCGGGTTGGTGATCAGCGAGCACACCTGCCGCGTCGTACCGTGCACGGCGTGGCCGGCCCGGGCGATGTCGATGCCTTCCGGGCCGTCGTCGAAGGACCGCTCCCATGAGCCGTGCGCGTGGATGTCCACGTACCCCGGGGTTAGCAGGCGGCCGGCGGCATCGACGATCCGCGCATCATCGGCCGGATCGACGGCGATGGAGCGGCAGGCGTGTTCGAACTCCTCCTCGTCGGTGCCGGTGGCCGTGATGACCCCGTCGGCCGAGGTCAGCCAGAAATGCTCCCGTACGCCGCGGGCGTCGATCTTCCTCGCGCCGCGGATGGCGATGCGGGAGGGGGCCCCGGTGATGGCCGAGGTGACCCGCTTGACGGTTTCCATCCTGTTGGAATCCATGATCACTCCTTCGCAGTCTTGGGACTTGGGGCGGGGTTCAGATGCCCTGCCAGGCCGGCTTGTGGGCGTAGGCGTACTCGTAGTAGTCCTTGTGGCTCAGCTTGCTGGCCGCCGCCTCATCCACGATGATCGTGGCATGCGGGTGCATCTGCAGCGCCGAGGCCGGGCAGAACGCGGAGATGCCGCCTTCGCAGGTCTGGCGGATCGCTTCGGCCTTGCCCTCGCCGAAGGCCAGCAGCACCAGGTGACGGGCGCGCATGATGGTGCCGATACCCTGGGTGATGCAATGGGTGGGCACCTGGTTGATGTCGTCGTCGAAGAAGCGGGCGTTGTCCGCACGCGTCTGCTCGACGAGGGTCTTGACGCGCGTGCCCGAGGCCAGCGAGGAGCCCGGCTCGTTGAACCCGACATGGCCGTCGGTGCCGATGCCCAGGATCTGCACGTCGATGCCGCCCGCGGCCTCGATCGCCGCGTCATAGGCCGCGCCGGCGCCGGCGACCCGTTCGCCGTCCTCCAACGGGCAGCCGCCCAACGCATCGCCGGGCACATGCACCTTGGCCGGGTCGAGGCCCAGCGGCACGGTAACCGTGCGGTTGATGGTGGAGTGGTACGACTCCGGATGGTCCAGCGGCAGGCCCAGGTATTCGTCGAGGGCGAAGCCCTGGACCTGGCTGACGTCGATGTCCTCGGCGTCGATGACCTTGGCCAGCGCCTGATAGGCGGCCAGCGGGCTGGAACCGGTGGCCAGGCCCAGCACGGCGTTCGGCTTGGACTTGATGAGGTCGGCGACGCAACGAGCGTAGATCTCGCCAGCTTCGGCTTCGTTCTTAACAATGATGATTTCCGGCATGATATCTACTTTCTTCAGGGTGAGCGACGTAACTGTGCAGTTAAATCGTTAACTTCCTTGTCATAAATAATCCTAGCGCGTCGTCTCCCCAAAAACGCCGTCCGCCACCCCTCTATACCAACGACCGTCTCCCCTATGCCAACGGCCGCCTCTTCTATGCCAACAACCGCCTCCCCTATGCCAACGGCCGCCTCCCATGGCTTGATGCACACGGAAGGCGGCCGTCATGACGGAAACGACGACTGCGAATCAGTCGCGCGGGGCGGCGAGCGCGGCGCCGATCGCACCGATCGGCTGCTCGACGGGCGCCAGGCGCAGACGCTCGGGCAGATGCAGCGACGTGATGAAATGGCTGGTCTCCTCGCGGCGGCGCATCTCCTCGACGATCATGTCCAGCAGCGGACGGCCGGTTTTGGCCATGCCGCCGCCCAGCACGATCAGCTTCGGGTCATATGCCTGTCCGACCACCTGGATGGTGTCCGCCAGGCCGTGCTGCACGATGCCGTACACCTCCATGGCGCGGGGCTCGCCGGCCTTGGCCTTCTCGATCAGGTCCGGCAGCGGCGGCTGGCCCGGCCACAGCTTGGCCACCGAGCCGCCCGAGGTGACGGTCTCCAGGCAGCCGCGCTGGCCGCAGTTGCACAGGAACTTGTTCGGGTCGACCGGGATGTGTCCGATCTCGCCGTAGGAGCCGCTGTACCCGCGTTCCACATGCCCGTCGCGCACCACGCCGGCGGCCAGGCCGGTGCCGAAGTTCAGGAACACCACGGTATCGCCGGCGGAGACCTGGTCATCGATCAGGGCCACGGCACCCAGCGCGGCCGCATTGACATCGTTTTCAACCTGCACCGGGATCCCCAGCGCCTTGCTGGCCTCGCGGCCCAGCTCCAGCTTGACGATGTCGAGGTTGACGATGTCGCGCACCACGCCGGTCACCGAATCGACCTGTCCGGGCAGGCCCACGCCGACGGCCACCGGCTCTCCGCCGAGCCTGCGGGTGATGCCGATGACGTCGTCGAGCACGTTCTGCGCACCCGGCCGGGCGGGGATACGGCAGGTGTTGAGCACGGTGTTGCGTTCATCGACCAGCACGGCCTCGATCTTGGTGCCGCCGATATCGATGCCAACGTATTCATTCATGCGGGTTTTCCTCTCCTGACGGTGTTTCCTTCGCTTTCCTCCGACCACAGGCGTGCGGCACATCATCGCCCGCACAACACCTGCGTCACTAGGCAGACTACCACCCGAACCGCCCGCGCCCCGTCACGGTACAAGCGGCGTCGTACAGTACTGCCGTATCCATCCCGCCGTCACAAGGACACACCCATGCGCGAGAACCTCCTGTCCCCCGCACTGCACGACTACGCCGGCAACCGGTATCGCGACCGCAAGGCGTCGCTGGGCGGCCTGACGATCCCCGCCGACACGCTTATCGGCAGGCTCGACGGCGACCGCCGCGCCCTGATGCATCTGCTCGTCGGCACCCTGCCGACCACCGATATCCCCGAATGCGAGCCGGCGACGCTGCTGGACTACGTGGACCACGCCCTGGAGCTGCGCCGGAGCCGCGCATGGACCGCGGAGTTGCCGGAGGACATCTTCATCCACTACGTGTTCTGGCCGCGGGTCAACAACGAGCGCCTCGAACCATGCCGCAGCCGCATCGCAGGCGAGCTGGACGCACGGGTCGCGCCGCTTAGCATGGAACGCGCCGCGATCGAGACCAATTACTGGTGCGCCGAACATGTGACCTACGCCCCCTCCGACATCCGCACGATCGGCCCGATCGGCGCGCTGAACTGCGGCATGGGCCGCTGCGGGGAGGAATCCACGCTGCTGGTGAGCGCCTTGCGCGCCATCGGCATCCCCGCGCGTCAGGTGTACACCCCGCGCTGGGCGCATTGCGACGACAACCACGCCTGGGTTGAGGCGATGGTCGACGGCGTCTGGCGTTTCATGGGGGCCTGCGAGCCCGAGGAGCGGCTGGACCGCGGATGGTTCGACTGTGCGGCGGCCCGCGCGATGCTGATTCACGCCCGCGTGTTCTGCGATTACACGACCGGATCGGTCGATGTTGCGCCGTCGGCCGGCAGGCAGGGCGCCGCGATACTGCAGAACCTCACGGCCTCCTACGCGCCGACCGCCCGACTGACCGTCACGGTGACCGATGCCGACGGCGCCCCCGTGCCCGATGCCGACGTGCGCTTCGAACTGCTCAATATGGCCGAATTCGCGCCAATCGCCCAACTGGCCGCCGACGAGGACGGCCGTGCCGCCATCGAACTCGGGCTCGGCACCGTGCTGGTGCACGCCTCGACGCCGGACGGGTTCGGCGAGGCGCTGGTCGACACCGCATCCACCACCGCGGTGACCGTGACGCTGGATGCCGAACGCCGCGACGACGACGCGTGGACGCCGCTGTCGGTGTCCGCGCCCGCCGCCGGCGGTTCCCGCGCCGCGGCGCTGACGCCGGAGCAGAAGGCCGTGGGCGCGGACAGGGCGCGGCGTGCGGAAGCCATGCGCGTCGAACGCCTTGAGGGATTCGCCCGGCAGTCGGCGACCGGCGACGCCGACACCGATGAGATCCTCCGTCTGGCCGGCGGCAACTGGCCGGTTATCGCCCGTTTCCTGGAGGCGGGGGCCGAACCCGACCGGATGCTGCTGTTGCAGGCGCTCTCCGACAAGGATCTGGCCGACGTCCACGCCGAGACGCTCGACGACGCGCTGGCCGCGGCCGCGGCGATCCGAGGCCATGCGATGCGGATGCTGGCCGACCTCGACGAACGCACCCGCACGGATCTGTGGCGTGACACCGTGCTCAATCCGCGTGTGGACGGCGAGGAGCTCGCCGGCGACCACCGCGCGCTGCAGCAGCGGTTCGACGCCGACCGCATCGCGCTGTTCCGTTCCGATCCGCGGACACTGTGGCAGGAGATGCTGCGCGACGTACGCGACGCCGAGGACGACGAGCCCTACACCGGCACGGCGGCGCTGCTGTCCCGCGGATACGGCGACGGCCCGCACCGCGGCATCGCGTTCGTCACCGTCTGCCGCTGCCTGGGCATCCCGGCGCGTCTGAATCCCGAAACCCGCAGCCCGCAGTATTTCGACGGCGCACGGTTCGTCGACGTTCAGGCCCGCGAAAGCGATCGGCTGGTCGCCTGCACGCTCACGGCCCCCGGACGGGACGACACCCCCCGCTACGGCGTGGACTGGACCATCAGCCGGCTGCAGCGCACCCCGTACGGCATGGATTTCTCCACCATCGACCTGGGCGACGTCCCGTGGACGGACGGCGCGGCCCGCATCCGCCTAGAGCCGGGCACGTACCGCGTCATCACCACCACGCGCCTGCCCAACGGCAGCCAGTTGGCCGCCTCGCAGACGCTCCGGGTGGCGGACGAGGACCGCACCATCGCCTTGGACTGGCGCCGGCCGGCGCAGTCCGACCTGCTGGCGCATCTGCCGCTGGAGGACCTGCCGCTCATCGCCGACGACGGGGCCGACACCCCCTTGAGCGAGGTCCTGCACGGCCGGCGCGGCGTGGTGTTCATCCTCGACGCCCACGGCTCCGAACCGAGCATCCACGTGCTGGACGAATTGCGCGAATCACTGGCGGAACGCCCCGATTCCGATACCGGCACCGAGCCCGTCATCGCCCTCTGCCCGCATGATGCGCCCGTCAGCGCCCCGATCACGGCCATGCTCGCCCGCCTGCCCCGGCGGTTCCGGCTCTGGCGGTGTTCCAAGCCGACGGCGGCCCGACTGGCGCGCATCACCTTCGTGGATCCGGACAAGTCGCCGGTCATCGTGGCCATCCGCCCCGGCCAGGCACAGGACGACCCCCTGACCGGCATCTACGCGTGCAGCGGCTACAACGTGGGCTCCGTGGAACTCGCCCTGAGGCTCAATCGCGTATGATCACGGGCGACCGTCTACAATGGAGAACCAATACAATGAAGTATCCACGGTAACGGCCAACCGTTTCCCAGCACACTTAGAAGGAACGCCATGAATCCTTCCACCCCGCCCGTCGCCTTCCTCGCGCCGGGGCATACGTCCAAAGCGGACCCGTCCGACGTACGGCGGAACAACCGTGCGTTGATCTTCGGGCTGCTGTTCCCCGCCACGGAGCTCTCCCGCGCGCAGATCGGGAGGCGAACGGGGCTCTCCCGCGTGGCGGTCTCCGACGTGGTCGGATCGATGCTGGACGAAGGACTGATCAGGGAGGGCGGGTTGGCCCACAACCCCGGCAAGGGCAAACGCGGTACGCTGCTCGGAATCGACACCCAACGGCTCCACATCGTCAGCATCGACCTGTCGCAGTCGCGGTTCATCCAGGGTGCGGTCACCGATCTGCTGGGGACGATACTGTACCGGTCCGAACTGGCGTTGGGCGCCGAGGACACCGTCACGATAGACGACATCGAGCAGTTGGCGGCCCAGCTCATGGACCACACCGACCATGTCATCGGCATCGGCGTGGCCGCCCCCGGCGTCATCGTGGACGGCATGGTGCGGCGCTCCACCGCCTTGGGCTGGCATGACGTCGATCTGCGCACACCGCTAGAGCAGCGGTTCGCCGTGCCGGTCAGCGTGGACAACGATTCGACCAGCGGCATGCTCGCTGAGCGGTTCTTCGGACAGGGCGGCCCCAATCTCATGTTCGTCTGGTTCCGCCGCGGCATCGGCACCTCGGTGCTCATCAACGACGTGCCGGTGGTCGGCGAGAACCACGCCGGCGGCGAAATCGGCCACATCTCCATCGACCCGGAGGGACCGCCCTGCCCGTGCGGCAAGCGCGGGTGCCTCGAACGGCTGATCTCCACCCCGGTGCTTGAGGCGCGGATGCGCGACCATCCCGAGTCGCGCCAGACCATCCTCGAACAGGCCGGCGTTCATCTGGCCAATGCCCTGGCCATGCCGGTCGGCCTGCTCGACATCACCGACATCTGCGTCTACGGACCGCCGGATATCGTCAACTCCGACTTCATCAACGCCGCGCAGCGCTATCTGGACCAGACCACGGCATCGTCATTCCACGCCCAGACGCGCATCCGCAGGTGCGAGATCGGCAACGACATCGCGATCCGCGGCGAATCGACCGCCGTGCTGCGCGACTATCTGGCGCGGTGACGGCCACGCATCGGTGACACGTCGGCGTCGCGCCGACGGCCGCATCACCGCGCGGCGAGCACCGCGGCGCGCACGATGGCGCGGTCGGTCCGTTCCACGGGGTTCTGGCCGCCGCCACCGGGGCCGCCCGATGCGGCGACCAGCGTCTTGCCGGACAGGTGGATGGCGTCCACCCCCGCCGCACGAATCGCGCCGATGCTTTCGGGCGTCACCCCGCCGCCGGCCTGGATCTCGATGCGCCCGGCGGCGTGCCGCACCAGATCGCGCAGCCGGTCAAGGCCTTCGGGCACCGTCGGAGCCCCGCCCGAGGTGAGCACACGCGTATAGCCCAGTTCGATCAGCACGTCCAGCGCGGCGAACTGGTCGGGCACCATGTCGAACGCACGGTGGAAGGTCACCTGCACGTCGCGGTTGCAGCGGCGGCCCTCGTCTCGGGCGCATTCGATCAGGGCGGCGGCGAAGGGCACATCGATGGTGTTGTCCTCATTGAGCCCGCCGACCACCACGCCGCTCGCGCCGGCGAGGATGGCGGAGCGCACGTCGCCCAACTGCACCATCCGTTCCGTCTTGCCGAACACGAACGAGCCGGAACGCGGGCGCACCAGCACCTGCACGCCGCGCGGCAGACCCACGTGCGAGCACGCCTGGATCAGCGCGAAACTCGGCGTCAGGCCGCCGGTGGCGCCCAACGCCACACACAGCTCGATGCGATCGGCCCCTTCCTCCAGGGCGATTCTCGCGCCTTCGACATCCTGTACGGCGATTTCCACGGTCACGGGCATCTCCTTTGATTCTCCTGCCTTGCCACGCCACCACGGTACCATCTCCGCGCCGGGCACCACGCCGTGTCACGGATCCCCGACGGGCGGCAGCGGCCTTGGCCGTCGGCAACACGCTGTAAAACGATTGACATATACATTAACCATGTTAATATATAAACAATCGTTGGAAGTCAAAGACGGACCGACAACCGCACCCAAGGAGGCGTCGATGCCCACGTCCACAACCGTCGCATCGCAGGCGACCGTGTCCGAGTCGAACCGCTCGCGCATCCTCCAGCACCTGTACTACCACGGCATCTGCTCGCGGGCGCAGATCGCCAAGGCCCTGGGACTGACGCCCGCCGCCATCACCAAGATCACCGCACGCCTCATCGAGGCCGGCATCATCGAGGAGACCGGGGACATGGAGGGACGGCTGAACCGTCGCTCCATCGGCCTGAACCTGGACCCCACGCGGTTCCACGTCATCGGCGTCAAATTCGCACGCAGCCTGGTGGAGATCGGCGTCTTCGACCTGAGCGGCACCGCGCTGTCCATCGAGGACCTGCCCACGGTCAGCGAGGACACCATCCCGCAGACCATCGCCGCCATCCACACCAAGGTCGGCGCGCTGCTCGACGCCGACCCGGCCATCATCGCCATCGGCATGGCCGTCCCCGGGCCGTACCTGCGCGAGGCGGGGTACACCACCGTCGTCTCCTCCATGCAGGGATGGCGCACCATCAACTTCCTCGACGAATTCGGCACGGCCTTCCGCGTACCGGTGTTCGTCGAGCAGGACGCCCGCGCCGGCGTGCTGGCCCAGCACCTGTTCTCCGACGACGGCCACTGCAACAACCTCGCCTACTACCTGCTCGGCGAAGGCGTCGGGCTCGGGGTCATCGACCACGGCAACCTCATCAACGGCGCCCAGGGCACGGCCACCGAACTCGGCCACACCAGCGTGGACGTCAACGGCCTGCCCTGCGACTGCGGCAACGTCGGATGCCTGGAACGCTACTGCTCCGCCAACGCCATCCACGAGCGCATCAACGCCGCCGGCATCATCGCGGACAGCCCATTGATGACCCACCGGCAGGCATGCAACGCCCTGTTCGGGCTCGTGTGCGACGGCGACCGGCAGGCCACGGCCATCCTCGACGAGGCAAGCCGCTACATCGCCTACGGATGCGTGACGATCTGCAACATGTTCAACCCGGAGCGCATCATCCTCGGCGACATCGTCTCCGGAGCCGGGCAACGGCTGCTCGACATCGTGCGCGACATCACCAGCCGCCGAGTCAGCGCCGAAGTCATCGAGGCCACGGACATCCGCCTGTCGCAACTGCCCGCCGACGCCACCGTCGCCGGCGCGGCGGCCGTGGCCATCACCCAGTTCCTCACCACCCCGTCGAGATTCTTCGACATCTCCTGACGACCGGCGGTCCCTGACGTCAATCGACAACCCAACATATCAACCAAGGAAAGGAATCACCATGACCAAACCCACCGTGCTCTCCCTCGGCGAACTGCTGTGGGACATGCTCCCCACCGGCAAGCGCGCCGGCGGCGCCCCGGTCAACTTCATCTACCACGCCTCCATGAACGGCGCCGAGGGCGTGGCCATCAGCGCCGTGGGCGAGGACGAGCTCGGCGACGAGCTGCTGGCCGCCACCCAGGCCGCCGGCATCAACTCGATGATCCAGCGCAACGCCTGGCCGACCGGCACCGTGGACGTGGCGCTCAAGAACGGCATCCCCGAGTACACAATCGTGAAGAACGTGGCCTGGGACCACATCCTGTACACTCGCCAGCTCATCGAGGTCGTCGAAAGCGCCGACGCGATCTGCTTCGGCACGCTGGGCCTGCGCTCCCCCGAATCGCATGACACCATCATCGAACTGCTCAAGCACGCCAAGCCCGGCACGATGAAGTTCTTCGACATCAACCTGCGCGGCGACCACTATTCCAAGGAGCTGATCGAGGAACTGCTCGGATACGCCACCGTGTTCAAGATCAACGACGACGAACTGTTCCTCCTGCGCGACATGTTCGACATCCGCGGCACCTCCGACGACGAGGCCTGCCGTTGGTTCATCAACGAATACGGCCTCGACTACATCATCCTGACCGGCGGCGCCGCCTTCAGCACCGTCATGTCGAAGACGGGCAAGAGCTCCACGATCTCCACGCCGCGGGTCGAGGTGGCCGACACCGTGGGCGCAGGCGACTCGTTCTCCGGCACCTTCACCGGCAAGCTGCTCAACGGCGCCACGATGGAGGAGGCGCACCGCGCGGCCGTCAACACATCCGCCTTCGTCTGCACGCAGGAAGGCGCCTGGCCCGCCTATCCCGAGGAGGGCATCCCGGACTACTGCAAGATCATCAACGGCGAGTGAGCGTTATGGCCCATATGTCGCATGAGCATAGTGTTTGTGCGACATATGGGCCATTGCATGTGCCCCTCGAGGTCCTGTTGCCGCAGCACCACCAGACCGCTGCGGCAACAGGGCCGGTTCACCGGGAGCGCATCGAGTTGCATTCATCGGGCAACAGGGTTATTGTGGAAAGTCCGGCCATGCGCCGGCATGGTTTGACAATTCAAAAGGGGCCGATCGGTTTCGACGATGACCTGTTCGCTGCAGGGAAGCGTGCCGAGAATGCGGGGTCCGCTCGTGGATGTCCCCCGCAAAACAATAAGTGCTAAATCTAACCGCACTGAGTTCGCTCTCGCTGCCTGAGCTTCGCGCCAGGACTAATCCAGCGAGCAGCCGCTCCGTCCGTTCTTCTGCGTCTCCGGGAAGAAATCGGGCGTCGTTAAGGAGACTCGCCTCACTCGCCGAGCCGCAGGGCGTCTGAGGGACTTACACTGTGGATAGGCCTGCCACCGGTTGTCCGCGATATAGGTGGAGGCAGAACAATAGCTGAAAAGCCAGCGGACTACGCACGTAGAAGACTGTGGGTACGGTCATCGGACCGGGGTTCGATTCCCCGCGGCTCCACTTGTTCAGGGTTCCGGGCATACGCCCGGAACCCTTTTTTGTTGCCCTCACACCGTCATATCCACCACACCCGGCGTGTCTTAAGCGGTTTAGCATTAACATTGTTAACGTATTAACGCAGTTACCGTCGATGTCGACGGACGCCTGGAAGGACACCGCATATGACCGCTGCCTACGCTCCCGAAGCCTATGTCTTCGGCTCGCCGGAGAACCACGACCTGCTTGAGGCCGAAAGCAACGAACTGCTGCATTTCGGACACCGCTTCCCCGCCCCGAACGGCGGTTCCACCTGGCTGGACGATCGCGGCAACCCCGACCCCTCCCACGGCATCCAGACCTGGATCACCTGCCGCATGGCGCACGTCTACACGCTCGGCGCCATCCACGGCGAACCAGACGCCGAGGAGCTCGTTGACAAGGCGCTCGACGGCCTGCGCGGGCCGCTACATGATGATGTGAACGGCGGCTGGTATCCGTCCATCACCGCGGACGGCACCCCCGAGGCGGGCAAGGTCTGCTACACGCACGCCTTCGTCATCCTGGCCGCCACCTCGGCCACGCTGATCGGACGCCCGGGCGCCAAGGAACTGCTCTCCGAAGCGCTCGACACCTACAACGCGCACTTCTGGGACGAGGAGCACGGCCTGGCCGTGGACACCTGGAACACCGAGTTCACCGAGCTGGATCCGTACCGCGGCATCAACGCCAACATGCACACCGTCGAGGCGTTCCTGGCCGTGGCGGACGTGACCGGCGACGAGACCTATCGCACCCGCGCCGGCCGCATCATCGACCACGTCGTCGACTGGGCGTCGCACAACTCGTGGCGCATCCCGGAGCACTTCACCGCCGACTGGACCCCGGACCTGGAGTTCAACCGCAGCAAGCCCGACGACCAGTTCAAGCCGTACGGCGCCACGCCCGGCCACGGCATCGAATGGGCCCGCCTGATCACCCAGTTCGCCACCAGCTACAGCCGCACCGACGAGCAGAAGGCCGCGCTGATCGACGCCGCCGAACACCTGTTCGCTCGCGCGCTCGAGGACGCCTGGAACACCGACGGCACCGTGGGCCTGGCCTACACCACCGACTGGAACGGCCGCCCCGTGGTCACCGACCGCATGCACTGGACGCTCGCCGAATCCGTGAACACCTCCGCCGTGCTGGCCACCGTGACCGACAAGCAGGAGTACAAGGATTGGTACGCCACGTTCTGGCGGTACATCGACGAATACCTCATCGACCATGAGCACGGCTCCTGGTTCCACCAGCTGGACAAGGACAACCACGTCATCGGCACCGTGTGGCCCGGCAAGTCCGACCTGTACCACGCGCTGCAGTGCACGTTCATCCCGCGTCTGAATCCGGCCGTCTCCGTGGCCCCCGCCCTGAAGCAGGCCACCGAGACCCGTTAACACGTCCCTCCCTCCTTCCGAAAACAGCAGGCGCCCCGGTTCCTTCACGGACCGGGGCGCCCGCCTTATCCGCGCCGAAGCAGGTATGATGGCCGGTATGAGAGTGGTCATTCAACGCGTGAGTTCAGCCGGTGTGGACGTGGTCGACGCGGCGACCGGCGAACCGGACGCCTCCTTCGAGCCGCAGCGAATCGGCCCCGGACTGGTGCTGCTGGTTGCGGTCAGCGATGACGACGGGCCCGAGCAGATTAGCTGGACGGCCCGCAAGATCGCCAATCTGCGGATCTTCGATGACGACGAGGGCAGGATGAACCGCTCGGTGCTCGATGTGGGCGGCGAGGTGCTGTCCATCTCCCAGTTCACGCTGTACGGCGATGTGCGGCGGGGCAACCGTCCGAGTTTCGTGGCGGCCGGGCAGCCCGACCATGCGCGGGACGTCTGGCTGCGCCTCGACGAGGCGTTGCGCGGCCATGGGCTCACTGTCCGGGAGGGCCGGTTCGCCGCCCATATGCGGGTGTCGCTGACCAACGACGGCCCGGTGACCATCCCGCTCGATACGGCGGTGATGGCCCGGCCCCGCTAAGGATTCGGCATCATCCCGCCCCCGGTCCCTTCCGGGGCGGGGCACGCCTGCCGGGCATGCCCCGCCAAAGCTACTTGATGATGGGGCGCAGCGGTGCGGAGACGTCCACCTGGTGCTTGTCCCCGATGACGTTGGGGTCGTTGATAATCTTGTCGACCACGGCCTTCTTCAGTTTCAGGTCAGAGGAGTCGCCCCAGACGATGGTGTAGTTGCCGCCATCCAGCACCGTGGTGATCGAATCCTTCGTCTGCGCGCTCACCGAGGAGATACGCTGCCGCATCGACTCGTCCAGTCGTCCCAGGATCGACAGGGTCTCGTGCACCGCCTGGTCGGACAGCCCCTGGTCGACATCGCCGACATCCACCACCGGAATGCCTTCCACCGATACGTTCCCGACGGAATTGAGCACGCGCCCCTCGCTGTCGACCGCGGTCATGGACCCGTCCGAGGCGCGCAGCATGGCGGCGGGCCGCTGGGCCCGGACCGTCACGCGCAGACGGTTGGGGAACTGCCTGCTCACCTTGGCCTCGGTGACGCCGGGGATGTCGTCCAGCTGGTCGATGACGTCGTCGCTGGAGACCAGGAGCAGCGATTTGCCGGTCTGTTTGCCGGCGATCTGCATGATCTGCTCCTCGCTGACCCATTCGTTGCCGCCGGACACCTGGATGCCGCCGGTTTCCAGCCGGAACACCGGGGAGAAGAACAGCAGCCAGACCAAGGCGGCCACGGCGGCCAGCGCGGCGGTTACGGCGACCGCCCGCAGGAGAATCACGCGCGCGGTCGCCTTGCGGCGTTCCTTCAGACGGGCGCGGAAATCCACGACCTTCGGACGCGTAACCACGCCGAGCTGCCCGCGGGTCTGGTTCAGCGTCTTGGCGACAAGGTCCTCGCCCTGCAGGCGCCTGACGTCGACGAATTCACCGGGATCGGATTGCCCGCTGCGTTTCGGGGACGACTCCGTCGAGCGCACGGAGCGCGCCGAACGTGCGGGCGCAGCTGCCGGCTTGCGGTCCACCGCACCGGAGACGACCCGTCGCCCCGCCATCAGGATTCCATCCCGCCGACGCGCGCCGACAGCTCGCGCAGCAGCACGTCGTCCATCCGGTTGATGTCGCCGGCGCCGACGGTGATCACCACATCCCCCGTCCGGACGGTGTCGAGGATGCGCACGGCGGCCTGCCGCATATCCTCGACGGCGCGGATCCACTCCCCCGCATCCGCGCAACGGTCCGCATCCGCGGCCTGGACGATGGTCGAGGCCGAGACATCGGGGAAGTCCTCCTGCTTCTCGCGGGCGGGGAAGATGCCGGCCACGATCACGTCGTCGGCCTTCGACAGCGCCTGTGCGAACTGCTCGGCGAAGATCCGGGTGCGCGAGTACAAGTGCGGCTGGAACAGCACATGGATGCGGGATTGCGGATACCGGCGCCGGGCCGCGTCGAGCAGCGCGGCGATCTCGGTGGGATGGTGGGCGTAGTCGTCCACGACGGTGACCCCGTTCACGCACCCGCACACCTGGAAGCGTCGCGCCGCACCCAGGAACGAGGCGGCGGCCCGTGCGGCCCGCTCGTACGGCATGCCCATCATCCCCGCGGCGATGATGGCGGCGGCGGCGTTGCGCGCGTTATGGATGCCCGGGATGGACAGTTCCACGGGCACCTCCAGCTCCGCGCCGTCGGCCAACGCCGGAGGGATGCGCAGCGTGAAGCATTCGCGGCCGGTGCGCTCGCGTTCCCGCTCCGATTCGATGCGGACCGCAACCGCGCCGTTGAGGTCGCCCAGCGTATCGGGATCCTGGGTGGTGTAGACCACGACCCGTTCGGCGACGTCCGCGTCCACGGCCCGCAGGACCTCCAGGCAGCCTTCGTCGTCGGCGCACATGACGACCGCGTCCCTCGCGCGGCCGATGTGGTCGACGAAGGCCCGGTGGTATCGGTCCGCCGTGCCGTAATGGTCCAGATGGTCGGGTTCCGCATTGGTGACGATGGCGATGGAGGGACGGTACTTGGCGAAGCTGCCGTCGGATTCGTCGGCCTCCGCCACCAGCACCGCGCCGTATCCGGCATGGCCGCCGTCACGGTTCGTGCCGTCCGGCGACTGGATGGAGCCGCCGATGGCGTAACTGGGGTCGGCGAGCTCCCCGGTTCCCGCGTTGACCAGGATGTGGGCGAGCAGCGAGCTGGTGGTGGTCTTACCGTGCGCGCCAGCCACGGTGACGGCCCGTTTGGCGGCCATCAGCAGGGCGAGGATGTCGCTGCGGTGCACGATGCGGGCACCGGCCGCATGCGCCGCCACGATCTCCGGATTGTCCGGCTTGATGGCGCTCGAATAGACCACGGTTGCCGCGCCGGCCACGTTCTGCGCGCGCTGCCCGAACTGGACCGCGACGCCCAGCGACTGCAGCCGATCGGTTTTGGGGCTTGGCTCGCGGTCGGATCCGTCGACGACGACGCCCTGCTCGTGCAGCATCTCGGCCAGCACGCTCATGCCGGCGCCGCCGATGCCGATGAAATGGGTCCGGCCCAGATCGCCGATCCGTTCGTCGGGTCCGAAGGCCGGACGGGTCGGATCGAGCTCGATGGTTGTCTCGACGGCTGATTGTTCTGACACTGGGAGTCCTTCCTGCACTGTTTCTGGTTCTGCGTTTTCCCCTGCGCTACGCGGCCTGACGCTCCGCCGCCGCCAACACGCGGCAGGCCATGGCCTCGGCGGCGTCGCGGATGCCGTAGCGCCATGCGGCTTCGGCGAATCCGGACAGACGGCCGCTGTCGGCCAGCAAGCCCGGCACATCGTCGATCACCCATTCCTTGGTGAATTCGCGGTCGGCCACCATCATGCCGCCTCCCGACTGCACCACGGGTTGCGCGTTGAAGCGTTGCTCGCCGTTACCGATCGGCAGCGGCACGTAGATCGCCGGCAGGCCCAACGCCGTCAGCTCGCTCACCGTGCCCGCGCCGGAACGGCAGATCACCAGGTCGGCGCAGGCGAACGCCAGGTCGATGCGTTCAAGATACTCGGCCACATGGTAGTCCCCTTCCCCGGCGTGCGAGGCGTCCAACCCGGTGACGGCCGCATCCCCCGCGCTGACCGAGACCAGTTCACGCACCTCGTCCGCCTTGCCGTTACCGGTCAGATGCACGATCTGCGCGTGCTGCAGCAACGATGAGGCCGAGGCCGCCACGGCGCGGTTGATGTTGGCGGCGCCCAGCGAGCCGCCGGTCACCACCACCACCGGACGATTCGCGTCCAGGCCCAGCTGTTCCGCCGCCTGACGGCGGGCGCCCTCACGGTCGGATTCCAGCCGCTCGCACAGCTGCGCGATGGCCGGGCGCAACGGGAGCCCCACCCGTTCGATCACGGCATCCCGACGCGCCTTCAGTCCCGTTCCCTCGTATGCGGTGCCGATGTAGTCGGCCCAACGGGCGCCCAGCTTGTTGGCCATGCCGGCGCGCGCGTTCTGCTCGTGGATCAAGATCGGGATCCGCATGGCATGCGCCGACGCGTACACCGGGGCGGAGGCGTATCCGCCGAAACCCACCACCACCTGGGCCTGATGACGTTCCAAAATCTGCCTGGTCCTGGCCGTCTCCCGCTTCCAGGCCATCGGGAACCGCAGCGCGGCCATATTGGGGCGGCGAGGGAACGGCACCTTCTCGATGGTTTCCAGTTCGAATCCCGCCTGCGGGACCAGGTCGCGCTCCAGGCCGACCGCCGTGCCGATCACCGCGATATCCGCCGAGGGATCCTTGGCCCTGATGGCGTTGGCCACCGCCAGCAGCGGGTTGACATGTCCGGCCGTACCGCCGCCGGCCAATACGATGCGGTGCATTCGATTGCTCATAGCATACGAGCTTAGTCCACGGGCAGGCCCCGGCAGGGCATTCGGCAGCGGTTCCTGCCCGCAATGTCCATGTCCGCGCGTCACGCCTTGACCCGCTCGGCCTTGACCTGCGGGTGCTCCCGCATCATGCTCACCGCGGCTCCCGCCGCCGCCAGACACATGATCAGCGAGGAGCCGCCCGCCGAGACGAACGGCATCGGCACGCCCATGACCGGCAGCAGGCCGACGACCACGGCGATGTTGACCAGCCCCTGCCCCACCAGCCAGGCGGCGATGCAGATCAGCACCATCGAGGCATACCGGTCCCGCATCTGCAGCGCCATGGCGATCAGGCACCATCCGATGACCACGAACAGCAGGATCACCAGCGCCCCGCCGATGAATCCGGTCTCCTCGCAGATGATCGCGAAGATGAAATCGTTATGGGCGGCGGGCAGGTAGTTCCATTTCTCGCGGGAGTTGCCGATGCCCACGCCGAGCAGTCCCCCCGAAGCGATGGCGTAGCGGGCGTGGATGGACTGGTAGCACACGTCCTGCGCGTCCGAACCGGTGCAGGCCGTGTAGGCGGCGAGGACTCGGTTCAATCGGTTCGGACTCGAGATCACGAACGCCGCGGCGGCCGCACCGACCACGGCCATGCCGGCAAGCAGCCATTTCATCGGGAAACCGCCGATCAGGAACGCCACGATGCCGATGGCCACGATGATCATGCCGGTACCCATATCCTTGCCTAGCATGACCAGTCCCAGGCATACGAAATACACGATCCCGGGAGCCAGATACGCCTTGACGCCCTCGCGTTCATACCGTTTGCGCGCGGCGATCATGGCGGAGGGCAGCCAGATGCACAACGCGCATTTCATGACCTCGGCGGGCTGCAGCGTGAACACGCCGGGGATGCCGATCCATCCGGTGTTGCCGTATTGGGTGATGCCCAACGGAGTCAGTGTCAGCGCCTGCAGCACCATCGAAAAGCCTATGCCCGCAATGCCCAGTCGGCGGTAGATCGGGCAGCGCACGTGCATGGCGATGAAGGCCATCACCAATCCGATCACGCAGTACACGCCCTGGCTGAGCGCCTGCCGCCATGGGGACGCCCCCTGGGAGACCATGTCCACGGACGAGCTGGAGAACACCATGATCACACCGAAGCAGGTGAGCGCGAGCACCGCCACCCGGAAGCCGTGGTAGCACCACAGCGAGTTGAGCAGGCTGCGCCAGCCCGTATACCGCTGGAACCCCTCCGCCGCCTCTCGTTTCCTCGGTTTTCCCGTACCCTTCGAGCGGTCCGAGGATGCGGAACGAATCTGTCTAGGCTTCGGCATGGGTTCTCACCCATTCCCGAGCCTGCTCGGCGAACCGGTCGCCTCGGTCGGCGTAGGAGACGAACTGATCCATGGATGCGCAGGCCGGGGCCATCAGCACCACATCGCCCGGGGAGGCGTAGGCGCCGGCCGCCTCGACGGCACGCCGCATCACGGTCTCGTTGTCCGACGGGTCGATGAGGGTCAGCGGAATATCGGGGGCGCTGGCGGCGAAGGCCTCGGTCATCGGGAGCTGGTCCGCGCCGATGATGACGGCCGCCTTGATGCGCGCCGCCTGATCGGCCACCAGCTGTTCGAACCTTCCGCCCTTGGCCAGGCCTCCCGCGATCCACACCACGCTCTTGAAACCGAAGCTGCCCAGGGACGCCGCGGCCGCGTGGGCGTTGGTCGCCTTGGAATCGTCCACGAACCGGATATCGCCTTCGGCGGTGTGCCGGACGGCCACGGTCTGGATGCGGTGGCCTCCGGGGGTGAAGTCGCGCAACGACTGCACGGCATGATCCAGATCGGCGCCCAATCCCAGCACCAGCGCCAGGGCCGCCAGCGCGTCGGCCAGCAGATGCGGGTACACCGTACCGTCCGGCTCGCACAGGTGCGGGAAGTCGCGGACCTGGGCGATGCGCAGCGCCTGTCCGGCGGGAGTACCCGCCACGCCGCTCATGTCCACAATCCAACCGTCGCTGATGCCGATCTGCCCCTCATCGGGCGCGTGCAGGGTGAACCCCACCATTCGGCATCCGTCGGCCGGCTGCGCCCGCCGGGCCAGTTCGGTGACGCGCGCGTCGTCGGCGTTGTAGACCAGGGCTCGCTTGACGCGGTGATAGACCTTCGCCTTATCGGCGGCGTACCGGTCCATGCCGCCGTGCCAATCCAGATGGTCCGCAGCCAAGTTGGTGATCACCGCGCAGTCCAGTTCCAGCGAATCGGTGAAATGCAGCTGGAACGAGCTTAATTCCACGCACAGCGCATCGTAGGAGGCGTCGACGGCGGCATGCGACACGGCCTTGCCGATGTTGCCCACGGCCGGCGCGTGCCACCCGCAGGCGTTGAGCATCTGCGAGGTCATCTCCGTGGTCGAGGTCTTGCCGTTGGTGCCGGTGATGCCGATCCATGCCGCGGGCGCGCCGGTCCGGTCGCTGTCCACGCGCAGCCGCCAAGCCAACTCCACCTCGCTGATCACCGGGATGGACCGGCGTTGCGCCTCCAGGATGAACGGGGTGCGCGGATTGAACACCGGCGAGGTCACCACCAGGTCGACCCCGGTCCAGTCCACGTCGTCGAACGCATGGACATCCGCCTCGGGCCGATGTTCGTCCACCGTAATCACCCGCGCCACGCGCGGCGCCAGCACCTCGGCCACGCTCCGCCCGGACACGCCCAGACCGGCCACGACCACCGTCATGCCCGACCAATCGTTCCTCTGCATATTCATTGTCCTCCCATGCCCGCGGCCCGTTGCACGCACGGGCCTCACACCAGACCGGACCGTGCCACCCAGTCGCCGTAGAACACCACGAGGCCGACCAGCACGAAGATGAGTTCAACCATCCAGAACCGCACCACCACCTTGCCTTCGGTCCAGCCGAGCAGCTCGAAATGGTGGTGGATCGGCGCCATCTTGAACACGCGTTTGTGCGTCAGCTTGAAATACCCGACCTGGATGACGTCGGACATCGCCTCGATGACGTACAGACCGCCGACGATGATGGCCAGGAACTCGGTGTGCGTGGCTATGGACATCGCCGCGAACAGCCCGCCCAGCGCCAGCGAGCCGGTGTCCCCCATGAAGATGGTGGCGGGGTTCGAGTTGTACCAGAGGAAACCGAAGCAGGCCACCGCGGCGCACAGCGCGATGATGGTCAGGTCCAGCGGGTCGGAGACCGCGTAGGCGAACCCCTCATGGCCGGCGCCCTTGAGATGGTAGCTCTCCCAGAACGCGATCACGCCGTATCCGGCGAACGCGATCATCGACGAGCCGGTGGCCAGCCCGTCCAGCCCATCGGTCAGGTTGACCGCGTTCGTCCAAGCGGTCATCAGGAAGTTGACCCAGACGACGAACAGGATGGTCGCCACGATCTTGCCGGCGAATTCGAAGCTGAAGAACGGCTCCTCGATGAAGCTCATGCCCGCCTGGGCGCTGGGGAACCCGGACCGGGTGGGGATGATGAGCGCCAGCACCGCGTACAGGGTGGCGAAAATGAACTGCCCGATGAACTTGCCCGCCACGGACAGGCCTTCGTTCTGCTTCTTGCGCACCTTGGCGAAGTCGTCGATGAAGCCCAGCACGCCCATGGAGAGCATGGCGAACAGCACGAGCATGGCCGACAGCGAAAACGCCTCGCCGGATACGATATGCCGGTAGATGGCCGAAGCCAGCCAGCCGCACACGATCGCCAGGTTGATCACCACGCCGCCCAGCGTCGGGGTGCCGCGCTTGACCTGATGCGACTGGGGACCATCCTGCCGGATGTACTGGCCGTAATGCAGTTTGTGGACCAGCCTGATCAGCAGTGGCGTGCCGACGATCGTCACCACCAGTGAGACCAGAATTCCGATAATGAGTGCAATCACCTGCGGTACTCCATTCGCGTCATATTCCCTTTCCCAGTCCGTCCGGCCGCTATGCGGCCCATCGTTCGGCCAACGCGCTCAACCCGGAGACGTGAGACCCCTTGAGCAGCACCACGGCATTCCCGTGCTCCCGCGCCAGACGAACGACCGCGGCATCGGCCTGATCGGCGTCATGCACCCAGTCTATCGACGGGTGCGCCGGGGTCGCGCCCGTTTGCGCGCGCTTTGCCCCCTGCGCAACCGCTTCGGCCAGCGCGTCGAGATGCGCGTCGGCGGTGCCGCCGACGGCCACGACGGCGTCCACGCCGCACCGGGCGGCGTATTCGCCCACGCCGCGATGCAGCTCCAGATCGTTCGCGCCCAGCTCCAGCATGGCGCCCAATACGGCCACACGGTACGGCGCGGTCTGTTCCCCGGCGCCCCACGCCATCAGGCCGTCCAGACCCGCGCGCATCGAATCGGGGTTCGCGTTGAACGAGTCGTCGATCAGGGTGAAGGAGGCGCCGCCGCGCTCGACGGTCGACACCGCCATGCGATGGGGGCTGATGCGCGTCAGGCCCTCCAGCACCTCGCCGATGCGGGCCGGCGGCATGCCCAGTCGGAATGCCACGCTGGCCGCCGCCAACGCGTTCATGACGTTGTGGCGTCCGCAGATGCCCAGACGCACCGCCGTGGCGGCGCCATCGGGCGTGGACAATGTGAAGCGGGGACGGTCCAGGGCGTCGGTGCCGATGTCACGAGCCGAACATCCGGATGCCAGGGCCCGCTCGTCCTGCACGCCGAACCACAGCACCTCCCCCGGCGCCTGGGCGCTCATGGAGGCCACACGCTCATCGTCGGCGTTGAGGATGGCCACGCCGCCGTCGGCCAGACCGCGCACGATCTCGCTCTTGGCCTCCACGATGCGTTCCACCGAGCCGAACTCGCCCAGATGGGCCACGCCGACCTTCAGCACCACGGCGATGTCCGGAGGCGCGATGGTGGTCAGTCGGGCGATCTCCCCGACGTGATTGGCGCCCATCTCCGCCACCAGGTACCTGGTGTCCGGGCCGACCTTCAACGCGGTCAACGGCAGGCCGATCTCATTGTTGAACGAGCCGATGGGGGCGACCGTCTCCCCCATCGATCCAAGCAGCGCGGCCAGCATGTCCTTGGTGGTGGTCTTGCCCACCGAGCCGGTGATGCCGACGATGGTGAACGGCGTGTCCAGTGCGCGGCGACGTTCGATGTTGTGCTGCGCCAAGGCTCCCAGGGCGGCCACCGTATCCGGCACGACGATCTGCGCCATCGGGGCGTCCACCTGATGCGCCACCAACGCCACGGCGGCGCCGCTCTGCGCGGCGCGCCCCACGAAATCGTGGCCATCCACCCGTTCCCCGGCGATGGCGACGAAGACGCCCGCCTCACCGACCTCGCGGGAATCGGTGACGGCACTGGTCGCCACGGTCTGCGGTGTGGCGGCAACGCCCTCCGGGATGACCAGACCGCCACCGACCGTCTCGGCGATCTCGGACAGCGTCATCGGCATCATCGTGGATTCCACAGCCATATTCGTTCCTCTCCCTCAGGACAGTTCCCTGGACACGCGCAACGCGCTCCTGATATTCGCACGGCGCACACCGGCCGCCATGGCCATGGCGATGGCCAATGACAGTACCTCCCACGATCCGCCGTGCTCGCCCTCGTCGGCCTGGCGCGCCAACGCATCGGACTCGGCGGTTCTGCCCACCGCCTTGCCGCGCTCGTCCATCACGCAACCGTACCGGTCGCACGCCGTCGCGCAGGCCTCGCGCAGACGGGAGTCGGGCACGTCATCGACACCGAACACGTCCAGACCCACCGCATGCAGCGCGCCGCGCCGCAACGTCCGCTCGTCCATGGACACGATCACGGCGTTCGCGCCATCCTCCGCGCACACCGACAGCACACGCTGCACATCCAGAACCCCCAACGGATAGTGCAACCCGATGTACTGCTCCAACGACTGCGTATCCGCCGCACTGATCACGCCGACCGGATTGCCGAGCACATGCAGGAATTCGGACAGCTGCTCCACCTGCCGTTGCACCTGCCCGGCCTCCTCGCCGTAGCAGGCGAACATCGCCAACGTCTTGGCGCCCGTCAGTTCCTGGGCCATCGCGGCCAGGCGCGCGTCATCGCACTCCCCCAGCACCAGCGGCATCGACAACCTGTCGACCGCCCCGCGCAACGCCTGCGGCACCAAGGCCGCATACGCGCCGCGCATGGCGGCGTGCTCCAGCCGCTCCATATTCACCGACCCCGCAGGCACATACAGCGAGCCGGGAATCACCGAATCGACATCATCCGCCAGCGAGGTCACCGTCACGCCCTCCGCGGACGGCGGCACCAGCTCATATCCGTACCGGGAAGCCAAGGTCCCCAACGTCATCCGGCATGCACCGGAACCGCTCACCACACTCATCGGCCCAGCCTTTCCTCCAGCGAATTCACCAATCCACCGGAATAGCATCGGTACGCGGAGACGAGGGAGCCACCTCATATTTCTGCATAAGGAATTCACCAATCCTGGCGAACAACGGGCCGGCGGTCAGACTGCCGAATCCGCCCTTCTGCGGATCCTTGATCACCACGGTGACCACGAAGCGGGGGTTGTCGGCGGGGATGATGCCGGACCAGTCGCACACGATCGAGGTCAGACGGCCGTCCGCGCCGGCGACCTCGGCGGTGCCGGTCTTCGAGGCCACGCGGTAGCCGTCCACCTTGGCAACGTTGTCGTATTCCTCGGCCACCGACTCCATGGCGTTGAGCACATCCGCCGCCACCTGCTCGTCGATCACGCGCACGGCGTCCCCGTGCTCCTCGGAGGTGACGCGCCCCTGCGCGTCGGTCACCGACTTGATCAGCGACTGCTGATGCCGCACGCCCTTGTTCGCGATGGTGGCCACCACGTTGGTCAGCTGCAGCGCGTTCACCGTGTACCCCTGGCCGAACAGCACCGTGTCCCGGGTACGGCCGTCCCAGGCGTCGGCGCCGGCCAGCATGCCGTCGGATTCGCCGGGCAGGTCCAGCCCGGTGGACTGTCCGATGCCGAACTTGGTCAGGAACTCGTAGCGCTGCTCGTTGGTGTAGTTCTCCGCCGCCATCACCATGCCGACGTTGGAGGAGTTCTGCAGGATGCCCGCCAGCGTCCAATGCTCGCTGCCATGATTGGTGGGGTCGTGGAACTCCTGGCCGTTCTTGGTCATGCTGTACGGCACCGTGAACTGGTCGGTGGCCTTGTGCAGACCGGCCTGCAGCAGTCCGGCCATGGTGATGACCTTGCCGATCGACCCGGGCTCGAAGGTCTCGCTCACCGCCTGGGAGACGTTGAGCTTGGCGTCGTCGCTGCCCGCCTCGATCTCGTCGGTGTCCTCCAGGGCGATGATCTCGTTGGTCTGAAGGTCCTGCACCACGCCGATGGCCCAGGCCGCCCCGAACTCCTCCTTGCCTTCCCGCAGCACTTTCTTGACGTACCAGTTCACGTCCTGATCGATCGTCAGCGTCACATCGCTACCGTCCACGGCCGCCTCGGAGTCGGTCATCGTGCCCGGAATCTGCTCGCCGCCGTTGCCCTGCTGATACACTTCGTATCCGTCGGTGCCGGTCAGCTCGTCGTTCATCATCTGTTCGATGCCACTGGCGCCGTTGCCCTCGTCGTCCACACCGCCCAGCAACGCACCCAGCTGGGTGCCCGTGGAGTAGATGCGGTCGCTGCTCAGCTCGCACCACACCACGCCGGCCAGATGCAAGTCGTCGATCTTGCGCTTGAGCTCGGGGGTGATGTCCCGCTGGATCACCTGGTACCGGCTCACGCCATCCAGTTTGGCGCCGAGTTCCATGGCGTTCACACCGTCCAGCACCGTGGCCAGCAGACGCGCCACGGCGGCCGCGCCGGTGGCGCCGACGGGCTGGTCGTCGATCTGGTGGCAGTACCCCAGCGACTTGGCCTGGTTCGACCCGCAGGCCACCGGTTCGAACAGCGAGGCCGCATAGGGGTCGGCGAGCAGCGTGTACCGCTCGACGCTCTGGGCAAGCACGTTGCCATTGGTGTCCAGGATCCGCCCGCGCTTGGCACTGATCGGCACCGTGGTGGTGCGGCTCTGGGTGGCCGCCTGCGCGGTGGAACGACCGTCCAGCAGCTGGATGCCGATCAGCCGCCCGAGGCACGCCACGGCCATGAACGCCAGAATGACACCGATGGCCATGCACCGCTTGGCGAACCCGCTATACCTGCCGGCCCTCATCTGTCCGCGTCTCATTGCGTTCCACCTTCACTGGGTTGATATCCGTTCAGATCGATGGAGATGGAACCCTCCTGCGGGACCATGCCCATCTCCTGCGCACGTTCCGGCAATGACGCCTTCAGCATGTCCAGCTGCGTCTGGCGCTCCTCCACGTCCTGGCTCAACCGCTCGATCCGCGTCTGCACCTGGCTGGATTCGAAGGAGATCTCGACCATCTGCGTGCGCAAGGCCAACGCCCCCAGCAGGGTGCCGACCAGGAACACGATGGCGATGGTGATGTGCAGCAGCGGTGTGGTCTTCGTCCTGGTCCATTCCAGCAGACGTTTGAAACCGCGCGCCGCCGAGCCGGCCCCGGCCCGCTGACCGTTGACCACGTGCAGTTGCGGACGCGACTGCGGCGCGCCGTCCCGGTCCGGGCGTCCCGCGGGCGCCGCCGAGGAATGCACGCTTCGTGCCTGTGCAGCCATCATCGTCCCCCTTCGTAGTGTCGCGGCTCCGCGGCGGACGCGAAGGTGCGCCGCCATCGCTGCGGAATCGGTCGCGTCAGTTCCACGCCCCGCAACCGGACGGATGCGGAACGCGGGTTATGCGCGATCTCCCCCTCGTCGGCCTTGACCGCGCCTCGGGTCAGATCCCTGAAGAACGGCTGGGCGTCGGGAGGGATGACCGGCAGGCCCGGCGGCACATCGGCCGCCAGTCCCTGCGCCATGAACGTCTTGACGGTTTTGTCCTCCAGCGAATGGTACGACTCCACCACCAGACGGCCGCCCACGGCCAGCCGGTTCGCAGCCTGCGGCAGCGTGGACGCCAGCTTGTCCAGCTCGCCGTTCACCTCGATGCGCAACGCCTGGAACACCCGCTTGGCCGGATTGCCCGCGGGCCGATGCGCCTGCGGGATCACCTCGTCCACCAACGCGCTCAACTGCGCCGATGTGCGCAACGGCTCCCTGTCCCGCCGCTGGACGATCCGCCGGGCGATCTGCCGGGCGTACCGCTCCTCGCCGTACGTTCTGAAGATCCGCGTCAACGCCGGCTCGTCATACTCCGCGAGCACGCGTTCGGCCGTCAACGGCTGCGACACGTCCATCCTCATATCCAACGGCGCATCGTGGCTGTACGAGAACCCTCGCTCCGTCTCGTCGATCTGCAGGCTCGACAACCCCAGGTCCATGAACACGGCGTCCACGCGCCTCACGCCGACGTCGTCCAGCACCTGCGAGAACGCATCGAACGCGGCATGCACCGGGGTGAACCGGTCCGCCAGGCCCTCCGCGCGCACGCGTTCGGTGGCCATCGCCAGCGCCTGGGCGTCCCGGTCGATGCCGATCAGACGCGCCCGGGGCGAGGCCTTGAGGAACGCGATGGTATGTCCGGCCAATCCCAGGGTGCAGTCCACGGCCACGGCGCCGTCATGGTCCAGCGCCGGCGCGACCAGCTCGACGCAGCGTTCGAGCAGCACGGGTTGATGGATGGTTGCATAGTCGTTCATCAGAATTCCACCGCCGGTAGTACGTCGTTCTCGATATCGGAGTAGCGCTGCTCCTTCTCCGCCAGATACGTCTGCCACGCCTCGCGGTTCCAGATCTCGGCACGCGTGCCCACGCCAATCACCACAATGTCCTCCCCCAGATCCGCATAATCCCGCAGAATCTGCGGCACCAGCACACGGCCTTGCTTGTCGGGCACCTGGTCGGACGCGCCCGACAGGAACACGCGCAGGTAGTCGCGGGTGTCCTTGTCCCCCACCGACGCACGCTGGATCTGCATGGCCATATGCCGAAACTGGCTGATCGGCAGCAGATACACGCACCGTTCCTGGCCTCGGGCCAGCACCACGCCGCGGCCGAGCATGGAACGGAACTTGGCCGGCAACGCCATGCGTCCCTTCGCGTCGATCTTCGGCGTGAACGTGCCCAGCAGCAACGGCGGCAGCTGCAGCATATCCATGTCATCCCCACCTGCGGGAGGTTGCTGCTGTGCAAAGACGTCGTCATTCACAGCTCCACCTCCTTCAGCCTGGCATTGGGTACACTCCGACCTGGGTCGCTTCACCACTTTACCCCACGACTTTCCACAAAACCCCACTTATCCACAAAACACTTACCCTTTTCCGATGGTTTTCCCACTTGAGGACGCATATCGACGAGACAGACGCCACGGCGGCCCGCCTCACAGGCGTCGCTCGCCGCAATCCGGACGATTCGTAGCGGCCTTGCGGTACATTGGATTGCCTGAGTTTTCGGAGGAAGGGACAGTACATATGCCGGGTTACGCCGAACAGTTGCAGGAGGAGCAGCACGCCGTCGACCGCGCCTACGGTCGCCTCGACGCCCTGCGCGCGCAGGCTCGCGCACGGCTTGACGCCGTCAGGGCCGCCGGTTCGCACGGCTCCCCCACCCAGCGCACCGAGCGCGATTCGTTCGCCACCATGTACGAGGACCGTCTGACGCAGCTGCGTGCCGTGGAGGACCGCCTGATCTTCGGCCGGCTCGACAACACCGCCGGCGAGCGCCGCTACATCGGGCGCATCGGCCTGTCCAGCGAGACGCATGAGCCGATCCTGACGGATTGGCGAGCGGAGGCCGCCCGCCCGTTCTACGAGGCGACCCCATCGCACCACGGCGACATCGTCATGCGTCGCCATATCACGCTGAACTTCCGCGAGGTGGTGGGCGTGGAGGATGAGGTGCTCGACGTGCATTCCGAGCAGGTCGGCAAGGCCTCGTCCGCCGGCACGCTGACCGGCGAGGGCGCGCTGCTGGCCTCGCTGAGCTCGCGGCGCACCGGCAAGATGACCGATATCGTGGCCACCATCCAGGCCGAACAGGACCGCATCATCCGTTCCGACCTCGGCCATGCCGTCGTCGTCCAGGGCGGACCGGGCACCGGCAAGACCGCGGTGGCGCTTCACCGCGCCGCCTACCTGCTGTACACCCACCGCAGCATGCTCGACCGCTCCGGCGTGTTGGTCATCGGCCCCAGCTCGGCGTTCCTGCACTACATCGATCAGGTCCTGCCCTCGCTCGGCGAGACCGGTGTGGTCAGCCGCACCATCGCCGACCTGATCCCCGGATTCAACGCCACCGCCACCGATACGCCCCGGGCCGCCCAGCTCAAGGGCGAGCAGCGCATGGCCAAGGCCATCGCCAACGCCGTCGCCGCGCGCGAACGCGTGCCCCGTACCCTGCCGGTGGTCCGTATCAACGGGTTCGCGGTCGCCATGAAGCCCTCCGACGTCGAACAGGCCATCGCTGACGCGCGGCGCACACGCCAGCCGCACAACAAGGCGCGCGAGACCTTCGTCCGCAGCATGCTGGAGGCCTTGCGCGCCCGATACGTCGAACAGCTCGACTACACCCCGGAGCAGCCGGAGCTCACCGACGTCATGCAGCAGCTGCGCATGAACGACACCGTCAGACACACGTTGAATCTGGCCTGGCTGCCGATGACCGGCCCGTGGCTGATTGACCAGCTGTTCTCCAAGCCTGCCCAGTTGCGGCGGTTCGCACCCTGGTTGTCCGATGACGACATCGCCGCGCTGACCCGAGACAAGGGTGCCGCGCTGACCCAGTCGGACATCCCGCTCCTGGACGAGGCCATGGAGCTGCTGGGTCCCGATCCGCGTGCGGCGGCCCGCAAGGCGGCCGCCGACGCGCAGCGCGCCGAAGAGGAGCAGTACGCGCGGGACACCTTGGCCCAGGCCGGCATCGGCTCCGGCATCGTGACCTCGCAGATGCTCGTCGACCAGATCAACGGCATGGATGCGGAGCTCACCGCACAGCGCGCCGCGGCCGACCGCGAATGGACGTACGGGCACATCGTGGTGGATGAGGCGCAGGAGCTCACCGCGATGGACTGGCGTATGCTGATCCGCCGCTGCCCTTCGCGCTCATTCACGATCGTGGGCGATGTGGCGCAGACCTCGGCGCTGGGCGGCACACGCGCCTGGCGGCACACGATGGACCGGCTCTTCGGCGAGGACAACTGGGACCTCAACGAGCTGACGATCAACTACCGCAACCCGCAGGAGGTTTCGGACCTGGCGTCTCGATTCGCCCGTTCCGAAGGCCTGTACATCTCCACGGTGAACGCGGTGCGCACGATGCCCGACTCGGTCGAGCGGCTGACCGTGCCGACCGAAGCCGAGCTGCATGCCGCCGTGGCACGGCAGGTGGTGGCCCTGACCGACCGCTTCGTCTCGTCGGACGGCACGGGCCGGGTGGCGGTTATCGTGCCGCAGACACGGCTCGCCGATTTCCGCGGCACGGTGCGCACGGCGCTGCAGGAGGCGTTCAGCGAGCAGGAGTTCACGCGTCTTGACGCGCAGAGCGCGTGGGACGAGCAGGTCTGCGTCTGCACCACACAGGACGTCAAGGGTCTGGAATACGACGCGGTTATGGTGGTCCAGCCCGCGGCGATCGACCAGGAGGCCCCCTCGCGCCTGACCGCGGTGGCCGACCTGTATGTGGCGATGACCCGGCCGACCCAGCGTCTGCTTATACTGCGGACAAACGCGGACGAATCCGAACTGCCGCTATAGCATGGGGTTATGCCTCAAGCACTGTTATTGGAGAATATTCATCCGTTCGCGGCCGAGTCCCTACGCAAGCACGGGTTCGACGTCGTCACGCTCAAGGGCGCACTGAACGAGGACGAGCTGATCGACGCGCTGGACGGCGTGGATCTGCTCGGCATCCGCTCCAAGACCTCGGTGACGCGCAAGGTCATCGACGCCCGCCCCGGGCTTTCGGCCGTCGGCTGCTTCTGCATCGGCACCAACCAGGTCGATCTGGAGTATGCGGGCACGCACGGCGTGGCCGTGTTCAACGCGCCGTATTCGAACACGCGCTCCGTGGTCGAGCTGGTGATCTGCGACATCATCTGCCTGATGCGGCGCGTACCCGCCCACACCCATCACCTGAAGCACGGGCTGTGGGACAAGTCGGCATCCGGATCGCATGAGGTGCGGGGCAAGACGCTGGGCATCATCGGCTACGGCAACATCGGCGCACAGCTGTCGGTGCTGGCCGAGGCGCTGGGCATGCGCGTGGTGTTCTACGACATCGACGAGAAGCTGGCGCTGGGCAACGCCCACCGTTGCGACACTCTGGAGGAATTGCTCGAACAGTCCGATGCGGTCACGCTGCATGTGGACGGCCGCAAGTCGAACATCGGGTTCTTCGGCGAGGACCAGTTCGCCGCCATGAAGCAGGACGCGATCTTCATCAACTGCTCCCGGGGGTTCGTGGCCGATCTCGATGCGCTGAAGCGGCATCTGGATTCGGGGCATCTGTCCGGCGCCGCGGTGGATGTGTGGCCGGTGGAGCCCAAGAAGACCGGCGATCCGTTCATCACGCCGCTGGCCGATATGGACAATATGGTGCTGACGCCGCATATCGGCGGCTCCACGCTGGAGGCACAGGAATCCATCGGCCATTTCGTGACGCAGCGGCTTGAGGATTACTGGACCAGGGGGGCCACGTCGCTGTCGGTGAATTTCCCACAGCTGGCCCTCGGCGACTGCGCCGGCGCAGCCCGCATCATCCACCTCCACGCCAACCTGCCCGGCGTGCTGGCCGATATGAACAACGTGCTCGGCGACGCGAACATCAACATCTCCGCGCAGTCGCTCGGCACGCAGGGCTCGCTGGGTTATGTGGTCACCGACGTGTCACAGGTGCCGGACGACGCGACGATGGACGCCATCGCGGCGATCGAGGGCACGATTCGCACACGCGTGATTCGCTGATCGCTGCCGGCGATCGGCGTCATTCCGCCTGATGCATCCTCAATTGATCGATGGCCTGCTGGAAATCCTCCAGGCCATCGAAATTCTGGTAGACGCTGGCGAACCGCAGGTACGCCACAACGTCGAGTTCGCGTAGCGGTTCCAGGATCGCACGGCCCACATCCTCGGACCTGACCTGGGCCAGCCCCCTGGAGCGCAGGTCCTCCTCCACGCGTTGCCCCAATGCCTTGAGATCGTCCTCGTTGATCGGGCGCCCCTGACAGGCCTTGCGCACTCCGGAGATGACCTTGTTGCGGTCGAATGGCTCCACATTGCCGGAATTCTTCAATACCAGCAACATCGTGGATTCGACGGTGGTGAACCGCTTCCCGCAATGCGTGCATTCACGACGGCGGCGAATCGAGTGGCCGTCATCGCTGATACGCGTATCGACGACCTTCGTATCGGGGTTTTGGCAAAACGGACAGTGCATGGCCTCAAGAATACCCCGAACGGGTGGATTCCAAGCGTGTCGCTATGCCAACGGCACCACGATGCGCTGCCCCGTCCGCAACGCGGACGACGGGAGGTTGTTCAGCGCCTTCAGCTGTTCCACCATTTCCGACACGTCGCCGCCTTCCGGTGTGATCGATGAGGCATAGACCCACAGCGTATCCCCCGGGCGAACCGTGTACGTCGTCACCTGCATGGCGCCCAAGTCCGACCGCGCATCCCGTGCGCCGATCATGCCGAGGCAGCCCCACGCCAGAAGAGCGGACAGCACCACCACGATCACGCGCCCGCGCACCGTCAACCGCCCATGCCGCGCAGCCGCAGCGCCACGCGTATGATATTCCGCCCCCACAGTGGCACGACGCCCCGCCGCAGCATTGGTGTCTGCAATCCTTGTTTCGATCACCATGGCTACCACCATTCCTTTCGAACATGCGTTCTATCGAACATCTGTTCTGATTCTCGCACAGATGTTCGACAGCCACAACCCACAAACTCGAACAGATGTTTGATTTCACACGGTTTTCACGTTATGCTGGAAACAACCGCAACGAAAGGAGCAGCCATGGGCACCGCCCTCTCCACCTCGAAACCCACTGCGCCCGAGTCGGCCAGCGCACCGCTGCCCGATCGCCAGCGCAAGGTGCTGGACGCCATCAAGGCGCATGTCGCCGCCCACGGCTTCGCCCCATCCTTTCGGGAGATCGGCGAGGCATCCGGACTGAAAAGCACCTCGTCGGTGAAGCATCAGCTCCAGGTGCTCGCCGACAAGGGCCTTATCCGCATGAACGCCAACAAGGGCCGCGCCATCGAACTGGTCGAGGAGGAGTCCCCCACACCGACGGCCACCATCGTGCCGTTCCCGCTACCGCAGGACAGCCCGGAATCCATCACGGCATCGCGCGACGTGCCGCTGGTCGGACGCATCGCCGCAGGCGTGCCCATCACCGCGGAACAGCATGTCGACGACGTCATGCGCCTGCCCGAACGCCTGACCGGCACCGGCAACCTGTTCATGCTGGAGGTGCACGGCGATTCGATGGTGGACGCCGCGATCTGCGACGGCGACTTCGTGGTCATTCGCGAACAGAACACGGCCCAGAACGGAGACATCGTCGCGGCGCTGCTGGACGACGAGGCCACAGTCAAGACCTTCCGCAAGGACAACGGCCACATCTGGCTCATCCCGCACAACCCCGCCTACTCCCCCATCGACGGCACCCACGCCCAGATCATGGGCAAGGTCGTCACCGTGCTGCGCAAACTGTAGGCGCAGCCGACGGCCCGCATGGGCATCGAGCGACCATACGGGCCCCACGCGTATCGCAAGCCCGCCCGAACGCCTTGCAGACTACGCGTGCAGCTGTTCGGCGCTCGGGGAATCGTACCCCTCCGGCTCCAACTGGAAGGTCGTGTGTCCGATCGACACCGGGAAATGCTCGCGCAGGCAATCCTGCATCCGTGCCAACACATCGCCGGCCTGCCGCATCGTCACATCGCGGTCCACCACCACATGCGCCGTCAGGATCGGCATGCCGGTCGCCACGGTGCTGGCGTGCAGATCGTGCACGGCCACCACATGCGGCACCCCCTCCAGATGACGGCGCACCTCATCCAGGTCCAACCCCTCGGGCGTCTCCTCCAGCAACACTCGTCCGGCCGAAACCAGCAGCCGCACGGCACGGGGAATCATCAACAACGCGATCAGGCCACCGGCCACCGCATCGAACCCTGACCAGCCGGTCACCATCATCACCACGGCGGACACCACCACGGCCACGGAACCCAACGCATCGTTGAACACCTCCAGGAACGCCGCCTTCATGTTCATGTTGTCCTCGCGGTTCGACGCCAACACCAACATCGACCCGCAGTTGGCCGCCAAGCCGAGAATGCCGAAGCACAGCAGCAGGCGCGCATCGTGCACATCCTCGCCGCGTCCGCCGAACAGGCGCATGCCGGCCTCCACCAACGCGTACACCCCCACGAACAGCAGCACCGTGGCGCCCTCGGCCGCCGTGATGACCTCCAGTCTGGACCAACCCCACGTGCGCGTGCCATTCGGCCGGCGCCGCATCAGCACCGCGGTGACCGCCGACGCCGCCAGCACGGACATATCGGTGAGCATGTGGCCGGCGTCCACCAGCAACGCCAATGACCCGGTGACGATTGCGCCGACCACCTCCGCCACGAATACCGATCCGGTCAGCGCCAGCGTCGCCATCAGACGGCGCTGATGCCCCCTGCCATCAGGCGAGACCCCATCGGGCACGCTTCCACTTCCATGCACATGCGCCATTCCCGTTCCTCCAATCCACCTCCCACCATAGACGGCTTTATTGAGAATTGCAATATATCGATAACGGTTTTCGTTGATATAAAGCCAATTCAACATGCTTATCATTCTCAATAAGCGGGATACGAAACGGCAGGAACCCCATACCGCCACACCAACGACGCGTTGTCATCACCCCGCGACAGCATGCACACCAAGACCGCCATCCTCGTGGACTGGACAGGCCACCGCGCAGTGGGACCGACGGCATGCAGCCCGAGCTTCGCCCGGTACGCCCATGCTTCAACGCGGAAAGCCCCGACATATGTCGGGGCTTTCTCGGGAAACGGATAACGGACGGCCTGTCAGAAGCCGAACTTGGCCGCGGTCTCCTTCAGCGTCTCGGCGGAGCGCTTCAGCGCGGCGAGCTCGCGGTCGGACACCGGGGTGTTGATGCGCGAGTTCACGCCCTGGCGGTTGATCAGAGTCGGCACGGACATGCACACATCGGAGATGCCGTGGAAGTCGTCCAGCATCGAGCTGACCGGCAGGATGCGGTTCGCGTCGTGCAGCACGGCCTCGATGATGTCCACGCCGGACATGGCGATGGCGTAGTTGGTCGCACCCTTGCCCTGGATGATGCGGTAGGCCGCGTTCTTGACCTCCTGATGGATCTCCTCGCGCTTGTCGGCGTCAAGCGGCTCATGGCCGGGCAGCGGCTTCCAGTCGCACATCGGCACGCCGCCGATGGTGGCCGACGCCCACAGCGGGACCTCGGAATCACCGTGCTCGCCGGCGATGTAGGCATGCACGTTCTTGACGTTGACGCCGGTCTGCTGCGCGATCAGGAAGCGCAGACGGGCGGAGTCCAGATTGGTGCCGGAACCGAACATCTGGTTGGACGGCAGGCCGGACAGCTTGAGCGAGACATGGGTGACGACATCCACCGGGTTGGTGATGAGCATATAGATGGCGTTGGGCGCCACATTCACCACGCTCGGGATGATGGACTTCATGATGTTGATGGTTGCACCGGCAAGATCGAGACGGGTCTGCCCGGGCTTCTGACGGGCGCCTGCGGTGATGACGACCATGTCGGCGTCACGGCAGATCTCCACGTCGTCGGAACCCTGCAGGGAGACGGTCGGGAAGAAGCTGGAGCCGTGCTGCATATCGAGCACCTCGGCCTCGACGCGGTCCTTGGCGATGTCCTCGAGGACGATCTCTCGAGCCACACCGCGCTGGGCGGCGGCGAAGGCCAGCGTGGAGCCGACGGCTCCGGCACCGATGATGGCGAGCTTTGTGGGCTTAATGGGGGAATCCACCATGTTGCGACCTCTCTTAGCGGAATGCAAACCCCCGGGGAGCGCCCGGGTTTCTTCTAGACAACACCTTTACTTTATCCACACTACGTGACGTTTCAAAAACGACATACGATACCACGAATTGTGATGTTGCTCACGTTCACGGGCATAATCGGTACGTTCCGACGCATAACGAGCACCCCACCCATGCGGTCGCACGTCAGCCGATCGACTGCTCCACGATCTGCGCGGCCAGCACGCCGTCGACCTCGGCCTCAAGCATGACGCCGTCACCGCGGTATTCCACGCTCTCGACCTTGCCGTACTCCCTGACGCGGGACAGCAGCGAACCGGCCGTATACGGCAGAAGCGCGGAAACGTGCACGTTCGGCGTCGGCAGCATCGACTCGACCTGCGTCCGCAGCGCCTCGATGCCCTCCCCCGTGGCGGCGGAGACGATATGCGCCTCGGGCGCGAGCGCGGCGATGCGTTCGCGCGCGGCCCCGTCCATCATGTCGGCCTTGTTGAACGCGATGACGACGGGGATGTTCCCCACGCCTTCGATGTCGGCGAGCACCTCGTTGACCGCGTCGATCTGCGAGAACGGATCGGGATGCGAGCCGTCCACGACATGGAGGATCAGATCGGCCTCGCCGACCTCCTCCAGCGTGGATTTGAACGCCTCGATGAGCTGGGTGGGCAGCCGGCGCACGAAGCCGACCGTATCCACATAGGCGTAGAGACGGCCGTCCTTGGCCCGCGCCCGGCGCACGGCCGTGTCCAGGGTGGCGAACAGCGCGTTCTCCACGAGTTCCGCGGATCCGGTCAGGCGGTTCGTCAATGACGATTTCCCGGCGTTCGTGTATCCGACGACGGCGACCGTGGGCAGTCCGAACCGGCGGCGGGACCCGCGCTTGACGTCGCGCGTCGGGGCCATCTGGGCGATTTGCTTGCGCAGCCGGGCGATGCGGTTGCGGATCACGCGGCGGTCCATCTCGATCTTCGTCTCGCCCGGGCCACGGGAGCCGATGCCGCCGTCGGCGCCCGCCGCCCGTCCGCCGGCCTGCCGGGACAGCGAGGCGCCCCAGCCGCGCAGTCGCGGCAGCATGTACTGCAACTGGGCGAGCTCCACCTGCGCCTTGCCCTCACGGCTGGTGGCGTGCTGGGCGAAGATGTCGAGGATCACGGCGGTGCGATCCACCACCTTGACCTTGGTGACGTCCTCCAGCGCGCGGCGCTGGCTCGGCGGCAGGTCGTCGTCCACGATGATGGTGTCGGCCTCCTCACGCGCCACGATGCCCGCAATCTCCTTGGCCTTGCCGGAACCGACGTATGTGGCCGCGTCGGGGCGGTACCGGTGCTGCAGCAGACCGTCGCAGACCTCGGCGCCCGCGGTTTCGGCGAGCGCGGCGAGCTCGCGCAGCGACTCCTCGGCCTGGGCCTGCGTGGTGACGGCGCTCGACCAGACGCCGACCAGCACCACGCGTTCCAGCCGCACCTTCCGGTATTCGACCTCGGTGACGTCCTGCATCTCGCCCAGGCCGACGACGTGCCTCAGGGCGTTGCGCCCCTCGCGCTCCTCCCACAGCTCGTCGGAGTCGGAGGCGGCACCCGAGCCGCGCCGGTCGTCGTCGAGCAGCACCTCCGATTGTTCGGACAGCACGTCGCGGCGCGCGTCGGGACGCCCGTCTTCCGCGGACGCCTGGCCGCCGTCGATCATCGCTTCGTTGAGTTCAGTCAAACATCCACCCATCGTCGTCGAGTCATGGTTCAGGTCAACGCCCCATTATCCGTATTCACGCCGACAACATCGGGCCGTGCACGGCGACGGCCCGCACGCCGCCGCCACCGCGGACGGCCGTGCAACCCGGCGACCGCCGATGCGGCCTCCCCTCACCGGCGTACAATCGGCTAGACGGATGTCCGGGCCGGCATCGCCCACGACACGACAAGGATGGATCGACGACAATGAGCGAACAGTACTTCTCGGCGGCGCCCGCCTCGCAGGATGCGCGCCGCATGCTGCATGTGACGCTGCGCGGGTTCGAGACCGCCATGGAGACCTCGAACGGCGTGTTCTCCGGCTCCCGACTTGATCTGGGGACCTCGGTGCTGCTGCGCCACGCACCCGAGCTGCCCGAACACGGCACGTTCCTGGATCTGGGCTGCGGCTGGGGCCCTGTGGCGGTTGCGATGGCCCATGAATCGCCCGAAGCCGACGTATGGGCCGTGGACGTGAACGAACGCGCGCTGGATCTGACGGCCGGCAACGCCAGACGCAACGGCTGCGGGCGCGTGCACGTCGTGCAGACCGACGAGTCCGGCGCACCGCTGCTCGACCAGCAGGTGCCCGGCGCGGAACCGATGCCCGAGGGGACGACCTTCGACGCGATCTGGTCGAACCCGCCGATCCGCATCGGCAAGGAAGCGCTGCACACGCTGCTGATGGCCTGGCTGCCACGGCTCAACGCCGGCGGCGCGGCATATCTGGTAGTGCAGCGGAACCTGGGCGCCGATTCGCTGATCCCCTGGCTGGCCGGAGCGTTAGGCAACGGGTTCGCGGTGAGCAAATACGCCAGCTCCAAGGGCTTCCGTATCATTGAGATTTTGCGGCAGGCCTGAATCCCGGTCCCGTATGCCGCACGGAACGTAGGGCGCGCGGGATGCGCGTGCAGAGGTGAGCGGAAGCGGAAGAAGGGTTATGAGGTTCGAGTATCCGAAGGAGCTGCCGGTCAGCGCGGCCAAGGACCAGATCGCGCAGGCCGTGCGCACCTCGCAGGTCGTCATCGTCTCCGGCCAGACCGGTTCCGGCAAGACCACGCAGCTGCCGAAGATCCTGCTCGAACTCGGCCGCGGCTCGCACGGCCATCAGATCGTGCACACGCAGCCCCGCCGCTTGGCCGCACGCACCGTCGCCGAACGCATCGCCTCTGAGATGGGGGTCAGGCTCGGCGACGAGATCGGCTATCAGGTGCGGTTCACCGACGAAAGCTCCCCGAAGACCCGACTGCGCGTGGTCACCGACGGCATCCTGCTCGCGCAGATCCAGCGCGACCCGCAGCTGAGCCGGTACGACACCATCATCATCGACGAGGCACATGAGCGCAGCCTCAACATCGACTTCCTGCTCGGCTACCTGACGGCGCTGCTCCCCCGCCGCCGGGATCTGAAGCTCATCATCACCTCCGCCACCATCGACTCGGTCAAGTTCCAGGAGCATTTCGAACACGCGCTGCACGCGCCGGTGCCGGTGATCGAGGTGTCCGGACGTACCTACCCGGTGCAGATCGTCTACGAGCCATTGGGCACCGCGCCCGCGCTGATGCGGTCCGTGCCCGGGTTCGAAACCGGCGCGATGCCCGGCGAACAGGCGTATGCGGAGCTGTCGGCTGCACCGACCGCCTCCGAACGGGAAGGCCGGGGCCGCGAGCGCGAAACCCCAATCGACATGCCCACCGCCGTGGCCCGCGCCTGCGCCGAGCTGGTCATCCATTCCAGCCATGCGGCCGGCCCCCGCGACATCCTGGTCTTCGCCTCCGGCGAGCGCGACATCCACGAGTTCGAGGCCGCCCTGCGGCACCATTACGGGCCGCGCGCCGCCGATATGCGCCGCCCGGACGCCATCGAGATCGTGCCGTTGTTCGCGCGGCTGTCCGCCAAGGAACAGCATCGGGTGTTCGAGGCACACACGCATCAGCGCATCATCATCGCCACGAACGTGGCCGAGACCTCGCTGACGGTGCCGGGCATCCGGTATGTGGTGGATCCGGGCACGGCCCGCATCTCCCGGTATTCGAAAACCGCCAAGGTGCAGCGTCTGCCGATCGAGCCGATCAGCCAGGCCAGCGCCGACCAGCGGTCCGGCCGATGCGGACGTGTGGCCGACGGCATCGCCATCCGCCTGTACAGCCGCGAGGACTACGAGACGCGGCCGCGGTTCACCGAGCCGGAGATCCTGCGCACCTCGCTGGGCGCGGTGGTGCTGCACATGCTCAGCGTGGGCGTGGCCCGCACCGCCGAGGACGTGACCACGTTCGGGTTCATCGACCCGCCGGATATGAAGGCCGTCTCCGACGGCTTCAACGAGCTGGTGGAGCTCAAGGCCATCGCCCGCCGTCAGGGCGGCGTGATGCTGACGCATATCGGCCGCCAGCTGGCCCGCATCCCGATCGACGTGCGCCTGGGCCGTATGGTGATCGAGGCGGCGCGCTCGACCACGCCGAACACGCTGGCCGCCGTGCTGGTGGTGGTGGCGTTCCTGAGCCTGCAGGATCCGCGCGAGCGCCCGGAGGAGAACCGCGACGAGACCGACCGCATCCACAACCGTTACGCCGACCCGTCCAGCGACTTCCTGACCGCGTTGAACATCTGGGACCGCGTGTTCCAGGCCGACGGCAACCCCAGCAACTCGGCGTTGCGGCGCATCTGCAAAACCGAGTATTTCAGCTGGCTGCGCATGCGCCAGTGGAAGGATCTGGTCACGCAGCTGACCGAGATGTGCCGCGAGTTCAAGTTCAAGGTTGGCGAGCCGATCCCGATCTCCCGCCCGGATCTGAAGATCCGCCAGCTGCCGATCAACCAGCAGGCGGCGCACGCGTTGTGCTGCTCCTGGGATGCGCAGGGCATCCACACCTCCATGCTGGCCGGTCTGCTCTCGATGATGGGCATGCAGGTGCTGCGCGAGCCGAAGGCCTCGGATTTCGCCGGTCTCAAGGGTGCGGCGAAGGCGCGGGCGATGAAGCGCGCGCAGAAGATGGCGAAGAACGACTATCAGGGCGCGCGCGGCACGCGGTTCGCGCTGTTCCCGGCCTCCAGCGTGGCCAAGTCCACGCCGCCGTGGGTCATGAGCACCGAGCTGGTGGAGACCAGCCGCCTGTGGGCGCGGTATTCGGCCGCCATCGACCCGGCGTGGGCCGAGCCGCTGGCGGGCAACCTGACCCGCACCACCTACGCCGAGCCGCACTGGTCCGGCTCGCGCGGTTCGGCTGTGGCGAGCGCGAAGGTGCTGCTGTACGGTCTGCCGATCGTGCAGGACCGCACCGTGCAGTGGGGGCGGATCAACCCGCCCGAGGCGCGCGACTTCCTGATCCGCCAGGGACTGGTGGAGGGCGACATCCAGCAGCGGTTCCAGCATGACGCATTCGTCCAGCGCAACCTGGAAGTGTTGGAGGAGGCCGCGGAGGATGCGAGCCGCACGCGTCAGCTGGCCGGCACGGTGAGCGACGAGGACCTGTTCGACTTCTACAACGCGCGGATTCCCAACGACGTGACCTCGGTGGCCGATCTGGGCAAGTGGTGGAAGAGCGTGTATGACGACGATCCGCACCTGCTGGATTTCGATCCGGAGAAGGTGGAGCGCCTGGCCGACACGGAGTCGGTGAGTCTGTCCGATTACCCGGACCAGTGGCACACGCTCGGCACCGATGGCACGCCGATCGACCTGAAGCTGAGCTATGTGTATGATCCGCAGGCACAGGATGACGGCGTGACCGTGCACATCCCGTTGAAGGCGCTCTCCCGCCTGACCCCTGAGCAGTTCAGCTGGAATGTGCCGGGCCTGTTGGACGAGCTGATCGTGGGGCTGATCAAGGCGCTGCCCAAGGCGCTGCGCGTGCAGTTCGTGCCGGCGCCGGACACGGCCCGCCGCATCCGTGCATGGATCGACGAGCATTATCCGGATCTGCCCGGCTCCGGCGACCGGCAACGGCCGAATACGCCGCCGCAGGACGCGCCGGTGGAGGTGGTCCCCGGCACGGGTGGCGCCGCCTGGCCGGACTTCGCGCATGTGTTCACGCAGGCCGCCATCCACACAGTCGGCGCGCAGATTCACCCCGAGGTGCTGGGCCCGGATCTCATGGCCAGGCTCACGCCGTATCTGCGGATGACGTTTGCCGTGGAGCAGCAGCTGCCGCCGACGAAGAACCAACGCGGTCGCCGGCATGCCCGCGGGCCAGTCAAGACGTTGGGTACCGGCAAGGATCTCAACGCCCTGCAACGCCGGTTCGCGCAGGAGGCCGAGTCCTCCGCCCGGCAGATGGTGCAGCGCAAGGCCCGGGCCGCCGGCGATCAGGGCAAGCTGGTCGAGCAGGCGAACCTGCTGCAGAAGGCCGGGGCGACCACCGAATCCCGGGCCGCCATGCTGTGGCGCGGCGCGTTGGACGCGCTGCGGCTGCCTTCCGAGCGCGTCTCCTCGCGCTGGCTGGGGGCCGAGGCGCTGATGCTGGCCTCCGCGCCGTATCGGTCCACCAAGGACCTTGTCGAGGATCTGCAGCTTGCCGCCGTCAAACGGCTGCTGCCGCACATCGACGACCTCACCGATGACGCCGCGCTGGCCGAAGCCGTGGCGGACATCGCCCAGGTGTTCGAGGATACCGTATACGCGGTTGCGCATGATGTGATCGCCGTTCTCAAGCGCTACGCCGAGATCGACAAGGCTGTCTCCGGTCCCGCCGACCTGCCTATGCTCTCGGTGCTGCAGTCCATCCGCGAACACATCGCCACGCTCGTGCACCCCGGGTTCATCGGCGCCACGCCCCCGGCCTCGCTGCCGCGCCTGGCCACGTACCTGCAGGCCGACCTGCTGCGCCTGAACAAGGCCAAGGCCGACAAGAACCGTGATGTGCGCTGGGCGTGGGAGGCCGACGAGGCCCGGCAGCTCGTGGATGCCGCCGTGTCCAGGGCCAAGGCCGAACCGGCCGGCCCGCGGCATGAGTCGCTGACCAAGCAAGCGGACGCCGCCCGTTGGATGCTGGAGGAGTTCTACGTCTCGCTCTGGGCGCAGGAGCTCGGCACCTCCGGCCCCGTGAGCCTGCAACGCATCCGCAAGGCGCTTCAGTAGGGAAAGCCGATGAATCAACGCTCATCTTCCAAACAACGCCGCCCCAAGACGACACGGAAAAAATCCGTTGCCCGCAAGCCCCTCCGCAGATGGCTGCGCACATGGAAGCGGGCGCGGTTCAAACAACGACTGGCGATGATTCTGGTGCCGCTGGTGGCCGTCATCTGCGTCATCGCCCTGGTCGTCGGCCTGACGACGTTCGTCCGGTGGCGCCGTGAGGTGGATGCCGCCACGGCGGCGCAGGACGCCACCGCGCAACGCTACGGCTTCAATCCGGGCAATATCATCTCCGACGGCCAGTTCTTCAACGAACATGCGATGAGCCAGGCCGAGGTGCAGGCCTTCCTGGACCAGCAGGGCGGCGCCCTGGCCTCGATGCGCTTCGATACCGCATCCCATCCGGCCGACGAGCTGTGCGAAGCCTATGAGGGCGCAACCGACGAATCGGCCGCCGCCGTCATCGACAAATCCGCCCGGGCCTGCGGCATCAGCCAGAAGGTGCTGCTGACCATGCTGCAGAAGGAACAGCATCTGGTCACCGCCACCGCCCCCACCGATTTTCAGATCCGCGCCGCCATGGGGCTGAGCTGCCCGGACGACGCGAACTGCGATCCGGCGTACGCCGGATTCTTCAACCAGGTATACGGCGCCGCCCGACGCTACCGCTATTACCTGAACCATCCCGACGACTACGCCTACCACGCCGGACGGTTCAACTACGTGCAGTACAGCCCCATCCCATCCTGCGGCGGCAGCCAGGTCTACATCGAGAACAACGCGACCGCACTGCTCTACGTCTACACACCCTATCAGCCGAATCAGGCCGCATTGGAGGCCGGAACCGGCGAGGGCGACGCCTGTTCCTCCTATGGCAACCGCAACTTCTCGCTGATCTACACCGACTGGTTCGGCAATCCACGCCAGTAATGCGATTCCATGCCCCGCTCCCCCGTACAATGGGGGTGTAACCGCTCGGCGATGAGGGAGGGCAGCACCCATGGGCCTGTTCGGCAATCGCAACACCGATGATTATGTCTCGCCATTCGATGTGGACGAAGCTCCGGACTACGTCGACCCCAGCACCGTGGTCGAACGCGAATCGCAGATCGACGCCAGACAGCACCAGCGCGAGGAACGCCGCCGCAAGGCGCAGAAGCGAGCCGAGCACCGCAAGCAGGAGCATATCGAGCAGGCCTACTACCACACGAGCCAGCCTCCGGCATCACATCAGCGGCCGAACATCCCGCCATCGCAGCCGGCCGGCGCCGCACGCCCCACCACCAATCCCGTGGTCAACGCGGCGAACCAGCCCAAGCCGCAGACCAAGAGGCCGCTGGCCGCCAAGCTGGGCATTGCGGTCTTCCTACTGGTTATCGCCACGATACTCAGCAACACGTTCAGCGCCCTGCTGGTCATTGGAGCGGTCATCATCCTGATCCAATCCATCCGTTTGCCGAAACCGGATGCCGCCAACGGCACCGGCCGCCCCACGCCAACGGCATCCCGCACCCCGTCCGCCGCATCATCGCGGACAACATCCTCCCGTCGCACAGTCACCGTTGCCATCACGGTGGCGGTGGTCGTCGCGATCATCGTGGCGGCCTCGGTGATCGGCGTCATCATGGCGCAGCACAACACATCCTCCGGCTCACTGCGGGGGTCGTTCTCGTGGTCCCCCGATGACGATGACGACCACGACTACACGGAGCCGGAACCGGAGACGTTCGAGCGAACAGGCACGCTGGCCGATGACTACGATGACGAACGCATGTCGTTCACGATCACCCGGGCGTACGCAGGCATCCACGACGACCTCGACGCCCGCACCGTCGTCATCGAGCTGGAGGCCTCCAACGAGGGATCGGTCGCCACATCGCTAAGTTCGATGGGCGATCTCGAGGTGTTCCAGAACGGCGTGGGGCTCCGCGATACCTATCTGTATATCGGCGACGACGCCGACGTGCTGGCCGGATACGACCCGTCGGCATCGATCAACGAGATCCTGCCCGATGCCACGGCGACCATCACCATGGCCTACACGTTGCGTGACGACACCACGCCGTTGGATGTCAGGCTCAGCGACTATTCCGGCGACGCCACCATCCGATCGGCGTTCGAGATCGGCGAGGACACGCCCGATGCGCCGTTCACGCAGATCGATTCCTCCGAGCTGCCGGAGGTGCCGGAGGCCACGGACACCGATGGCATGACGACGGTCCGCGACTGGGACGACACCGTCATCGCCGACGTGCGGGTCGACGACATCGCGCTGGGGCCTCAAACCTACGAGGGACAGCCCACGGTCATCGTCACCTATCGGTGGATCAACCGCTCCGACGACCCCATCTCGCTGTCCTGGCTCGGCGACATCCAGGCCCGGCTCGACGGCACCGAGCTTGAGACCGCCTATCTGAGCGAACCACCGACGGGGTACGAGGACGGTTCGAAGTACCTTTCGGTGCTGCCGGGGGCACAGGCCACCGTCACGATCGCCTACGAGCTGCCGCGCACCGACGGAACCGTGAACGCGCGCATCGTCGACTACGACGACACCGTGCTGGTGGAGGGTTCGTCCGAACTGGGCTGAGCCCGCTACCCAGACGTCGCCCTCCCGTCGATTCCTGTTCATCTTTCCGCGGTATCATGCGGAATGCCGGCCATTGACGCCACGGAGAAAGAGAACATGGCGCTGTTCAGACACAACACGAACGATTCCCAATCACCCTTTAATGCCGATGACGCCCCCGCCTACGTCGCACCCGACGCCGACATCGTCCCCGACGAGGAGGAGCCCTCGCCACCGGCTTCCCGGCGACGGACCGGCGTCTCTCCCCGAACGGGGCGTCCGCTTCGGCTCGCATCCATTCCGCGACCGGCACCCCGCACACTCGCACCGAATACCGCCAAGGCGAGCACCCGTCAGGCCCGGCCCGTGACCAAGAGCCGGACGACCGATGATGACGATCCGCGGCCCATCAGCGGCGCGGCCGTTGCCGCCCTGCTGCTGATGATCGTCTCGTTCTTCATACCGGGAACGATACCGGCCATCGTAACCGCCACCCTCGGCGCGACCATCGGCCTGGTCACGGCGATCAGGATCGAGCCCGCCCTGCGGCGCGGACGCGCGATGGCGCTGATCGCCGTGGTCTGCAGCATACTGATCCTCTTCGATCATGTGCCCATGCTCATGCTCGAATACCGCATCCGCACGATGGATGTCGATGCCGTGATCTCCCGTAGCGCCACCGACGACGACCGGTCACAGAACGAGGAACCCCAGCCCAGCGTTTTCGAAGATTCGGGCACCTTGACCGATGAGGACGAATCCCTCGAACTCGCCATCACCCGCGCGTTCGCCGGACCGCACGACGAAGACGGCGAACGCACCGTATTCGTCTGCGTCGATGCCCTGAACACCGGCAGCGTCACCACCTCGCTCTCGCAACTCGCCACGGCCGACGTCTATCAGAACGGCGTGGCCCTGCCCCACCCGATCTTCGACGGGAACCAGGCGGAATCCTGGGGGTACGAAGGCAACGCGCACGGCATGGAGATCCTGCCCGACGGCACCGCCACGCTGACGTTCGCGTTTGTGCTGCGCGACGAGACCACGCCGGTCGATGTACGGCTGACCGCGCACGATGACATGACGATCATCGAATCGGGATTCACGATCGGCGCGGACACGGCCGGCACGGATCTCACCCGCATGCCGGTGGCCGACCTGCCCGAACCCGAACGGACCGCGCAGGCGGAGCTCTCGCAGATGCATACCGTGGAGTCATACGACGGCAAGCCGCGCGCCGCCGTTCGCGTGACGGGATTGCGGCGCGGGCCGGACCGGTACGACGGCGCGCATACCGTCATCGCGAGTTTCGACTGGTCCAACCAATCGCAGGTGCCGATGTCCCTGACCGACTGCTGCGAGATGAAGGCATTCCGCAATGGGGTTGAGATTCAACGCACCGCTCTCGTCGACCCGGTGGAGGGGTATGAGCAGTCCTCCGATCAGATCGACGTGCTGCCCGGGTCGGGGATGACGGTGACGGTGGCCTACGAGGTGCCCTCCTGGGACGGCGACTATACGGTGCAGCTCACGCAGATCAATGACGCCTCCGTCGTCCACGACGAGATGGCCGTCACCGACCCTCAGTAGTCGATACGCGTGTGCCCCGCCGCCAAAAGGCGATGGGGCACAACGGTCCGAGGGCGGCGAAGACTACTCCTTGGTCATGTTGCGGTAGTCCTCGATGCCTTGCCAGGTCAGGGTGAATCCCTTGACGTTCTTGGCTGCCACGCCCTTGTTGTTCGCGTACCACAGCGGCACGGCCGGCAGGTCCTTGAACAGGATCTCCTGCGCCTGCCGGTAGTCCTGCTCGGCCGCGTTCGCGCCATAGCTCCAGCGGGTGAAGTTCTCGGCCTTCACCTCAGTGCCGTCAGTGAACTTCCGTCCCTTCTTCAGCGTGATCGTGTATTCGGTGTTGCCGTCGTTCACCTCGATGGAATCGGCGACCTCGTTCTTGGGGTTCCCCTCGGCGTCGAAGCCGATCAGCTTGGAAAACAGCAGGCCACCATGACGGTCAGCGTCTTCCATCGTGCATTCATGATCAATCCTCCCCTTAGTCTTTCGTATACGACGGCGTTCCGGCACATGGCTTGCGCCGCCGTTCCTGCCATGGTAGGCCAAAGAACGACGCCGATGTCGTTCAAGGGGGTTACTGCCCCTACGACCGACCGGGATGGTGGGACGCACGGCGATGGCGTTCATGCCGACAACGGGTTATCCGTTACGCAACCATGCGGAAACCGTGCGATTCCCCGCACCATTCGGAGTCCAGCCCTCCCGGAAGGGCATGCATGCAATACGCCAAGTCCTCGGGGAAGCATGCCCCCGAGGACTTGGCGTATTCCCGTGCCGCGTTGCAGCGGCGATACGATCGGCTACAGCCGCGGCAGATAGGTCTTCAGCTCGTACGGGGTGACCTGGTGGCTGTACTCGTTCCATTCCTGGCGCTTGTTGCGCAGGAAGTACTCGAACGCGTGCTCGCCGATCACGCCGGCCACGAAGTCGGACTTCTCCATGATCTTCAACGCCTCGTCCAGCGATTCGGGCAGCGGCTGGATGCCCATCGCGCGACGTTCGGCGTCGGTGAGCTCCCAGACGTCGTCGCTGGTCGGCTCGCCCAGCGTCAGCTGCTGCTCGATGCCGTCCAGGCCGGCGGCCAGCAGCACCGAGTACGCCAGGTACGGGTTGGCCACCGGGTCGAGCGCACGGAACTCCATGCGGGCCGAATTGCCCTTGCCCGGCTTGTACTGCGGGATGCGCAGCAGCGCGGAACGGTTGTTGTGCCCCCAGCAGATGTAGCTCGGCGCCTCGTTGCCGCCCCACAGGCGCTTGTAGGAATTGACGTACTGGTCGGTGATCGCGCAGATCTCCGCCGCATGGTACAGGATACCGGCGGCGAACTGCCGGGCCGTCAGCGACATGTTGAATTCCTGGCCGGCCTCGTAGAAGGCGTTGGAATCCCCTTCGAACAGGCTCAGATGGGTGTGCATGCCGGAACCCGGCTGGTCGGCCATCGGCTTGGGCATGAAGCTGGCGTAGATGCCGCGTTCGAGCGAGATCTCCTTGACCACGGTGCGGAAGGTCATGATGTTGTCCGCCGCGGTGAGCGCGTCGGCGTACCGCAGGTCGATTTCGTTCTGGCCGGGGCCGCCCTCATGGTGCGAGTATTCCACCGAGATGCCCATCTGTTCGAGCATGTTCACGGTGGCCCGGCGGAAATCCATGCCGGAGCTGCGCGGCACATGATCGAAGTATCCGCCGCCGTCGATCGGGGTCGGCGGCTGCGACCAATCCTCCTGGTTCTCGAACAGGTAGAACTCGATCTCGGGGTGCACGTAGAACGTGAACCCCTTCTCCTTGGCCTTGGCCAGCGACTGCTTGAGCACATGGCGCGGGTCGCCCAGCGAGGGCTCGCCGTCCGGGGTCAGCACGTCGCAGAACATGCGGGCGGTGCCCTGCGGGCCGCCGCGCCACGGCAGGATCTGGAATGTGGAGGGATCCGGCTTGACGATCATATCGTCCTCGGAGACACGCGTCATGCCCTCGATGGCGGAACCGTCGAACCCGAGGCCCTCCTCGAACGCCGCCTCCAGCTCCGCCGGGGCGATCGCCACCGATTTCAACGTGCCGAGCACATCGGTGAACCACAGGCGGATGAACCGCACATCACGCTCCTCAACGGTGCGCAGCGCAAACTCTTGCTGTCTATCCATGTCCACCATCCTCCCACGGGTTTGTGTCACATCGTGTTAACACGCGTCGCCGGCGCGACCGAGTCAGGCCGCGGCGACCTCCAGCGCCTCCTGCAGCGTGAAGGCGCGCGCGTACAGCGATTTGCCGAGAATCGCCGAATCCACACCCAACGGCGCGAGCTGTCTGATGGCCTTCAGATCGTCCAGCGAGGAGATGCCGCCGGACGCCGTGACCTTGGCCTCGGTGCGTTCGGCCACCTCGCGCAGCAGGTCGAGATTCGGCCCGCTCATCATGCCGTCGCGGGCCACGTCGGTCACCACGTACCGCGAGCAGCCCACGGAGTCGAGGAACGCCATCGTCTCGAACAGGTCGCCGCCCTCCTTGACCCAGCCGCGGGCGGCCAGCGTGTGCCCGCGCACGTCCAGCCCCACGGCCACGCGGTCGCCGTAGCGACGGATCACGTCGGCGGTCCACTCCGGGTTCTCCAGTGCGGCGGTGCCGATGTTCACGCGCGCGGCCCCGGCCTCCAACGCGGCCTTGAGGCTGTCGTCGTCGCGGATGCCGCCGCTCATCTCGATATGGACGCGCTCCCCCAGCTCGGCCACGATCGCCTTGAGCTGGTCGCGGTTGTCCCCCGTGCCGAAGGCGGCGTCGAGGTCGACCAGATGGATCCACTCGGCGCCGGATTCCACCCATGCGCGGGCGGCTTCCAGCGGGGAGCCGTAGTCGGTTTCCGAGCCGGACGCGCCCTGACGCAGGCGCACGGCCTTGCCGTCGCGGACGTCGACGGCGGGAAGCAGGGTCAAAGCCATGATGTGATCCTTTCGATAAGGGGTCTGATCCACAATGCGATCGGTGCCGGCCGACGGCCGTTACAGGATGCCCACCCAGTTGCGCAGCAACCGGGCGCCGGCCTCCGCCGATTTCTCGGGATGGAACTGCGTGGCGAACAGCGGCCCGCGCTCATAGGAGGCCACGAACCGGCTGCGGCCGTACGTGCACCATCCCACATGCTGGGGGGCGTCGCCGAAATCGACCGGCGCGGCATCCGGCCCCAGCGGCGTGGCCTCGGCGGCGGCATACGAATGCACGAAATAGAACCGCGCCCCATCCAGCCCGTCCAGCAGCGTGCTGTTCTCGGGGGCCTCGACCGTGTCCCATCCCATATGGGGCACCACATCCGCATCCAACGGCCCCACCGCGCCGCCGACCAGCCCCAGGCCTGCGGCCGGCACACCGTGCTCGCTGCCTTGCTGGAACATCACCTGTTCGCCCACGCATACGCCCAGCACCGGGCGTCCGAGGCGCAGACGGTCAGTCACCACGCGGTCACCGCGCACCTTGTGCAGGCCCTCCATGCAGGCGGCGAACGCGCCGACGCCCGGCACCACCAGCCCGTCGGCCTCCAGCGACTGCCGGTAATCCGACGTGAGCGTCACGTCCAGATCCAGATTCGCCAACGCGCGCACCATCGACCGGACATTGCCGAAGCCGTAGTCGAACACCACCACCGAGGTCATGCTTCATCCTTTCACTGTCCACGCCGATGGAGCCACCCACCGTGCGCGTGCCACGGTTATTGAATCTTCGAGGAGCCGCGCCCGAACCGCGTATGCTGGGCGATCACCTTCATGGCGGCCTCACGGTCCAGGCTGCCCGAGTCCACGGTGTGCACGCCCTGCGCGATTACGCCGTCCACCGTACCGATGCCCAACATCAGGTCCTCCACGAACGGCGGGGTCTGGGTGAACAGGATCGGCGGGGCGAAGGTCTGCCCGGGATGTCCCTTCACGTAGAGCGTGGCTTCGAGCTTGTCGGCGCGGTTGACGGCCAGGATGACCGGCATGCCGGACACCACGCAGGTCAGATCCTTGGCGGCCGCCTCGGGGCCGTCGCCGTCCAGATTGCGCAGCACCGCCACCGCGCCCTGCGCGTCCTCCAGACAGGTGGCCGAGACATCGGCCAGCTGGCAGAACGCGGCCAGCAGGTCGGCGGAGGCCAGCTGCGTGATGATCATGGCGGTTTTGGCCTTGTTGCCGAGCAGTCCCTCCAGCTCGTCATCGAACGAGCCGGTCAGTGCGGAGGCGTCATCGGGAACCGTCACGCCGTCGGGCAGCGGACCGCCATCCGCATCCTTAACAGCGGGGTCCGTGCCGGAGGCCTCATCCCGGAATTCCGCCTCGAATCCGGCCAGGGCCGCCTCCAGTTCCTCATCGCTGAACGAGGGGCCGTCGTCCTTGAACTCGTCGGGATTCGATTCGCTCATCACAGCGCCCCCTTCGTGCTCGGGATGCCGTCCACGCGCGGGTCGGGCTCGATGGCGAAGCGCAACGCGCGGGCCACGGCCTTGAACTCCGCTTCGGCGATGTGGTGCGGATCGCGGCCGGCCAGCAGCTGCAGATGCAGGCAGATGCCGGCATGCAGCGCGATCGACTCCATGACGTGACGGACCAGCGAACCGGTGAAATGGCCGCCGATCATCGCGTACTCGAAGCCTTCTGGCTCGCCGGAGCACACCACGTACGGCCGTCCGGAGATGTCGACGACAGCTTTGGCGAGCGCCTCGTCCAACGGCACGGTGGCGTCGGCGAACCGGCGGATGCCGCGCTTGTCTCCAAGTGCCTGGCGCAACGCCTCGCCGAAGACGATGGCCGTATCCTCCACGGTGTGGTGCACATCGATGTCGGTGTCGCCGGTGGCGCGGATCCTCAGGTCGATCAGCGAATGCTTGCCGAGCGCGGTCATCATGTGATCGTAGAACGGCACGGAGGTGCTGATGTCGGTCTTGCCGGTGCCGTCCAGGTTCAGCGTCAGTTCAATGCGCGACTCGCTGGTTTCGCGCACGATTGTTGCGGTACGTGCCATCGTTGCTCCTTCCGGGTTGCCGGCATGCGCCGAGCCCTTGCCCATCGGCCGTGTACGGTGCTTCCTTCAGCATAGTGCGGTGTGTGTGCCGTCGGCGTAACGTTGACCGGGTCGGACTGGAATCAGTCCGCGTCCCGGGGTTCCGCCAGCACCTCGGCGAGCGCCGTGCGGAAGCGGGCCATCTCCTCGTCGGTGCCCATGCAGACGCGCAGCCACCCTTCGGGACCGACCACGCGGATCAGCACGCCGCGGTCCAGCAGCTCCCGGAAGATGCGGTCGCGGTCGGCGAAGTGACCGCCGAACAGCAGGAAATTCGACTCGGACTCGGCCACCTCAAGCGGCCGCCCCTGATACGTCTGGGTTTTCAGCCATGCCGCGGTCTGCTGACGGATATCACGCAGATGGCCCACGCGGCTCAGCTGCTCGTCGGTGTGTTCGAACGCGGCGAGCGCGGCCGCCTGGGTGATGGCCGACAGATGGTAGGGCATGCGCACGATGCGCAGGCAGTCGATGATGCCCTTGCTGGCGGCCATATAGCCGACGCGGGCGCCGGCGAAGGCGAAGGCCTTGCTCATCGTGCGGCTGACGGCCAGGTTCGGATGCTCGGCGATCAGCGTCACGGCCGAGGGGGTGCCGGGGTTACGGAATTCGATGTAGGCCTCGTCCACCACCACAATCGGATGCACGCCCTCGCCCGCTCCCGCCACGGGTGCGGTCTCGCAGGCGGCGAGGATCCGTTTGAGGTCGGCCATGTTGAGCGGGGTGCCGGTCGGGTTGTTCGGGCTGGTCAGCAGTACGATCGCCGGATGGATCTCGTTGATGGCGGCGATGGTGCGCTCGACGTTCAACGTGAAGTCCTCGTTGCGGTGCGCGACCCGCCATGCGGTGAACGTGTCGCGCGCGTACTCGGGGTACATCGAGTACGTCGGATCGCAGCCCAGGGCCGTGCGGCCGGGGCCGCCGAATGCCTGGAAGACCTGCAGCATGATCTCGTTGGAGCCGTTCGCGCCCCACAGCTGGTCCACGCTCAGGTCCACGCCGGATTCACGCTTGAGATACGTGGCGAACGCCTGACGCAGCTCGATGTGCTCGCGGTCCGGATACCGGTTCAGCGTGGGCGCGATCTGACGCACCCGCGCGGCGATCGAATCGCAGGCGGCCGGGTCGGGCGCGTACGGGTTCTCGTTGACGTTGAGGCACACCGGCACGTCGAGCTGCGGGGCGCCGTACGGTTCCTCGCCGATCAGATCGTTGCGCAGCGGCAGGCTTGCGGGGATCGACTCGCTCATTTCAGGCCGGCCTCGATTTCCTGCTGGTCCAGCGTCGCCTTGTCGTACGGGTCGGCGACGAAGCGGGTGAGCACGCACTCGCCATGGCCGGGCAGATCCTCGGAGACGGCGAAGGTGTTGATGCGTGCGGCGAGCGCCTTGAGGCCCTCCTCGTCGTATTCGATGACCTCCACCGGCTTCATGAACGTGTGCACGCCGAGGCCCGCGGCGAAGCGCGCGGTGCCGGAGGTGGGCAGCACGTGGTTGGAGCCGGACATGTAGTCGCCCAGCGGCACCGGCGAATACGGGCCGCGGAAGATGGCGCCCGCGTTGCGGATGCGCTTGACGACGGCGTCCGCGTCGGCGGTCTGGATCTCCAGGTGCTCGGCGGCGTATGCGTTGGCCGCGTCGATCGACTGATCGAGTCCGTCGGTCAGGATGATGCCGGACTGGCGGCCGGTCAGCGAGGTGGCGACGCGTTCGGCGTGCTTGGTGCGCGGCACGCGGCGGTTCAGGCTCTCCTGGGTCTTGGTGGCAATCTCCTCGCTGTCGGTGATCAGGACGGAGCCGGCGAGTTCGTCATGCTCGGCCTGGCCGATCAGGTCGGCGGCCAGGTATTCGGGGTTCGCGCCGGCGTCGGCGATGATGGCGATCTCGGTGGGGCCGGCGACCGCGTCGATGCCGACGATGCCGGAGACCATGCGCTTGGCGGTGGCCACGAAGATGTTGCCGGGGCCGGTGATCTTATCGACCGGCTCGCACAGCACCTCGCCGTCCTGCGGCTCGGTGCCTTTGGCGCCGTAGGCGAACATGGCGATGGCCTGGGCGCCGCCGACCGCGTACACCTCATCGACGCCGAGGATGGCGCAGGTGGCCAGGATGGTCTTGTCCGGCAGGCCGTCCGCCGTCTTCGGCGGGGTGGCGATGGCCAGCGATTCGACGCCGGCGGCCTGGGCGGGCACGGCGTTCATGATGACCGAGCTCGGGTACACGGCCTTGCCGCCCGGCACGTACAGGCCGACGCGCTGCACGGGGATCCAGCGTTCGGCCACGCGGGCGCCGGGTGCCAGATCGGTGTGGAAGTCCTCGGGAACCTGCGATGCGGCGACGGCGCGCGAGCGGCGCACGGACTCCTCGATGGAGGCGCGCACGGCCGGGTCGAGCTCCTCAAGCGCGGCGGTCATCGCCTCGGCTGGCACGCGCAGATGCTCGGGACGCACATGGTCGAACTTCTCCTCGAAGTCGCGCAGCGCCGCGGCGCCGCGGGCCTTGACATCGTCGAGGATCGGCTGGACCAGTTCGGTGGCCTCGTCGGTGCCCATCTCGGCACGTGGCATGGCAGCCAACATCTCGGCACGGGTGAGGCGCTTGCCTCGCAGATCAATGATTCGCATCGTAGGGGTATTCATACCTGCCTATCGTAACAACCGGCTTGCCGTGGGCGTTTTACCAGCCGAATCGTGAGATGGCTCCGCCCCATGCTGTCGCATCCACCGGGCCAGCACACGACACGCCGAAGCGGTGGCAAAGATACCCCTCAAGTTTGCCGGTTTTGACGGTATAGGCCAAAGTCGGCAAACTTTAAGGGTGGCTTTGCCACGCCTCCGGCATGTCGTATATGACGAGAGGCGCCCGGAAACCGGACGCCTCAGATCGCATGACGGCCTGGTCAGCGCTGTTTGGCACGCCTGATAAACACCAGCGTGACGCCGGCGGCGACCAGCACCACCCCGGCCACGGCCGGCACGATCATGGCCGAACCGGTTTTGGGGATCGTCTTCGGCCGGTCGGAGGCCGACGGCTGCTTGGTGGCATCGCCGGCGTCCTGTTTCTGATCATTCTGGGTGTTGCCGTCCTGCTGCTGACCGCCCGACGTGCCGGTCTCGACCGTGATGGTCGGATCCTCGGTGGATTCCACGGTGTTCAGGCCCAGGCAACTCTTCAGCTCGGATTCCTTGTACCAGGTGGAGCCTTCGGCCACCGGGGTACAGGAGGACAGTCCGCGCGTCAGCGTGTTGGTGCCGCCGAATGCAACCTCCTCCTCGTTGTACAGCATGCGGATCAGCGGGGTGTAGGCCTTGCCGGTCTCCGGATCGATGCCGTCCCTGGTGGCCACGTCCCACTGGATGTTGGCCGCCATTGGGGTGACGGACTCGCCGCGCCATTCGTTGTTCTGGTAGTTGTACACATCGGCGACGGACTGCGGATTCTCGACCGCCGGAGCCTGCTGTGTGGAGCCCGGTGCGCCGATCAGTGCGGCGAACGGCATGATGGTCTCGGCGTGCGCGAAGCGGAAGGTTGCGGCGGTTGTGCCGCCGGCCACGCGCTCGTCGATCGACTTGAAGAAGTCGTCAAGCAGCGGCTGGGCGATACGGTAGGTCTCATCCTGACCGGCGTAGCTCGGCCCTTTCTCGTAGAAGTCCTCCATATCCAGGATCCAGGCGAAGACGTCGCCCTCCTCGGCGGGGACATCGGCAAAGTACTGGTCGAAGTCGAAGGTGTGATCGCCAGTATTCTCTTCCTGCATGTCGGCGGCGATGATGTACAGGTTGTACAGATCCATCGCGGCGTCCACCACGGAGGTGATGTGTTTGCCGGTCTCGCCGCAGATGTCCTCGCCGTACTCGGCCATCAGCTCGTCGGGATCACCCTCGATGGCGCAGTTGCGGATGTCCGTTCCGGATCCATCATCGGCCTTACCATCCTCATCCGAGTCCTTCTCTCCGGTGGTGGTGTTGTACCAGGAATACCGACCTTCATCCTTGCCGATGTTCTTCAGGAAATCGTCGGTGAAGATCTGCGACATCAGGTCGTAGGACACCTTCTCCGACTGCGGGACGTCCTCGATGTAGTCCTCGGCGTTGGCGATGATCTTGTCGTTGTCCACGAAGTCCTCGTAGCGGGAGGCGATCACGGCGGCATCGCCGTCCTTCTCGGAGCCGTCGGGGTTATCGGTCTTATGGAAGTACAGGGTGTTCGGGGACTTCTGGAACGGGGCTGCGTCGCCTTCGCCGGCCGGGGCCGTCGGCTTCACGTAGGAGTCGGCCAGCTTATAGCCGGAGGCTGTATCAAAGCCGAGCTTGAAGTTCTCACCGGACTCGGTGGCGCGCTGTTCGCCGGAGGACTCGTATTCGATGGTTTCGCCATCGGCGGCGGCCTGGTCGAACAGCGCCTTGTTGCGCTGGTACGCGCGAGTGCCGATGCCCTGGTGCTGCGTGGCGCCCTGACCTGTGAGCATGCCGTAGCCGTTCTCGACATTGGCGTCGATGATGGCCTGGACGTTGCTCATGAAGGTGTTCCTGGCCTCCTCGCTGACGAAGCCGTTTTCCTCCGCGGCGGTCTCGCCCATCAGCTTCAGCAGGGCGTCGTACTTGTAGCTCGACAGGCCGCGGGAGCCGTGGCGGGCGAGCATCTCGGTGTAGGTGATCGCATAGCCTTCCGGCGCTGCGGAATAGCTCATGTCGAGTGCCTGCTGGGGAACGATGTACGGCTGCTTGCTGCTGTAGTACGTGCCGTTCGCGGCATGGGCCGTGCCCGTCGCCAACATCGCCAGGGCGGCCACGCCGGCCACGCCCGAACCCAACGCCCGACGCATCTTCGACTGCTTGTTCACAATGGTCTCCTTGTGTCCCTCTTTCCGGGCGCACATCGCGCCCGCACCCGTCGGATCATCGAATCGAACCGCGGCCCCTGTCGGCTGGGCCGCGCAACGGACAACCCAGTTCTATCAGCGAACCGGTTCGAGGAACGCGGGATAGGGGTTACGCCTTGGTGAACAGTGCGTGATATCCCCGAATCCCCGATGGATGACGTCCAATTCGAACAGACCATCCCCTGAATGGATGTCCCAAAACGTCCATGCACGAATGCCCCACGGCATCCTCAAACACCACGTTTGGTTTCCATAGTCCCAAAACACAATGGCGTCCCCGCAAGAAACGATCCTTGCGGGGACGCCATGTTCGCACCAAGCTCCCGTATCATGCTCGCTCTGCGACGGATGTCACTCCCCCATGCGGATGTTGGCCACGGTGCGATGCTCGATCGACAGGTGCTCGTAGCGACGCTCGCCACCCTCGCCGGTCGGCGCCTGCGCCAGCAGACCGACCTTGGCCACCTTGCCGGCGTCGAGCGTGAAGAAGCGCATCATATAGAAATGTTCGCCATCCAGCGAATAGTGGAAGGCGAAGGCGTCGCCCTTGCGGCACATCTGCAGCCAGACCGCGTCGGCATCCACGTTGGGTCCATTGGCGTCGTCGGAGACATCCTTGGTGACCACGCTGACCATGGCGCGGGTGCCGAAGTCGGTCAGCTCGAAGCAGGCCTTAGCCCAGTGGGTCAGGTCCTTGAACACCATAATCGAGCAGGAGTCATAGGTCTGCTTGAAATCGTGCGACACCTTGACACGCAGCACGAAATCCCCCTCGACCTCGGTGTAGTAGAACGGCGCGTTGCACAGCGAGTCGGGTACCGCATCGCCTTCCTCCGCCTCGGCGCCGCTGTTGCAGAAGAAATCGGTGTGCTCCGGGGCAAAGATGCTGATCACGTCGTCCCGTTCGGTCACCGTCGACTCATTGATCCACTGGAATTCCATGTCGGCTCCTTTCGTATGGCTGCGCCATGCCATCATCCGCGACGGTGACGCATATCTAATACATGTTAGATAATATCGCCGGCGATGAACCGACACGCCATCGCCCCGGCACTGCAACCGCTCGGATCGGAACGCCGGGGCGCCGGACCGCACGTGGTCGACGCCCCGTCCGTATAAGCTACGCCGCCAGCAGACAGCTATGGTCAAAGAACATTCAAGCAGATGAAGCCACACTCATGCGGAAAAGCTAAACAAAGCCGTAGGTCGAATTTGTTCACTCCGATCGTCAAAAGTCATCCCCCAAATGAAGAGGACTTCCGGCACATATTCGCGAATAATTGCAGTCACGCCTGCAATATCAGACAACGAAACCGAGCTGGGTGCACAAAGATGGAGAATCACGCCTCCGCAATCGGACAGATCAAGCTCCCGCATCTGCTCCTCGACGCTGTTCCTCAGCAATGCTCCTGCACTTTGAGGACAGAACGTCACCAACTTCACAAAGCTTCCCCGCGGGAACACCTCGCGGACGTCTTTCTCATCGATGTCTATGTACGAATTCTTACCCCCAAAATCAACGAGAGCGTCAGCCACACGAAACAACTCCTCTGTCGAAGTATCGGGATTCGACGGAACCACATACAAATCGGCCTGCTGGATAGTATTGTCGCCGCCCGCAAGGGCAATGGACAAATCTCCCCCTTCACCGTGCAGAACAATCGGACACCCTTGACGATAATCATCTCTTGAAATGTCATATGTAAAAGACATGGTTTTCCCTTTCATTAAGTATTCGCCCAAATAGACGCCATATACAGCAGGCACCATTACCAGGCAATATTCAAATTGAGCCATGGTCCAACGAGAATCCATATCTCACCGAACCGCACGATTCAACAATCGTCAATGTATTGCGAGACCCTCCTTAGCCTTCAGAACAATTCGATATCCGTCAATTACAAGGATGCGCCTCCTCAGGCAAACAGGTAGATATCTACCGATTGAAGAAAGAGATCACACAGCATCCCGAGAAACATTCAATTGAGAACACAACCATTTACCATTGCTGAGCAACATAGAGCTACAGTCATTCTCCGAGGGGATATTGGCATCCCTCAACACCAACTCTGCCCGCAAGGGACCTTCCTCATAACGACAGCGACTTGCGGAAAAACGAATGAAGACAACGCCCTACCGGTTAAGTTTTATGGTATCCGCAGAGACTTGACCGGGCGGCAGGATGGCGCGCTCATCAAAATAGGCGATGGGATTCTTGGAATCGTTGCGTTCGAGAATCCTACCATACCAAGGCTCGTATTCGTCGCCGGCGTCATCGCCGATGAACCCCATGCGCATAATGTCGTCCCGCTTGAGGACGCCTCTGATTTTCGCAACGTACACCACCACATTGTCGGGGTTGAGCACGATGCCAAGGTCACACCGCACAGCCCGGCCAGGCTCCAGTTTCCACCAACAACAGCTGCGATGCCACACTTCCTCACGAGTGGATTTGTCTTTGGGATCCCAATCCGACTCCCATCCCACTACGGTTCGATTCTTCCCGTAGACGTCTTGTTCGCTGAAACCGAGGTCCCTATGCGGCCCGATTTTAATAGTTACAATCTCGGCCACGCGTTTACCTCCTGAAATGGTTTCTTGTGTCCTTTTTACCAAGTTGGGGGAACAACATCCAACCGGCAGAACACCTATGCCACCGAAAACGACTGTGCATGCGTTCGCAGTGTACACTCCGAGTTTTCTTCTTTTCTTGAATTCATGTTATCTTTTATAAAAGATAGAAAGCTGGCGAATAAGAAATACACACGATGCCGACTCTGAAGCCGAATCGTGTCACATCGACGTTCGTCTTCGCCATCACCTTTAGACGAACGAAGGGAAGGAACAACCATGACAATGCAACAGATTGACATCACAAGTGAAACAAACGGCGGCCATGTCATCAAACTGGTTGACGCTACCCTCGGCATGGAACGGGAAATAACGGTTGCGGCCCCTTCTCCCGGAAAGAAAACCATGTCCGACGCACTCGTGAACCTCATGCCTATTCCCGATGAGACTCCAGAAACAACATTGCAGCTTGCCATCGCCGCACTAGACGATATCACCAATCCAGATAGCTACATCCATGTGGACGTCAGCGACATCTGCCTCGTTTGCAGAGAGGCCCTGACGGCAACCATCTGCTTTGAGTGCGACTCTCCTGATGCCGTCGGCAAAGCACTGGATGCCGAGCTCTCCGAACTGAACATCCCTGCCGGCGCAGTCATGAGAACGCTGTTTTCCATTGTCTGCTGGAAAGACGTCTCCATGACTGAGCTCTCTTCAGCTGTTAAAAGTCTTCGCCGGCATCTCAGGGATCAGGCCACCTTCACGTTCGGCGTGCGTTTCACCGATATCAGCAGCACATTCCGCATTACCGCACTGCTTGCCATATCGCAAGAATGGTGATGCCCAGGTACCGTTAAAGGCCGAAAGTAGCAGCGAGTTGTCGGGCATCGACCACTGTATGAATTCCACCAATGTAGCATCTAGGGTTGGAACTAATCAGGTTCCAACCCTAGATATGATGCCGTACTTCTCATGCGAACTTCTAGTCGCAGAGAGAAAGGGCAGAATTCAGTCGACTAGGTTGTTGCTGCGCTCGGCGACGGAGTTGTATCCGTGAGGCTGCTCGTCATCGCTGTGGTACACCGAGCCGAGGGTGTCCATCCACCAATGTTCCCGGTCGATGATGCTCTTCGGCGACGCGTTCATGTCGAAGATTTCCAGAATAGAATACTGGAAGTTGTCTTCGATATACTGGGCACCAAGTTCCTTGAGTCGCTTGTTACCGCCGGAATGGTCACCGTAGACGTACTCCATCCAACGCGAGAGCAGCCCACGCTCGGCACCCTTATGCGAATATGCGGAACCGACGTAATGCCATCCGGTACGCCGATCAGTCTGCAAATAGACTGCCTGCACGCTGCCCAACGCGGACTTCCACACGTCGTTCTCCACCGCGGCGACCAGCTGCCGGTAGGTCAGACGCACGTTCTCGAAGCCGGGGAAGGGAAGCGCGGAGATCGGTGATTGGGCGACATAGTCCAAAGTCATCGTCTCTAGGAACTGCTCACGCCGTTTTTCATTGCTGCCCAAATCATTGACGAACTGAGTGTCTCCCCGTTCCCTCTTGTAGTACACCACGGCCCGGGCGTCCAGCGGAGCGTATTTCGGAATCTCGCGGTAGTGGTACGCCACAGTACCGTCTTCCTTCTGATACTCATCAAGAACTTCGAAAGCACCGATGAACATCCACTTCGTCGAATCATCCGGCTGTAATTGGAGGAATTGCAGGACTTTCTTCTGCTTGATGGCCCCCTTAACCCTCTCCCCAGGCCACTGCTTGGTGAACACCCACTCCATCAATGTGTCATGCGCGGAATAATAGGCATCAACCACATTGAACCACGCAGGATTGCTGCCGTTCAGTCGAATGACGTAATCCTTCAACTGCTCATCGTCCAGTCCGATCCATTCACAGAATCGAATAGGTGCATTCGTCCCAATCATTGGTTCTCCTTGTCTTGTTGGGTTGTTCTTCATCGTGGAGGCATCGCTGGCACATGCCATAACACCCACTCCGACTCATTCACAGTTCTTCCTTCTTCGCAAGAATGGCAGTGACAATGATATCATCCCGTTGGGAATCCAATGCCATGCCCCATATAATCTGGGCATCGGGCTGAATCGCATCCCTTACAACGTCAACCAATGACGAAGCAGTCGAGAGAAGAATATCGTTAAGAGCGTCAATATTGACCAGAGCGCCATCGCAACGCGTCGGGTTAATGCTCTGCAAGGCGAGCGCATCCGAGAACGCCTTGTTCGCATCGTTTTCTGCGCGGAATCGCACAACGTGCACAGTTGCGGATGTACAGGCCTGGAGGACATCCGAGGGATCGATGTGAATGAAGCTGTTCATATTGAGAAACGAGAGAAGAGCCTCCGCAATCTGCTTCAGAGCATCGTCGTCGCTGACACCAGGAGCGGGGATCACGCGGGTGGCCGGGAACCTGTCGATGTCTGTAAGAGGAATGGTGGTAAGAGTCAGCGCGGCACCGCCATCCTCATCATAGAGAGTGGCGACGGATTGATTGTCATCGATGCCAAAGGTAAACATACGACTCCTTTCGTATTTCCAATGTATGAGGGGGGACAGCGGTTCGGGACTGCTTCAATTCATAGATTCATTCGGACTCAGGCCGCCGGCAGGCAGCTGGGACCGAAGAGGATCTTGATCTCGGCGAACAGCGAGGTGTCGCGTTTGACGCGGAACCGGTCGCCGAAGGTCAGCACCTGCGCGTTGCCCTTGTCGTCCACGATGGCGAGCTTGACCTCGCAGTAGCCGGGGTGATTGGTCAGGATCTGCCCCAGCTGCATGACGTGGGCGCGGTTGAGCGCCACCTGCGGCAGCGTGATGACAAGCGGACGTTCATCCACCGCCTCCAACGTCGGCACATCCATCTCGGTGGCGCGCAGGCTCACACTCTCGTCACGCACCTCCACCATGCCGCGGATGCGCACCACGGTGTCGATGGCCAGATCAGCGGCCGCCGCCTCGTACACCTTGCCGAAGAACATGCATTGGATCGAGCTTTCCATGTCCTCGATCGTGACGATGGCCCACGCGTTGCCCTTCTTGGACACGCGCCGGTCCACGCCGGTCACGAGGCCCGCAATGGTGACCTGCATGCGGTCGGGCATGGTCTTGGCGCGGTCGATCAGATGCGCGATCGACATCTCCCGCAGGCTGGCGAGCACGGCCTGCATACCGCTCAGGGGATGGTCGGACACATACAGGCCCAGCATCTCGCGTTCGAAGTTGAGCTTGGTCTTCTTGTCCCATTCCTCCACGTCCGGCACGGTGACACCGGCATCGCCCATGTCCTCGGCATCGCCACCGTTGACATCGGAGAACAGGTCGAACTGACCCTCCGCCTGCTTGCGCTTGAGCCCGACCACCGAGTCGATGGCCGCCTCGTGAATCTGGTAGAGCGCCCGCCGGTTCGGGTCGATGGAGTCGAAGGCGCCGGCCTTGATCAGGGATTCGACCAGACGCCGGTTCAACGCGCTCAACGGTACGCGACGGATGAAGTCCATGAAGTTGACGAACTTGCCCCGCGGGCCGCTGCGTTCGGCGATGATGTCGGCCACCGGCTGGTCGCCGACGTTGCGGATCGCACCCAGGCCGAAACGCACGACATCGCCGACGGCGGAGTATTCCAGTACAGATTCGTTCACGTCGGGCGGCAGCACCTGGATGCCCATACGCCTGGCTTCGCCCAGATACAGCGCCGTCTTGTCCTTGTTGGTGCGTTCGTTCTGCAGCAGGGCCGCCATGAACTCCACCGGATAATGGGTCTTCAGATACGCGGTCCAGTAGGAGATCAGACCGTATGCGGCGGAATGCGATTTGTTGAACGCGTACCCGGCGAACGGAACGAAGATGTCCCAGACGGCCTGGGCCGCCTCCTCGGAATAGCCGTGCTCCTTCATGCCCGCGAAGAACGGCACCTGCTCCTTGGCCAGCACCTCGGGCTTCTTCTTGCCCATGGCTCGGCGCAGCACGTCGGCTCGTCCGAGTGAATATCCGGCCAGGATACGCGCGGACGACTGCACCTGCTCCTGATAGACGATCAGGCCGTAGGTCTCGTCGAGCACAGGGGCTAACGCCTCGGCCACCTCCGGGTGGATCGGTGTGATCTTCTGCAGGCCGTTCTTGCGCTTGGCGTAGTTGTTGTGCGAATCGACATCCATCGGGCCCGGTCGGTATAGGGCGATCAGTGCCGAGATGTCATTGAAGTTATCCGGCTTGAGGCTTTTGAGCAGCGACCGCATGCCGTCGGAATCGAGCTGGAAGACGCCCAGCGTATCGCCGCGCGACAGCAGCTGGTAGGTCTCCTTGTCGTCCAGCGGAATCTCTCGGTAGTCGATGGCCGGCTTGCCGTTGCGTTCGATGTTGCGCAGCGTATCCCGGATGACCGTGAGGTTGGACAGGCCCAGGAAGTCCATCTTCACCAGACCCAGCGTTTCGCAGGTGTGGTATTCGAAGGTGGTGGTGACCGTGCCATCGGTGCGTTCCAGCAACGGCGACGTGTCGGTGATCGGCTCGGAGCCCATGATAGTGGCGCAGGCATGCACACCGGTCTGACGGATCAGGCCCTCGATGCCTTTGGCCTCATCGATGATGCGGTGCGCATCCGGTTCGGACTCGTACATCTCACGGAACTCGCGCGCCTCCGCGTACCGCTTCGATGTCGGGTCGAAGATCTCCTTGAGGCTGGCGTCCTTGCCGTTCTTGCTCGGAGGAAGCGCCTTGGTGACATGCTCGCCTACGGAGAATTCGTACCCCATGATGCGGGCCGAATCCTTCAACGCCTGCTTGGTCTTGATGGTGCCATAGATCACACACTGGGCCACCTTGTCATGACCGTACTTGTCGGCCACGTATTCCAGCACACGCATGCGTCCTTCCGGGTCGAAATCGGTATCGATATCCGGCAGGGACACACGTTCGGGGTTCAGGAACCGTTCGAAGATCAGGCCATGCTGCAACGGGTCGAGTTCGGTGATGCCCATGGCGTAGGCGACCATCGAGCCTGCGGCGGAGCCACGGCCGGGGCCGACCATCACGCCGTTGTTCTTCGCCCAGTTGATGTAGTCGGAGACGACCAGGAAGTAGCCGCAGAACTGCATCTGGCAGATCACGCCGCACTCGTAGTCGGCCTGCTTGAGCACATCCATCGGCACATTGCCCTTGTAGCGCTTCTCCAGGCCCTCCTCCACCTGCTTGAGGAACAGCGAGGTCTCGTCCCAGCCTTCCGGGCAGGCGAACTGCGGCATGAACGCGCCGTCCTCGCCGTCGTCGAACATCACGTTGCAGCGTTCGGCCACCTCGATTGTGTTGTCACAGGCCTCGGGCAGGTCCTTGAACAGCGCACGCATCTCCTCGGCGGATTTCAGGTAGTAGCCGGAACCGTCGAATTTGAAACGGTCGGGGTCATCCAGCCGCGAACCGGAGTTGATGCACAGCATGGCGTCCTGTGCGCCGCGGTCCTCCTCCAGCACGTAATGGGAGTCGTTCGTGGCCAGCAACGGCGCGTTAAGCCGCTTGGCGATCTCCAGGAGTTCATTGGTCACCTGAGTTTCGATCTTCAGACCGTGGTCCATCAGTTCGATGTAGAAGTTGTCACGGCCGTAGATGTCTTGTAGTTCGCCGGCGTAGCGCAATGCCTCGTCGAACTGACCGAGGCGCAGACGGGTCTGGATGATGCCCGAGGGACAGCCCGAACCGCAGATCACACCCTTGGAATAGGTGGAGAGCACCTCGTTGTCCATACGCGGATAGCGCATCACGCGGCCTTCGAGATTGGCCACCGAGGATGCCTTCAACAGGTTCTTCAAGCCTTCATCGGTTTCCGCCCATAACGTCAGGTGGGCGATCAGGCCACCGCCGGACACGTCGTCGGAGCGCTGCGCCTCGGTGCCCCAATGCACGCGGGTCTTGTCCTGACGCGCCGTCTCCGGCGTGGTATAGGCCTCGATGCCGATGATCGGTTTGACGCCGACCTTGACGGCCTCGCTCCACATCTCATACGCGCCGTGCATGTTGCCGTGATCGGCGATGCCGACGGCCGTCATGCCCAGTTCCTTGGTGCGCCGTACCAGGTCGGGAATCTTGGACGCACCGTCCAGCAACGAGTAATGCGTATGGTTGTGCAGTTGCACGAAGTCACTACCTGATCCAGCCATAGGTTCCACCTTACCTCAGTAGGTCCACGTTGGGTGTTTCTCCAGTCTCCACCCGACACGCACCGATGGTAGATATGTACCGATTCCGCGTGTGTGAGTCAACAATGGTGCGCACCATACAGCGCCACGACCGCGGGCATGCGGCAGAACGGAAAGGAGTTGGTCACGATGACGACGGCACCTATGAATCAACACGGGAGCGTCCCTGCTCCCCATCCACGGTCCCCCATGGATCCGGAGACGCATTTGAATAAGAATGCGACGTTCGACACGTTCGTGCCCGGCGACTCCAACCGCTTCGCACGCACCGTCGCCCTCGCCGTCGCCGAAGGATCAGGACAGGACTTCAACCCCCTATGCATCTACGGCGGATCAGGACTGGGCAAAACCCACCTGCTCAACGCCATCGGCAACTACGCCCTCGTCAAGGACCCCACCCTCAAGGTACGCTACGTCACATCCGAGGAATTCACCAACGAATTCATCGACGCCCTCCAGAACCCCAGCCAAAGCCAGGGCCGCATCGCCGAATTCAACCGACGCTACCGCCAGGTCGACGTCCTCCTGATCGACGACATCCAGTTCCTCGGCGGCAAGGAAGCCACCCTCGAACAGTTCTTCCACACCTTCAACAGCCTCTACCAGGCCAGCAAACGCATCGTCATCGCCAGCGACGTCGCACCCAAAAACCTCAAAGGATTCACACAGTCGCTCATCGCCCGGCTGCAATCAGGCATCGTGGTGAGTCTCAACGCCCCATCGCTCGAAACCAGAACGGCGATCCTGCGCATGACGGCCACCATGTACGGATACGACATCCCCTCCGAGGCCATTGACCTGCTCGTCGAGCGGTACCCCGACGACATTCGCACCCTCAAAGGCGCGCTCACCCGCCTTGCCGTCATCGCCACGCTCACCGGGCAATCCATGACAACCCAGTTCGCCAAACGGGAACTCGGCATCATGGCATAGCACGCCACGCAAACGGAAGTGTTCGCAGCGGCGTCCTCCCGCTTCGCGCGCTTCCGCCGCATGGCATATCCACCGGCATCCCGTCAAACGTCGTCTTCGCCGGAGCTGTTGCCGTATCGTTCGACCAGACGTCGGCCCACGGCGGCCATGGCGTCGCGCAGCGACTGGGGCTGCACAATATCGATGTCGACGTTATCGGAGTATTGGAGGGCCCACCACAAGACGGTCTGCGGGTCGGCATGCACGGCGACCTCATACGTGCGCGCATCCACTCGGCTGACCGAGGGACGCTCGAACCAGTCATAGATGCATGACAGGCTGCTGACATGCATCAGGATGTCCTCGGCCTGGCCTGTCCATGGATATAGGCGTTCCGCCAGATAATCCGCCAACGAGAACAGGGAGCCATCCGGTGCGTGCAGCTCCTCCAACGGGCACTCCTGCCGCATACCCTCCACAATCCGCAGGTCGCGAATCCTATCGACATGCGCGAATGCCACGCCGTTTTTGCCATGCATATGGCAGAGCAGGTAGTACATACCATTGCGGTACGTCATCTGATACGGGTCGGCACGGTATTCCCGCGGCTTGCCGCTTTCCGAATCGATGCGCAGCGTCAGGCTGCCATCCACCGCGTAATCGCACATCCGGAAGGACACCACGCGTTTCCCGCTGATGGCCTCGTCCAGATTCTCGACATTCGACAGGAACTCACGATTGTACGGTCTGGGTACCCGTATGTTCCGCAACCCCTGTGAATGCGCGCCGGCGAATCCCGCAAGAACGCGCAATCGGTCATAGGACTCCCGCGCATACTCCTCATCGATGCGGGACAATGCCAGCCCGTCACCGAACAGGCGCAGCTCGGCCACATCGATCGCAGGCTCCATGCACCATCCGGGGCGTGCATCGGCACTGTCCGCCTGACGCATATCGGCTGCAGTCAAGCGCCGAACCGTCCGGCCCATAGGACGTTGGGCCTCCAACAGTTGCAGGTGGGCGTGCACCGTTTTCTCAGTCGCCCCCACTCTATTGCTCAGCTCCTTGACCGTCAGGCCGTGTTCCGAATCGGTATGCTCGGCCAGTTCGTTCAGGATGTCCACCAGAATCTCGTTGGTGCTGCGCGTTTTCCTGCCTGCCATGCCGCCCTCCCGGATTCGACGCCTACCCTCATCTTAGCCATGACAACACGCCGGGCATGTGGATAACCGGTATCGTTCGACCACATTGCCCGATCCGTCTGGACGTCGGCGGCACGCCCCGTCTACCGTCATCATCATGACCAGACAACACATATCATCCGATACGTCGAATATTCTACGTACAGCAACGCTGGTGGTGGCCGTGTGCACCACGCTCGGGCTGCTGGGCACGGCGCTTCAGGCGTGGGCGCTATTCTCCGGCGAATACTCCCCCTGGGGCGCGCTGCTCATGGTGTCGATGCTGGCCACCGGCTGGCTGACGGTGGTTACGGCCCTGGCATCCCTCGTCCTGGGCGTCATCAGTCTCTGCCGCCGTTCGTGCAGCCGTTGGATATCGATATACGCCATCACCGTGGGCGCGCTGCCGCTACTCGGCGTGCTGGGCACGCAACTGCTCTAACGCATGCGCCAGATCGGCGGGATACGTCGACGTGACGGTGGTCCATACGTGCGTACGGGGATGCCGGAACTCCAACTGCACCGCATGCAGCCATTGGCGTTCCAGACCCAACTCGGCCGCCATCACCGGATTCGCCCCATACATCGGGTCGCCCACCAGCGGATGCCCGATGGAGGAGAAATGTACACGGATCTGATGGGTACGCCCGGTCTCCAGGTTCACGCTCACCAGCGTGGCCTCGCCGAAACGCTCCATCACATCCCAATGCGTGACCGCCTCCTTGCCGGCAGGGGTTACGGTGAAGCGGAAATCGGACACCTTGGCACGCCCGATCGGCGCGTCGATGGTGGCCCTATCCTCCTTGAGGTTGCCCTGAACCAAGGCATGATAGGTCTTCACCACCTCGTGTTCGGCGAACTGACGCCGCATCTCCTTGTACGCCAGCTCCGACTTGCACACCAGCATCAGTCCGGAGGTGCCGACGTCCAGCCGGCTCACGATCCCCTGCCGCCCGGGCGCACCATACGAGGTGATATGCACCCCGCGGTCCAGCAGACTGCCCAGCACCGTGGGACCGGTCCATCCCACCGAAGCGTGCGCGGCGACGCCTACCGGCTTGTCCACAACTACGACATCGTCGTCCTCATAGACGACGCGCATGTCTTCCGCGATGGGTTCGGACTCGCGGCGTTCCTCGTGCAGGTCGAACTCCACCATGTCGCCGACCTGCAATATTCCCGATTTCGCTACGTCACGCCCCAATATGCGCACCTGCCCGCCGGCAACCAGGTCAGATGCCTTCGCCCGTGAGATGCCAAGCATCTTGGCCACGGCAACGTCGAACCGCTTGCCGATCAGCGCATCAGGAGCCGGTGCCAGATGGGTCATCGCCGCTCCTCGCCAAGGTCCGATTCGCTGAACGGCACCCCCAACACCAGCAGCACCACCACCGCAATGCCGGCGCCCACAAGAAGGATGTCCGCCACATTCCCCACGGACCACCCGTAGTTGATGAAATCCACTACCTTGCCGTTGAGGAAACCGTCCGCATACGCCACGCGGTCGATCAGGTTGCCCAAGGCACCTGAGAACGCCACGGACAGCACCACGGTCCACGCCAGTCTGACGGTTTTCAACGCGCCGACGGCCAGGAGCACGCACGCCACGGCGGCCAGCAACGATATAGCCCAGGTGGCGGAGGAGAACAGCCCCAATGACATGCCCGGGTTGAGCACCAGCGTGAACGACAGCAGTCCGGGAATCACCGGCACCGTACCGGCATCGGCCAACGCCTGCTGCGCCCAGAGCTTGGTGCCCTGGTCAAGGACCAATCCGACAATCGCAATACACGCAAAGACGGCCACGCGTGTGCGCAGCCGTCTTTGTTGACTCACAGTCATACGGTATCAGCTCCGATCAGGTCAGTTCTGCTCGACCTGATTGAAGTTGTTCGTATCCGAAACCTGGGAGACCAGCTGGCCGAGGAACTCGGTCAGTCGAGCGCGGTATTCGCTCTCGAAATGCTTCAGGCTCTGGATGTTGCCCTCGATGACCTTGCTCTGGGTCTCCAGGTTGTTGCGGACCTCCTCGGCATAGGTCTCGGCGGCGGTACGGGTCTTCTGATCGTACTCGGCAGCGCGGCGCTGGACCTCGGCCTCGTACTGGTCGGCCGCCTGGTGCTTGGCCTCGGAGTACTGGTCGCCCTCCACATGCTTGTTCTGCATGTAGGTGTCGGCATCCTGACGGGTCTTGACCGCGTAGCTGTCGGCCTCGGCACGGGTGCGATCCGAGTACTCGTCGGCATCGGCGTGCACGCGCTGGCTGTAATCGTCGGCCTCGGTGCGGGTACGGGTGGAGTAGTCGTTGGCCTTGGCCACGGTCTCCTCGTAACGGTTCTGGGCCGTGTCGGTGATCTCCTTGGCCTTGGCCTTGCCCTTGTCCACGTACTGGTCGTGCAGCTGCATGGCCAGCGTCAGCATGGCGGTGGCGCGCTCCGGTTCGGTGGTGGCGGCCGCGGCGGCGCCGGCGATCTTCTGCAGGCTGCCGGTCTCCGCGGCGGGTTCCACCTTGGCCATCTGCTCGCGCAGCTGCGCCTCACGATCCTGCGATTCCTTCAGCTGGCGCGCCAGCTCGTCAACCTGCTGGGCCTGCTGGGCGGCGGCACCGGCCTGCTGCTGGGCGGCGGCCAGCTGACGGGAGAGATCCTCGACACGGGAGCGGAACTCATCACGCTCACGCTGCACGGAAACCAGTTGCGCGGCAACATCCTCGTTGCCGGAAGCCTGCGCGGCCTGAGCGGTCAGCTGATCGACCTGAGCGCTCAGACGATCCACCTGTCCCTTGAGCTGCTCGTTCTGGGCGGAGAGCGCACGGTTGCTCTCCTGGGCCTCGGTCAGCTGCGCGGCGTCAACCTGCGCCGACTGGGCACCGGCGTTCGCCGCGGCGGTCTTCAGGCCCTCGTTCTCCTCCTGCAGCGACTGCACCTGCGCGGTCAGCTCGGAGATCTTGGTGTTCAGGCTGGCAACATCCGGACCGAGCGACTGCGTGGACTGGCTGCCCTGCATGGCCTGACGGCCCAGCGCTTCAACGGTTTCGGTGACCTGATCCAGGAAGTCGTCGACCTCGTCGACATCATAGCCTTCCTTCAGGCGAACGGTTCGGAACGTATGCTCCCTAATGTCCTTCGGCGTCAACAGAGCCATAAATCTTGCACCTCGCTTCAGGCATAGTGCCTCGCTATGTACGTACTCAACCTACGATGCTAGCACGCCCCCTGTGCAGAACGCCATTGCACATGCCATTAAAGGAGAATCCGCAGCACGATCAGGATGAAATACAGCACGATGAAGCTGACGTCGAAGTATATCGGACCCATGGGAATCGGCGGAATATAGCGCCTCAGCCACCGCAAAGGCGGATCGGTGAGCCTATAGACCGCACCGATCAACGACAACACCACGCCACGCGGACGCCACCGCGGGGCCAGCACCGCCACCCAATCCAGCACCATCCGAATCAGCAATACGGTGATATACGCACCGATCAGCCAATCGACGATGCGCGCGAGGACAAATAACAGCATGTCCCCAGCCTACCAAGAGAACCGGGGACAAGCCGATAACGAACAGTGAGCCGTCAGTCCGAGAACAGGTCGTGGGTCGACTTGGACGTCTGCGGTTCGTCCACCTTGATGTTCGCCGGGCTTAGCAGGAACACGCGCGGGGTCACCCGTTCGATCGAGCCGCGCACGCCGAACACCACGCCGGCGGAGAAATCGACGATCCGGTAGGCAACGGCCTCCGGCACACCGGTCAGGTTGAGTACCACCGGCACGCCGTCGCGCAACGCACGCCCCACCATCTGCGCCTCGTCGTAAGTCTTGGGGTGAATCGTCGTGATGCGGCTGACCCGTCCCGGGAACGGGCTGGTGGACGATTCACGGGAGGCCCCGGAGGTACCGGACGACGCGTTCGAAGTCATCGGCGTGACCGAATGATCCGAATCGAACGACGATTCGGCAGGTTCCTCGTCAAGCACCGGATCGTCGTCGTCAACGACATCCGTCATGCCCAGATAGGACATCGCGTTCTTCATAAACCCAGCCATCACGGTTCCTTTCGTTACAGTCCGTCGATTCAGCGCAGGAAGTCAGGGATGTCGAGATCGCTGGGGTCGTTGGACGAGATGACGTCATGCTCGGTCGTCTCGTCGAAGGACCGCGACGCCGCATCCCCGGTGGACGGCGCGAACGCCGGGGGCGTCTGCTCGGTGACGACCGGGGCCTGCGGCTGCGCAGGCGTAACGGAGATCGGGGAAGGCTGGGCGGACGCCACGGCCGGCGCCAGCGTGATCTTCTCCTGCGTATCCTGCTTCTTGCTGGCCGAGTCGAAGCCGGCCGCGATGACGGTGACCTTGACCTCGTCCCCGTAGGAGTCGTCGAGCGCCAGACCCCAGATGATCTGCGCTTCCGGATGGATGGCGTCGCGCACCAGCTGCGTGGCCGCGGCCGCCTCCTGCAGGCCGATGTCGCTCGGGCCTGCGATGTTGATCAGCGCGCCATGGGCGCCCTCGATGCTCTCCTCCAGCAGCGGCGAGCTGATGGCGATCTCCGCGGCCTTGGTGGCGCGGTCCTCGCCACGGGCCGAACCGATGCCGAACAGCGCCGTGCCCGCCCCGCGCAGGATGGCGGTGACATCGGCGAAGTCCACATGGATGTACGAGTTCAGCGTGATCAGATCCGTGATACCCTGCACGCCCGCCAGCAACGCGCTATCCGCGGTCTTGAACGCCTCCACGATGCCGATGGAACGGTCGGACAGCTCCAGCAGACGGTCGTTCGGGATGACGATCAGCGCATCGACCTCCTTGCGCAGGTTCTCGATGCCGAGCTCCGCCTTGTTGGCACGCTGCGGGCCTTCGAACGCGAACGGCCGCGTGACCACGGCGATGGTCAGAGCCCCCTGCTGGTGCGCCGCGCGGGCCACGATCGGGCTGGCGCCGGTACCGGTGCCGCCGCCCTCGCCGCAGGTGACGAACACCATATCGGCGCCCTTGAGGGCCTCCTCGATATCCGACTGATGGTCCTGGGCGGCCTTCATGCCACGCTCGGGATCGGCACCGGCGCCGAGTCCACGATTCTGGTTGTCCCCCAAAGAGATCTTCACATCCGCATCGGAACGCAGCAAATCCTTGGCGTCGGTGTTGACGGCCACGAATTCCACGTTCTGCAGGCCTTCGGCGATCATGCGATTGACGGCGTTGCCGCCGGCTCCACCGACACCGACGACCTTGATGTTGGTCTTGTCGTTGAATTCAGTCTGGGCGATCTCGCTCACCATAGTCTCCTGTCACTCACGGTTACGCATAACTCTATCGCAGTCGGCCTGACAATCAACGCAGATTCTCAAGCGTGTACCGCTTTTTGACAACTCTTTTGCAGTCCCCGGCGATTCCCGTGCTCCATCAGTAGCTGGCGTCCATCGGATCGTCGCCGAACAGCGCCTCGCGCTCCTCATGCGTGGTCGTCCGCGAGTCCAGCCAGCCGTACGGCAGATGCACCTTCTTCTGGAAGCGGACCCGGCCGCGCGGCTTGTCCACCACGCGCTCCGGATAGGGCGCGTCCTGATCCAGCTGCGCCACCTCGCGCTCCACATCCGCCAGCGATTCGCATTCCATGAACGCCCGACGGGTGGCCCCGCCGACCGGGAACCCCTTGAGATACCACGCCACATGCTTGCGCAGGTCGTGCACGGCCATCCGCTCGTCACCGTCATAGAACTCGGTCAGCAGCTGCGCATGACGTACGATGATGCGCCCGACCTCACCCAGCGTGGGGTTCGTGCGCTCCCCGCTGCCGGCGAACGCATGCTTGATGTCGGCGAACAGCCACGGTCGCCCCTGACAGCCGCGGCCGATGGCCACGCCGGCGCACCCGGTCTGCTCGACCATGGCCAACGCGTCGTCGGCACCCCAGATATCGCCGTTGCCGAACACCGGGATGTCCAGTTCGCTCACCAGCTCGCCGATCCGGGACCAGTCGGAATGCCCGCCGTAGTATTCGGCGGTGGTCCGGGCGTGCAGGGTCACCGCCTTGCACCCCTCCTCCTGGGCGATATGGCCGGCCTCGTGGAAGGTCTCGTGGTCGTGGTCGATGCCGATGCGGATCTTAGCGGTCACCGGAATGTTCGCCTCGTCGCAGACGCGTACGACCCGCTGGATGATCTCACGGAACAGATCGGTTTTCCACGGCAGGGCGGAACCGCCGCCGCGGCGCGTGACCTTCGGCACCGGACAGCCGAAGTTGAGGTCCACATGGTCGGCCATGTCCTCGTCCACCACGATGCGCGCCGCCTGCTCCACGATGCCGGGGTTCACCCCGTACAGCTGCAGCGAGCGGATCCTCTCCCCCGTCGCGAACCGGCACAGCCGCAACGCCTTGGGATTGCGCGCCACCAGCGCACGGGCCGTGATCATCTCGGCCACATACAGTCCGTCCGGGCCGTATTCCTCGCACAGCACGCGGAACGGCCAGTTGGTCACGCCCGCCATCGGCGAGAGCACCACCGGGGTCTCGACATGCACCGGCCCCAGGTCGACCGGGGCGATGCGCACGGCGGACGTCGGCTTCGCATCGGTGCGTGGATCGACCGAAACGGTTTCATCCGCGCATTCGATCACGGTTTCCTCTGACATATCCGGATTCCCATCCCCTTATTCACGGAGACGGGACCCAGACCGGACGCCTGCCGGACTGGATCCCGTCATCTCGTTACCGATTCGTAAGGTGTTCGACTCAGTACAGGCCGCCGGCTTCGGCCACCTTCACCGGCTCGCTCTCATCGACGCCCTGCTCCTTGGCCACGTCCTGGCCGCCATCCGCGGCCTTGGTGCCGACGATGGAGACCGGTCCCTGCGGGTAGCGCACGCGCTTCTCGCCGACGCGCTCGGCCACATACTCGGCCACCTTGTCCAGGCTGACACGCTCCTGGGCCATCGTGTCGCGCTCACGAACCGTCACGGCGTGGTCGTCGATCGTGTCGAAGTCCACGGTCACGCACAGCGGGGTGCCGATCTCGTCCTCGCGGCGGTAGCGGCGGCCGATCGCGCCGGCCTCGTCGTAGTCGATCATCCAGTCGTGCTGGCGCAGGTCGGCGGCCAGATCCTGGGCGATGCCCTGCAGCTCCGGCTTCTTGGACAGCGGCAGCACCGCGGCCTTGACCGGAGCCAGGCGCGGATCCAGACGCAGCACGGTGCGCTTGTCCACGCCGCCCTTGGTGTTCGGGGCCTCGTCCACGTCGTAGGCGTCCACCAGGAAGGCCATAAGCGAGCGGGTCAGGCCGGCGGCCGGCTCGATGACGTACGGGATGAAGCGCTCGCCGGTGGCCTGGTTGAAGTAGCTCAGGTCCTCGCCGGAGTGGTTCTGGTGCGCGGTCAGGTCGAAGTCGGTGCGGTTGGCGATGCCCTCCAGCTCGCCCCACTCGGAGCCCTGGAAACCGAAGCGGTATTCGATGTCCACGGTGCGCTTGGAGTAGTGGCTCAGCTTCTCCTTCGGATGCTCGTAGTGGCGCAGGTTCTCCGGCTTGATGCCCAGATCGGTGTACCAGCGGGTGCGGGTGTCGATCCAGTACTGGTGCCATTCCTCGTCGGTGCCCGGCACCACGAAGAACTCCATCTCCATCTGCTCGAACTCGCGGGTGCGGAAGATGAAGTTGCCCGGGGTGATCTCGTTGCGGAAGCTCTTGCCCATGTTCGCAATGCCGAACGGCGGCTTGGAACGCGAGGAGGTCATGACGTTCTTGAAGTCCACGAAGATGCCCTGCGCGGTCTCCGGGCGCAGGTAGTGCAGGCTGTTCTCATCCTCCACCGGGCCCAGATGCGTGCGCAGCATCATGTTGAAGTCGCGCGGCTCGGTCCAATTGCCCTTGGTGCCGCAGTCCGGGCATACGATGTCCTTCAGGCCGTTCTCCGGCTCATGGCCGTGCTTCTCGGCATAGGATTCCTCGAGCTTGTCCGCGCGATGGCGCTTGTGGCAGTTCAGGCATTCGATCAGCGGGTCGTTGAACACGGAGACGTGACCGGAGGCCACCCACACGGCCGGCGGCAGGATCACCGAGGTGTCCACGCCCACCACGTCGCCACGGGTCACGACCATCGAGCGCCACCATTCACGCTTGATGTTGTCCTTGAGCGCCACGCCGAGCGGGCCGTAGTCCCACGCGGAACGGGTGCCGCCGTAGATCTCGCCGGCGGGGAAAACGAATCCGCGACGCTTCGCGAGGGATACCACTTCATCGAGTTTGCTTGCAGCCACAATGCACCTTCTGGTTTGAACGGTTTGGGGTCTTGTCAAAGACCTCAGGATACCGATAGACGCTGACAGCACGGACCGCCGGTTTATGCCCGGATTGTCCGCTTGACGGCGTAGCGTCGGAATCGACATGCAGGGGGACCCCGCACGGGGTTGAGATGGGCCACAAGCCCGACCCTTTGAACCTGTTGGTTAAGACCATCGTAGGGAGCAGATATGAGTATCAACTCGCCCATGACATCATCCGCAACATCCACGCCCCGGACCGGCAACCTGCCCGCCGACCATCCGCTGCGCACGCGCATTGCGGATGCGGTCCACGCCGTGCGCAGCACCACGCCGCTGGCGCAATCGTTCACGAACTTCGTCACCATCAATCTGGTGGCGAACGCGCAGCTGGCCGCCGGCGGCACCGCCGCGATGAGCTATCTGCCGGACGACGTCCTGGATATCGCGGCCATTTGTGGCGCCACCTACATCAACGTCGGCACACTGCTGCCGTTCTACAAGGACGCCTTGGCGGACATCGCCCACGGGCTGCACGACCAGGGCAAGCCGTGGGTGCTCGACCCCGTGGCGGCGGGACTGGGCGCCACGCGTACCGCCATCCTCGAATCGTTCCGGGATGTGCCGCCGACCATCGTCCGCGGCAACGCCAGCGAGATCATCGTGCTCGACCGGATGTGGGGATTGACGGACACGGACGCCGCCGCGGATGACGGGACCCGTCCGGCCGGCGTGGAATCCGTCGACGAGGTGGATTCCGCGATTCCCGCGGCCCGCCGCCTCGCCCGCCACCTCGCCGCCCATTCGACCAACGGACAAGGAGCGGTGGCCGTGTCCGGCGCCGTCGATTTCATCACCGACGGCACGCACGATTACCGACTGCCCGGCGGCAGCGCCCTGATGACCAAGATCACCGGCGCCGGCTGCTCGCTCGGCGGCGTGGTCGGCACCTATCTGGCCGTCGCCGATCCGTTGACCGCGGCGATGGCCGCCTCCCTGCATTTCAACCGCGCCGGCGAGATCGCCGAAGCCGCAGCCCACGGCCCCGGCTCGTTCCAGACCGAATTCCTGGACGCGCTGTGGAACGTCACCGCCGAACAGATCGCCGAATCCGCGATTCTGCAGTGACACGGACGACACAACGACATGGGCCGCTCGATGCAACGGTCCAATCACCACGGAAAGGATCGACGATGAACCGTTTCCCCTACCCCACAATGCGCGACCGCTTCGACCTGCGCGCCTACTTCGTCGTGGGTCCCGATGACACCAAGGGCCGACCGGTGGCCGATGTCGTCGCCGCGGCGCTGCGTGGCGGCGCGACCTTTATCCAGCTGCGCGCCAAGCACGCCGATGCACGCGATCTGACTGCGATGGCCGAATCAATCGCCGCCGTCATCGCGCAGGCCGGCAAGGCGGACACTGTGGCGTTCGTTATCGACGACCGCGTCGATGCGGCCTGGCAGTGCCGTGAACTCGGCATCAAGGTCGACGGCGTGCACATCGGTCAGGACGATATGGCCCCCGAACAGGCCCGCGCCCTGCTCGGCCCCGACGCCATCATCGGCCTGTCCGCCGAAACCCTGCCGCACATCGAGGCCGCCAATGCGCTGCCGAGCGGCACCATCGACTATATCGGCGCGGGACCGCTGCATTACACCGCCACCAAGCCGGATGCGGCCGCGGTCGAAGCGGACGGCACCAAGCACGCGCTCGGCATCGCGGGGGCGCAACTGTTGTGTGAGGCGAGCCGCTATCCGGTGGTGGTCGGCGGCGGCGTGCACGCGGACGACGTGCCGGCGCTGGCCCGGACCGCGGCCGCCGGATGGTTCGTGGTCTCGGCGATCGCCGCCGCGGACGATCCGGAACGCGCCACCCGCGAACTGCTCCAGGCATGGACCGCCGTGCGCGGGGACGCCCGGCACGGCGTTGCGACGTCGGCGGCCTCCCATCCGCAATCGGATGTGGCCGCTCCCCTGCAATGCGGTGCCGCCATGTTCGATGTCAAGCAACCGCACGGCCTGCCGCCGGTGCTGACGGTCGCCGGATCGGATTCGTCGGGCGGTGCCGGCATCCAGGCCGATCTGAAGACCATGCTGGCCAATGGCGTGTTCGGCATGTCCGCCATCACGTCGCTGACGGCGCAGAACACCACCGGCGTGCGCGCCGTGCAGAACGCCGACCCGGCGATCCTGGCCGACCAGATCGATGCGGTGTTCGAGGACATCCCGCCGATGGCGGTCAAGATCGGCATGGTCTCCAGCGCGGCGCTCATCGAAACGATCGCCGACCGGCTGACCGCGCATCAGGCGCAGAACATCGTGCTCGACCCGGTGATGGTGGCCACCTCCGGCGCCAAGCTCATCGATGACGACGCCGTCGCCGCGCTCACCACACGGCTGTTCCCGCTAGCCACGGTCATCACACCGAACATGCCGGAAACCGAGGCGCTGCTGGCGCAGGCCATGCAGGAGCGCACGTCGGAGGATGACACCGAATCCGCCCGGCTGCTCAGCGAGGGCATCCGTACCGAAGCGGATATGGAGACGGCCGGCCGCACGCTGGCCAAGCATTTCGGGTGCGCGGTGCTCGTCAAGGGCGGACATGGCATCAAGGACGCGAACGACGTGCTGGTGGAGCCGGACGGCACCGCCACCTGGTTCACCAGCCCGCGTATCGACAACCCGAACACGCACGGCACCGGCTGCACGTTGTCCTCGGCGATTGCCTCCCACCTGGCGCTGGGCGAGACGATGCCGCAGGCGGTCCGCAGCGCCAAGGATTATCTGACCGGCGCGCTGGCCGAACAGCTCGACCTGGGCCACGGTTCCGGACCGATGGACCACGCCTGGCGTTGGCGCTGAAGCCGGCACACCAGAAGAAGGAGTTTGACATGAACGAATCCAAGCAGATCAACCGCAACGCCGTCCGGCAGGAGGTGCCGGTCAATCCCGAAACCGGCGAGCCGTATATCAACACGGTGGCGGCCGTGGCCATCGCCCCCAGCGGCGTGGGCGCGGAGCTCAGCGAATACGTCTCGCAGGCGGTGGCGGTGATCCGCGATTCCGGCCTGCCGAACGAGACGAACGCGATGTTCACCAACATCGAAGGCGATCTGGACGACGTGCTGCGCGTGGTGCGCGACGCCACGATGAAGCTCGCCGAGCAGGGCTACCGCACCGGCGTGACCTTGAAGCTCGACATCCGGCCGGGCTTCAGCGGCCAGCTGACCGAGAAATCGAAACTGGTGGACGAGCTCCTGGCCGAGTAGCCGCCGGCATCCGCCGGGCATGCACGCTGACATCACAACGAAGCGGTCCGCAACGCCACCCACAGCGAGTGGGAGCGTTGTGGACCGCTTGCTATGTGCTATGTGATGAGGATTCGCGAAGAACGGTCAGGCCAGGCGGTCACTCCAAGCCGTTGGACTTCAGGTGGTGCAGGATCACACCCGTGGCCTTGAGCGCGCCGGACTCGCTGACCAGCTTGACGGCGCGCGGGCCCTCGACCGGGAAGTCGTAGGAACTCAGCACCTGGTGGCCGTCGTTGACATAGACCTCCACCGAACCGCGGTCCACGAACACCCGCAACGTGAGCGTGTCAGCCGCCAGTTCCGCAGCGTCCAGCGGGGCGGCGCGGTAGCCGCCGTCGGTGCCGTGTCCGGCCTGGCGGTCGAGCACCACGCGGCCGAGCTGCGCGTCATACGCCACGTAGACGTATCCGCCATCCTCGGTGGCATGCACCTTGAGCCCGCAGCGTTCCGCGGTGGTGGCCTTCAGGTCGATCGCCATCTCGATCTCCACGGCCTCGGCGTCGTCGCTGAGCACTCGTTCCTCGCCGGCGGACAGATCGATCGCACCGTGGTCGTACGTGTCCTCGCGCAGGCCCGCCAGTTCGGGCACCGGCACGGTGTGCACGTCGCCGTCCTCGCCGAGGAACACCTCGCGCGGCAGAGTCAGCTGGCCGCACCAGCCGTCGTCGGCCATCGCGTACTTGTAGTTGAACGGGCTCATCCAGCCGTACATGATGCGCCGACCGTCCTCGGTGTCGAAGGACTGCGGAGCGTAGTAGTTGTGGCCCCAGTCCCACAGGCGGAACTCGGTTTCGGGCTGGAACCGTCCGCCCGGCTCCCAGGAGCCGATCATGTAGCCGGCGTTGTTCTGGTTGCGGTTCATGAACCCGTTCGGCTTGGAGCCCATGGCGGAGAAGCAGATGACCCACTTCTCGTTGCCGTCCTTGTCCTTGAGCGGGAAGAAGTCGGGGCATTCGAGCATGAACACGTTCGGATCGGGATGTTCGAACAGCACGGTCTTGAACGTCCACTCGACCATGTCCTCGGAGGTGTACAGCCACATCTGGCCGCGCTGGTCGGCGGAGGAGACGCCGTGGATCATGTACCAGGTGTCGCCGGTCTTCCAGACCTTCGGATCGCGGAAGTGCCAGTGGACCTTCTCTCGCGGGCAGTCGACGACCATGCCGAGCTTGGTGACATGCGTGATCTCGTCATCGTCCGGCACGGCCATCAGCTGCACCTGCCATTCGCCGCCGGTGTTGTCGACGCCGTTGGCCCAGCGGTGGCCGGTGTAGTAGAAGCGGAGCTTGCCGTCGTCGCCGATGACGGCCGAGCCGGAGAACACGCCGTTCTTCTCCTGTTCGAGGCTCGGCGCCATCGTGATCGGCTCGCGGCGCCAGGTGACCATGTCCTCGCTGGAGACGTGCCCCCAGTGCATCGGGCCCCAGGCGGTGCCGTAGGGGTGCAGCTGGTAGAAGACGTGCCAGCGTCCCTTGTAGTAGCACAGGCCGTTCGGGTCGTTGATCCAGCCGCCGTTGGAGGCGATGTGGAACTTGGGGTACCAGCGGTCGTTGCGCGACGCCGCCAGTTTGGCCACGCCGAGTTCGGCCTTGGCCAGTTCGGCGTCGTGGTCTGCGATCGGGGTGAGGGTAGGAGTGAAGTCACTCATCGTTGCGTGCCTTTCTGATTACTTGGTGATGTTCGATGGTTGCGCTACAGAAGAGCGGGAGGAGGCGGGGCGGCCGGACCGTCGGCTCGACCGCCCCCTGTCTCTTATACACAACTCCGCGCCCACGAGACTCGACGGCATCGCGGATTGCGGCTTATTCGTGTAAAAAAA